>Ga0315284_10006187_pt1 | contig 17049 bp, 8 predicted proteins | sample YL17G09_16_MG_FD_203696 | JGI IMG/M metagenome (GOLD analysis project Ga0315284, IMG submission 203696) | Sediment microbial communities from Yellowstone Lake, YNP, Wyoming, USA - YL17G09_16 | ecosystem: Environmental > Aquatic > Freshwater > Lake > Sediment | place: USA: Wyoming | collected...
AGGGCGGTGTTCCACAGCTTCATACCTGTGCTCGTTTTCCCCGTCGGTCTGATCCTGTACTCGAGGTTCAAGCGGCCCGAGTGGATGCTGGGCGCCCTGCTGGTCCAGTTCTACCTGGCGTCCCACGTCATCCTTGACCTGGGCGGGGTGGCCTTCGCGTGGCCGTTCACGACTGATATGCTGTACTTCGACCCGGAGCTCACGTTCAACATGCAGGGCGGAATCAACTTCGTGTTCCACCTGAAGTACGGGCTGAAGCCGTATGTCGAGATGGGCACGACGGATTTCCTGTCTGAGAGCGGGTTCGCCCTACTGTTCCTGGGGGTGCTTGTCATGGCCGTCTTTAGGAAGGAAACGAAGCGCGCTCTGATGCACTTTTTTGAGATAGTAAGAGGTTTCTGTGCTCGATTGAAGATTTAGGTCAGTACGAGTCTTGAGCCACGGTTCGGAGTTTGAGCAGGAAAAAGCTATTACCCCCATCGCAGAATCATACTCAGGGACATAGGGGAGGCAAAAGAGATGTTTGTAATAGCAAAGGCAGTCCTGCTAGCTTTGGCCGTCATGGGCGTAGCGGCGACAGGTGCCGCAGCGGGCGTGGTACATGTGCCTCTGCAGAAAGCGATAGACATACACAAGGAACACCTCGGTCAGAACTCGACCATGCCATTGGAGAGCAAGCACGGGCAGCAGAACGCGCTCGATCATCTCATGGAGAACCAGCAGAGATGGATGTCGAAGCCGCACAACGAGACTGACAAGCAAGAGCTCAATGAGATCGGCGACAATGGCTTCAGCGACGCCATCGTGAGCGTGCTCAACTGGATAAAGACGGGCTTCTAGAGGGCGCAACCAGTCGCTTGGTTCAAACTCCTTTTATCGGTCTTATTTATACTTTTTCAGAATTCGGCGTGTTCTGGCAAATCATCAGACGTCTGGACGTTTCCTGCTGTCCAGAGCCAGCAGCATTCTCAAAATCGAGAACGGAGCCTCGATGGTATATATACTGTCTGGGTCAGTAGTTCAATCCTGCGATTCGATACGGGTAGGTCACGCTGAATGTCCGGAAATTCACCGAACGGGTCAGTCCGAGCTAGCATCGGAAGCAGACGATCAAGAGTCCTGCTTGCATTCGCTGTTTGCGCGCTCTTCCTTCTGTCGCCTTTCCTGTCCATGGTCCCGAGCGTCTCCTCTGAGCCCACGAAGATCAACAACGCAGATGGTTCGAGGAGCTTCGTGTGGGATTTCAATGACCCCGCGAATTACACGGCAACCAATGCGGTCGTTGGGGAGGGCTTCGGGGCGCTGCAGTATAGGAACGAGACACTCGTTGAGAACTCCGCCGCTGGTTACAGCCAAGGAGTGACGCAACAGGGCCTCGACATAGCATCCAATCCTGGGTCGATCGTGCTCAACGATTCAACGAAGCAGGTCTACAATCTAACGCTCCAGCCAGGACCTGAGGGCGAGGACAACTACATCGACGAGAGCTCCAAGACCACGAACAACGGGAATTGGAATACGCTGTGGCTAGACAGCAACAGCGGGAAGCAGTATAGGGTCCTGCTGCGGTTCGATCTCACATCGGTGCCCACAGGAGCGGTCGTGCACGACGCCGTGCTCTGGCTTTATCTCAAGAACGGCGGAAGGGCGACGCCATTCGCTTACAACGTGTATTCGGTCACGAACCCTTGGGTGGAGACGGAATCCAGCTGGAACTTCTACTCGGTCGGTAACAGGTGGGCGACCGACGGTGGTGACTACGACCCGCTCTCCTTCTACCGAAGCACGCTCGAGAACATCATCGGCTGGCACCCGATGGAAATGTCGAGGCTTGTCGACCTTTGGACACGGGGCCTTGTGGCGAACAACGGCGTCATCATCGTTCCTGATTACTTAGGTGGAACTGCATGGAAGCCCTTTGTGTCATCTGATGATAGCAATGCGGCGCAGCGGCCGAAGCTAGTCATCAACTACACAATGCCCGTATCGGGCGGGCTGTACGAGTCGAGCGCCCTCGGTCCAGGGACTAACGAACTGTTCACGTTGATGAGTTGGACGAACTCAACCTTCTCTAGGGCGTCGGATGAGTTCAATGGCTCGACGCTCGACACGAAATGGAGCTGGCTCAACGATCCGTCAGCCGGGTCCGGCGCCTGGGACATCGGCCAGACTACACCTGGCTGGCTGCACATGACAGGCGAAGGGTCTCACAGCCTCAAAGACCTGGAAGCGAACTTCATCTATCAGAATATCACAGGCTCTTTCAACGCATCAACAAGGATCACTACGGGTTTCTCTGCCGCCGCGATGGGTGCGGGAATCTTACTAGCCGATGACAACCAAACCTGGATAGCGCTATCTCTCTCGGGCACAGGGGCCAACGCCAAGATCGTCGGTGAGGTGAGCGAGGGCGGAGCTGTCAGCAGCCTAGGGACTGTCACATGGTCCAACCAGGCCTCCGCGTATCTTGGCATGAAGCTCTATGGCGGTTCTATCCAGATGTTCTGCAGCGCGGACGGGGTCTCATGGACACTTGCATTCAGTTACACTCCGCGCGTGCCATTGATGAACAGGCTGATGCTTGGGGCAGTGATCTACTCAGGCACTGCATCGGCAAGCCCTGTTACGGATTGGGATTACTTCAGGATCGACCCTGTCGGGAACCCCACATCCGTCGAGATGAAGGCAAGAGTCGGAAACTCGACCACGCCCGGTGACGCCTCCTGGGGGACCTGGGGGAGCACACTGGCACCGAACACGGGAGTCGTAGTCGGCAAGACCGCGAGATATCTCCAGTACGGGCTAGTGTTCACGAGCTGGCAGGATTGGACCACGCCGGTTTTCTCAGGGATGACGGTCAATTATGAAAGGTACGCCCCCTTCGGGACCATATTCACGCAGGACCAGACGATATTCAATCTCAGGGAATGGATCACTATCACCACTGACGAGAATGAGATGGGAGGCTCCGTCCAGTACGCCTACTCCACCGAGCACGGCGCTTATTGGTCCCCTCTGGGCGGCGGAGGATCGTATGATATCTCGTTCCTATCGAACAAGTCGATAATGATCCGGATCGACATCTCCACGCCGGACACGCGCATCACGCCGCTCATCAACCTCGTGAACATATCGTACACAATCACGCCGAGCTCGTTCTACATAGAGCCTGCGGTCACGGTCGTGATGGCGGGAGAGCTGTTCCAGTTCAACATCTACGCTAGGGACGAGACCAACTCCACGATAATCTACTGGGCGGGCCCCGTCCAGCTCCATGCATTGGACGCGACCGGGACCATGGATGCGAGCTCTGAGCTATCGGACACCATCGCACATATCAGTGTGAACGGGTTTGTGACCAAGCTTGGGGAGACATACGATGCAGTCGAGACCATCAGGATAATGGCCAGCGCGGAGGGCGTATCCGGCATCAGCGCGCCGATAACGATCATCCCAGCATCTGTCTCCTACATAGTCATCCAGCCATCTATTACCCAGCTGATGGAGTTCGAGACTCAGAACTACACGGCGACAGCCTATGATGGATTGGGGAACGAAATCCCGAACACTCCCGTCAGCTGGACGGCAGACCTGGCGATAGGGACTCTGAATGTCTCCAGCGGACCCGCTGTGCAGCTGCTCACGGGCATCGGCGGGCAAGAGGGGCATCTGAGGGCATCCATAGGCAGCATATCCAGCGATCTCCTCATTCATGTCCTCTCGCCGACCTACGCGCCTGTGTTCTCAGACTCCGTCCCTGACCAGGTGAAGCCGGAGGACTACGGCACGTGGACGCTCAATATCACATCTTATGTCTCGGACAATGAGGACAATTACTCCGAGCTGAGATGGTATGTGACGAATGAGAGGGTAATCACGGTCACGGGCGAGAACAAGACCGGAAACATGGACATCGAGTTCAGCACCAAGAAGGACATGAACGGAGTTGACTTCCTCAACCTGGTTGTCGTGGACTCGGACGGGCTGACAGCAACGACCACCATCAAAGTGGACATCCAAGCAATCAACGATCCGCCGCTGATCGACCACATCGCGCCCCTCGTGGTGACCTGGGGAGTCGACTACACCTACGATTTCAAGTACTACATCCACGACGCTGACAACACCTATGAGCAACTTGCCCTGAGAACGGACGCCGCGAGCGGACCCTACACGACGATAACCTGGCTCAAGATCGCCTTCAACTATCCAGAGGCGCTCAATGGCACAGACCAGTACGTGGTCGTCACGGTGAGTGACGGCGAGCTCGAGAGCTCAACAGTCGTGAGAATAACCGTCTCAGACGACATGACCCCCGTATCGAACCGGTTGCTCGACCTCGTTATGGACCAGGGCACGTCCGTGCTCAGTTACTTCAACCTGAGCTACCACTTCACGGACCCAGACGACACGGTCCTCTATTACGCCGCAGGGGCTTCGAATGTCAAGATCAACATCAACCTCAATCACACAGTGGACTTCACGGCCCCCATCGACTGGTTCGGCACGGAGTACATCGTGTTCATAGCTCAAGACCCCGAAGGGGCAAGGGCCGAGGAGGCGATGTCCGTCACGGTCCTGCATGTGAACCAGCCGCCGTCAATAGGCGACGTTCCCAATCTCAGGGTCCAGTACGACCACAGATACGATTTCGACCTCACCCCCTACATCCACGACTCAGACATGGCGACCGAAACGCTATCGATAGGCACTAACGACACCCACATCGCAGTGATAGGGATGATGATATCATTGCTCTATCCTCAATCGATGAACGGGTCAGTCATACAAGTATTGTTAACGGTCAGCGACGGCGAGCTGACTGCGTCGCGGTCGATCCAGATCACCATCGGCGACGACCTCCCACCGATCGCGAGAGATCCGCCTGACCATTCGTTCCAGGAAGACGCGCTTCCACCGGAGACACGGTATCCTGTGGGCTCGGACCTCGAGAACTACTTCAACGACACAGAGGACGCCGACCCGCTGACATTCTTCGCATTCACATCTTCGCCCAACGTCGCCGCTGAGGTCGTCAATGTGGTCGCGGGAAGCAGCACCATCCAGTTCTTGACCGACGAGAACTACAACGGCATCTGCTATGTGACCATACGTGCGACTGACCTCGAGGGCTCGATCGTCGAGGAGACGATCACACTCGATGTCATCCCCGTGAACGACGCACCATCTCTGAACCTGCCCGCCAGCCAGAACATGACGGAAGGAGCCCAAGTCGCGATGGATTTGGCGCTGTTCGTCACCGACCCGGACGTCGAGGACACAGAATTCGAGTTCATGGCGCACTGCGACTATGACCAGTACCTCGAGGTCCACGGGAGTGTGCTCGTGTTGAACTTCCCCAAGGGTTTCGTTCCCGATGGTGTTGACTCCAAGACTGTTGATGTGGAGATCAGGGTGCAAGACGAAGGGGGGCTCATTGACACCAAGACAATATCGGTCACTGTTCTCAAGGCTCCCACGATCCCAGGGACCGGCGCCAAGGACAACCCGTGGCTATACCTTGGTTTGCTCATAACCGGAGGCGCCGCACTCGGACTGTTCATGGTGGCCGTGAACCGCAGGAAGAAACCGTTCGTCGTCCTGGACATGATGCTGATACACGACGACGGGTTCCTGATCGGAAGGCACGCGAGCCCGCACGCCGGCGAGATAGACGAGGACATCCTCAGCGGGATGCTCACGGCCGTCCTGAACTTCGTGGAGGATTCGATGTCCACCACGTTGAACGAGCTCAAGACCTTCGGGTTCAAGGAGTACCAAGTGCTCGTCAGCAGGGGCCAGAAGACCTTCGTGGCAGTGGTCTACGAGGGGGACATCCCAGACGGCATCGACAAGCCCCTGAGCGAGTTCATCCAGACCATCGAGCGCATCTACAAGAAGAAGCTCGGCAACTGGACCGGGGACATAGAGACGGACTTCGCCGGGGTCGAGGTGCTCATCCAAGGATTCGTGAAGGAGCACTCGAAGAAGGGAAAGGCGAGGACGGGCGGCATCTGGAAGACCATGCAGACAAAAGCCAAGGGAGTGGTCAAGCCGAAGAAGGTCACGGTCAACACGATCACCAGAGCGAAGACGGACGGCGAGCTCGAGAAGCCGAAGACCGAAGGGCCGGCCCCTAAGTGAGCGTCTCTTCCTCGAGCGCAGATTCAAGGATATCGAGTCCCGCCTGGAGAAGCATCTTGTTGATCGTGAGCGGAGGATGCAATCTCACGACGTTGCCGAGCTTGCCGCCGGACGTCAAGTAGAGCCCTTTCCTGAAGCAGTTCATCTGGATGTTCCTTGCCAGCTCGGGCGCCGGCTCTTTCCCCTTCTTCGTCTTGACGAGTTCGATGGCCATCATCGCCCCTAGGCCCCGGGCGTCTCCGACCACCTCGAACCGCTTCTTCCATCCATCCATGCGCCTCTTGATGACGTTGTGGACCATCTTCACATTGGGGAGGACCTTCTTGGTGAGCTTGATGGCTTCGAGCGCACCAGCGCAAGCGATCGGAGAGCCTCCATAGGTGCCGCCCAGGCTTCCGTGGCTAGGGGCGTCCATGATCTCGGCCCTGCCCGTCACGGCTCCCAACGGAAGGCCCATGGAGAGCGACTTGCCCGTGACGACGATGTCTGGGTATACTTTCCAGTGCTCGATGGAGAAGAACTTGCCCGTCCTGCCGAACCCCGCCTGGATCTCGTCGTCGATGAACAGTATCTGGTTGTCGTCGCATATCTCCCTGACCCGCTCCCAGTATCCCTTGGGCGGGTTGATGAATCCCCCGGATCCTTGGACGGGCTCGGCGATCAGGCAGCAGACATCGCCTTTCAGCGGCTCGCTCGTGACCGCCTCCTCTATGACGTCAGCGCATGCGAGATTGCAGGACGGGTACTCCAGGCCCAGATGGCACCTGTAGCAGTACGCGTACTCGACGAGCTGTATGAACGGCATCAGGGGGCCGAAGCCTTCTCGGTACCGCATCTCCTCTCCCGAGAGCGAGATGTCGAGATAGGTCCTGCCATGGAACGCGGTGGTGTAGGATACGAGCCATCTCTTCTTGCTGTAAGCTCGAGCTATCTTGACGGCGTTCTCGATCGCTTCGGAGCCGCTGGTCAGGAACAAGCTCTTCGTAAGGTCCCCCGGGCATATCCTTGCCATCTCCTCGGCCAGACGCAGATATGGCTCGTACGTCGAGACCATGAAGCAGATGTGATCGAACTTGTCGATCTGGTCCTTCCACGCCTTCACGACCTCCTTCGGTCTGTGCCCGCAGTTGAGGACGCCGAGTCCGACAGTGAAGTCGAGGTACACGTTGCCGTCAACGTCCCGGAGGAATGGCCCTTCGGCGACATCAATCTCGGCCGGCAACTGGACCTTGAGCCCGTCGGTGACGAACTTCTCCTTTCTCGCCATCGCGGCCCTCGATCTCGGTCCCGGTGGATCGACCACGATCTTGGGGCCTTTGAGTTTCCATGTCATCGCCATGCTACCACACCCGCCTGGTACAACCGCGCGAATATGCTCATGAGGTCTTAAAGAAGCAGATTATCCGGCCGTCCTGCTGTCCCTCGACATAGAGCACGCACGATTCGTTAAGGGTGGCGATGATCCTGTTCTGAGTCGACGTCAACCACCCCGAACGGGAACTCCTGCGCTACATCCACGCGCAACCTTTATGTCTGATGTGCGTGTATGATCTGTCGCGGGTAAGTCCCGGGGGGTAGATGGTTTACCGTTTGGTGGACCCGGCCAAGAATCCACCCGGGGGCCGCATTTTCTTCACCAATACAAACCCCCGTGCACAATGCGTTCGCCAATGAGGTCAATGTACACCTGGTTCGACCGTTCTAGGCTCTGAAAGACCGCCCCTGCTACGAAATCAGCAACCTGAATCCCGACAGAATCCACCGAATCAAGATGGCTTATTTCTAGCGACGGGGCGAGGTACCCCATGTGACTGCCACGAACCGTTTCCCCTAGGTAAGCCTCAAGATGCCTCCGAACTGTCCGACTGCTCGACCACTTGTCCAGCACCACATGGATAGACTTCGTGTGGAGGTGCCTCGTGAGCTCTGACAAGGTTCTGCTGCAGACATGGGTATAGAGCTCGCTCTTGTCGTTTTGCCACGCTGATGCCGTGTTGGGTTTGTAGATCCCGCCCCATGCGATCTGGGCGCTTGTCCTGGCAATGCCGCAGCAGAAGAGCCTCCTTACGGACTCAGGGCTGCTCCTGAACTTGAATTCCATCGCCTTTAGTCGGGTTGGGAAGCGCCTTTGGCGAATCCTTTTCACCAGTCTTGCCAGCTCGATCGGCTCACTGCTCGCCAGCGCCACTACGACGAAATGCCTTGAACTGCTCGCAGAGAATCCCAGATCACCGCTCTCGTCGAGATAGACCTCGATGTGGTCGTACAACGTCTGGACGAGACGACGGAAGGCTATTCGTCGTTGCCACTACATGTAGCAAAGGTAGCACAGCACGCTCCGAATGGAGGCGGATGGGCTCAGGGACACGTTTTCGACAGAGCAAGTTGCTCGTCCACAGGACCCCCGAGGTACACAACGCTCGACGAGTTCAGCTTCTGTGAGATAGTCTCATTGGAAATGACAACGACCCCGAACGGGAACTCCTGCGCTCCGTCCGTGCTCCAGCTACGCTCCAGCACGAAGAAGCTCGACCCGTTAAGCGCGATCCCCTCCCTCGGGTCGTACGGCAGTCCCTAAGGGCCAAAGTCGGATGGGGCGATGCCGAAATGATCGAGTCCAATCCTGCTTTTGAAAATGAGAAATGGGTGGAAGAGGTTTGTCCGGATGGACTATTGCGGAGGTCCTGGCGGTTGCATCTCTGCCTGGACTGGCGGATACGTCATCGGGGCCTGGCCCTTCCTACGCCTCATTAGCAATACCAACACAAGCAGCGCCGCAACGATCGCCGCAACGACCAGCCCGATCAACATCAGAGTGCCGGATGAAATCCCAGTACTGCCACCGTGCTTCTCAACCTTGACCGTCACGGACTTCAAGGTCTCGTTGTTGCCCGCAGCGTCTACGGCGTAGTACTCAACCACGTGTGTGCCGCTGTCCGTTATGTTGACCTTACCGGTGTAGGTGGTCCACGCGCCGCCGTCTATGCGGTACTTGATCGAACCGATGCCGCTGGTCGCGTCAGTCGCGTTCAGCCAGAACCAGGAGCCCGAGACCGCGGGTGCGCTCGTAGGAGCCACGGTGTCTATCTTGACCGTAAGGGTCTTGGTCGTCTCTACCTGCGCTGCGTTGTCGACAGACCTGTACTCGAGCGTGTGCGTGCCCTGGGCCGTTATCTGGATCATGGCCGAGTATGTGGTCCATGAGCCTCCGTCGAGCCTGTACTCCGTGTGGTCGACTCCGCCGTCGCCTCCGGTAGCGCTAAGGGTCACGTTGGCCTGGGACTTGTACCAGCCCATGGAGCCGCCGGTGCCGGAAACCGAGGCTGTGGTGACAGGCGGGGGGATGATAACTGCGGCCTCAGCTAGCGCGATCTCTCCATACTTGGCCAGGCCAGGCGCAGAGGCGTACCAGACAGGCCACCAGCTGTCCGTGCCGTTCCAGCTGTCGTACAGTCCGTCATAGCCCCAGTTGCCGCCCAGGAAGCCGATCACGTCGCCCATGGCGGTGTCGAGGAGCGCCAGCGGTATCGAGAACTCGTATATCCTGTGGTCCATCGCGTGCCCGTCGCTCGAGCCGAAGCCCGCCCTGCCCGCTAGGGTCCCGTGGTCCGGGTCCGCCGTGTCGAACGGGTAGCAGTGGGTGCTCCATGTGGTCGACGACGAGGAGTAGGCAAAGTGCTGGCCGTTGGTCGGGTTCCAGCCGCTCAATAGGAACGCGTCCTCGTGCCCGTCGGTCCTGACGCCGTCGTTGCCCGTGTCGAAGCCTATGGCGCCCCAATCGTTGGAGTCCTCGTGCGTGTCGCCGAAGGCGTCGTAGGCGATGTAAAGGTTGGTTTCATCGTTCATGACCAGCATCGTGCCGTAGACCAGGTTGCGCGTGTCCGCGGCTGCCAGGCTGACAGACGTCGCGTCAGCCCACTCGCCTGCGGTCATCGAACCGTCCATCGCGGGGGCGGCGTCCGCCCATGCAGAGACTATCCTCGGGACCGTCAAGTCGAAGGTCTCGTTCTGGTAGGCACTGGTCGAGATGGAGACTCCGTCCAGCACGTGTCTTCCGGTGTCGGAGAGCTGGAGCTGGATGTGGAAGATGCCGTCAGCCCCGTGCGTATTGACGGCCCACGCAGGGAACGAGAACTGCACCACGTGCGAGCCAACGCCAAGGTTGACCCAAAGGCCGCCGCTCACTATGTAGTTCCAGCTCGGATCGTACAGCACGCCGTCGACCAGGAACTTCCCCGCGACGGCCACATCGACCGTCGCGTTGACGAACAGGGCATCGTAGTCCCCGTCGGAGTCGGCGTCGTCAACATACGCCTCGTTTGGGGTGCCGAACTGAGCTGGTAGGGTCTGGAACTCGTCGTAGAGGTATGCAGCCGTGGTGAACGAGTCCGAGTCCATCCACCTGCCGTAGTCGTCGTAGAGGTCCAGGTTTATCGTGAACGGGCCGTTGTAGCCCCAGTTGAAGACGAGCCAGCCTGTGAAGCGTATCTCGACAGTGGTCGTGCCCACAGCCAGGTAGCTGGTGTTGCTCAGGATCTCGACCGTGCCCCAGCGGTAGAGCTCCGCCGTCACCTCGTAGTAACCGGCAGTATCGATCGTCACAGGTATCTCGGCGACCAGGTAGTCATACAGCGTGTCGCTGTTGATGTCGAGCCCGTACTCGTTGTACGGCGGCTCGAACCAGCCAATGGAGGTTTCGAAGTCGTAGTAATAATAGTAGGTGGGGGTCGTGTACAGCTCGGTGTCCACTAGGGTCGACCCGCTCCAGGCCTCGAGCGTGACGTCCATGTCGTCGCTGTCGCCGTTCTCGTATATCGGCCAGCCCGGGAAGTATAGGTCGATCGTGTGCAGGCCGACCGTGAGGTGAGTGGTGACCGTGACGGTGTCAATGACCGGCCGCCACGAGTCCGCCCTCAGGATGCCCTTGATCGAGTAGTCGCCCTCGATCGCGACATCAACCGTGGCGGAGATCTCGAGGAAGTCGTAGTATCCATCCGAGTCCGTGTCGTTGGCGTAGTCGTTTATGGGGGAGCTGAAGAAGATCGGCCTCCTCTCGAACTGTGAGAGGGTGTAGTCCCCTGTTGTGTGTGAGTCCCAGCCCATGTAGACATAGGCGCCATCGACGAGAGCGTAAAGATATATGTCCGCGTAGAAGAACCCGTCCTGGCCGAGCTCCACGATGTCCCAAGCGTCGAATTCGGTCGAGACGACCCTGGTCCCAGCCACCAAGGAGGTGTAGTTCTGGGCGGAAGCAATATAGTTGTAGCTGCTGTCGTACAGGTACACATCGACTCGGAAACTCCAGTCGTAGTTGGCAATGACCGTCGCGTAGATGAACAGGCTGTCGAACAGCCCGTCGCTGTCCGAGTCCACTGCTCCGTCGCCGTGGGTCGTGCCGAGCACGCCCGGGCGGGTCATGAACTCGGTGTAGGAGTACGCAGCGGTCGTGTGTATGTCCGTGTCCTGGATGTCCCACCAGACGCCGTCGTAGAGAGTCATGTGCACATGGTAGGGGCCGTTCGTCGAGTAGTCGAAGATGTTCCAGCCGAAGAACCTGAGGTTCATGGTGTACGTCCCTGCCGTGTAGTAGGAGCCCGCGCTGTCGAAGGAGATCTGTGTCTCGGACGGCAGGTGCAGGTATGCGTAGATGTAGTACCAGCCATCCACGCGCACGTTGATCGACGCGTTAACTGAGAGGACGTCGAAGTCGCCGTCACCGTTCGGGTCCAGTCCCAAGTCTTCGTGCGGCGGCGTGAACCACGCGCTAGCAACATCGGTCGTGAGCGTGCATGTATCGTTCGCCGAGGAGTCCGCGCGCGATGTCGCGGTCACGTTGGTGATATCCTGGTACGCGCTCGGAGAGGCGGGTATGTCGACCGTGACCTCGATGTCCGCGCTTGAGCCGGAGGCCATCGAGCCCGTGTCAGGGAGAGTGTCGCCGTCTGTGTCGGTTAGGGGGTTGCCTAGCGAATCAAAGAGCGCGACTGCCCAGCCAAGCTCAGAAGTGAATGTGATCTCGAAAGAGTCGGCCGACGCCTGCCAGTTCTTGACCGTCAGCGTATAGGACACCGTCGTCCCCATCATCCCCCGGCCCGTCTGAGAAGGGGAGATCATGACCGGGCCGGTAGAGAATCTGATGGCAAGGCCGTTTGAGAGTGAATTCGTCTCGTAGGAGTACTGGGTGCCAACGTCTCCCGAGCTGTCCTCTATTCCAACGGAGGCGTCCTGCCCGTAGTCGGTCCCCACATCGAGGTACTGGAACCATATGTCCCCGGTCTCGTTCAGGATGAGCTCATAGGTGAGCAGGGAGCTGGCCCACATCGTGGACACGTTCTCCCATTCGACCACGAGCTGCCTGTTGGGGGCGGATCCGATGGTCTGGTAGTAGATGGTGCCGTCGTAGTTCGTGCCGTAGTCCCAGTACGGGGCGATGAAGTTGTCAGGGCTGGACCAGTCGGGTATGAGGTCGTTGCTCCAGGAGTAGCTCCCGGAGCCGAAGCTTACGTACCCGCTCGTGGTCGCATAGAAGGTCAAGTAGGCATTGCCGTAGAAGTTGAAGGTGAAGCCGATCGGCATGGGCCCGACGTAGTTGAGCGAACCCGTGAGGCCCGTGTTCGTGCCCGTCGAGTTGATCTCGACCCAGTTGAAGGCGACCGTGGGATCGGGCGAGTTGGAGTCCGTCCACCTGTAACCGTACGTGTCGCGGCTTCCCTGGTCCGCGCTTACATTCCCCATGGCGACGCCCAGAGAGGCGGCGACCATGACTAGCACTGTCATTGTAGCTACAATCGTTGAGATTCGCATTTGCGATTACCCCTTCTGCGAAGAATCTAAGGAAACCACGGACTGGGTGGCTATAAATACCCGGCAACTGTGGTGCTCAGAATTGATAATGAGCCGACGGAAGGTTCTTGTACGACTGGCTTTGGAGTTCTAGAAAGGTCGTTCCCTCGCCGTGCGCTATGGGGTTCACGCCCAGGTCCTCATAGAGCCGCCACGCCACGGTCGCGGGCAAGACTTGCTACATCCGTTCGCAACGTTTGTCCAAGAAGACCGTATTGGATTTCACGCAGGTAAGTCCCGGGGGTATCTGAGTACCATGCGGTGCTTGTCGCAACGCTCCCCATAGGGCTTCACTATCTTATAGCCGACTTCAGATGCTGACTGCTAGCTACAACCGCGCGGAACATTTGTGAGACAGAACGCCCAATGGTTGATTGCAGGTAAGGCCTGGGGGGTATATGTGTACCGGACGGTGCACGCCAAAAGAATCCCCCCAGGGGCTGCACATTTGTTCACCACAGCTCCCCATGGAGGATGTTCTTGCCGATGACCCCGAGGTATGAGCCATCAGCCCGCTCAAGGCTTTTGAACACGGCCCCGACGACGAAGTCCACGACCTGAAGCCCTTCGCACACCATTGAGTCGAAGTGGCTGATTTCGAGGACTGGCGCGAAGTAGCCGCTGTGATGGAGAGACACCATTCTCCCGACGTATCGATTGAAATCATTCCTTTGCTTCTCCTTGGTCCAGCGTCTGGTTGGATTGCGATTATGGCTACATCTAGCCGAAGAGTTAAATAGCGCCGAAGTGATTTCGTGAAATGGAGCCAATCTTCAACCGAAGGTTGGCTTGCATCAACAGATTATAAGCCTCTATCGTCCTTTTTCTCATCCCCGATTCCGACAGCTTGGTTCCTACCTCGGCTGGGGCTGATACTCGGTGAGGTCCATCGGAATTACGGGTACGTGTTTGAGCAAGGACTGACAAATCCCCCTGCCGCGCTCGCCGTAGAACGCGAACCGATCGTCCTCCCGCGCAAGCAAGAAGTCCTGGCTCGGATCGTAGAACTTGATGCAACCGCGGGCCTCGAGTGCCTCAGAAACAAGCGTGTCCATGATGGGCATGAAAGATATCATCTCCCTATGCTGTTGATTGTCGATGCCATCAGGACGCTTCTCTGCGCATAGGAAGAACACAGGACGCCGGACAAAATCTCTTGTGACGACCTGGTCCCTGCTGTACGGAACGATCTTCCTGAGGTCAGGCTGTCCAATGAAGACCGGCCCCCCCTTCAAGGAGAGGTCGCGAAGGGCCTGCTTCACGGACTTATCGGAAAGCTTGATGTTCTCCATGTAGTAGTTCCTTTTGAGCTGCCGATCTAGGACGGCCAAGATCCCATCCGCCATGGCCAGGCACGGGTTGCACGTGTCCCCTCTCACGAACAGCTGAGGATGAAGCGACTCTAGGGCATCCCATGCCTTGGTGCGCTTGGCTTCGAAGAAATCTAGGTACACTCTGTCCGGGCGCTCAGCCTCCAATTGCAGGTACTTCCAGGCGCAGAGGGCGACATAGCCGGCCTTGTGCTCCTTCAGGAAGTCGACGGGATTGACCACCTCGGTCTGCATCTCGTAGACGAAGATCCTCGGGACCTTTGCAGGTGGGATCACAGTGTAGAAAACATGGACGAAACCGATGTGAGCCCGCAACTCCTTGACAAGGCCCTCGTAGAAGTCGGCAGCCGAATCCAAGCCCCCGAGAACCCTCGCAACGCTGTATGAGTCGAATACTCTCCGGTTCAGCCTTATCCTGTGACGGGAAGCACTGGCAGCCACCGCTTCGCAGTAATCGTTCTGAAAGGCCTCTTCGTCATCGAATCGGACTCCAACACCGATGGGGCAGAAGAAATCCTTGAACACTCCCTTGACGTTGAACTCCTTGGAGTCAAATGCAACAACGCTTGCCACAAGGACATCATTCGCAGGCATTCGATATCAATCTTGTTAGTGCCTGCAGTCCACCGACACAGGTGTGATACTATCTCGTCCAGAACCCGACGATATGATTCTCAGCCGGCCCTCCGACGTAGAACACGTTCGAATCGTTCAGGGCGGCGACGATCCTGTCGGAATCGACGACAACCACCCCGAACGGGAACTCCTGGGCGCCCGAGGTGTTCCAGTCGGTCTCAAGAACGAAGAAGGAAGAACCGTTCAGGACCAGCCCTTCCCGTAGATCGTAGGGCAGCCCCCTTTTCCCCTCCAGGTCGAACAGCCTCGCGCCCGTCTCTCAGATGAATCCGGAGCACACCCCAAGAGGTAACATCGTGCTACATGGCATACATGTAGTGACAACCCATTTGACCGCCGGTCAACACTCCCCAGCGTGCAGAAACGCTTCGTCTTTGTGGATGAGTCGGGAGACCTTGCGTTTGACAGATGTTCCTCGCGGTTCTTCACTATTGGCGCGGTAGTCACCGAAGAGCCGAGGGCGCTCGAGCGAATTCCAAAGCATGTCCGCATGAGACGACTGAAGAAAGACTTGCTCCGAAAATCCGAGCTGAAGTTTCACAACTCCGATTCGATGGTCAAGAAGGAGGTCCTCGAAAGAGTGGCTGCGCTGGGCGATGTCCGCGTTTTCGCCCTTTCGGCGCGGAAGGCGAGGGGCTCACCCGAGCTGAGAGCCAGCGAGAACCTCACCTACATGCAGCTGCTCGGAGAGCTTGCGTACGAGGTGATACGCGTCGAGAGAACTGCGGACGCATTGGACTTCATCGTGGATCTGAGGCCTCTCGAGAGAGCCATCAGCCACCAGTTCGATGCATGGATGCTCTCGGACATAGTGCGCGAATGCGCGTTTCATAGGGTGGTTCCTCCGAGACTGCGCATCTCGAGGTTCGATTCGCAGAACTCACGAGGCCTGCAGGTCGCCGACTTCGTGGCGGGGGCAATCAGAAGGAGGCATGAACTGGGTGACTCAACCTACTACGACATCATCGCGCCGAGGATTGCCACAGAGAAGATCGTGACAGTCCACCGATGAGAATCTGCAGACCCTGGCCGGATTATTACCTGCACGCCTCATGGCGCACCATGACCAGCCAGGACTTACCTGCATGGTTCTCATCGAAACCATCGGTAATAAGCCTTTTGCACGGATGTAGTCCCATCATCTCGTCCTGAATCCGACGAGTTGATTGTCCAGTGGTCCTCCGACGTAGAACACGCTATAGTCGTTCAGCTTCTGTGAGATGGTCTCATTTGAAACGACAACGACTCCGAACGGGAACTCCTGCGCTCCGTCCGTGCTCCAGATACGCTCCAGAACGAAGAAGCTCGACCCGTTCAGCGCGATCCCCTCCCTGAGGTCATACGGCAAGCCCCTAGAACCGTTCAGGTCGAACAGCCTCGCGCCCGTCTCGGACAACCTCTGGTCGGACGTGTAGCTCTCGACGCCGTGCTCCGAGAACCACTGAACAGCGTCGTACTCGTACCAATAGGTCTGGTTCTCGACCCCGAACAGCTCTTGGCTCGAGTACGCTATCGGCAGCGTTGAGGCGCATATTACGACCAGGGAGGCACCTACGGCCATACCTATCGCCCTCGCCCGTCCCTTGACGATATACGCGAAGCCTACGCCTATGAGGAGGGCGAACGCGGGCATCACGAAGTCGAACGTGCGGTAGACTATCAGCTGCGATATGGCGTCGTTCGAGCGCAGCAAGGCGAACAGGATTAGCGAGAGAGGTCCGAACAGCATCGCCAAGAGGAGGTTCTTGGTCTGCCCGCGCTTGAGGAGCACCAGCTGCGCCCCGGTCCACGCAGGTGCAACAAGGATCAGATATGCCAGGAACGGAACCGCTATGAGCCCCGCAGGGGCGGGCGTGCCTGGGAAAATCGGGTGCACGTAGTTGTACGCCATCAGGAGTGTGCCCGCGACCGGCACTATCAGCTCTATGGGCGCCCTGGTCATTGGACGGTCCCCGAGGGACAGCCGGACGCCCACGAGGACGAGGAGGAACGCGACTGCGAGGTACAGGTAGAGGTCCGTCGAGGGGGTGAGGAAGTCCAGGTACGGGAGGGAGATGTCGCGGTAGTAGAGGACCGCGAGGCTCCAGGCGGATAT
>Ga0315284_10006189_pt1 | contig 17046 bp, 20 predicted proteins | sample YL17G09_16_MG_FD_203696 | JGI IMG/M metagenome (GOLD analysis project Ga0315284, IMG submission 203696) | Sediment microbial communities from Yellowstone Lake, YNP, Wyoming, USA - YL17G09_16 | ecosystem: Environmental > Aquatic > Freshwater > Lake > Sediment | place: USA: Wyoming | collected...
CTGGCGAAGGATCTCCGGCCCGGTGTGCAGGTAGTGCGCGCGAACGCTGCCAGCGAGCCGGAACTGGTCGGCGCGGAAGGCTCCGCGCTCCGCCACGATCCGCTGCGCCGCCTGCTCGACCAGCTCGAGGTCGCCGCCCGAAACCTGCCCGAGGTTCGAGCCCGGCAGTTGATCGACGAGCACGACCTCGGCGCCGAGCGCCGACATCATCCGCACCCGCTCGGCGGAGTTGCCCTTGGACATGATCGCAACGAAGGGATAGCCCTTGACGGCGCAGACAATCACAAGACCCGTCCCCGTGTTGCCACTCGTCAGCTCAACGACCGTCTGTTCCGGCGCAAGCGAGCCATTGGCTTCGGCGTCCTCAATGATCTGAAGCGCGACGCGATCCTTCTTCGAGAGCCCGGGATTCAGGTACTCGAGCTTCGCCAGGACCCGGCCGTCGAGGCCGCGCGTGATCCGCGACAGCTCGACCAGCGGCGTGTTGCCGATGGCATCGAGCGCCGAAGCGAAGGGCTTGCCCTGTCTGTCCATGGTGAATTCACTCTCCCGCCTAGAGGATCGTCGCCGCCAGGTCTGCGGTGCTTGGCAGCTTCACGCTCTCCTGCCCCGACTCGGCCGGATACTCGAACCCTGCGCCCGATGCAGCACGATCGGCAGGCATCGCGCGAAGCGCTCGAAGTCCGCGTCCGTCGTGTAGATCTCGTGCTGATGTCGCGCTCCAACAGCGCAGATCAGGAAGTCGGTGTTCGAGCCTTGGATCCCCTTCGAGCGGCAGAGGTTGTAGTAGCTCGCGGCCAACTCGTAGTCCTCCGCCTCGATCAAGAGGTCCGTGAAGGCGGCAAGCGAACGCCGGACTCGATCGAACTGCGCCTTCCGCGCAATCCCCGAGAGAATCTCTTGCCGGATCGGGCCGATCAGCTGGACGCGGCCATCGCGAATGAGAGTCTCGAGTTCGCGTACCTCGGGATCGTCCGTGCGCTCCCTCCGGCGCAGTGCGAGCGACCAGATGCAGGTGTCGACGAGAACCATCATGTCTTGGAACGTTGCGTCTTGTAGTCGTAGTCGGGCACGAAGTCGACCTTGCCGAACTCCGACAACACGTTGAGCTGCCGCAGCCGCTGTGTGTAGTCGACGAGCGCTTGGGTCACGGCGGCCCGCTTCGTCCTGTGACCCCCAAGCCGGACGGCCTCGTCAATCAATCGATCGTCAAGCTGTAGATTCGTCGGCATGCTGACCTCCTGTCCACACATCAGTCTACACACAGTGCGGTGTGGAGACAACCCGAGCCACAATGTGAAAGAGCGGCGCGACCCTCCTTTGGAGGATCGTGGTCCGCGTGAGTGCTCACTCATGCATCGCGCGTACCGGCTCGATGCGCTCGAGCTCACTGGCCTCGGACCTCTCGGCCTGGTAGAGGTCCCAGCGATGCTGCAGAGAGAGCCAGAAGCCAGCGGTATTGCCGAAGTAACGCGCCAGTCGCAGCGCCGTGCTCGGCGTCACCCCGCGCTTTCCGTTGACGAGTTCGTTCACGCGCTGGTAAGGCACGCGGATCCCGAGAGCGAGGTCACGCTGTGTGAGCCCCATCGACGTCAAGAACTCCTCGAGCAGCATCTCGCCCGGATGCGTCGGCACTCGATCCGTCGGAACCCTGATCATGCTCTCGCCTCCTCTTGCCCGCGCGCCCTCGTCGGCAGACAGGTTGATCACGCTCGCACGGTAGCACGGTAGCACGGCTATCGTGCGACACCAAATTGAGGCCAGTGCGTGGCGAAGAAGCGGTCCTCCACCGCAGAGGAGTGGAAGAAGGCGGCCCAGGCTCGGAAGAACCAAGCCTGGCGGGGTAGTGCGGCTGATCTTGTCGCCGCAGGGCTCTCTGCGCCCTCAGCAACCTCTGCGGTGGATGGCTGTCGGCTTGAAGGCGCGGCAGTAGGGACTAGAGGTCCTTGAAGTAGCGGACGATGGGCAGGCCCGTGTATCCGGCCTTCTCGTACGCCCGCCGCGCCGGGGCGTGTCCATCCTCGCCGCCTGTCTCGACCACGACCATCTTGACTCCCGCAGCCTTCATTGCATCGAGCGACGCCTGGTTCAGCTGCGTGGCGATGCCTCGCTTCTGGAACTCCGGATGCACGGCGAGCAAGACCACTTCGCCCGTCTCGCCCTTCAGCTCGTAGGCGATGAAGCCGACGACGCGACCGTCGAGTTCGGCGACCAGCGTGTGGTACCTGTCCGTGGCCCTGCAGGCGCCTTCGACGCCTTCAGCTTGGCTCTTGCGCCAGTCCGGGTAGAGGATCGGGAGGATGCGTGGGCCCAAGACCTTCTCGAACGACTCGAACACCGGTTCCCAGGCGAGTAGCGAGAGCTCGACGATCTCCGTGACGTTACTCGCTACGAATGGCCGAACCCTCACCTGGACTTTGCTCATCGATCACCTCACAGCGCGATGATGGGTGGACGGCGTCTCGCGCGAGTCTCAGCGCTCTCACCTCAACGCATCCCGGCGCCTGGAGGCGGATCCGGCGGCTGTGAGATTGCCTCCGCACGCGACAGACGCGGCAATGCCGGATTCCCCAATCTGCGAACGGTGTGAAGAAGGAAGGGACTGACCGGGCGCATCGCCGGCCGATCGCTTCCTGTGCGAGCGTATCAGCGCTCCTTGGTGTCAGTACGGTGAGATCCTGCTAGTCTGTAGATGTAGGCGTCCTCAATCACCGTACCGTTGATAACGCTACTGGTGAACCGGATACTACCGATGCCTCTGCCCGTGTGAATTGCGCCGCTCAGAAGGTTGATCAGCGGCGCATCAGGCTTCGTAATGGCCACAAGGCTCAGCGGAAGTTCTCGAAGCGCGGAGGTCCCGGAAGACAGAGCCTTTTGGACGATCTCGTATCCCGCCCTGGGACCCTGCCGACTCAGCCTCGCCTCCGCCAGCATCAGCTTCCACTCTTTGAGCTCGGGGAAGTAAAGCCATAGCGCGGCATCGGGGGAGTAGCCTTGGCTGTCGAGCTGCTTGATGAGCGCAGCACCGGCCTGAACCATTTCGTCCGTGAGCATTTCAGCTACCATCGTCTCCTCACCCAAGGAAGGATCCCGTTCTTGCCTGTCACCGCTGAGTATAGATCACGAGCCTGCGCCTCGCTGGTGCTCACGTCGTATCGAGCCGCTTCCGACCAATCCTTCGCAATGGCCCAGTTCACATCAAGCGCGGGAGCTGTCTTCCGGTCACGGGCGAACTGCACATCAAGCCCGGCCACGCGAATCAACTGCCCTAAGTCGTGCACGAAGGCCTTTGTAGCCAACTCCTTGTCAGGGAAGTCGCACTGTCTGACCTGCTTGGCAATGCGTGCCTTCAGCGCGCACTCCACCGCATAGCCGCACAGGTAGTAGGCGCCTGCATTCTGACCTGCATCCAGCAGTGCCCGCGCTTCTCTCACCCGCATCCGAGAGATCTCCTGGAAGTCGGATCGCTTCACCGGAGATCCATCTCCCAACGTCGCGTAGTAGCCTTCTGTCTAGGCATGTCAAGCCTTCCCTGCTGTCCCGGCTGCTCGCCGCTCAGCATCCGGCCAATCGCCAGCATTCTCCCATTCGACGTCGCGTCCTACATTGCCATCAGAGCTCGTGTATCGTATGCTACTGGCCTACGCCTCCTCGGTCAATGCCAGCATGCGACCGGGCTAGACTCACAACGGATAATCCTGACTCACAGCGTCTTCCAGCTTTGCCCACCCTCGCCGCGTGGCGAGAGCAGCCAGGCCGCAGAACGCCAGGTTTCTCCGGTGCCTGGGCATCGCTGCCGATGGCTGGCCTGCGGCTAGCTAGCGGCTTGCAGCCCGCGACGATCGCGCGGCAAACGGGCTCAGGTTCACTCCGAAGGCGTGCGAGGGCGTGAGGCGCCAAGTCGGACAAGCGCCCATTGGGTGTGTGCTTGCCGACTGGAGCTCCAAGGAGAGCTACGCCGTGGGCCACCAGAACCCGCTCTTCGCCAGCCGCTCCTGGAACTCCAGGATCTTCCCTGTCGCGACTCCCCTTGGTGCGGGCTTGCCGGTCCACTTGGTGTAGAACCAGTCCAGATAGTGCCGGAACCCCTGCTCTTCCCAATTCGCGATGAGGCCGACGTGCCGCGAGGGGTCATCGTACTGAGCGACGATCCGGTCGAGCTGGGCTTCCGTGTGCGCGCGGTACTCGCCGAAGTGAACGACGGCGTCCAGGTCGAGGCGGCCTTTCTGGTACGGCGGTTCCTGGCGCGGTTAGCCAAGGACGACGGTGACGAGAGGAAAGCACGACGTAGGCGGCAGCTTCAGGGCCTCGTAGACCTTGTCCAGGCTGTTTCGGTGCAGGCTGTTCGTGATGAGCGAATCGATCCCGAGCGACTTCGCGGCGATGACGGCGGTCTGGGCCGCGAGCATGGTGTCCATGGTTCCGGTGATGAACCCGATGATGTGGTCGCTATCGAACTCGTGCCCGAGATGCTTGGCTAGGGCCCTGATGCGCGCGAAGTCGACGCAGTAGATGAGAGCTCGGCTCCCCTGGTACCCGAAGAGTTTCTTCATCTTGGCCCGGTCGTCGAGAACGACGATCGCGTAGCTCTGACGCCCGGAGGTGTTCGCCGCGCGCACGCTCGCCTCGAGAGCCGTCGTCAGGTTGGCCTCGCTGACTTCCCGTTCCGAGAAGTCCCCGTGAATCGTTCGCAAAGAGTGAATCGTCCGTAGCGTCTCGTTCATCGATACCTTCCTTCCGATCGGCACAGAGCCTCACGATAGCAGGTGCTTCTCGGGGGATCTACCGATACACGTCGCGCCGGTGGCCTACCTTCGCGATGGTGACCACGAGAATGACGTCCTCAACTGACAACACAACTCGATGGTCGCCGCAGCGAATGCGGTACTTGTCTTTGCCCGATAGCTTCCGACAACCGGAGGGCCGTGGATCATCAGCGAGGCTCAGGATCGCCGCAACGATGCGTTGCCGATCCTTCTTCAGGCCCACGGCCTCGAGTTCCTTCCGAGCCGACGGCTTGATCAAGACGTCATATCTTGCCACACCGCCGGAGCTCCTTGACCACGTCTTCGAACGGCAAGTTGAGCTCAGAAGCTCGCTCGTCGAACGCGCCTAGGTCCTCGGCATCCTCGAACAGCGAGAGCTTGACGGCTTCGTTCACCAGATCGGACACGGTGCGGTCCGTCTCGGCCGCCTTGAGCCGCAGAGCCCGGTACACAACCGAGTCTAGGTACACGGTGGCACGCTTCTGCATCCGTTCCGCCCTCCAACGTGATGATCCCGTTCCTGTCGTCTGCATAGAATTGACTCTCGGGGATTTGAGAGCGGAAAACGGCCTAGAGAATACCATTCTAGGTGCGAGTTGGGCCTTGCTGGACAACTTTCGAACTTCCGGCGGTGGATTTCAAGCTCTCGAGGATGTCGTACTCGTGGGCAGTTTGTGGGTGGCAGATGAAGACCAACGCGCAAGGGCATCGGCATCCTGATGGGGTCCGGAGCTGCTTCAGTATTCACGTTCACTCGGGTGACCCGATGCTATGGAAGCGGCTCGGCGGTCTGCCCCTCTCACGCACATCTGGGAGAAACGCCCGACCTTGGGGCCGATGTCGGTCATGCCGAGAAGGTCTTTGGCTGGGTTGCAGCGCCGTCGCTCAATGCGAGGTCTAGGCAGTGCGAGAGATGGATCAAGGGGAACCGCAGATGGGTGACGTCTCTTGACCCTGAAGCGCCGTGCAGGCCTGACAGGAGAATCCTTCATCGTCGAGGCCTTCCGTTCGTTGTAGAATCGCGAAATGGCGTCGACACCGAAGGGAGACGAACCATGGTGAGTGGGCCGCGCTACAGTCCGAATCGCGATGAGATCGTCGCGAAAGTCCTTGATGGCGAGGCGATCATGATCAATCTTTCGAAGGGCATCTACTACAGCCTCGATGGAGTGGGGGGACGGGTCTGGGAACTCCTGGAGGACGTGAGGAGCGCTGCGAGCATCGCCATGGAGGTTGTCCGAGAGTTCGACGTGACCCCGGAGCGCGCGCGCGCCGACGTCGAGCGCATCCTTCATGAGCTGCAGGCCGAGAGTGTCATTCGGCTCGAGTCCGGCGAAATCCCGGCGTTCTCTGAGACCGCATCCTGCGCAGGCCCCGGTGCCAAGCTGCCCTATCGGGAGCCGAAGCTCACAGTCTACCGCGACATGGCCGACTTGCTGGCCCTCGAGCCTCCTACTCCAGGGGCGGCGCAGGAAGATCTGTGGGAAGGTGCGCGCTGAGTCGGGATGGAACTCGCGACTCGGTGAACATCCCTGGCGAGCAGATTAGCTGCATCGTCCCCGCGTTCGACGCCGAACGCTACATCGGAGACGCGATTGAAAGCATCCTGCGACAGACATGTCCTCCGAGCGAGGTTCTTGTCGTGGATGACGGATCGACCGATGGAACTGCAACGGCCGTTGAATCCTTCGGTGCAAGCGTGGTCCTCCTGCGGCGCCCCCATCGAGGAGGGGCCGCAGCCAAGAACTCGGCGCTCGAAGTCGCTCGGGGACCGTACATTGCGTTCCTTGACGCGGACGACGTCTGGGTCCGCGACAAACTGGCGCGCCAGCTCGCACGATGCCGTGCCCAGCCGAGCATCGACCTTTGCTACACCGCGTACGACAACTTCTGGATCCCTGAACTAGCGGAAGAGGCCGAGCAGTACCGCGAACGGAAGCTATCGCACGCCTCGACTGGATGGAGCCTTTCGACCCTCCTGACGAGGCTCTCTGCCTTTGATCGTTTCGGGCGGTTCGCAGAGGCCGAGACGGAGAACTACCACAACCTCCTCTGGGCTCTGGGGGCTGCCGCACAGGGCGCTGTCGTGGACATGCTCCCTGAGGTTCTGATGCATCGAAGACTCCACCACTCCAATGTGTCGAGGAACTGGTCGATCGATGAGAAGTTCGTCGATCTGGTGAAAGCATGGCGCGACTACAGGAAGGGCGCCCCGCGGGAGCATGGCGACGGGCTGCCTCGATCGGGAGACGCGCACCCAGCTCCGGAGTGAGTTCCCCCGGCGTATCATGGGCGGGATACCCTGGTTCCCTGGCGGGATCTTGCGGCCAGATCCGCCCTCCGCGGGCACGAGGGCGCCGAGGAGGCGCGATCGACAGATCGAGTGGGAGGTAGCTGATGCGTGTGATGTTCTGGTCTGCGGTCTTCTGGCCATCCATCGGAGGAGTGCAGACCATGGCGAGCGATCTGCTCGTCGCCCTGCGAGAGCGCGGCCATGAGTTCGTTGTGATCACAGAGCGTGGCTCCCCCGACCTGCCAGTAGAGGACAAGTACGAAGGGATTCCCGTCTATCGACTCCCGTTCGCGGCGGTCCTGAGGGACGTCGATCGGCTGATGAAAGTCCGAAGCCAGGTCATCCGATTGAAGCGCGAGTTCGCCGCTGATCTATTCCACTCCTTCGCGGTGAGTGCCAACGACTTCCTGCACCTGACGACTCAGGATGCACACCCAGCTCCCTGGCTCGTTACTCTTCACGGTGCGTGGCCGAGCAGCTGTGACTCTTTTGTTCGGCGAACGCTCACGACTGCCGATTGGATCGTTGGCTGCTCGGCGGCGATTCTGCAGCTGGGGTGCGAGCTGGCACCGGAGGTCTCTTCTCACTCCTCCATCATCTACAACGCGCAGGAGCCTGCCTCCGGCCACCCAAGTTCGCTGGGGTTCGATCCGCCCGTCTTGCTCTACGTCGGAAGGCTCTCTCGGGAGAAGGGAGTTGACATTGCGCTCGCGGCTTTTGCCGCCCTTCTCACTCGTTTTCCAGAGATTCGGCTGGTCATCGCGGGTGACGGCCCCGAGCGAGACGCACTGGAGCAGCAGGCGGATCAGCTGAACCTGGCCCCCGCCATCCAGTTCCTTGGGTGGGTGATCCCCGAAGACGTGCCTGCGCTCATCGACACGGCTTCCGTGGTGATCGTCCCTTCTCGAGAGGATTCCTTCCCAGTGGTTGGACTGCAGGCAGCCCTTATGGCACGTCCAGTCGTCGCGACCCGCACCGGAGGCATACCCGAAATCGTTCTGGACCGTGAGACAGGCCTTCTCGTTGAGAGGGAGAATCCCAAGGCACTTGCGGATGCTATCAGCAGCCTACTCCAACATCCTGACGATGCGCGGCGTATGGGCGAGGCGGCGCGGAGGCGAGCGCTTGAGGCATTCAGTTTCGACAGACATGTAGAGGCTTATGATACGCTGTACCGAATGCTTGTGCCGAACGAGCGCACGAAGGACGGCCGCAGGCGACTCCCATGACGGTGGAAATGGGAACTCGGCAATGCGAGTGACACCCTGGCCTTCGAGGTTCTGGGCTCGAGTCGGCGGCGTGCGGAACGTGGCCACAGGCGAGAGACTTGTGGAGTTACGCCACAAGCCCACGTCTGAGGAGGGACATGTCTGCCTGGAGTGAAGAGCACAGACACGATCGAATGAGAGACGCGTACGCACAAGCAGCGCGGCTGTGTCCCGACAGGATTCACGAGATGTGGTATTCGTTCGGCGGCCGCGCGGTTCGGGCGCGCATCGTCGGCAACCGGCTCACGGAGCTCCTGACCCTGCCCTTCGCTCACCTGCGATGCGAGAAGACCGATCCTTCCGGAGAGAGGCTCACGATCGACCTCTGGGATGAGCTGGAAACGGGAGTACCGGCCGGTATTGACGTGCAACCTGTCGTTGGGTCCTCCAGTTTCTCGGCGTCACGAGACGGAAGGTTCGCGACGAGTGTCTTGCAGCACTCGATCACCCACTTCGACCGGCAGGAAGAACACATCCTCGGCGTTGCCCTCGAGGCAGACCGACTCTCACTCTATGAATGCGGCCGCCCGCTGCACGTGCCGCTAAGTCTCTGGTACAACGATCGCGACGTCCCGCTAGTCCACGCTGCTCTCGTTTCGCACAAAGGGGACGGGGTACTCCTGGCAGGCCCCAGCGGGACAGGGAAGACCACTTCGTCCCTAGCCTGCATGGCCGCAGGTTTCCAGTACTTGGCGGACGACCTGGCCGGACTGGAGATCCGCGCCGACGGTGTGCCCTGGGGCTACAGCGTCTACGGCTCGGCCTTCGTCGATCAGGAAACGTTCCGCCGTCTGCCAGGCCTGAACCAGCATGCCACTCCCGGGAAATACGGCTACGAGGACAAGCAGCTCGTCTTCATCTCCCAGGCTGGCCCGACGTGCCTCATGAGCAAGGCGAGAGTCCGGGTCGTCGCCCTCGTACGTATCGCTGGCGCTGCCCATACTCGGGTCCGAGCGGCTACAAAGGGCGAGTCACTACTGACTGTGGCTCGCAGCACACTGCAGAGCGGAGTACTGAGCCCAGGCAGACGAGGCTTTGAGCTGCTGGGAGCCCTGGCGGACAACGTTCCAACGTTCTGGCTGGAGCTCGGACGCGATCCAAAGGACATCCCACGCTGTATCCGGACGCTTCTTTCCGGCAGTCGGGACTCCGCAGAATGGAGAGCGGAGTGACATCTGATTCATTGGAGTTCCAGAACTCGCGGGCACCAAACGGTGTGAGCGGCGACGTGGCGTTCTCGGCCCTGCGGGAGTCGCACCGGGAGGCGCTCGACGCGAGACCGAATGAGGTTTCGACGGCCCGCTTCATCCTGGCAGGCGCTACGGTCTCCATGACGATTGCCGGGCGCCATCTGGCCACGCTGATCGGGAAGCCCTTCCGTCATCTGTCCACCCGCGATCTCTTGGAACCCCCACATCTCACCATCGATCTGTGGGACGAGCTCGCCACGGGGATTGCGTGTCCTCGCGCCGTGAGGGATGTAGAAGAGAGAGCAGAGAAGGGAGGGGAAGCCGATTCCGTCGTCACAGTAGGCACGGCGGCGGATCGCTACGTGGGGCATCTTCGCCCGGGAATCCGCGTCTGGACGGACCGCCAGGCCGCTCACATCGTCGGTTGGGTGGAGAGCAGTGCGCGGCTCTCGATCCAGGATCGAGGAAAGCCGCTTCACTTCCCGTTGCTCCTCTGGCACGCGGATCGAGGCGTCCCGGTCATCCACGCGGCGCTCGTAGCCAGTCGTGGCCAAGGAGCTTTGCTGGTCGGAAAGGGAGGAACGGGGAAGACCACGGCCGCCCTTGCCTGCTTTCTCGGCGGCCTGGACTTCTTGGGCGACGACTACGTGGGGCTACAGCGAGCCGGAGGCAGACTCTTCGTAGGCCACAGCCTCTATAGTTCAGTGTGGCTCACTGCCGACGGCGAGTCACGCTTTCGTGCTCTCATCCCGTACGCAGAGCCGCCCGAACGTCCCGACACAGGGGTCAGACGCCTTGTCCAGGTCTTCGATGTTGCTCCTGACAGGCTGAAGCCCACGGCCCAGATTCGCGCCGTCGTGGCTACCGTCCTGAGCGCCGAATCGGCCTCTTCGTTTCGTCCCGTTTCGAAAGCAACGACCCTTCTCGCACTTGCCCCAACTTCCATGCTGCGGCTTCCCGTCTCGGGGACAGTCCATCTAGAGTGGATGTCGCAGCTGGTTGGCCACGTGCCGTGCTATGAACTGGCCGTTGGGCGGGATGTCTCCACTCTGCCCCCGCTCGTAAGGACACTACTCGAACAAGGGGAACGGCGATGACGGCTTCAGGGAGAGAGAAATGAGGCCGGTTCTTTCCGATACGCTCTCGATTCTTCTCCCGACGGAGCAGGACACGCTGCTGCTGCGTGCTTGCCTGCGCTCCGATGACACCGGAAGGGAAGCGTGGACCGCGTGGCTGGAGCGCATCGGGGAACCGGGGGAGAAGCTGTTGCAGCGTCGCCCTAGTCTCGTCCACTTCCTTCCGCTACTTCACGTGGCGACGAAGCGCTACGGCGCCCAAGTTCCACGCGACCTCGCGTTCTGCCTTCGCGCCGCACACTTCCGCGAGGAGTTGCGCAGTCAGGCCTATCGAGCCATTCTTCGGAGGGTCTTTCACGTCCTCCGACATGGGGGGATCAACTTCACCGTCCTGAAGGGCGCAGCGCTTGCAGGCACTGTCTACGATGGCTGGGCCCTTCGCCACTGTCACGACATCGATCTCCTCGTTGACGAGGAGGACCACGTGTCGGCATGTCGGGCACTGCAAGACGCAGGCGTGGGACAGCGTTGCGAACCCTCTCGGATGTCCCGAGGCGTTCGGTTCCTTCATCACAGCGGGCTCCCGATCGAGCTCCACACAGATCTGTTCGAGCATCCCTTCTACCGGTGTGGGGCAGCCGACATGACGGGTCGCCGTCAGACGGCGGACATTGACGGGATCCCGGTGCGTGTGTTGTCTCCCAGCGCTGCGGTTCTCCACGTCTGTGGACACGCCTCGTATTCGGGGAACCGCTCCAGTCTTCGGTGGGTTACCGATGCGTGGTCCATCGCCGCGAAGTGTGCCGATCTGGATTGGGACGCCTTCCTCTGGGATACCACGCGAGCGAAGCTTGCGTTGCCTCTTCACGTCATGCTCGAGTATCTGGCCGCGCAACTCGGAGCTCCGATCCCTCGTCCTGTGCTGGAATCCCTCGCGCGTGATGCGGCGCGTGCGGGGCCACGCGCCCGCGAGGCGGCTCTCTTCGGCGTGCACGAGACCCATCGTCGACTTCGCAACGTCACGCATGACTGGAGATCGCGCGCACTGCTTCTGCGATGGTGGCTGTTTCCTTCGCCGTCCTGCCTGCGCTGGGCGTACGGCGTACGTTCGAGGAGTGAGGTCTTTCTTCTCTACCTCGAGAGAATTGTGCGTCACGTCGCCCGGCGTGTTCGACTCGTGCTAGCGCGGATGGATCGCATTCGGCAGATGAGAAAGGCCTCCTCTTGAAGGCGTTGAAATGAGTCCCGAGATGAGCGCAGCGACGAAGCGTCCGTGGATGCCGTCCCAACGGCACGTGCTCCTCGTCAGAGCCGCCCTCCTCGCAGGGGAGCCGGCGATCGACGCGTGGAATCGATGGAAGCTGGCCGGCGACCTCGACCGCATCGACGACGGCTCGTCCGCTCTGTTGCCCATCGTCTACCGGAACCTCACCGATCACGGAGTGGACGATCCCATGGTGAGGCGCGCCCGAGACGCGTACAAGATGACGTGGCTCGAGAACGAGCAACGCTTCGCCGAGCTCTCTGCTCTGCTTGAATCGGCAAGCGCTGCGGGGATTGAGACGATGGTCTTGAAGGGCGTCGCTCTCGCTCTGCTCTACTACCGAGATCTCGGACTTCGTTGCATGGGTGACGTGGACATCCTCATTCGGCCAGACGACGTGGCGGACGCGATCAACACGCTGACCGAACTCGGTTGGAGGAAGACAGGGCGTACGCCCGACGTTCTCACGGAGACATATCTGAATGCACGACGTGAAATCCACTTCTTGAGCGATAGGGCCACGTGTCTCGATCTCCATTGGCGCGTGATGGACGAGACCTGCCTTTCAAGCAGGGACGATTGGTTTTGGAGTGGGGCAATCCGGGCGTCGGTTCGGGGCGTCGAAACGCACGCCATGAACCCCACAGACCAGCTTCTTCACGTCTGTGCTCACGCGACTCTGTGGACCCCTGTCCCGTTCCCGCGCTGGATCGCAGACGCCGCAATGATCCTCAAGGCGTCACGCGGCGACATCGACTGGGATCGTCTCATCTCGCACGCTCGACGCCTCGGCCTAGTCACTCCTGTTCGCGAGACGTTGAAGCAGGTCGTCGACGTCCTTGACGCGCCAATCCCCTCGTCCGTGCTCGACAACCTGCACCGGCTTCCGCCGTCGAAGGAAGACCTCCGCAACTACAGAATCCGCTGCCTACCACCCAACCCTCTGCGGACCCTCCCGCTGGAGTTCCGGAGGATGTCACTTCGGTCCGGGCGGGCAAACAGAGGCTGGCGGCTCCTCGCCTTCCCGTCCTATGCACGTGCGCTCTGGGGACTCGAACATGCGTGGCAACTCCCGGTCAAGGTCCTCCTCTGGGGAGCGCGTACCCTCAGGCGGCTTCCTGGCTACTACGGCAAGAGGCTGATCGGACGGAGGACAGTTCGCCGCTCTTGAGCTGGCGGATCTCCAGCACCCCAGGCTTCTGTGGGGACGGGCCGTGTTGTACTCGCGTCGCCAGTTCTCGATCAGAACCTTGCCCCTTCCTGAGGCGCCCCCCGAAAACCCGGTCCAAGGCGAATGCTAGGATCGGTAGAATTGACTCTCGGGGATGTGGGAGCAGAAAATGGCCTAGAGAATACCATTCTAGGTGCGAGTTGGGCCTGCCTGGACTCGAACCAGGGACCTCCCGCTTATCAGGCGAGCGCTCTAACCAGCTGAGCTACAGACCCCGAGTGAAGCTCGGCAATAGTATCGGGCGGTCCGGGGAGTGTCAAGCAGGAAGCGTGCGCAACTGCCGTTGCTGTCGATGTTCTACTCTTCGAGAGCGCTGTCGGCCTCGTGGGATCGGAGAGCCTCGGCCAGCGGTTCCATGTTGCCTTCGAGGACGGTCGTGAGGTCGTAGAGACTGAGCCCGATGCGATGGTCGGTGATGCGATTCTGCGGATAGTTGTACGTGCGGATCTTCTCGCTGCGTTCGGCCGTCCCGATCGCGGCGCGTCGTGTAGCTTTGAGCGTCGCCTGCTTCTTCTGTTCGTGGAGGTCGTGGAGGCGGGCGCGAAGAACGCGCATCGCCTGGGTGCGGTTCTTCATTTGAGATTTCTCGTCCTGGCAGCTCGCGACGATGCCGGTCGGGACGTGCGTGATGCGGACCGCGGAGTCGGTCGTGTTCACGCTCTGCCCGCCGGGGCCCTGAGAGCGGAAGGTCTCGATGCGCAAATCGTTGGGATCGATCTCGATCTCCACGTCCTCGGCTTCCGGAAGCACGACGACGCTGGCCGTCGACGTGTGGATGCGGCCCTGCGCTTCGGTCTCCGGCACGCGCTGGACGCGGTGGACGCCGGACTCGTAGCGGAACACGCTGTAGGCACCCTTCCCCTCGACGGAGAACGTGAGCTGCTTGAAGCCGCCGAGCGGCGTCGGATGACTGTCGAGGAGCGAGGTCTTGAGGCGCAGTTTCTCGGCGAACCGCGCATACATGCGGAACAGGTCCGCGGCGAAAAGACTCGACTCCTCTCCGCCCGTGCCGGCACGGATTTCGATGATCGCGTTCTTCTCGTCGTTCGGATCCGGGGGCGCGAGGAGCCGTCGGAACCTGCCGGCAAGGTCGTCGAGGCGCGGGCGGTCCGCCTCGATCGCCTGCGTCAGCTGGTCGCGGAGCTCGAGGTCGCTGTTCCGCATCTCCTCCATCTCGGCGATGGACGTTGCCAGCTTCTGCCACTCCTCACCAATGCGGATGAGGTCCTGCACCCGCGCGAAGCGCTGTGCCGTCTCGCGGTAGTCGGGGCGTGTGTAGGCGCTCGGGTCCGACAAGCGCTGCTCGAGCTCTGCCCGCTCGGCGCGTGCCTTCGCAAGATGAGGAGGGATCTCTAGATTCGCCATAGCGCCGTAACGCTACGTCAACCGAGAAGCGGTTTCAACCGGCTCGCACGACCAACTGACCGCGCAGGAAGTCGATCTCGTCCTTGAGGTAGTCGATGCGTGCGTACAGTTCGCCGATCACCGCGTGGGCGCCGACGACGGCCTCACGGCGGCACGTCTCGAGTTCGCTGCGCAGGAAGACGACCTGCTCGGCCAACAATCGCTCGACGTCGCTGGCAAAGTCCACGGCGTCCAGGGATGCCTGGGAGAGGAGCCGATCGACGAATGCGTTCTCTTCCATACGGTAAGGCTACGCAGGCCCGGAGTTGAGAGGTCGGACACCTGGCCGGTGAGGGAGAACCCTTCGTCCCCTCGGGGCTCGCTCGGCGTCACCCGCGGAAACCGTGACTCTGGCTACGCTTGGCCCATCGAGAGGATACGAATGAGCAAGATCACAGTCGATGCGAGAGCCTGCATACAGTGTGGCGCGTGCGTTCGAGTCTGCGCCATCGCCAGCGTCTTCGAGATTCGCGACGGCGCCTCGGTCGCCGTCCGCCCTGAGAGATGCTGGGGGTGCGGACAGTGCGTTTCGGTCTGTCCGGTCGACGCGATCGACCACGACGCGTTCCCACTCGAGAAGTGCCCGCTCGTTGACAACGGCCGCCAACCCACGGCGGAGCAATTGGCGATCCTCATGCGGGCGCGGCGGTCAGCCAGGACGTTCGCCGAGCGGCCCGTGCCGCGCGACATCGTGCGCGACCTGGTCAGCGCGAGTCGCTGGGCGCCGTCGGCGCAGAACAGCCAGGATGTCGATTGGGTCGCGATCGACGATCGTGCGCGCATCACCGAGATGTCCAAGGCGACCGTCGATGAGATCCGCCGATTCTCGCGCCTGATGCGTCACCCCGTGCTCCGTGGGGTCCTGCGCTTGTTTCTTGGGCGGGAGTTGACGAAGAGCGCCGGGCGCAATCCGCGAGCTGGCGAGGAGCTCCTCAACCGCTGGGCAAAGGGTCTCGATCCCGTCTTCTACAACGCCCCCGTCGTGCTCGTCGGCCACACGCGGAGCCGGCGGGCGTTCGCGCGCGATGACGCCATCTACGCTGCGTACAACCTCATGCTCGCCGCGGAGCGGCAGGGGTTGTCCACCTGCCAGATCGGGATCTTCCAGATGACAGCCGAACACAGCAACAAGGTTCGGCGCATGCTGGGGCTGTCTGAGGGGCGCACCGCCCAAGTCACGCTCGTCCTGGGATACCCGCTCCATACCTTCCGAAGGCTCGTGCCGCGCAGGATGCCCGAGCTGGTCTGGAACCCTCGCTAGCATGGATCTCGCAGCCCTGCGACATCTCCTCGTCTCCAAACCCGGCGCGACGGAGGACCAGCCGTTCGGTCCGAGGCCTCACGTGTACAAGGGTCGGCGGCTACTCGCTGCGGCGAGTAGCTTCTGTCTCGGCGAAGCCGAGACAGACGAGCACGCTGAAGCTGGCGCCCTTGCACGGCCAGCTCCTGCGCGCGCAAAACGCGTCCGTCCTTCCGGGCTACCACATGAACAAAGACCACTGGAACACGGTTGTCCTGGATGCGGGCGCGGTGGACGACGAGCTCGTCGACTGGATCGACGAGTCGTACTCGCTTGTCGTCGAGCGACTGCCACGACGCGAACGGAACCGCCTACCGGGCGGCGAACGCGCGTAGCGAACTCTCGCGTCAAGAGCGCAAAGCACGGCAGGGCAAATGTAGCGCCGCACTTTGCGTGCGGCGTCGTTATGGATGTAGCGTCGCACCCTGTGTGCGACGTCGACGCGCGGCGTTCGCGAATTGGGAACGACGTCGAACGCGGCGTCGGAGGCAAGCTCCGACGCTACACCCGGCTTTTCTTGGCGTTCTTCGCGTGATGCAGTCGATCGGCACCTCGGCACTGCCTCTCATGCCAAGAGCGCAAAGGGCGCAAAGAAAGACAGGTTCACTGTAGCGTCGCACTCGGGCCTAAGAAGAGAGTGCCAATGCGCTCGGTTCTCACGAGAGAGCGCACCGCACCATTGTGTGCGACGTCAACGCGCGGCGTTCGCGAATTGGGAACGATGGCGAACACAGCGGAGACCTGGCTGCCTGACATCTGCGACAGGCAGGCAAGCTCACGACACTACAGCGGAGCGATTCACTCCGTACGGCGCCGACGGGCCTCCGGCGGCCGACGCAGCGCAGATCTCCTTGGGCGCGATCCACCACGAAGTCCGGTGGTAGGTCTGAGGTGCGTGTTGACACCATTCCGAAACTGGACACGCTAGGGTTTCGGCTTCGCGGTGGGCGTTGTCGTCTTCGTCGTCGATGTCGCGGGCGTTGTGGTCTTGGTCGGCGCAGCTGCCGGCGCTGTCGGCGTGGCGGGAGGATTCGCTGCGCGCCAGGCGAGGAACTGACGGACGCCGTTCACGACGCCGGCGGCAATCTTGTCTTGGTATGGCCCGTCGAGGAGTTGGGTTCGCTCGCTCGGGTTCGTGATGTAGCCGACCTCCACGGTGACCGCCGGCATCGACGTCCGCTGCGTGTACGATTCCTGAGTTCGGATGCCGCGGTTGCGCGCGCCGGTTGACAAGCTCAACGCATCCTGGAGCAT
>Ga0315284_10006191_pt1 | contig 17045 bp, 31 predicted proteins | sample YL17G09_16_MG_FD_203696 | JGI IMG/M metagenome (GOLD analysis project Ga0315284, IMG submission 203696) | Sediment microbial communities from Yellowstone Lake, YNP, Wyoming, USA - YL17G09_16 | ecosystem: Environmental > Aquatic > Freshwater > Lake > Sediment | place: USA: Wyoming | collected...
TTCAAGATGGACATCACTTCAAGCTGGCTCCTTTTCACAATCATCTCCTCGTTATCGGTTAGACCGCCTTGATCTCTCTGATTATGCCCGCCCAGTGCCACAGCAGCCTGTGGTCGTGGACGAGGCTGCGCAGGTGCAGGTATATCCTACCGTGCCTGCTCTCTGCATAGTGAATCTGCTTCTCGATGGACATGTGAACTTCCTTTCTCTCATTTTTCTGGCACCAACATATCACATCCTTAGAACTATGTCAAGCACCAAATGTCAGACGGTGAAATCGACCTTCTCGCCCCTGCTTACCCTGAGGACCTGGGCGGCCACTGTGCCCGTGATCCAGTTGAAAACCGCAGGTCCGACGCTCCTCCTCGATGATCTCGATAGCCTCGTCGATGCTCAGCACCGGATCTTCAGGCTTCGGAATCGGGCCGTACTTCAGGTTTCTGGCTATGTTCAGAGCGCTTTCGGTCGTGGTGTTGTAGGATGGATGTTTCATCGTTGCCTTCCTTTCTCTCATTTTCTGAGACCAACCTATCATACATTTAGAAGCAAGTCAAGCAAAAAAACAGCCTGGCAAGAAAGATTTCGGCGGAAACGGATCAGGCCAGGTCCTTCTCCCCAGGTTGGGGTGGGCACATTGGCGGCGACATCCGCCCCACTCCCGCCGAAGGAGTGGAACGGCCAGGCTCCCAAGACACCGACGGGGCGCCGGCTCCCCGATGCGGGCAAGGGCCATCCGCAAAAGCAGAGAGCCGAAACCCGTTTCCAGGCTCGGCCCCCATGCAGCGACTCAAAAACTTCGTAATCAAGAATTCAAGTTATATCTGTGTTCGCACCTCCTTTCCTGCTAGACGAAGGAAACAACGAAAATCCTATCCAATGTTCAGTTTAGCATCTGCTTCATGACCGGGCGCTGGACAACCGTAGCCTTGGTCGGCTCAACCTCCAGGGAGCCGTCAGGCATCGTTATGATCTCGCTGCCAAGCGTGTAGTGGGCCCTGTGGGTGGTGTACCTGACTATCAGGACCCTGCCCATGGTGAGAACCACAGCCAGCCCTGTCCACTTCGGGTGCGAAGACAGGACCTCGTCCGAATGGGCGGCGACATGGACCGCTGTCGCCCACTTCACATGCTTGCAGTCCATTATCCTCTCCCTTTTCTGCCCGAACCACACAATAGGGCTGAAATCGCCATGCCTCACCGCCATCCTGGCAAACAGGTTGACTGTATGGGCCCTGTCAGGAACCCTGCTCATCTCCACTGACTGAACTTCCGATGCCGCATCTAGCGTCTTGCTGTTCATCTGAGTTGCCTCCATTTAGTTTGTTGATGTTTCTACTGCCTGCTGACCATCTACCCCGTGGAGGCGGCGGAATGACGGATCATCGTGATTTTTTCTTCTGCCATCTCGCCGCGCATCCTACAAGAACACCGTTGCGGGACGAAATGTCCGAGGTATTCAAGGTTTTTTTTCGAGACGATCCTGGTGAAGCTGCCAGGCGATCAGGACGGCATACCAGTTCATCAGGCAACCGCAGAGGAAGAAGAACGCCATCATCGTCAGCGTCAGCCAGGGTTCCTGGTCGGGGGCCAGCGTGAAGGGATGGTTCGGGTCCACTCCTTCATGGAAGCACCACCACATGTACAAGATGAAGGACGTGATCCAGACAATTGCCAGACGGATGTACCACAGCCCTGCCGTCGCAAGCACCTTCCATGTCTTATTCGTCATGCCGTCATTCCAAAATAAGGAGGGCGGGCGGGGGAAAGACGAGCACGCCTGCTCGCGAGAAAGGAACCCCCGTCCCGCCCTGTTTTGTCCACCCGTAAATTACTTCTTCGACACAGCCTCCAAAGCTTCGGCCTCCGCATCGTCGAGGTACTGGTCGGCGATCTTCTCCGCAATCTCTCTGGGCTCCATCCCCAGGGCCTTCGCCATCTTGTCAATGGCATTCGCCCCCACGATCCTGGCCGCATAGCTGAAGGGATACAGCGGATCTGACTCCCTCAACTTCTCGATCTCCTTCGCGCTCGCATAGGCCTGCCTGGCGAAGCCCCGCACTGCATCGTGGAGCTTGCAGGTGCTGAAATGGTTGTTGCTGTTCAGGTAGCCGATCTCCGCGATGACCTGGACCACCTCTGCGAACTTCGTCCACTCCGCCTTGTATTTCCTCGCCTGCTCCTCGATGGCCTCGATCTGCCCTGCCAGGTCGAAGTGCCTGGGGAGCCAGCTCTGGGAAGTCAACAGGTTCCGGGAGCTGACCATCATGCACCTCGGCGAGCCGGCGACCGGCTGGATGCCGTTCTTCGCGTTCCACTCCTGCACCTGGGCCTTGGCGGCCTTCACGAACCTCTCCGGGTTTATCTTCACTGACATGCTGCACGTCCTTTCTCTGGTTTGATATTCTGGCCTACATCAATGGCCCGTGACCAAAAGCCCCGTGCTCGCTCATCATCTTCTGCAACATCACCAGCTCCTCCTTGTCGGGCGACGGCAAGCCGGCCTTCGCGCGTCTCTCGGATGCCTCCTTGAGCAAGGAGATGCGCACGGCCTCCATCCTGGTGCCGTAGCCGAAGTCAACTGTGCCCTTGGTCTTCATTGCATTGTCCTTTCTCATTTTGTTTACGAGGCTACCCTATCACACATTCGGTGTAAAGTCAAGCAGAAAGTTTCTTGCAGGTCAGAACGGCAGGTCGTCGTCGTCGTTGCCCTTGTCCTTCTCCTCGGCGATCTCCTTCCTGATCTTCTCTCCGAAGGTGACGGCATAGCCTGTGATCCATTCGCCCATGGTGTCCGCCACCCTGGTGTAGAAGTAGCCGAGGGACTCGTTGTTCTCCATCTTGAGCGTCTCGGAGAACCCGACGCTTCCTTCCATGGCCACATTCGTCGTCACACAATCCGCCATGTCCCCTTCTCCCCACGACCACTCAGCATGGCAGAACTTCCTTCCACCGACATAGAAGCCAACCAGGGCGAAGGCCGGCATGAACTTCTCCAGGAAGGCATCGAGCTTGAAGTCGCGGCCATCCTTGCCCCTGATGGCCTGCGCGAGCTTCTCGTCGCTCCCGATCCGCCTCTTCAGGCAGACAAGCACTGCCAGGTTCGGCTCGACCAGATCGGTGTTGAATACTGTCCTCAGTCCTGACATAGCGCGCGCCTCATTCAGTGGACGGCCTTGACGTCCTCGACCACGGCGTAGTCCTCCACATCCATCATCTCAACCCTGACCTTCCTCCTGTCCATGAGCGTCGTGCTCGGCCCCTCAGGTATGCGGAACTCGAAATCTATGGCCTCGAAGATCTCCTCGACCTGCTCGTTCGTCATCTCGGCAGGCACTCTCAAGTGGAGATGCGTGTCAAGCTCCAGGACGACCGCCCTTGTTTCGGGCTCGTCTGCCTTGGCCTTCTCGTTGGTCTTCATGGCTCATCTCCTTGTCTTGAATATGTTGTGCCAGTCCACCGCCCATTCGGTTCGGGCCAGGTGCCTCACCCGGTTCCCGATCCAAAAGCAAAACAGGCTGGCAGCATAGCACGCCACCCAGAGGATTGCAAGATGTTTGGCGTGGCCGGTCGGCTCGCACCACTGCGAGCCCCACAGCCGGAACACCTCGGCGCCCACCAATGCGGCCAGGAACATCAGCCCCACCGCAAGTATCTGGAGGAACAGCCCGCATTGTCCTTGCATCTGCCTGCCTGCATTCATGTCGTCGCCTCCCATGCGCATTCAGTGCTACTCCTGCCACGCTCCGCAATAGCAACACCACCCGAAGAACATAGACATCGTCCATACCGTGCAGAACCCCGTCCAGCTCCAATCGGCAGGAGCCGATCCGTCCATATGGAACAGCACCATGACACCGTACGGCAGCAACGCCCCGACGTACCAGGCGAACAGCCTGTAGTTCAGGTCGCCCACTGCTTCCCTGTTTAGCCAAGGCTCGCGATCGGGGTCAAGCTCCTTCTTGGCATTCAAATAGAAGACGACCGGGGCACCAAACAGGGCAACCAGCATCAGGAAGCCTCCCAGCCACTTGCCGAACAGGAACCCCATCCAGCCGGCTGCTGTGGACAGCACCCACGCGCATACGAACACGAATACCAGGTAGCCTATCATCTCAGCCTTCCTTTCTTCATTTTCTATGGCGCCACATTATCACACATTCAGTGCGAAGTCAAGACAAATCCTCGACCCTGTACACCCCCTGCAGCCTCAGGACCATGAACTCCACTATCTTCCTGCACACCTTGCATTCCACCTTCGACAGCGCAAGCCTGGGGCAGACCTGCCTGTAGCCCTGGCCAGGCGTCATCCTGCAGTTGCAGAGCGGAGCCCTGTGGCGTATCGCGTGGGTCTTGGTCACGATCAGCGAGCCCCTCGACACGAACCGCCCGACCTCCATCCTGGCCAGGTCCTCGGGAGACGCCTTCATGTTCACGGATATGTACTTGTACTTCTTTCCCACGGGCAATCCTCCTTCGCGCATCCGCATTCAGTGCTCAGCTATTTCAATTCACGCACCTGCAAGGATGCGACACGCCTCCTGCTTGGCTCAGCCGAACCTGCACCTGACAAGCTTGTCCACCAGGTCGTTCACCTCGTGCCGGCTCCACTGCCACACCACCTCCTCTGCCAGCCTGGCAGGGTCCTGAACGTCTATCAGCCTCTTCAGGCGTGGGTATTTCCACCCCTTGCCACAATAGTCGAACATCCTGTACGGCTCGACCAGGAGCCTCCCGTCCGAGCCCACTCCGTAGTAGGCCACCAGGGCCTTGCGGAGATCCTCGATCATCTGGGTCTGCGTACGCCCGCCCAGCATCGCGCCAGTGTTGCAGAAGATAGTCATCGTATACACCCCTCCTTAAGCTTTTCACTGGAAACACCATACCACACCGCCTGCCCAAAGTCAAGACCAATCGGGGCAGGGATCTGGGCTCCCGCTCCCGAAATACAAGGCTGGCACAAACAAGGAGGACAACACATGAAGCTCATAAGGACTGCAACAGGAATCGCGCTGGTGATGAAGAAGTCGGAGTGGGAGAAGATGGGCAACGACAAGCGTTGGATCGGGACCCAGGCCGAGAAGAAGGAGAAGTCCCCGAAGGAGCACGGTTTCATCGACCAGTGCATCGAGAAGAACAAGGGCAAGGTTGACGACCCGGGCGCCTACTGCGCCAGCATAGTCGACAAGACCAAGGGCACCACCAAGTGGCGCTCCGAGAAGTAGCCCCCGTCAGTACAGCCCCTTCAAATCCCTCAGTACGCCCTCCAGGCACCGGGCGGCGCCTTCCAGCGTCGACCTTGCCGAAGCGTCTCCGCTCCGACTGGCAAGCCACTCCTTGGCAAGGTAGTCCATCGCCTCTGCAGGGAACTCGGCTCCTGCGTTGATCTGCCTGTGGAGCTTCCGCGACACGAAGCCCATCTTCACCTTCCCGTCCTTGTTTAGCTGGAGGGTGATGTAGCCCACCTGGTACTTGCCGTTCCGCCCCGTGCACTCCGCAGGGCCGTCGCACCTGATCTCCAGAAGGAACGATGTCGGCTTGCTCGTCTTCATCTCGCTCATGGCAGGTCTCCTCCAATCACATGGTCAGGGGCGGTCTCCTCGCACTCGCTCGGCAGGTTCTCACCGCTCCTGATGTTCTCCACCGTCTTCTTGATGTTCTTCTCCAGCTCGCCGTAGACCTTGATGTACTGCGACACGACCTCCAAGTTCATTTGCAGGATGCTCCGAGCCTTCTGCATCTTGCCAACGTCCTCGTTCAGGCGCTTCCTGGCTTGATCCAGGTTCTCGCGCTCCAGCACGACCTTCTTCCACTCCGCCTGGACCCTGGCCGAGCAGTCGTCTGACATCACCGCCTCCAGCTCCGCAAGCAGACGGTCTGCATGCTCCGCGATCTCCTTGTGGCTGGCGTCCGACATCGTGTCCTTGCACCGCTTGAGGAGGGCTGCGAGCAGCTCGCTGACCTTCTCGCGCAGCCTGTCCATCATATTGCTCGGGGCTCCTGTGGCATCTGCGAGGGCCGTCTCCTCCAGGACTCCCTTGACTACGGGGAACTCCTTGCAAAGGTCCTCCAGGGCTGGCCTGTCAACGAATCCGTCTACCTCTGCCAGGTCCTCCTCCTCGTTGATGTCGGAGGGATTGCAGCTCTGCAAGACAATGCCGTTGGCCGCGCGGACGCCTTCCTTCTTCTCCTTCTTGGTCATCGGCTCATAGGACAAGCATGTCTGCGCGCATGACGGGTCCTCCTGGAAGTCGCAGAAGTCGTCGCCGACCAGCTCGCGGTTGCCTTTCCTGCAGTCCCAGCAGGAATGAGTCCTGCGTTCCTGGTCTGCCCAATCAACTGGCTCGTTTTTCATCGCTATGTGTCGCTCCTTGCGCCCGCATTCAGTGGGCGGGCCCCATCTTCAAACTCAAGGCTTGTAGACGATAGCAGGGTTGCCGTCGTATGTCAAGACAAGGCCGGCAGGAGCATTGGTGGCCGAAGCCCACCACACCTTTATCGTGGCCAGGGGGTTGCAGACCGCCCTCACCGTCTTGCAGTTGGTGTTGCTGGAGATATCGATCTCCGTCAGGAGGTTGGTCTGGCAGTTCAGGATGGAAAGCCCCGTCGCCGCCCTCAAGTCAAGGTTGGTCAGCTGGTTGCCCTGGCAGTGCACCTGCATGGTCGACCACCTCGTGACGGGCGGAAGGACCAGGCTGGAGAGCCGGTTGTCCGTCACGCCGAGCTGGACAAGGTTCGTCAGCCCCGTCAGGTCGAGGGCCGTCAGGTCCGACCACCCGCACCATATCGCCGCCAGCTTCGGGCAGTTCGTGACATTGAGGCTCGACAGCGGATAGCGCCCGAAGCACGCCGGCCCGCCCCCGCCGCAGAACAGGTTGTACAGCCTCGGCTTGTTGGCGATGTCGAGGCTCGCTATCGGCGTCTGGGCCACGTTCACCGTCCACAGGTACTGGGTGCAGGCCGAGAAGTCCAGGCTGGAGACCTGCGTGTTCCACAGCGTGAGCTGGGCCAGCGAGGGGAACCTCGTCAGGTCGATGCCGGACAGCCTCGTGTTCGAGAGGAACAGCTGCCAGAGCAGCGGGCAGCGCGGCAGGTTCAGCTCGGAAACCTGCGTGTCGTTCATCGTCACGCCCTCCATGTTCGAGCAGGCCGAGAGGTCGGGGGTGGCGAAGCGGGGGTTGTACCTGCAGCTGAACGTCTTCATCGTGGGCGGCACCGGCCCGACGGAAACCAGGTCGTTGAACCCGCAGTCCAGGTACGCCAGCCTGCCGACGGCGGGCAGGACGAGGTTCGTCGCAAGGTGCCCGTAGAACGACAGCCTCTGCAGGTTGGTGCACGCCGAGACGTCGAGGCTCCCTATCTGCCTGCCGTAGTTGGTGCCCCTGCCGTCGATCCACAGGTTCGTGAGGCCAGTGAACCACTCCACCCCCGTGGCGTTGGTCACGCCGTAGATCGACATGTTCGTCGGGTAGCCCGGCATGTACGCGTTCATCTGCGTGACCTTCGCCGCCTCGGTGTCGTACACCCTGTTGGTCGGCGCCAGCTTGTTCGTCCCGAGCGTGTCCATCACCGCGTGGAGGAAGTTCGTGTCGGGGATGTCTATGGCCTGCCTGCCAAGGATGACCCTGTAGAACACGGCGCCGTCGTCGGGGCTCGCATCCACGTCCTTCGAGTTCTCGTGGGCGTTGGTGCTCGTCCCCACGCAGTCGCCGCCATGGTCCTTGAGTTCCCCGAGGTGCCTGCCCTTCTCGATCACGAACCTGTTCGTGACCGTGTTCCACTCGATGTGGACCTTGTTCTCCTTCTCGTCGAGCGTTATGCCGTGGATCACGCACTCGTCGGCGGGAAGGCCACCTGCCGCCACCGCCAGAGCCACAACCAGGATAGCCGATCTTTTCATGTCCGCACCTGACCTTTCTTTATTGTTCATGCGGACAACATAACACACATTGTAAGGGAAGTCAAGATCAAAGGGGAAGGGTCACTGCCACGGCGAGCCGAACCTGCTGATCACCGCCTGGTAGGCGTTCTGCGGGATGTATCCGCTCCTGACCAGGCCGTCGAACCCGTCGGATGCAGGCTTGGCCCACTCCTCGATTCGCCTGAACACGGACGAGTTCATCGCGAACACTCCCTTCTGGATGTGCTCGTTGAGCCTTGCCATCTTGGCCTCGTGCAGGCCAATCACCTCGCTGGCGGTCTGGGGCGACAGCTCGCCGAGTATCATCCTCACCTTGGCGAGCATCCCCAGGTGGCTCATCCACACTTCTGGCAGGCGGGCCACGAACTGCACCGCGAGGATCTGGCCAAGCTGGGAGAAGTTCTGCTCCTGCTGCTCCACTCCCCGCATCAGGTCCATCACCTCCTCGGACATGTTCTCCAGCTTCTCGGCGGTCTCCATGTCGTGGTCCTTCATCACGGTCATGGTCATCGTGTTGACCTTGACGATGAGGTTCCACACCCTCTGGAACCACTCCCAGGCGGTCTGCCTGTTCTTCGCGCACGCCAGGGCCCCGCCAAGCAGGCCGAACGCCATCCTGTCGACAATGTCCCACCCCTCGTCCATGGACAGCAGGGCGTTCTTCATCGCGGCCTTCTCCTGCTCGGGAAGGCCGTATGCCATTTCAAGAGCCTCTGAATACTTCTTCATGTCGCTTCAATGTCCCCCTGCAATTGTTATTATATGCCATCGACCTGGATTTTGTTAGCGATAACACAAGGTTTTTTATCTAGGGGCAAGAAATATTGCTCAAGAAGTGTCGCCAATGATGCGCCCGCATTCAGTGCCGGCCTACAGGTAGGTCCCGTCCTCGTCCGTCTCGATCGGGGAATCGTCCTTCTGGTGGAACAGCCTCCTGAGCATCTCCTGCACCTCGGCACGGGACACCGAAGCCCTGGACACCCAGTTCTCCTTGTGCCACCACGGCGACTCGCCGTGCCTGCTGTACTGCTCCAGCCCCGCATCCGCGTAGAACCACTTCTCAACCTTGTCACCGCGCTTCATCCAGAACGAAGGCTTGTCCATCCCCGCAACCGAGTCCTCCTTCGCCGTCCCGAGGTAGACGAAGCTTATCGGCTCGGCAGACATCCCTGGGGCGTGCAGCAGGTACTCCTCCCCCTCGACCAGGCTCTCGCGGGCAATGCCGAATTCCGGATGGCTCGGTACGCGCGTGCCCGCCAAGCGTGGGAAGCCGGATCCGATCCCGTCGGCCTGTTCCACTCCTGCGTGGACGTCCAGCGCCTTCAGCGCCCTGTACAGGTCCTCGTAAGGGGCGTCGGGATGCGTCTCCCTCAGGGTCTCCACGAGGCGCCAGCCCGCCTCGATCACCTTGAGCACCATCTCCACCCTGCTGTCCATCTACGCCTTCTTCCTGGGAGTGGGCTTGATCACGACCGCGATCGGGCACCTTTCCGTCGGCATCCTGACCTTCCTGCTCCTCTTCACGTGCACGCCCGACATCTTCCTCTTCGCCGCGTGCTCGAAGTACTTCATCGTCTCGTCTGCATGGCGCCCCCTGATAGCCATGCCGCCCTCGGAGAAGACGTCAACCATGTAGCCGAACCCGCGTGTCTTCTTCCAGGGGTGGTTCTGGTGCCACTTCGTGGTGGCCCACGCCGCGTTGCAGGCGCGGCGGAGCTCCTTCTCGAGCTTCCTGGAGCCGCTCTTCCTGAGGACCTTCACTGCCATCTCGATCACCTGCTCGTCGGTGAATCCCCTGCCGAGCTCGCTTGCCGAGTCGAGCACTGCCCAGTATGCGCTGGGCTTCTCGGTGATCTCCATCTGGTTGACGATGCCTTTGTGCAGCGTGTGCAGGGAGAGCGTCAGCTTGTGCACGCAGGGGCTGCCGAACATCCCGGGCACGCGTCGCACAAGGACGACACCGCGGCCGCAGAACCTGTCGGGCAGCCTGCCCAGGATGGAGCGGCGCATCGGGCTCCCGTCTATCTCCGCAGGCGGGACCTCCTTGAGCAGGTGGGCCATGGTCGGCGGTATCTTCGAAAACCTCCTTGGCAGAGTCGTGTGCATCGCTGTCCTCCTCTCGTTGATGAAAAAATCAACAGGCAATCTACCGGAGGAACACGAATCGTGTCAAGCGATTGCAGGAAGGATCGGAGCCTTCCGCCGGTGTATAATTAGGCAGATCGCAATCCAACGAAAGGCGCAACAGGATGTTCTCTTCTTCATCAAGCTCGTCGTCGAAGTCCTCGGCCTCCAGCAGGTCGTCGAGGTCCAGCATCTCTTCCAAGTCCCACTCCTCCTCCAGGTCGAGCGACGCTTCGTCGAGGTCCACCTCGTCCGAAGGGATATCGTCGTCGTCGCTGTCGTCGGACAGACATTTCAAGGCGGCCAACTTCTTCATGATGGATTCGCCCTCCGGGAAGAACGGCCTGCTGGGAACAGTCAGGCGAATCGAGATCTACGGGTCTCCAGAGAAGCTCCCGTCTGGATCCACGGCGAGGGCGGTGAGATCTCCACCGACAAGGAAGTCGTCGGTAGAGCTCGGCTTCGAGTTCGCAGGGATAGACGGGATGAGCATCAACGTTGACGACCCGAAGTTCCACGCGGTGTTCCCCGTGCAGGCGAACATGCATTCAGTGGGGCCCATAGGCGCCAAGCGCGACGTATACGGCAGGGACCTTGGGATCTGCGACCCCGACAGGACGATACCATCCACACCCGAGGACCTGCCAGTCGGGTTCACAGAGACCGACATGCCTCAGTAGTTCGGCATCCTGAGCTTCTTCTTGATCTGGTTCACTTCGAAGTTCAGCCTGGAAAGATGGTCGACCATCCATCTCTCGAACGGGGTGAGAGACCTGCCCGCAAAGGAGCCGGCGATCACCCGCATCGAATCCACATCGCGCGAGAGCTCCTCCACCATGCGCTTCGGCGGCCGCTTGCAGGTCACGAACCCCTGTCGCTTCACACGCTCCATTTGGCCTCCCGTTTCTTGGCCATCTCGTCAGAATATTTCCACCAGGCTTCCGTGTGCTCCCTGATGCCCCACAGGTTCTCGTCGGCCTCGTCGACCTCGACGGACTCGCCGTCGGAGAACACCATCAGGTTGTGCTTGCGACACAGCTGTTCGTATTCGTCCAGGAATTCCTCCACGTTGTGCGGCGTGAATTTCGTGCTCATCCCCTTGTCCTCTTGCAGGTGCGCTTCGCGCAATGTACTGCAGTCGTCGATCGACTCCTGCCGACTGCAGTCGATCGACGGCTTTCCCCGTCCACTCCTGATTCCCCGACCACTCCCCGCACCCTCAGCCCCACGCTCTGCGGCATCCAGAACAGCATGGTGTCGTTGCCCTTGGACCAGCTGGCAAGGTCAATGTCCTCCTTGGAGCAGGCAGTCCTGACGCCCTCGGAACGGGCGGAAACCATCGCTTCCGAGAACTGCGGGCGGCCGTCGCCTGCGCGCTTCTGCAGTACAACCGGCCGAACCGGCCGATACATGTAGCAGCCCACGACCGCCTGGGGCTTCGCGCGGACCCTGCCATTGCAATGCGGGCACGATGCCGCCACGACGTCGTCCTTGTCCGCCTTCACCAGCTCGACGCTTCCGCATTCGCACCTTGGCTGGCTCCCCGTCTCGAAGTGCTCCGCCCGCGTCTCGCATCGGTTGCAGAGCCCCTGCGCCGCAATCTTGCCGCGCATCTCCTTGAACTGCTCGCCTGTCACCTTCACCGCCTTCAAGTTTTTCTTCCTACTCATAGAAATCCTCCTCCTTCTCTATTTTTGGCGGAGGACTATCCTCTATTGCCTTCGCGATGTCAAACCTAAAAAGGCCGATCTTGTTCAGGTCGCTGTCGGACATCGCCTCGATGCTGACGCCCTCGGGCACGATTGCGAATACGAAGTCCTTCATCCCCTTGCTTTCAAGGTAGGTCCTCAGCTGGCCAAGCAGCACGTTCAGCTCTGACTTCGAAACAGACGGCTTGACCTTCAGCACGATCAGCTGAGGCTTCGTCATGTCTATCATGCCCATGCATTCAGTGCGGGGCTTCACTTCGACATCGGGGTTCGCGGGCGCGGGTGCCGCTGGCGAAGCATGCGGCATGGCGTCCACGAACGGATCAGAGCTGGTCCTTTCCAGCTGCCTGCGCACCGACGCAAGATCATCGGCCTGCTCGATGCTTGCAATAGCCTGGTCCAGCGCCTCCCTGGTGAGCCCCGGACTCGTCGTCTCGGGCACCGACCCCAGGCTCGGCGGGTTCCCGATGGCCACGGCGAACGGCGTGCTGCTCGTGAAGCTGTCGGAGCCGATCGATCCCGACGAGCTGACAGAGACAGTCGCCCCCGCAGTCACAGGTCCTGCCGCTTGCCCGATCCTGTCCGCAGGAGTCTGAACCCATGAGAACCCGGTATTTCTCGGCGGGGACTCGGCAGGCCTGACGGGTTGCTGCGCGGTGACCACAGGCATGCCCTCGGCCCTGGCTATCGCATTTATCTGAGAGATGGTCAGCGACATCGCATCAAGGCTGTCGCACACAACCTTCAGCCCAACCAACTGCGGGGCTCCCGTCCCCACGCACCAGCCCCATGCCTGCTTCGCCCGAACCCGAGCCCTGAGGAGCCATGTCCTCCGCCACAGCTTCCTTGCCTGGAGGACATATGCCTTCGTCCTGTGCTCCAGGCACCTGAGACGAGACCACTCCGGGCCCTCCAGTCCGCCTGACATGATCGCGAGGGAGCGCTGAATGCCGTGCATCGACGCGAGGTGGAAGTCGCGCCACGCCTCGCACTTGAGCCCTGTCTCCGCCATGCCCTTCATCTGGGCTCCCCACGAATCCAGGCCGATCGACCCCAGCTTCGCCGCCATCTTCACGATCCTGCCGTAGGCCTCGGCCACGACAAGTATCGCCCGCTGGCCGATCACGTCGTCACCATTCCATGCCTCGAGGGCGGCGATGTCGCCGACCGAAGCGTCGATCTCCCACGGCAGGCGGGACGCCAGGACGTGCGGCTGGGCATCCTTCAGGACCGCATTCAGCGAATCCCGAGCTTCCTTCACAGCCGCTTCCACCCTGTCGTTCGTGCGCTCCGATCGGGAGCCTCCGTCACGGGAGTCCAAATTCAGGTCGCTGAGGAAGCGCTCATGCTCGATGTCCACGAAAGCCTTCCTGCTGACCAGATGCTTCCGCAGCTCGCCGACTTCCACGATATGCTTCTTCCCGACGTGGACTTCCCAGTCCAGCCAGATGAGGAGGCGGATCATCAAGGCGCGCGGACCCGCCGCAGGCGCCCGCGCATTCAGTGGGGGGCTGTTGTCGGCTATCACAGGCACAGCCAGGGCCCCTGGAGGAGCCTCCGCCCCGATCGTCCCGACAGAAAACCACCAGTCGTTTAGCCTGGGCAGGAACGCCACGGCAGGGCCGCGCGCCAGCGTGCTCTCCGGCAGCAAGGATAACGGCCGCTCGTCGGCGATGCTCGAGAACAAGGGGACGAGCTCCGACATCATCTCGCGTAGCCATTCCATCTGCAACGGATGATCGCAAGCATACAGCCGAGCCTTAGCCATCATCATCGTGCAGTGGGCAAGGGCGACCCGAAGCCTCTCCTCCCCCTCGAGCCTGACCGCGGCAGCGGCCCTGAACACCCTTGTGCCGGCCTTCCTGAAGATTTCACGGACATTCGTGCTTGCCTCCGCAAACCTCACGGAACGGCTGAGCGAAAGCAGCCTGTTGGTGTCGGCGCGGCGCGGATCAAGCACGCTGAACCTGACGCCGTCGCGGTCGAACTCGAATGGCTGCATCCTGCACACGGCATCCAGCCTGTTGCAGAACCTGGGGACCTCGTCGGCAAAGAACGACTGCCTGTCCCTGGGCGACGACGAGTGCTCGTCCCACCACCTCGCATGCACCCTGCACATCTCCTCCGCCAGGTCCTGGGCCGCCCTCCACTTCTCCCTGAACATCCGGATGTTCTCGGGAGAGTCAACCAGCGTGGGGACGACGTCGCGGCCGCCGCGGTGCCCAACTGAGGCATCCACCACTCCCGCCATCGCCACGCAGAAGTCCCTGAACATGCCGCATACTCGCGGGCCGTTCCTCGTCTCGGGGGCGAGAGCCCTGTTGATGAACCCGGCCATCTCGTCGACAAGAGCCGACACCGAGACGATCGTCGCAAAGAATGCAGGGCGGCAGCGAGCCACCTCCCGAGCCAGGGCATAGGGGGATCCTTCATCCATGGTGACAAGCTCGTCGTCAAGCTCGCGCCACACGGGATCCGCAAGCAGGTCGGCCCTTGTCAGCTGCGGGGAATCATCGTCGATGTGCATGGCAGTCGGCTCGTCGGTGTCCAGCAGGTCCTGATTCCGCTCCTCCGACTCTCGAAGCAGGCGGGCATATTCGTCCTGGCCTGATGTGGCCTGCGCCAGCAGCCCCCTCAGCAAACCGACACGGACTTCGTTCGCGGCGATCTCCCAGTCGAGGATCATCTGCGCGCGGAACGCCACGTGGCATGGATACACCAGGTTCGGCTCGGACGACAAGAGATGCGGCACGAACGACAGCTCTCCGCCCCACGGCGCCGTAACCGAATTCGAGACATAGGTCTCGCCATGCTCGCGGTTCGTTCTTGGAAGCAGCCCCATCAGTCCTCCTCGGAGGAATCGTCGTCGAGATCGTCGCGTTCCCCCTCGGCCTTGTCAACCAGCGCCTCCAGCGCCTCCCTGATGCCGGCCAGCTCGGAAGCGATGCAGTAGAGGAAGAAGCAGACGAGGAATATCCCAAGGCCAACAAGAAAGTTCGTCATCGCAAGACGCCTCCACGCAGTTTTATTGGACGGCCTCTCTCATCTTCACGCGGCTCGCCATCTTCTGGTCGGGGGTCTTGACTATCCCCTTCCGCCTGCGCCACTGCGTCACCACCGCAGGGTTCTTCACGCCGAGCTTCTCCGCGATCAGCACGTCCGTCATCCCGTTCCACTCCGACAGCTTGATGGAATCCCATGCATACTTGTGCCGTCGGCGGAGGTCGGGCGGCTTCACGAACGGCTTCCCGAGAGCCTTCAGCACCTGCAACGCGTATTCCGTCCCGCACCCCACTTCCTTGGCCACCTGGACAGGGAGCTTCCTGGACGTGTCCATCCCCCTGATCCCGTCCACGACGGTGTCCATGCGCTTGTGCCATATGGGGCTCTTGGGCTTGCCCAAGGCCTTCCTGACCTGGCGGACCCGCTCCCTGGAGCATCCGCACTTCGCGGCGATGTCCACGTCGCGTAGCCTCCAGTCCACCTTCCCCCACTTTATCCCAGAGTTCCTACCCATGGCCGTTCTCCTTCCTGCGCCAGCGCATTCAGTGCGGAAGCCTGGCTGTTCCTTGATTTTGAAACCAACCTATCATAGGTGGTTCGGAATGTCAAGAGGAAACTTCGGGTTATTTCGCGGCCTGCGAAGAGGCCGACGGGACAGGCACCGGACGGTGCTGGCACCCGTGGTACAGGGCGACTATCAGCATGAAGATCATCACGCCCACCGACGCAAGCGTGCAGATCTCCACCGCCCATTCCTTGTGAATCGTCATAAAGCCTCCTATTTCAACAGGATCTCCATCGGATCCTCCGAAGACAGAACCACTCCCACCTGTCTTGCGCCACGGCCCGGGCTTCTAAGCCTGGCCTCGATCTGGTCGCCAGACCCCGAAAACAGCTTCATCCCAGGCAGGATCCTCTTGTCCCTCGCCCCTTTCGGACGGACAATACCGCATGTTTTCCGAGCCATCTGGACAATCCCGCATGTCTGCGCCACCGTCATCTCCGCCTCCTGTTCGTGAACTCGGGGAAGATCTGCGAGATCCCCCGAGAATGCCTGTCCAGGTCCTTCTTCGACACATACACCTGCTTCTTCGGCTTCTTGTCCTTCTTCTCGGTGCGACGCCGAGGAGCCGGCTCGGGAACCCTTTCCGTCCTCCTGCGGTCGGCATTCGGGGCGCTTTCCAGAGCCCGGGCAAGCCCGCCTATCCGGATCGTCTCCTTCTTGTCCAGGCACGACCTGTGAGCAACCCTCATGTACATCGTGTCGGAAGGATCCCTCTCACCCGCATAGACCTGGCGCCCGTCCCTCCCCATGTCAACGGTCTTCCCGCAAATGCAGCATCTCATCCCGTCTATTTCACTTCGCCTGGGCTTGTTCCCTTCTAGCCCTGTCCAGCTCCTTGTGCTTCCTGCAATGATCCGCGCAGCAGTAGCCGCCACGGTGGCTCGTCGTCATCGAGCACCCGGGCAGCGCACAGTGCGCCAGCGGCCGATCGTCCCGCTTCACGGGATCAGGCACCATGTACCCCACAGGACTCCCTGCAAAATCCTTCTTGTCCATTGACAGTCCTCCATTGTTTTCGCGGAAGCCTACCACATCCCCGCGCGGATGTCAAGCGCATTCAGTGCGGACAGCATCCCGCCACCCGCACTTCGTGCAGTTCCTCCGCATCAGCCCAGGCTTGGCCAGGACAAGCACCTTGTTCCCTCCGCACTGAGGGCACGACACCCCCTCGGCGAATTCCCACTTGACCTTCTCCTCTTCCATCGCCTTCCGCTGGCAACTGCAGCACCCGCTCTTGCACTTCTCCTCGCTCATCTCCGTTCCTCCTTTTTCACTCTTTCGACGCAATGTCAAGGAATCCCCCTCACCTCAGCCCGCAGTACGTGTACAGGGCGAACAGCCGGCGGCCCTTCAGGGCCAGGAGCCCAGCCATCTCCGCAGGGGCGGATGTCGCCCCCGAGACGACAGGCATCGCATGCCGAACACACTGGCTGTCGACAACGCCCATCCGAGCGTACCTGCATTCAGTGAAGGCCAGCTGGTCGTACCCCCAGCCCCACCCGTTCGTCCACGGATCCAGCATCCTCCACCAAGCCCCCCACGCCCTGCGGGTGAACACGGGGCACATCACCTCGACGAAGTTCGTGAACCTCCCGACAGGATACAACGGATCCCGCACGCAGATCTCCCAGGACCTGTGCGAGTCCTCAGTCAGCGCAGGCTGAGACACCTCCAGCCCGTTCCTGCAGACCGTCTCCAGGTACTTCACGACGTCGAAGTCCAGCAG
>Ga0315284_10006193_pt1 | contig 17044 bp, 2 predicted proteins | sample YL17G09_16_MG_FD_203696 | JGI IMG/M metagenome (GOLD analysis project Ga0315284, IMG submission 203696) | Sediment microbial communities from Yellowstone Lake, YNP, Wyoming, USA - YL17G09_16 | ecosystem: Environmental > Aquatic > Freshwater > Lake > Sediment | place: USA: Wyoming | collected...
TCAACATCAGAATTACCCTTATTCATGAGATCATTGCTAAGTGCTCCAAATTCTGCTCTCTTTTGTGATTTAGTAGCTCCTGATCTACTAACCTCTACTGTAAGAGATTTTAGAGCTACACCGTCATATTTAAACGAAGATTCATCGTTACCAATAGAATTGTTTATTTTAATAGTGGCCAGCTCATGTAGAACCGTAACACCATCTGTAGGGTCTATTTTAAAATCCCCGGATGCGCCTAGTACTCTAGCTCTTTGCTTGTCGTCCTCCACAGTCATTGTTTTCGAGGCTTTACCTAGATATGGTCCAGGTTCGTTCTGCCCGACTAATCTAGGCATAAGCATTCCAGTTCCGTACACAGCATTTCTTTTAACCTGTGTTACGAATTTGGCGTTTTGAGCGTCCATCATATCATTGAATACTAGCGCCTTTGCTACTGCATAATCGCTACCAAAAGAGTCCTTATTTACAAGAATAGCCTTCATGTATGCAAGCTTATCTATTGTAGCTTCGAACTTATTCAGCGCCCCCGGCTCTCTTGATTTTTTTCTAATCTCTAAAAGTCTATCTACACTAATATCTTCCAATCTAGTACCTTCACTTCCAGGTACTATTATATCATTCGCCAGCATTTTTACAAAGTCTGGCTGTATTCTACCATTTGAAAAAGATGCTAAAGGATCTAGCAGTGGCTGATTGCTTTTTGCTTCGTACTGAGCTACTCCTCCTGAATGTATATTCAATAAGGATACACCAAGTATCTGATGGTTATAGAAATAAGTATTCATTAGAATATCTGTAGCAACTGATGCATCCAAATCTCCTCTAATACCCATTATCTTAGCCACCATTCTTGTAGATGCCTGTGATATCTTTGTATACCCGGCGTCCTGAGCTTGTTTAAAGAATTGCTTCTTTTGTGTTTCTATGAACATCAATCCAAGCGTGTCATTCTCAAATACGGATATAGCTTGTAGTACATCCGAAGGAACTACAGCCTCTTTATTGCTTCCCTTTACTATCATAGAGTTTCCTAACATCAGAGATTCTGCTCTGATAGTATCATATAATATCGGGTGTGTTTTCAAATATTTAGCTACATCTGCTAATCTAGCAAATGCGAACGGAAGTCCTCTATGTCCTTCAGGTCTTAGTTTGTTAAGAACATTATTCCAGTTCTTAGTACCTATCTTATCCGTATTCAGATAATATCTTTGGTGAACATTTAAAGCCTTTCGAGCTAGTGCATGAGTATCTAACCCAAGCAACGTGTTAGGTTTCTGCTCAGGAACAAACGTCTTTCCGTTAGGATCTTCAAGTATACGTCCGTATTGTGTTAGCGACGTATTGTCTTTAAGATATTGGTACGGTACAATAATTTTTGGGTCGTTCAAAAGCAATGCTAATTGCTCTCTACTTACTACATTATCTAAAGCTAGGTCTGTTATACCAAACTGACCGCGTAGTTTTTCTTTGTCTACAGACCATGCTGTAGCATTCCATCCAGGAGCTGCTCCAAAGTAATCCTTCTCCATTAAGAAGATACCTCCCTGAGTAGCAGTAGATCGTACTGGTACTAACTGTGGATGTAATCTATCTGCCTGTGTCCCGGGCTGTATGAGGACGGAGTTATGTCCTTTACTATAAAACGCCTCTGGAAGAAATGCTGCTTCTAGCAAATATGTTAGATTCTCTTTCTCAGTCATTTCCTGAACTCCCTTAGACTCGTCTCCGATCTGGATCCCCTGTTTTGTGAAGTTCTGTGGGCCTATTTTATATTCTCCAGTAGCATAAACGCTATCAGCGTTGACACTGTCCGGGGTTATCTCTTCAATTAGTCTTTTAGTAGTTCTAATCTGGCTTACCAATGTTTCGGTAGCCAGTCTTTCTCCGGCGAACCCGCGAATAAACTTGGATCCGAATTCTCCTTCAGTACGTAGAATAGTATCGGCTATAGATTTGGTGTAACCATACATAATATCCATGGGACTGTATGGTATACCAGATTTTTTAGGAGCCGGCCATGCTGTTGATCTTAGTGTGTATATGTTCGTTATAGCAGCATTTGAACTAGTTCTGTCTCCGTTCAATAAAGAGGTAAACAAGAGATTTACATAGAAGTTATCGAGCGTTAAATCAACGCCGGCCGCTTCGTTCAATCCCTTATTGTTGTCATTATTAAGGTTTGCTTTGATAGCATCCGATAATGCAGACAAATGCCTATGATTCACAACAGTGCTAGGGAACCCTAGTTCTTTAAAAACATCGGCCACTTCTTCTTTATAAAAAGTACCTGGCCTATTCACTGTTCTATTTAATATTGTTATTGGAATTCCATCCTTGAAACCCTCGTCTCCACTCTCGTTGATTTTAATATCATACGATACAACATTTTTACCGGCGATGGTTATTTTAGCAAATCCCTTTTTGCTATTCATAGATTGTACAAGAACCTTACCATTACGAAACATACTGGCTTTAGTAAATGTACCTGCCGGAGTGCTTGTAGTTGTTCTGTATTGGAAATCTGTATTAAATGCATCTACGCCAATACCGTGGTTGGCTATGTTAGTTTTAGCTTGTCTACCCTGTTTCATAGCCATATGCTCATTGTGAACAATACTACGAATGCTCGAAATGATAGACGACATCGATGAATCAAGAGATGCATTAGAAGACTCTATGGATCCTCCAGATTCCTTCAATTTATCGAATTGTGCTACTGTAAGGTTCTTAATACTTTGTTTTTCGAAGATGCCTCTGTATGATCTGAATTTCGTAGGACCCTGAACTATTTTACCAGTTTCTGGGTTTCTAACGCCTCTTACATCATAATCTCCTTCATTGAAAAATCTATAGTAGATAGAATATAATATACTCTGTTTGTATGTATTAGTCTCTGTCTTCGCAGCGTCTAGAATGTTTTTGGATATTGTCTCTAAATCCATTCCTGAATTCGAAAGGGTTTCATTTACAAGATCAAAGTCTTGTTCGGTCAGATATGGACTTAATTCGTCCATAACTAACTCGTCTTCTATAGGATCGTACACTAGACGCGGTGTTGTGCGTTTATGTAACTTAGTTGCTGCAGAATCTTGATCCGGACCGCTAGTGGATCCTGGTTCTGAGTAGCTTGTTTTATGTTTGCTTCGATAGCTACTTGCTAACGTAGGATACTCAGATTTTAAGAATACCTCTAAGTTATTTCCTTGTGTAAGTACTGTTGCATAGAAGATAGGAAGTGTAGTTTCGTCTATAGACTCTGTATTACTTAAAGAGAATGTAGATGCTTCGTCTGGTGTAATAGACAGTTCCGGCCTACCTTTAACTATCTCAGCGACTTCTTGTCCCTGTTTAGTTCTGATAAACTCAACCGCTTCGGCTAAAGTAGGAGCAATAATTGTTTTAACTACATGCGGGGTTCCGTCTGCAGCAAACATTTCACTCATATATTTATGCTCACCAATTACTACATCTCCTTCAGAGTCGTACCTATTAAAATCTATAGGAGTTCTGTCCGGAGTGAAGAATAGAAATTTGGTTTCGATTCCATCCATACTGGAGGTAAACTTTCCATTTGCTCTGTCTGCAAAGTAGGTGTAGATAGAGTTTTTTAGTTTCTGTTCTACTCTATCTGTTGCTTTAGCCAGGGATATAAATCCGCCGGCTTCCCCGTTAACTACTTTACCATCTACCCAACTACTTGCTACCACATGGTCCAAATGTTCTATCATTGGGTCCATATGTTTGAAATTAGCATCACCAAGTAAATCTTTGATAAGAGATGTTACGGATGGAACTTCTGTAATAGTAGAGTCCGGCGCCTGGTCTTTACCAAGCGCTGGATCTATTGTCGGTTTATTTTGGTTAGGAACTGTAGCTCTGAGCGCAGCTTTATCATTCAGATACTGATTTAATACAGCACCTGTTACCATGGTAGGAAATGTGTACATATCAATATCTTCGGCACTTGGATCAACCACGGCCATCGATCTTATTGATGATTCCACACTGCGCAGCGAGTCCAGAAACATTATCTTCCTTTCCTGATTTTGTTTATCTGCAGGATCGGCGACAATGTCTGAAATTATAGGCTCGATGCCTCCCTTATAAAACAACTCAGATACTCTATCTAAAAGTGTGTTATATATTTGTTGCTGTTGCTTGGGAGTAAAAGGTTTACCGGCCGCACGTTTTATATATTCTTTAAACGCTACACTGTTTACTATTGTTGTTAGTGCTTCTCCACTTATTCTTGATGGAAGACAAATACTACTCATAGAGCTATTGTATTGAAAATTAAAAAATTAGTACTATTAAATACAAGGCTTTTTAGTTGTGTCAGCAATAGGAAATGCCTGAAGAATTTCGAAAGCCTCTAAAAGAGTCATCATCTCTGTTTGACTAAATCCAAGTTTTGGGTTTGTATACGATATCATTGTAAGCTCGGCTAACACAGATTGTGCGTCATTAAGCCCCTTTGAATCCAGTGTGCCCGGCTGTGTGAACATTGTATGCAAAGATAAAAGTCTTGCAGTCTGCTCTGAATTCAGAATCTCAGGATTAGCGTTTAATTTTGTAGCAAGCTTGACCATAGCAGCTTTCTGCTCTTTCGTCCCCTTCTCACTTAAACTAGGTACTGTCCTATTGATACTGGCAAGTATAGATCCTGGATTATTCCAGTCAACCTTATCTGAAACTTGTAGTTTACTTCTTAGTGAATCTATCCTTCCGGCCAAATAACCACGGCTCTCATCTCCTAAAGCAGAATCTGCTACAATAGCGTTTCTTAGCATTATGAAATACTGATCTCTAGATACTAGTAGATTATCCCATGCAATTGTTGCCGCACTTGTAATCTCAGCATCCCACTGTTCGCGAGTTGCACTTTTTGGAAGTTTTGCTTCCTTAGTTAAATAAGCCAATTGTTCATCATTCATTTCATTCTCAAGTGATGGTTTATACTTTTCAATCTTATCGTAAAACTCTGATAGTTTTTCATCTATCATTGTAGTTAATTTGTCTGGATTAAACAAGCCCTTACCCTTTAAAAATTCTTGCCTGATGTATTGCGCTGAAACTTTTTTAAGTTGTTCGAATGCGTCTAATGACCCAACAAAGTCTACAAAATGAGCTGCTCTTTGCTCAGCCATTATATCGACATCAGCAATAATTTTGGCTCGTTTTTGGTCAAAAGTCTCGACTACAGGAGGCGTTTGTGTTCCAGCAGGAGGTGCTCCATTTGGTGCTACATTAGTACTCGGAGCTTCTTCTTTTTCAATTTCTATAGATTCTTCGGCGTCCAGTGAGTTATTAATAAGTCTAGCAATATTTGTAAACACCGCAGGCATCCTGATATCTTTTACTTTTGTAGTTAGCATGTCTTCGGAATACTCGCTATCTAAGAGAGATATGCCTATGTTAGTAAGACTTGTAGTAACTTTTCCTGACCACATTACGCCTCTCCTCAAAGTTCCTGGTTTGGAGTAAGTAGTCATTAGTGTGTCTAACAATCCAGCTACATCGTCAGCTACTTGATCAGACCCTTTTATTTTACCCAGTTTATTAATCGACTGAACAAAGTGTAGCATATGGAAAAGTGGAGAGTATCCCTGAGTTCCAAGTGTGCCTGGGGGTATGAATGTTATAGCATGGGCCTGGTCGGTTGTGATCTCAGGAAGTCGTGTCTTAGGATTAATAATAACCAATCCGGATACTTTTCCAGAGGCCTCGGTTCCAGCTTGTCCGGCCCATAAATTAGTCTCTGTTATACCATACTTCTGTAATTTAGAGGCTAGTTCTGAGTTACCTTTCAGGTGATCGTTAAAGAACTCAATTTTCTTACCGGCATCTGTTATCTCAAAAAACTCCCTTAATACAGGTGATGTTTCATCATATGCAGCTATGTTAAATGATCCAAGGTTTGCGTCAGCGGTAACCCCTGTAAGAAGTGTTTCTAGTGCAGCAAAGGATGGATGATTCTTTAGATAGGCCTTTATAGCGGTCCTTCCCTTTTCATCAAAAATTTCCTGCCCATCGAATTTCATTTTAGAAAGTCTAGCATGAGTAGTTGAATGCAAACTTATCGGGTTCATCTCAAATACTATCTGCGTAAGTTCTTGTATAAAGTTGACCATGCGCTGGTTAGCTAGAGATTTAACAGGGCTAGAAGATCTGTTCATATCCTCATTAGCCTTTGCTCTGTATTTTACAAGTAATTCATATAGTGATGTAGGTTTAGTATCCAACATTATAACGCCAATACCTTCTCTCGCATAGGCCTTTATATTGAAGTCTTCATCAGAAATCTGAGAAGGTTTATTCAATGAAAAGTTTTTAGTTATTTTAGCCATATAGGACGGATCGTTAAGTTTATGTTTAGGATTTGTTGTATACAATACTCCCGTCTTACCTTGATGTCCGTCTTTAGTAGTTTTCATTATAATAAAGGGCTTCGATAACTGTAGCTCAGGTCTAGCCTTGGATAGTTCTCTAAGTTCCGATAGGCTAATTTCCTTGTCCGAAAAGTACATCATCCTTTTATCTCTAGACTTCTTTGACATATAGTCATAAAGCTTTTCTTTAGGTATACCCTTTTTAACTGCTTCATACTTATACTTATACATCCACGATAGCCATGTGTTCATGCTATTAAAATCCTCGGTCATAACAATAGAGTCAGGTTTGGCTTCCTCTGTTGCTAGGTCTTTTCCAAGAATTCCATTGTATCCCAAAGCATATTGGTATGCAGCTACTTCAATGTCATCAGACGGAACCTTAGTTTCGAATATAGGTTCTCCCTCTGCGGTAAATCCATATATCTGAGTAAATTCTCCAGATCCGGTTGCAGCAAATGCTAACTCTCTTTTGTTCTGTGCTTTGAACCCTAAAATTAGATACGTGGCTTTTGGGGTTTTGACTTTAAAGATAGCTTTTTTAACCCCTTTATCATCGACAATAACTAAATTCGACATCTGTTTTACATCATCTATCGTTATTGCCGTTTTCTTATCTCTAAGCTGTTTAATTTTTGTTGTCTCTTTTGTATTATAGAAACCTTCTCCGTGAGTTGTAGGTAAAGACAGGATATAATCAGCCTCGGCCGATCTTAATTGGGCTAGATTTTCTTGACTTGTAACAGATGTCCTTAATGGTTTACCCGGGCTTGTCACTCTAAAAATCTTTGCTGGATTAGATAGCTGAGTTTCCATAAACACTGTACCAACAGGTATATGAGATTCTATCATTTTGCGCCCTCTATTTTTTTCAGGGTCGCCTTTAAGATATTCTACGCTCTCATCAGACAGTGCAGTCCTTCCAAACTTAGTCTTTGCTGTATTTTTAGGCAATACCATACTTTCTCTATCTTCGCGCAATGATATAGCCTCATTAATTTTCGCTAAAGCAGACTCAGAGAATTCAAATCCTCCGGATCCCTGTAACGATTCTATAACGGGTTTTGCAGCATTGCTAGAATGGAGAGTAGTTAGTATTTTTGAAAACGACTCTACTTTTTTAGTTCTACGTTCAAGAAATTTAGATAGAGGCATATTTGTGTCGAGCACTTCTGCAGGAATCATTCCTACGGCAACTTTTGGCCCGGCGCCTCTTTGTGCAAATACCTGATGTATAACTTTTTCTTGGTTACCAACTCTTGTTTGATAACTCACTAAAGAGTATGTATACTTTGAAAATGGAGAACCAACAGACCTATCATCGCTTTCGAAGGCATTCATAGCTTCTCTTACAGCATCTAGTCCGGTTGTCTTTGGAGTTCCATAATTAGTCTTAAATAGATCATGACTAAATACGTCTGCAGAATATTGAAGTCCTGTGTAGACCGGGTCTGCAGATGACCATGGAGCTAGATTTAAGTAGATAGGTATAAACCCTTTCTTTTCTAGAGCTTTGTTTTGCTCAACAGCATCAATAGTAGCATCCGACTGTTGAATTAAATTTTCTACAGACTGTGTCGATAAATCTACTGGAGAAATACCAGTGAGGTCAACAACTTCTACAGCATTTTTATATGCCGCATCTATATTAGCTTGCGCATCTGCTACTTGTTCTTTTGTAGATAGAGGATTATTTTTTATAGCCTCATTCTGTAAAACTTCTGCATCGGCTTCTTCCAATGTTTTTATCGGAGAAGTCCTTACAACAACCTGGTCTACAGGTATATCTGATGTGTGCTGCGTAACAGGCTTATCGAATGTACCAAGAGCCTCATCTTCGATTTGAGGAAGTTCTGCTACATCCTCTTCAAGATCTTCTACAACTTTCTGTTCTTCGTCATCATCATCTTGTGGAGGAGTTACAACCTCTCCTTCTTTAGTTGGCTGTGCTGTCTTCTCAGCTGAAGCGATAGGATCGACACTCAGTTCCCAGAATTTTTTAACATAGAAGTTATTCCATAGATCAGCAAGTTCATTGGCTTTGTCCGGAGTTAACATTGTTATCAATGCGTTTTCGGAATTCTCTAGATTAACACCTTCGCTGACTGCGATGTATGCAAAAAATCTAGCACGGCCAACAGCCATAGCAGATTTCTCCATTCTATTACTTCCCAACTGTGTCGTTACTGGTAACTCAGGCATAATCTTAATTAGATTAGCCAAAATATAATCTGCCTCTCCGCCTTGAACTGACTCTATTGTGCGCAGTACAAAGTTATTAGGATTATTCTTAATAAGTGCGGCTAGTGCCGGCGCTTTAATCTGATCGAGACTATCTAAATCATCGTCGGCTATTATCACCGAAAAGTCTTTATTTAGTCCTATTTGCTTCTCTATGTTTGATATAACAGATTCGTCGTTGTATATATCGTTCATGCTTCTGCTAACTTTGACCCCACCAATTCTTCCGTCAGGGTCGTTAGATATTATACCATTCGATACTAATATCTTTGCTGTTCTTACTTTTGAAGAATATATCTGAGCAAATCTCTGTTTTGCAGTATCCAACATAGCCTCTCTTACCTCGCCTACCTTTTCGCATAAAGTCCTAAATACGTACTTTAGCTCTTCGGTTTCCATCATATTAGCATTGGTGATGAGGCTTTTGTCTCCGAGTGTGGTATAATCTATTTTAGCTCCAGGGGTTCCCGGGTTACTATAAGTAGGCATGTTTTCTTGCCATCCTCCTTGGTCCGGATCTCCTATAGCTACGAATTTTAGCGGGGGTAATCCAGTTCTTCTAGCAGCATTAATCTCTGCTAGTCTGGCTGAAATTAACTGCATCTCGCTTTCTACACCCGGGTCACTTGATGTGGATTGAATGAATGTTGCTTCGTCGAATACTATCATTCCTATGTTATCGAATCCTTTAACATCGGTATTCATAAGAAAATCGAAGAATGCCTTTTTATCCATTGTTTGTTTTGGACTTGGGCGAACTCCAAATCTTTCGACGTCTTTATGTAATTTGTCTGCTTGGTGTTGGTATGCAGCTGCATACACTATACCATTATATGCGCTAGGTACAGCATTTTCTGTAGGAAACGCATTCTTAACCATCGCATCTAAGTGTTGTTGAGCTATAGACATAGCCATCCCACTTACAGCAGTTTTACCAGTACCACCACCGCCTTTTATAAGAATCATATTCTTAGTATAAACGTTAGGAAGTTGGTTATAAACTTCTGTATCATCAGTCAAGAAACTATAGACCTCTCGGATCATTTTTTCTTGTTGATATGTAGGAACTAGTAGATCTGGATTTTTAGCACTGTCTTCTAATAAAGTCGAATAAAATTTATTAAAGAACTGAACATCAGTTGCCATAGAAGCGATAAACATATGTCGCTCCGGGTGCATGCTAGAGAAGCTCGTGCAGTTATCTAGATATATTTTTTTGTTAGCATCTGACAATCTATAGACAGCCTTCCATACCTCATCTAAAGCCGCTTTCCCGCGGGCAAGAGATTCTTCGTCGTTCTCATGGAATGAAGAAGAAACACCAACAAAATTGTTTATAGCATCTTGTAATTCATCATCCTTAAATTTTGGAAGAGTGATAAATATTTTAGGAAGCGCTATTTTAAGGCTATTAAATGCATTAACTACTTGATTCTTATATGCTTTAACTCTGGCCTGACTTGTCTGTGATTTTGTACCAATAGCAATTAATTCCTCTACCTGCTCTTTAGCTTCGAGAAGAATAGCATGTACTGATTCCGGATCATTAAAATCAGTTAGAAGTTGTACACGTTTTATCATCTCGTTGTACTCATCTTCCTCAGGTTCTGTCAATACTGATTTTTTACGTAACTCTTCTAATCTCTCTCCGTTTACAATATACTCTGACAAGAATTTAGGAATAGCATCATACCTACTATTGCTTGTTGGTATGTGCATTTTTGTATACCCTTGATGAATATGCAGTAACTCAATCATATACTGTATAACTTCTGTTTGTGCTATTCTTACCTCGATAGCATCCAGAAGTCCGTTAGCAGTTTCAAGTCCTCGAAATTCTTCGTCCTCTGTCCCCTTATTTATGATTTGATTCTGAAGTCTTTCAATTATAGATTGAGGCCTATCGACCTGGAATGTACCAGACTCAGTTGTCATCCACTCATCTTCGAACGAAGGATGTATTATTTTGTCGATGGTAGAGTTTACTCTATTTCCTGTGATAGATATTTCATTAAGTAAATTATAGACAGCTCCATGTTTTGGCACTGTAGGCGGTACGGGGGCTATATTAGCCATTATCGTACGATAATCGTCTATTGCTTGTTTTGCCTTAGTAATGGCCTCAGAACGCGCCTGAATGATTGGAGTAGCGCTGCTTAGTTGTGCAGTTGATTGAAATGTATTGAATGTAGACACTCCAGCATTAACAGCAACATCGTCGATATTACCGAAGTACTTATCATCGTTTACTGCGTTTCTGTAATCTGTAAGTGCGGTTTCATACTTTCTTATAAGAACATTGCGTTCTTTTTGATAGTCATATCTATCCTGAGCTGTTTTAATAGCTGTAGGATTCATATTTTCTATCTCTGCTTTTATAGCGTCAAGAACCTTTTTAGTAGATTCTACTTTTGTTTTATCATGTCCTGTATCTACAACTGTAAGAGGTATATTGGACTTAGAAAGTTCTGATAATACTTCATTCCTAAATCTACCCTGATCGAGGTCTACCGAAGCAACCAATAACTTTTTAGGTTGTTTAATCATCTCATCGAGCCAGGTAGACAGCGCTGTTTTGTGAAGTAGAGGTAGATGTCTGTCAACATACCCTTCTAATTGTTCAGGAGTTAGAAACTCTCCTACTTCAAGTAAAGCCTCATCATTTTCGGTAGCATCGGACAACGCCTGCTTATAATATGCAGTACTTTTCGTTAATCCTAATGTTGTTCTTGCGGCCGATATAAGCATACCCATATCTGCTGCAGGGATTAATTCCTCTATCAGTTCGTCTACTCTAGCGGCTAATGCTTGAGTCTGATTTGTATGTCTGTCAATCGCAATCGATTGTGGTTTTCTTTTTGCCCCTAATGCAAGGCTTGTTAATTGTTGTAAAGAAAACTTACCTCCCAATATACCCTTAACTTCATCTGCTGATTTGAGATAGTCTTGATATAACAGAGCATGACCTTTAGCGAGATTAGTATCTGCAGTAAAGATTTGTCTTAGTAGAGATTCCCCAAAAGAAGAAAACTTACTTTGCTTTACAGCACCAGTACTATCGGTATATTGTTTAAAGATTTGCTTTTGAGTGTCTTTATCTCCGAATGCTTTTAGATTCAGTCTACCAACTACTGTCAGCGCTAATTGCTCAATGCCGGCGTTTCCCGCCATTATATCGTCTATAGCTCTCTCTGTTTCTATGAGTTTTTCCACACTAAGGAAGTCAGTGGTACCCATTAGATTAGCTCTATCAATTACCTCTTTCGACAGATTATCTTGATATTCTTTCTGTTGTTTAACAACATCTTCTTCCGGAGTTGGTTCTACTGTTACACCCGGTCTTCCTTTTGGCGTTACCGGTGCTACAACATTATCCTCAGCTGCTACCTGTTTCTTACCAGTTTTACTAGCGTCTTTTCCTGCAGTACCGGCATCTTTCCCTGGTTTAACAGGAGTAGGGACGCCTATCCCAGGGTTTATTGTTCTTAGTAATTCTAATTTCTTTTTATGAAGGGCCGTAACTTGTTTATGAAACACATGCCCTATCCCTTCCTCGCTATCAAGTTCATTGTCAAGTTTTGGGTCTAGTTTCTTTACCTCGTCAATCGTATGCTGTCCGTCTCCATAGAGAGTTTTATAATGAATAAACTGATTCATTATAGTTTTATATGCAGCCTCTCCTTGAGAAATGCTGTCTTTAGCTTCTGGATCAGTCATCTTGTAATATTCTCCAGTCTTCTCGTTCATCTTGATAGAGAGTAGATTGGAACCAAGAGCTCCTGACTTTTTCATAGACTGCATAGACTTCAAGAATGTAGCCTCTGGTTGCCCTCCAGTGATTGCTATACCAAGTAATCTATCTGCTTGTTTTCCTTTTACTAAAAATGAGTGCTCGTTTTCATTAGAGAACCCGGGCATGAAGTGAGTCATAGATCCCCCAACGAACCCACCGAAACTACTCATTATTAAGTTCGGCAACTCGCTAGCCCAATAACCTTCGTCGGTTATCATTTTATATTTAGGAACTGTGTCTTCGTTTTTATTCCAATAACTAGATACGATGGAAGCTCCGTGTTCAACAACTTCTTGACCAAGCCATTCTGCTTGTTCTTCTATCATCTCGTTGGTACCCTTAGCTACAAAGCTACGTATACCGAGAGCTGTCGGAGTATGTCCGGCTATCTTTGGTAATTTTTCAGCTACGAATTCCGGCAATGCACGAACTCCTTTAACCATTTTCTGGACCATATTATTGGCCATAACTAGTTTTGATAGATCATCTTTAGCACTAGCAAATCCAGGAATCATACTTTTTATCGTATCTTCCACAAATGGTTTCGCAGCAGCATTATCAAAATACGGTTCTATCATTTTAACAGTCATGGTATTAGCTATTAACATAGCTCCCATATATGCTAAATAAATAGCCGCAACTTCGTCTTCACCAAACCCGGCCTGCCTAGCTTCTTTAGATACAGAGTCTCCTGTCATAAGTGTAAGACCCATTAATGTAGCTCTAGATGAAGCAAGACCATATGTACCCTCAAACTGTCTTGTTAGAGTGGCTGCTTTTTTAAGATCTCCTGCAGCCTCGGCCGCGCGAATGCCTTTCATTAGCGGGTTACCAGCTCTTAAAAGTTTGTTCATTCCCATAACTGTTTGGGAGATACCTTTGGCTGCATACAACTGTGCAAAGATATTAGCTACAAGACTTATAATATTGTTTGCATTGTATGGGTGTTTCTGCTCCTGTTCGTGAGTAGAAACCTTCATAGAAGAATACTTATTTGCTTGGTTATTAGCCCAATCAACAAATGCACTCTTCCCGTCGCCATCAACTACTTTATCCAATAATTGAGCCCCAGAGCCCAATATACCTATTGCTCCTGTTATTGCATCAATACCTTGGTTCCATGTTGTTCGTATAGCTATCTGAGGGATGGTTGCAAAAAATCCCCCCTTTAATTGATTTGATTGTAAAAGCCAGGTATTACTCGCATCCCATACGGACACAAGTTCTCCACTAGATGCATCTCCATCATATAAAGCTTTTACATAACGTGGCCCTCTATAGTCCGGAGGGAATTCAACATATTCAAACCCGGTTATTTCCCTGTTATCTTTACTTCTATGACGGGGATCGTCGTAATTCATTTCTACCCCTGACCCAGAACCCCATTTCCACCACTTCTCGTCATCTTTCAATTTAACAATCTCTCCGGCGTCATTCTGGTAACTTTTAAATTTAAGTGCGGCTTGTCTGTCGCTGATTTGCTTATCGGTCATAATATCCCCAAGCACACGACTTCCTGTGGCTATTTCTTGAACAGCTTCGAATGATGTATGAGGAGTGTAATTTATATCGTCAGTGTCTCCAAAAAGTCCTTTATATCGCTCATTCAGAGTAACTTTATCAGTCTCGTCCGAGAGTTTTGCTCTCCATACCTTTTCTACCTCATTGAAATGTGCGTCAAATTCCTCTCTAGCTTTATCTCCAAATTTTTGTTGGTAGGCAAGTCTTTCTTCAGGACGATTATTCCAATATGTATCTGCAGACTGTAGATCTTCAGCAAAGTCAGCAGCATCCTTTCTTTCTAGAAATCTATCGTAGAAGTCGTCGCTTGTATTTTGCTTCGAGGCTGTAGCCTTGTCTGAGTCTGTAGCACCCTTAGTAGTAGTACCGTCAGTGTTTATATCACTTAGTTCGTCTCCTTCAGTAACATCAGGACCGGTTGTTGTAACCTTGTCCTGTTCTACTATAGATGGTTCCGATGCACCAAGGTCTGGCTTAACTACTTCGGTTTCTTTTATTTCTGTATTGTCTGTGGTTGCCATATTACTTTTGTATTTCTGGTGATACTGTTGCTGCAGCTAGTACTAAATCAAGCCTATCAAATCCTGCACGATCCATACTTTGTACCTGTCTGTTGTGTTCTATGAAATCTCGTATATTCACAGGATTCTTGACTTCTCCGGCCGGGCCATAGTGTTCTTGTTGCAGTGCGGCGGCATTATCGCTGAGTACAGTAAACGCATACGTTCTCTTTACATTTCTATTCAACTCGTATGCTTTCTTTTCTACTAGTAACCGCTCTTCTTTAGAGACATCTCCCTGCATGACCTGGTTTAAATCTTTGTCATCGAAGCGTCTATCCCTATCTACCACAACGATTGGTATCATAAGTATATCCATATCTTTTACAGCCGGATCTCTTTTACTTAAATCTATCCCGGTTGTATTATTAGTTTCGCTAATTATAACTTTCCTTTCCTTATCGTCTGGACGTCTGCCGTTTGCAGTTCTGAATGCTTTCTCACGACTGGCGTACTCTCTACCCCAAATCTGCCCATCTTTTACATAGTCCCAAGCTATAATTTTTCTTCCTCCTACTATTTTTACAGGCATTCCTCTAAGAACTTTAGCCGGCCCTCCGTGGGATGATGCATTATATGCAGATGTTTCAAGCCCCCTACCATTGTTAAGAGAAGCAACTGGAGTACTGTCATCGTCTGCTAAAAATAAATTGTTACGAGGATCTCCATCGCAAAGTTGAGATATTGCTGGATTGGCAGCTAATCCGTATTGAGAGGCCTTGTCTAGGCCTTTATTACCGGCTTCTACGATTGGAGCTATATTTACTGATGTACAATCTACTGTAGCCAGGGTATTAAATTTATGCTCGAGTTCGTCAGCGTCAGCCCAGTCCTTTTCTTCTAACTGTACAGTTTCGCCAATTCCTGCCCATCTAGCAAGTTCAATAATGTTCGTATGTACCACTTTCTTAGCAAGGTCGTCTCCTGCCCCTGCACCTCCTTTTAAATCGGTTGTGTCTGAAGATGCCTTCTTAAGATATGCTAGGGCGCGGCTTGCTATGTCTTCATTGACAGCAGCTTCTATTAACTGTGCTGCTAAAGCCGGATCTACTTCTTTATTACCATACTTCTGCATAAACGAAGTTATAGCTTTGTTTTTCAAAGATTCCATTTGTACAGCATTTAGATCTTTTGTGAATAGATCCATAGCTGCGATAAGATTGGCTTCGTTCGTTTTTGTTACTCCGGTAGAATATAATTGTTTTCCTTTTTCTAGTCCTCCTATAACTTCTGACAGTTCCTTCTCGGAACCATCTGCAGCTATGAATTTTCCAGTCTTCTTACTTATAGATCCTACTTTAGAAAACATTTTATCCATGGCAGCTGTAACTGTATCTGCGTCCTGTACACCGGATAGAATAGTATCAAGTTGACCACCAGTATCTTCTATAAAACCAGAGAAGTTTTCATCGTCGAACCTTAATGCAAGAGCATCTCCAATTGACATCGGTAAGTATTTTGCCTTAACATTACCGTTAGCATCTTTAGTACGCTCGGTAAGTAATTCCATAGTACTTACTAACTTATAGCCGCCTTCTGCATCACGAACTAACGCCTTGTTGTTAAATATAGCATAGTCATCAGTATTTTTCTGAAGTTTTGTCTTTGTAGTCTTGTAGTTATCTTCACGAGATTTTAACATAGCAAGTTGCTGTGACGCTCTTTCTATCTCATCCGAATCAAGTTTAAATTGATTTGATTGACTATAGGTAGTAGCATCTGGTCCGGCAAGCTTAGTTGTCATATTATTCTTGAATGTCTGTATCTTATTCGTCAGATACTTTATATCACTTGGAAGCCCGTTATTTATATCGCCAATACCAGTACCACTACGAGAACTAGCGTTCTTCATAGCGGCGTCTATGTCTAAAGATTTGTTTTGGTATCCAGATATATCGAACTGTTTCCAGCGAATATCCATTTTAGGAGCTAAGTTTTGTGCTTGATTTAGAGACCCTCCAAGCTGTAGTTTTCTGAGTTTGTTACGTAAAATCATGGTAAGAATATAGGATTGTAAAATTTATATCATTCTAGATACTATTATAGTAATAAAAATGAAAAAACCCCACACCTTTTGAGTGTAGGGTCATTATTTGCTAAATAATAGTTATGTACTTGAGTATGAACGCGTAAGTAAGTTTCCGATCCAAGTGCCCTCAAGAGCCTTAGTCTGCGCAGTCCTGAAATTAGGAATTTGCGACGCGGGATCTCCTGCTGGGTTTTTCATCCTTTTTTGGTACCTTGCCTTAGCTTCGTCATATAGAAGTTTTCTGTTAGCCCAAGTATCGGCAGCAGCAGCAATTTTCATATCATCTTCGAATTCCTGACGTATATTTGCTCTATCTTCTGCGAATTTACTTAGGTTGTACTGAGCAGCTGTATCAAGGTTCATTCCTAACTGATTCAGAGCATTTGTATCATGCTCTTTAAGAGCCTCTCTTGATGCAGTGTTAACCCCGGTTCTGTAGTCAGCAAACTCTTGTTCTCTATCAAGATTCTTAGCAGCGGTTTCTCCAGAGAGTACTTGATTTTGT
>Ga0315284_10006200_pt1 | contig 17034 bp, 17 predicted proteins | sample YL17G09_16_MG_FD_203696 | JGI IMG/M metagenome (GOLD analysis project Ga0315284, IMG submission 203696) | Sediment microbial communities from Yellowstone Lake, YNP, Wyoming, USA - YL17G09_16 | ecosystem: Environmental > Aquatic > Freshwater > Lake > Sediment | place: USA: Wyoming | collected...
AAGAAGGAGGATTAAAGTTAAAGGAGGTTGCTTGCCGATTTATAGAAGGTTATTCTGCGGCTCACGCTAAGCACGGACCTATCGCTCTAGTAAGAGCCGGTTTTCCAGTTATATTTGTTGCTCCTCCTGACGAAACTTATAATAGGTTGGTTGGTAATGTTATGGAATTCAAAGCGAGAGGAGGAAAAATAATTTCTGTAGTTGTAAAAGACGACGAAACTATTGCAAATTTAAGCGATATGGTTATTCGCATTTTCCAACCTGGAAATAAGTATTACAATCTTTTTAGCCCTATAACGTTCACTCCTGCTTTACAATTGTTGGCGTATTACGCTTCGTTATATCACGGATTAGACCCTGATAAACCGTTGAATTTAAGTAAGACTGTAACAGTACATTAAAGAGATAAATTTAATATATAAAAAAAGAAATCAATAATTTTTCAAATTTTATTAGGTTTTTTTACAATTCCTTCGTTTGGATCCTGATAATAAAGCGTATTAGGTGGTACATCTTCGTTAACTAAAGTATGGGCACCTATTACAGAATTTTCGCCAATAATTTTTCCACACATTATACTTGCGTTAATCCCAGCTTGCGAATTAGGTCCAATAAGCGCTCCCAGTTTTCTGCGCCCTGAATCTATTTTCTTTCCGTCTATTGTCATTTTTACGCTTTTGTTGTCGAACCTTAAATTAGAGGTTTTTGCCCCAGCTCCAAGATTCACTTTCTCACAGACGATCGAATCACCAACGTAATTAAAATGAGGAACAGCAGAATTATTAAAAATTATTGCGTTTTTCGTTTCACTTTTGCCAATATGGCAATTGTTTTCGACGCAAGTATAAGGTCGCAAATACGCGTGAGGACCAATTAAACAATTTTCTCCGATATAACACGGTCCTTCAATATACGTGCCGGATTTAACATTAGTATTTTTTCCAATAAACACTTTTCCAGATATATGTACGTTCTCTTCTACGTTGCCTAATATTTTATGTTCTATTCGGTCTAAAATGTAAGCACTAGCGTCAAATAATTGCCAAGGTAAACCAATATCGCTCCAGAAACGATTTTTAAGCATATAACCTTGAATTTTTCCTTTCAATTCGCGAATTAAAATGTCCATTGAATCCGTAAATTCGTATTCGTTTCTAATCGATTTTTTCGTTTTTTCTATTGCTTTGAAAATAATTGACTTAAATATATAAATTCCTGCGTTTGCTAAATTTCCTAATTTCAATTCGGGCGCAGGTTTTTCCGCGATTTTTTCAACAAAACCCGCAGAATTTAACGAAATAATCCCAAATTCCTGAGGATTTTTTACTTCTATTAACGACATTAATCCTTCCGTAGGATTAGTATTATATTTTTCAATTATTTCTTTAAATATAACGGGATCAACGAATAAATCTCCATACATCAATAAAAATGGTTTGTCTTTAACAAAATCTTTAGCGTAATTTGCAGCATTAGCAGTACCAACGTATTCTTTCTGAGTTATATATTCGATTTTCACGCCTATTTTTTCCACGCCGTTTTTAAAGTGTTCCTTTATCATGTTTTCTTTGTAACCAACAACTAAAAGAATTTCGTCTATTCCGGCGTCCTTTAATCCTAATATAGTATATTCAAGCAATGGTTTACCTGCTATCGGTATCATAGGTTTGGGACGGGAAGAAGTTATAGGCATTAACCTTTTTCCTTTTCCAGCGGCTAGAATAACGGCTTTCGTAAAATTCAATTAAATTCTTTATGTTAAATTAACAATTAAAAACCTTTCCTAAATAAAAATTTAATGAATTCAAGTCAGATAGATTGAGAAAACAAATAAAACATACGCTTACTAAGATAATATCTTTTTAATTACCCATATAAACTATGGTTATTCCTTATCGTGTGTTTTAATAGATTTTACTATTTTTTTATTTCAAATAAATGAACTTGCCAAGCGTCCAATTTAACGAATAAACCATAAGTTAGTAGATCCTGTCCTTTATATGTATAAGTCTTGTTCGCTAATAAATCAGTAAAAGTCCAATTAACTGAACCATAACTAATGCCCTCAATTCTTACGTGACCTTTCGCGAGATAATCGCTAAAATTGACTACAATCAAATGTTTTTGGTTATTTATTGACCAAATATACGAAATGAGATTTTTGTACGAGAGATCGTCGTCAATGGGTTCGATAATACATAAAGACCATTCACCTTTATCTAGATTTTTTTCTTTCGTAATTCTCAGTAAATTTTGGTAAAAATTGAATAACTCCTTATTTTCTTCTTCCGATTCTCTTCGACCTAACTGAATAGGTAATTGAATTTTATATCCGTGCATTTGCCCTTCGTGAATTAATTTGGAACCGGGTAAAGTTAATATAATATTTGCAGCAGCTTTTAATTTTTTTTCAGCAAAAACTTCTGTTGCTCTTTTTTCGTCGTGATTTTCGATAAAGCGTAATAATTTATTTTGATATTCGATATCTGTATTTAAATGAGTTCGAATTGATTCCGCATCGTCACGAATTAATCGGTCATACAATGTTTTATCGTAGCAATAATCAAATCCTTGCTGTTGCATTTTGCGTTCTAAATCCCAATATACTTCTGCTATAAATAAAAAATCTGGATATTTCTTTTTTACAGCTGTAATAACTTCGACCCAAAATTCTTCTTTAAGAGGTTCACTCACGCGATTGCCCCATGTACGCTTAAAAACATCGTTTGTTAATAACATAGCCATATCGCATCGTACACCATCGCATTGAGCGGCAATATTTAGTAGCGTATTTATTGTTTTTTTGCGCGCTTCTTCCGAAAACGCGTTTATTTGAACTGTATCCGTCCAAGGTGGAAAGTACGGATCTTTCCCGTGTGCGTAAATTTGACCGCTTGCGCTGAAAAAGTCGTAGGGTCGTTTTATTTGTTCTTCCAAGGAACCTTTAACAAATATATCGCTTTTTTCTAAAGTCCACATGTGATCAATAGCCACATGATTAGAAACGTAGTCCAAAATTAATCGCAATCCAAAATTAGCCAAGTTTTTACGAAAATTTGCTAAACCCTCTTTACCTCCCAGATGAGAGTCAACGTGATAATAATAAACCGCGTAGGGAGAACCAACAATATCGTCAGTACTAAAATATCCCAACGCAGTACGGTAACCTTTTTGTAAATCCGGATGATCAATCGCAATTTTTCTACCTTGTGGGCTTCTTTCCCAAACGCCCATTAACCAAATTGCGTCGAAATAGTTAAATTCTTTTCGTATAACCTCTTCAGGAACAACATCTAAGGTTATAGGTTTATTACATTTTTCTGAAAGAAATTTTAACCAAGGCCACGTGTTAATTTCGTAAATTTTAGGACTTTTTGGCCGTTTTATATTTGTTGTTGGCATATAAATTACCTTTATTAATATCTTACTTTAATACTAATGGATTTATATAAGTAAGTTCCGCACATAAAATCAATTTAATTACTTATAAAAAAAAATCCAATTCTAATTTTCAAAAATCGTCTACTTCAATTTGATACGGGATACAAGTCGCTTTTGCTTCAACTACTTTTTCGTTCTTTTCGTTAAATCCCGACATAGAAAAAGAGAGTCTATTTGCTTTACGATCAACCTTTGTGATGGTTGCTACTGCTCGTATTGTATCTCCAAAATATACGGGCTTTAAAAACTTAAATTCTATCGTTTCCGCTAAGCTTCCAGGACCCGGGAATAAATCTCCTCCAAAATGGCTGATCATCGCTCCTATTAAAAGCCCGTGTACTATAGGGCGTTTAAACCGAGTCTTTTTTATAAATTCCCCCTCGTAATGAAATGGATTGTGATCCCCTATTAAATCTGCCATTATTTCTGTCTCTTCTTTTGTAAACGTGTGAGAATATTCAGCTTGCATGCCTACTTTAAATTCCTCAATTTTTTTTCCAATTTTCAGAAAAAATCCCTTTATTTTGATTAAAAAAATCTTTAAAATAAATTTATAAAATTCGATAGAACATCTAAGAATAATTAAAAATTATTTTTTAGAGTTTTTTGAATTAATAGATTTTCTAAATTAAGCGTTCCAGCAAAACAATATATATATATTGTTATATAATAATATTAATAGTATAAAAAAATAAAAAGAAAACAGTCAAGGAAAATTGAATTAAAATGTCGTCGGAAGCTGAAAAGGAAGAATTAAGAAAATTAATAATGTTAATTTCGGATCTCAGAGCAAAAGACGAAGAAAGGTACGAAGCTCACGTTAATTTTATGAACGAGACTATCAAAATGATAAGAGCCATTGAAAGCCAAATGAACAAACATTGGCAGGCTGTTTTGGTTTCCCTAAAGCAATTACAAGAAGATGTAAACACTAATTTGGATTCGTTACTTACGGGCATCAATCCCAAAGGATTAAGAGAAACTTCAAATTCTTTAAGAGAAATTATGGATACGATGAATAAAAGCGTACAATCTATGAACCTTGAAAAGGTTATAAGCGAATTGAGAGCTTTACAAACGGGAACCTATGTCCCATCTCTTTCTGCGCAAGATCTTAGATCACAACCAGAATCAATTACCGCTGGAGAGGGATTGACTCCACCAAGTCTCAAATCTCCGACTGGTGCTCCTTCAGGATTAAAGGCTCCTAGCGGAGCTCAAGCTTCTGAATCTGGTCAATGGGTAGATCCTCACGAAAAGAAAAAGAAGGAAGAAAAAGAAGAGCCGCATTTACTTAAGCCATCTGACTTCTTCGGTAGTTAAGGTTAATTAAACGATAAACTCAAATCATAACTTTTTCTTTAAAACGATATTATTCATAAAAGGATTTATCAATTATAAAAAGAATTTGTTTTAATAGTTTTATTATAATATAAATTTTTCAAATAAATTGTGTGCGATTACCCAAGGAAAAAGAAATTTAATGAAAGTAATTGAATCTCCTTATAAAAAGTTGCTTAACGAATTAGAACTTAAACTTAAAGAAGTATTTGGAGATAATTTAGTTTCACTTGTACTTTACGGTTCAGTGGCTCGAGGCGATTTTAGAAAAGATTCTGACATAGATCTGTTAATTATTTTTGAGAATTTACCAAAGGAGAAATTATTACGTCAAAAATTATTTATTGGCGTGGAAAAAGATATTTCATTTGACGAACTTTACAAAAAGGATTATCAAACTATTTTTTCTCCTATATTAAAAACAAGTGAGGAAGCGAAGTTTCTGTCACCATTATATTTAGATATGGTGGACGATGCAATCGTTCTTTACGATAAAAACTCTTTTTTTCAAAATGTTTTAGCCAGGCTTAAAAGTCGTTTAAAAGAATTAGGGGCTGTTAAAAAGAAAATTGACGATAAATGGTACTGGGATCTAAAAGCGAATTATAAATTTGGGGAAGATATAGTTCTTGAATAACAAACACATGGCTAAAAGTTATTTAAACGAAGGAAAAATTCGATTAAGAACTGCTCGGTCAGCGTATCGAAAGCGCCAATTTGCTTTTACTTTACGACAATCGCAAGAATGTGTGGAATTATATCTTAAAGGAGTGTTGCGTTTTGTAGGAATAGAGCCTCCAAAATGGCACGATGTTGGAATTATCCTTAAAAATGAAATCGATCGTTTTCCTGAATGGTTTAAAACAAATGTTGAAGAGTTAGCTTTGATTTCAAGGGAATTGAGAAGCGAACGCGAGCATAGCATGTATGGAGATACAGATTTAAATTTACCCGCTAATAAACTTTATTCGAAATACGATGCAAAGGTAGCATTGAAGAAAGCAAAATTTGTAGCTTCTTTATGTGAAAAATTGTTCAAGTTTCAAAATAAATAAATCATTGATAAGAAAAACATATATAATTAAAAATAATCCGTTTAAAATGTTATTAATAACAAATTTTTTGAAGTAAAAATCGTTTTCTTTGGAGATTTAATCTTTTAAACTGCCGTTAATATCACAATTACTTAGATTTAAGATCCTGAGCTTTTTTAAAGAGATATGTTCTGTTAAAGATTATAGAAAAAAGTAAAAGTAAAAAAATAAGAAAATAATTTATTTATTCCTTAAAATTAAATTTTTTAGCCATTTTGGAATAACAAAACTACAATAGAAAGAAAACGACGCAAAAATTAAGATTAATCGTTTAAAAAGAATTAAAAGAATATCTTGGGTAAAAATCGTATCAAATAAACTCCCAATTACTAATAATATAAACGCTAAAATTAGCAAATTGCCCCTCCATTTCAATTCTGCTCCTCCTGATTGCTTGGTTTTTTGAGCAAAAATAATTCCAGTTAATAGCGTAAATGCAATCATCGAAATTAAATACAATTGAATAAATAATTTATATTCAACTTCTAGCGGCCTATGCAACACTGCTAAAACTAACGATTGAGTAAAAAGAAAATAAAAGAAGAATATCTCAAAAAATACGCTGGATATCAAAACAATTGAAACGATAATCTTTTGGCTTTCTTTATAAACCAAATCGGTAAACGCGATGCTCCATAAAATAATTGATAAGGGCAAAATTGTAAAACCAACGATTAAATACGCTTCAGTGGTGATCATACTACCTGTAAATAGAGTAAACAAAAAACTATAAATTCCAGCTATCCATGGTTCTGTCATAATAATCCAAGTCAAACCAACCAACAACAATTCTCTGTTTTTTGTAGTGAAATATTTTGCAATTATAGAAATTCCTAAAACCATCGTGATACCAACAAAAATTATTTCTGTTATTCCATTAAAAATTTCAAACGGTTGTAGTTCCATAAATAAATTCTCTTAAACATAATTAAATAATAAGTCATAAAACTATTTTTGTTTTTAAATTTATTAGATAGGAAAAATTTTTAAATAAATAACAGAGGTTAATGGTAATGAAAGGTTTTTTTGGGAAATTATTATGGATTAATCTTTCGCGAGAGACTTTTGAAGAACAACAGTTATCTGACATAATGTATAAGCAGTATTTAGGAGGTTATGGCTTAGCTTGCAGAATTATTTACGAAAATTTGCCTTTTAAAACCGATCCATTAAATTCAAACGCGATTTTAGGATTATTTTCCGGATTATTAACAGGTACAATTGCGCCTTTAAGTGGGAGATACATGGTTGCGGGAAAATCGCCTCTCACGAGTTCATGGGGCGATGCAAATTGCGGCGGATTTTTTGGACGCGAAATAAAAAGATGCGGATACGACGGATTGCTAATTACAGGAATTTCCAGAAGTCCTAAATGCGTTATTATTGACAATCAAAATAAAGATATAATTGATGCTTCTGATTTATGGGGATTAGATACAATTGAAACCGAACTTAGTTTGAAAAAAAAGTATGGAAATGGACAGATTGCTAGTATCGGTCAAGCAGGCGAGAACCTATCTTTAATCTCTGGGATTGTAACTGATAGAGGTAGAATAGCTGCAAGATGCGGATTCGGGGCTTTAATGGGTTCTAAAAAACTAAAAGCAATTTTTTTAAAATGTAACCAAAAGATTTCCGTAGATAACGATAGTTTATTACTCGAACTTACTAAAAAATATAATAAAACCGTTAAAGATTCCGAATCTAAAGCAATTTACTTGTGGAAAAATCTTGGAACAAGTTGGATGAATGTAGCTGCCGCTAAATCGGGGGACACTCCGATTAAAAATTGGAAAGGAACGCACGAAAAAGACTTTCAATCTGAAAAATTAGAAAAGATTTCCGGAATTGAAATAAACAAATACAAATTGAGAAATTACGGCTGTTTTTCTTGCTCGGTACAATGTGGTGGCATTGTGAAAGTTCCTGCAGTAGGTATTGAAGAGTCCCATATTCCCGAATACGAGACTTGTGCGTCCTTCGGACCTCTCTTATTGAACGACGATTTAAACGCCTTATTTGTATTAAACGATTTATGTAATAGAGCGGGCATAGATACAATTTCAGCAGGGGGAACTATCGCTTTTGCTATCGAATGTTTTGAAAATGGATTGATTTCGGCGAAAGATACGGAAGGTCTTACGCTTAAATGGGGAAATTCCAAAGAAACGATAGAATTGCTAAAAAAAATAATAACTCGAAAGGGAATTGGGGATATATTAGCAGATGGTACTAAAAAAGCGTCTGAAAGAATTGGAAAAGGAAGCGAAAAGTTCGCAATACACGCAAGAGGACAAGAATTAGCTATGCATTCTCCTAAATTTTATAAATCGCTAGCGGTAGACTATGCTTTTGATCCAAGCCCAGGAAAGCATAATTCGGGTTCTTTTGATTTAATATCTAAAGGCTGTTTAAGCGAACCTAACGGATATATTGACGGATTAAAGTTACCGAATAATCGGTTTAAAGCGATTAAATTAGTTTCGTCTCTTTGGCAAACAACAAGCTGCCTTGGATTATGTCAATTTACGTATTCTTTTCAAAAATACCCTCTATTAGAGGCGATAAGAGCTGTAACTGGCTGGGAACTAAATATTGACGAGCTATTGCGAATCGGACACAGAATACAAACTCTTAGACAAAGCTTTGCATTAAAGGAAGGGATTAATATTGTAGAATCAAAATTACCAGAAAGAGCTGTTGATTTCGACTATAAAGCGAATTATAAGGAATTCTGCAAACAAATGGGATGGAATCCTGAAACTGGCATTCCACTTAAAAAAACCTTAAAAGAATTAGAGCTAGATTTTGTGATAAAGGATTTTTATTAAACGCTTTATTCTTTACTATTTCTTCGTTATTTTTAACACTCTTCTTTTTAATAAAATCTTTTTAAATAAAAAATCAGAATAAATTTCATTAGGTTTTAGAAAAATAATAAATATTATATTTTTCAGTTTTTATTAAACGATTCAAATCTAGAGCAATTGCCTCCCAAAATATTTTATTATCAATTAAGATTCATTTTATAAAAAAATTAAAAAATTATAATAATCTTCAATGTAATTTTCAAAATAATATACTTAGATTTAAATAAATATTAGAACGAATATTCAATGATTTAATTATGAGCTCAATTAATTATTGTTTTAATTGCGGAACAAAAGTGGATCCAACTTGGAATGTATGTCCTAGTTGTGGAACCGCTCTAAAACAGATCCCTATAAATTTGCAACCATCACAACAACCACAATCACTGCAACCACAACAATCATTGCAACCATTACAATTATCGCAATTATCTCAACCGTATAAACCAATCTCGCGTAATGGCAAAATATCTTTAATTCTTGGAATAATTGGAATTTTTATTGCTTCAATTATACTTGGCCCATTAGCGATTTATTTTGGTATTAAAGGATTAAAAAAAGACGAAAAAAAAGGCGTTGCGAGGGTGGGGCTTATCTTAGGGATTATTGATATTATATTGTTTATCATAAGCCTTGTACTCTTATTAACTATATTTAGTTATTTATAAAACGATGTTTAAAATCTTCAACAAATGAGTTCTTTTTTTTTTTTTTAAATTACTTTTAAATAGTTATTAATTTTACCGAGCTTTTAGATCTACAATCTTAAAGCAAGAATTTCTAAGACCAAAAACAAAAAAAAAATATTTAAAAAAAGAAGGAGTTATTTATCATTTACTATTTATCATTTCTATAAGAGCCGCTATTCTCGTTTTAACCTGTTCTATATTTTCACCGATTTTATTAAATGTTAGCGCCGTAGAAGGAATTTCCAATTGTCTTAATTTATCTCTGAGAAGTTTGTAGCAATTTGAAATACTATGACAACCGTATAATTGGACAAAAATCAAACCATCTACTTTTAATTTCTGAGCGGTTCTTAAATATGAATTCGTTAACGAATCGTTGTCGCACCCCATATAATTTGTATTTATATTCATAATAAAACGAGCGTAATCTTCAATAGGATTTGAACTACGAGAAAACTCTATGTTTTCAAGAAAACCAAGCATGTCCCAATCAGCGTATATTGTTCTGCCGCCTAATTCATTGATTATTTCGTGGCTTAGAGGCTCCCAACCACCAAACATAGGCGTAATTAAAATTCTGGGCATGTTAGAACAGTCCATTCCAATACCTTTATTAATTCTTTCTTTCATTTCTCTCACCATCTCTCTTATATTTTCAAGGTAAGTCTTTACGTTCGAATTAAAATCTTGAAAGCTTATGCTTAACAGCGACAATATCTCCGCAAAAGCTGCGGGGTTGCACGGATAAAAGTTTGACGATGATATTTCGTAAAGGATTGTTTTATAATTAGAACAAATTTGATTTCTAATTTCAAAGTGTTCTCTTAATTTATTATCGGTACAAGTTATCCCCGTTATTTTTTCTAATTCGTGAACAGCATTTGAGATGTTATCAACAAAAAGTTCAAACGCATTTCCTACGTTTCTGGGAGGAACATCGACCCATATTTGTTGAACGGGATTTTTAATTGTTTTTAGCGATTCTAAGTATTTGTTCCACGCGCTGCAACGAATTGTAAAATTTAAATTAGCATCAATATTTTTTCCTTTTGAAACGTGCATTCCATAAAGACTTTTTATGCCGTAGCAGAAATCAATTGGAATTCCACTCGCTAATCCCAATTCGTACATTTGATTATATTTCTTGTTGATCGTATCGATAATCTCCGCTACAATGGTGTCAATCGTTTGATCTATTTGTTTTATTTTCAGTTTATTTAGAAATCCTATGAAACTGGTTACATTTTTCCACCCAAAAATGTTAGTGGCAGAACCTAACGCTAAAACATACTTGTTTACTTCAAAGATTTCCATTCGAATCGGGAATACGGGGATAGCTCCACACGCATACGGTAAATCAGAAAAAGGTAAGGCAACTCCAATTAACTTCTTTTTTTCTCTGAATTTTTTTCTTTTTAAATAAGAGTTTCCGGATAAGAAGTTATACGCCATTTTCAGCATTGAAGAAAACGATATGACATCTTCTGCTATTACACTCATTTTTTAAACATGCTCCAAATCGGTTTTAAAATTTTTGATAATAAATTATAACAATTTTTATTCAAATTATAACATTTCTAAAAAAGCTTGGATTCTTGTTTCTAAAGGGCCTCTAGCTGATCTACTGTAATCTCTTTCCAAATTAAGGATTTGAATCCCTTTTTCTTGTAGCCTCTCTTTTAAGAACGAAGAACTAATTGAAATATGGTCGCAAAACTTTATGATGTGGTTAATTACTCCCAAATTTTTGCTTTTGGATTTTTTGTAATCAACCATTAATTTTTCTATTTTATTTATTTTATTTTCGAGATAATTTGGAATTGAATGATCTCCACTTTTATTATTTAGAAATCTATAAACAATAAGGTCGAGAGGATTTTTTTCAGAATTTAAAACATCATCGCTTAAAATTTGAGACGAATATGCGTCTCCAATCCAAGAATCAAAAAAAATGACATTTCCTCCGCTTTCCTCGATCAAATCCACTAAATAATCGTTAAAAAATACAGAACAACCCGTTAAAATTACATCCTTTGAATTATTAGAAGGTAGGGTCTCCTGATTTTCGTACTTTTGAATAAACTTTACTAATTCGGGAACGAAACTCGGACCGTATAATATGGCTTTTTGCATTATTTCTAATTTCTCCTTTCCTTTAATGGACATAGCGTTTACTTTAGAAAGATTCTTCTTAAAAGCGTTGTATTTTTTAACGCTTGAGAGTAAGTCTTCGTCTTTTATTTCGCTATTTTTAATTTTTTCAAGTTTTTTTTTAAATTCTAACAATTCTAGCTTGTAATATTTCACAGCGTTTTGATTTAAAGTGTAGGAAACGTAAAAATCCAGTCGCGGAATTGAAAAATACTTAGTTATAATTTCTGAGGCACAAATATTTGATACACAGTGATTAGAAACAATAAAATAATCAATCAAATCTAAAAACCTATAATTAGACGGTTTTTGGGAGAATAATCCAATACAACTTTGAACGTAACTACAAGTAGAGGGCGGAAGATAATCGTGGCTCGAATTCATCAACTCGTCGTCCCCAGCAAATATCATATTTAAAGGAAAAAATCCTGCTGCATCAATTAATTCTTCAGGTATATTATCGTGTGCCATGTGTGCGATAATTTTTTTTCCCTCTTCCTTTTTTTCTCTCAAAATCGAATAATAATCTAATAAAAGTTCCATCATCTTCAATTAAAAACTTACTTTTATTTTTAAATTTTTGAGAATTTAAATAGTATGAAATTTATTATATATTCCAAAATATCGTAGGTTTAAAATGATCTTTTGTTTGATTTAACAAAAGATGTTATTTCGCAACTATTACACATATTATAGAACACCAATTGTATTTTTAATAAAACGCGAAATTTTAGACATGGCATGATCGATAACTCTAAAAATAGCACCAAGATTCAGAACGAGAACCAGAAAAAATAAATCTTCCGAACAATCGAAAAAGAGAAATTCGCTGTCCCCTTTACTATTCAATCCTTGTAGATTATAATTTTTTTATTAAATTAAAAAAAATATTTCAATATACATTTAAATATATAAGTAAACATCTATTTATTATGGCTTCAAAGACTATTACAATAACCGAAGATGTTTATCAGCTTTTAAAGAAAGTAAAAAAAAAAGACGAAAGTTTTTCAGAATTATTAAGAAGATTAGCATTGCAAATAAATGGTCAAAAATTAGAAGCCTTTTTTGGTTTATGGACTATTAATGATCAGGAGTATGAGGAAATTCAAGAAGAAATTAAGCGCAATCTGATACCATTTAATGGTAAAAAGAGGAAATTAGATTGATCGTTCTTGATACAGATATTCTTGTTAATATTTTAAGAAAAAAGGATCGTGGAGAGCAATGGAAAGATTTTTTAAAGGATAAATCGATAACTTTTACTACTATTACTGCTTTTGAACTATTTCTTGGGGCAGAATTCTCTAAAAAACACGATCAAAACTTAAAAGCAATACAAAATTTAGTACAACAATTTCCTGTTCTTCCTTTTTCAATAAAAAGTGCATTAATTGCGAGTACTATATATTCAGATTTACAAAAAAAAGGACAAATGATAGAATTAAATGATATTTATATCGCAGCAGTTGCCATTGAACACCATGCTGAGTTAGCAACAGATAATATTAATCATTATCAACGCGTTTCAAATTTAAAGATTCTAAACATCTAAAACTGATAATAAATCAAAGATAAATAGTCATATTCAAAATTCAAGTATCTTCTTTTTATTAAAATTTACGAGAATTAATCGAATATGTTAATTATTATTTAAAAATTTGAAAAATCTCTAATAACAAACCTTTTTAAACAAAATTATCAAATTAATTAAATAATTAAATAAAATTTAATAAAAAAAGTTTTTCACATGACAGATCAAATAATAACGTGGTTGAATGGATTAAGTGCTTTAATATTAATTTCTTGTGCTTGGATAATGGCAGTTATTACCGTGTTTTTCTACTTCAGAGATAAAAATAAGAAACACATTAACTTATTTTTCTTTTTAATTGCTGTCGCGCTAGGATGGACGGGTATTACTATATCGTTTCTTTCCGTAGCAATCTTCGGTTTTAACCTTCCTTGGGTTAGAGGAATCATCAGTTATTTTTCTTATTCGACAATTCCGATTGGGGCAACAATGCTAGTTTTGATAGTTTGGGACGTGGTGGGTTCTCCTAAAAATAAAAAGATTATCGTTATAATCTTTTTAATATGTTCTATTATTTATTACATCGTTCTATACACCACTTTTCAGCAAGCAGTTGTTTGTCCTGTAGTCCCCAAAGGCGAGATTTACGACGATTGGATAGCTCCTACTTCTTTTATATTTGTCTTAATCTGGATTTTAGTTACGTTTGTTTGTATAATGTTTTTTTTTGGTTTCAATAAATTTAGGAAAATGACTGCGGGAGATTTAAAGAATAGAGCGAAATTTATCATGTTCTCTGTTGCTATAATTGGAATATGTATTCTGTTAGACACGGTCGTATTAGGATCTATAATACAACCTCACGTAAATTATCTTTTTATCGTAAGATTATTAATGATCCTTGGAAGTTTTGCTATGTACTGGGGATTTCGAATATCAAAAACTGATTGATGAAACAAGAAAGAAATTAAATATTTAATTTTTTTTTAATTTTTAAGCTTTTTTTTTATTATCGTACGCTATTAACGCAGCACCAAGTGCTCCTGTGAGCTGACCTGCGTTACTATCGTTCAACTTAGGACTTACTACTTGAAAACCTAATTCTTCTTCTAAATACTTTTTAGCTGCCACATTTTTAGCTACTCCGCCGCAAAATACAAGCAACGGAGCAACTCCTATCCTTTTAGCCATTCCTGCCACTCTTTTAGCTATAGATTTATGGATTCCCGAAGCAATATCTTTTTTAGAAGCGCCTCTTGCAAAAAGCGATATAACCTCGCTTTCTGCAAAAACGGTACATGTGGAACTAATAGACGCAGGATTAGTCGATTGAAGCGCTAATTCTCCAAACTGTTCTATGGGTACTTCGAGAGCGTGTGCCATAACCTCTAGAAATCTTCCCGTCCCTGCCGCGCACTTATCGTTCATTTGAAAATCAACTACGCTTCCGGTCTTTTTCGAGATAACAATAGCTTTACTGTCTTGACCACCTATATCGATTACAGAATTAGCGTCTGGAAAGAAATATTGAACGCCCTTTGCATGCGCCGTTATTTCTGTAATTCTATCGTCGGCGATATCAATCGTGTTTCTACCGTATCCCGTCGACATGACATATACGTTTTCTCGTTTTAGCTTATTTTTTTCTAATATATTATCAAATAAGGCGTGACCAACTTTTTTAAAATCATAGGTTGAACGTTCAACTATGTAATCAATAAATTTTCGGTTTTCATCAATTAAAGCAATTTTCACTGTAAGTGAACCGATATCAATGCCACACATCTTCATAATAAATATAATTTCAAGAAAGTTATTAATTTATTGTTTTTAAGCATTATTATGGAAAATTAAAGGGAAAAAAAAAATTTACGCTTAAAGGAAAAAAAAACATAAAAAAATATTAATTATAAAAAAATTATTATTAATTTCTATTTTTGCGAAACCAAAGAATTGTTTTTATTTGTTTAGTTACATATAATAATTATAACCTTTTAAAAAAAATCGAATGAAATATGAGTACCTCAAAAGTTAAAGAGCAAATAATTACGATGCTCCACGAACATAGTCGCATTATTCATTCTGTAGTTAGCGATTTAGGCGTTTTTTACACGAGTTGGGCTGAGGATTACGACGCTAATAAAGAATCTTTGGAAAAAAAGAAAAATAAAATGATCTTATCAGAAGAAGATGCTGATACAATAAAGATCCGTATGATTAAAGAGTTTTCGGAAGCGGGTACCCAAGGAATGGGCGATTATGTTGCTTTAATTTTAAAAATGGATAACGTAATAAACTGTGCTCTTGAATTTGTTGACATTTTAATGGCTCTAAAAGGAATCAAATTAAGCGACGACATAAAAAAGAATTATCATAAGCTAATTAACGAGCTTATAAAAATGGCTGATGCTTTAAGACTGACGGTAAAAAATTTAAGAGATAATAGAAAAGAAGTGTTTGATAATACCACATCTATTCACGAAATTGAAAATAAAATCGATCAAGTGTTTCGAACCTTTTTGATAGAACTTTATAATAATCAAGCGCTTGATATTAGGATACTTCTTCAACTACGAGATAGCATAAAAACATTAGAAGAACTTGCAGATCGCATTCACGACATTGCAGATCTCATAAGAGTACTATCAATGCTCTAAGAATAAAAATAATCCGTTAACAAACTAGGTCGGAATTGTTTTTATTTTCTTTCCGCTTATAATAAGCGTCCCACCAATCATTTACCATATTCATTAATATTACTATAAATCTTTAACTATTATTTCGTTTGTTTTTACTTTTAATTACTTTTTCTTAGCGTATCATGAACCCAATTCCTTAAGGTTTGAACCATTCAAAAAAATAATAGCTTGCCGTTAGAGGATTAGCAATAACGAACTTTTTTTTTACCGAAGTAGCTAATCTACCCGCTCTAACAATGTCAACCGCGCTAATTTTTGAATCGTGCGGTAATACTTGAACTATAAAAGAAGAGTGCTCTAATCCTGGTCCTTTTCTGTATACAACAAAATCAGCACCAAATTTTAAACCTGGCCTGGGTATAAATCCTTTTTCCCTCAAATCTTTGAATATTACGTATTTATCTTCGAATTTATGGTGTATATTTTTTGCTATGTCGTAAAATTCTTTCGGAGTTAATTCTTTGTTTGATTTCACGTCGAAAATCGAAATTTCGTCTTTTTCAAGAAGGTAATACGCTTCTATAAGCGATAATTCAGAAGGTTTATTAAAAAATTCCAACCTTGGTTTGCTGATCCCTAATGGACTACCAAAGAACGATTTTTTTACATATAAATACGAAGCGTGTATTGGGTTAAAAACTATTACTCTATTATTAATTAATTTACATGGAATTTTTTTCGGGATCTTTTCCTCAATATTATCTAAAGAATTTGAAGCGTTTGAAGTGTTTTTCTCTTCCAAATCTTTACTCATTACTTTAGAATTATTAAGCGTAATTTTTAATTATATTGAATTTTTATTAAATGGGAGTTAATGTTTTTTATCTTTTAATTTTTTAGGATAGGATAAAATTATTTATATTTTAAAATAATTACTTCTTATATAATAAATATAAAAAATATCCACGTTGGTTAAGATGGTAGTTAGAAAAGCTGCTGTTGCGGGAAGCTTTTATCCGCGATATAAACCCGATCTATTAAGTATTTTGCATGAATCTTTTGAAGATTCTACGTTTGGACCCGGCGAAGAATTAACTCCTTTAAACAGAGAAAGAACTGTGATGGGCGGGATTTCGCCTCACGCGGGATATATATATTCTGGTTGTGCCGCAGCATATACGTATTTAACTTTGTTTAAAGAAAAAATACCAGACACAATAATAATTTTAGGAACTGATCATATCGGGTATGGGAAAATAGCGTTAATGGTGGAAG
>Ga0315284_10006201_pt1 | contig 17033 bp, 19 predicted proteins | sample YL17G09_16_MG_FD_203696 | JGI IMG/M metagenome (GOLD analysis project Ga0315284, IMG submission 203696) | Sediment microbial communities from Yellowstone Lake, YNP, Wyoming, USA - YL17G09_16 | ecosystem: Environmental > Aquatic > Freshwater > Lake > Sediment | place: USA: Wyoming | collected...
ATGTAATGTTTTGTTCTTGAATTACGATAACGAAGCTTTTATGAAAGTTCATGAATTTTAATCGTGAACCGTAAATACAGGTATTCAAGAGAGCGGCGCAACTCCTCCATTTGCTAGTACCACTACGGGACCCGGTGGAGAAAAAATCCCCGGTAAAATCGGTGTAAAACAAGATCTTGTAACGCCGTTTGGATTTTTAGGTGCGAAGTCCTTATTTCTCGCAACTGCTAATCCCGCTTTTAGTTCGGATCTGATGGGGAAAGTCGTAGATGGTCTTAAATTTAACGGTGCTTCCTTTATTCAAACGTATTCAGATTGCATGCGTGGATGGCGTCATGCCGCTGAAGACGCGATAAAAATCTCAAAATTAGCAACTGATTGTGGTTATTGGCCCCTTTACACCATTAGAGTTAAAGATGGTATTCCTACTTTTTCTTATTTTAGAGGTTTGGACGTAGACAAAGACAAATTTGTCGAATATTTAAAATCAATGGGCCGTTTTAGGCATTTATTTCGTCCAAAATTTATGGAAAAAGAAATTGACCAAATTATATTCTATACGGAACAAAGAAATAGAAAATTAAAGGCTTTAATCGAAAAATTTGGCGCTGAAAGACCTATTGATGTTTACCAAGTTGATCGAAAGCAATTAGAGCCGCAAACGCATTTACAACCAGGACACGGTTTATGTCCAGGATGTGGAGCGGGGATAATATTAAATCAATTATCAACAGCAGCTACTCAAGTTGCTAAAAATAATATAATTTACGTTAATAATACGAGTTGTGTTGAAGTCTCAACATCTAAGGACAACACGCATTCTTGGCGCGTTCCATGGGTACACCACCTTTTCGAATCTGGGGCTACTGTTGCCGATGCTATATCAACAACTTATAAAATTTTGAAAAATAAAGGTTTATACGAAGGTGAAATACCTTATGTCATACATATTGGAGGAGACGGTTCGACGTACGATATTGGATTTCAATTTCTTAAAGCTGCTCTCATGAGATTGAGTAGTTTTGTTGAAATGAACGAGTACCTCGTTAATCAAAAATAAAGGTAACTCCTTTTTCTAAAAAGTACCTTTTTTAAATTTCAATATATTAGAAAAGGATTAACTTCTTTTTCTTTAAAAAAAAATATTCTTATTGACTTTAGTCAACTTTTTAATCTTTTTAAAATTTGATTAATCTAAATTTGAAAAATATCAACAAATAATATATTAAAAAAAATATTAAATTTCTATAATTTGATCATCATGTATGAAGTTCGCTGGCATGGACGTGGTGGTGGTGGAATAATTACTGCATCAGAAATCCTTGCATACACTGCTTTAAAGGAGAATAAGTTTTTTCAATCGTTTCCAGATTTCGGTCCCGAAAGGATGGGTGCTCCTATAAGAGCTTATACAAGAATAGACGATAAAGCGATTAATATTCATTCTCAAGTTTATGAGCCCGATGCGGTTATTGTCCTAGACTCCACTTTATTAGGTAATGTAAATGTAAGTGAAGGTTTAAAAGAAAATAGCGTTTTAATTATTAATACTCCTTTATCAAAAGAAGAAATAAAAAAAAAGGTAAAATTTGAGGGGAAATTGTACGTTCTCAACGCTACAAAAATAGCCATGGAAACCATAGGTAAACCTATAGCAAACATATGTGTTGTCGGAGCGTTATCAAAAGTGAGCGGAATTGTTAAAAAAGAAAATTTAATCTCAACGATTAAAGAAACGTTAGGTGCTAAATTTTCGGAAAAAGTTGTAAATGGTAATGTAAATGCAGCATTAAGAGGTTATAACGAGGTGAATTAATTGAAAGGATGGAAAGAAATATCTGAAGGCGGAATGATCGTTGAACCCGGAAATTCGCTACAATACAAAACGGGTTCTTGGCGCACAGGAAAAAAGCCTTTTAGGGACGAAGATAAATGTATACACTGTTGCGTTTGTTGGGCATATTGTCCGGATGGAGCAATAATAGTTGAAAACGAAAAAATAAAGGAAATTAATTACGATTATTGCAAAGGTTGCGGTATTTGTGCCTTTGAATGTCCTAAAAAAGCAATAGAGATGGTGAGCGAAAAATGAAAACGTTAGGATTAAATGGAGATATGGCCGTAGCTTACGCCATGAAACAAATAAATCCAGACGTAGTAGCAGGGTATCCAATAACTCCACAGACTATTGCGATCGAAAAGTTTTCTGAATATGTTGCGGATGGAGAAGTTGATACCGAATTTGTCGCAACTGAGTCTGAACATTCTGCTATGTCAGCCTGCATAGGCGCATCGGCAGCAGGTGGGCGAGTTATAACATCTACAGCTTCGGCGGGACTTGCGTTTATGTGGGAAATGTTATACGTTGCCTCTGGAACTCGATTACCTATTGTTATGAACGTAATGAACAGAGCTCTATCGTCTCCTCTTAATATTCATTGCGATCATTCCGATAGTATGGGTGCTCGCGATTCAGGATGGATCCAAATTCACGGAGAAAATGTTCAAGAAGCTTACGACAATATAATTCAAGCAGTTAAAATAGCAGAACTTACGAGGCTACCTTCTATGCCTTGTTTTGATGGATTTATTGTTTCTCACGCCGTCGAGCGTTTTAACGCGTTAGAAGACGAAGAAGTTAGAAATTTTATTGGAAAGTACGAACCAAAACGTACGTTACTTGATTTTAAAAATCCTATAACAATGGGACCCGTCGATTTAACAGATTATTACATGGAGCATAAAAAACAACAACACGAAGCTATGAAAAACGCTTTAAATATTGTCAAATCTGTAGGCAAAGAGTTTGAAAAACTTTCGGGTAGAACATACGACACTTTTGAGAGCTATAAACTTGACGACGCCGAAATAGCTATTATTGTGTTAGGGAGCACTGCTGGAACAGTAAGAGAAGCAATTAACAAAACTAGAAGTAAAGGTATAAAAATTGGATTGTTAAAATTAAGATTATTTAGGCCTTTTCCAAGGCAAGATATTATAAACGCGTTAAAAAAAGCAAAAGTTATAGCAGTTATGGATAGAAGCGATAGTTTTGGATGTTTTGGAGGACCATTATTTTCAGAAGTCCGAAACGTTCTATATAATAATTCAACCGCAGAAATTGTTAATTATATATATGGTCTTGGAGGTAGAGATGTAACAATTCATAACATTGAAACAGTATTTAACGATTGCGTAGAAATCTCTAAGAAAAGAGAAGTTAAAGAATATGTTACCTATTTGGGGGTAAGGTGAAAAAAATGGAAGATATAGAAAATATTATTCAAAATTATAGCAAAGATCCGTCTCAATTAATATCTATTTTGCACGATACACAAGCAAAATATCATTATTTACCAAAAGAAGCTCTGGAAACTATTAGTGATAAATTAAAAATTCCACTTCCTGATATTTATCAAGTAGCTACGTTCTACAAAGCTTTTTCTTTGGAACCAAGAGGAAAATATCACGTTAAAGTTTGTCTAGGGACTGCGTGTCACGTTAGAGATTCTCAGAGAGTTTTAGAAAGCGTTGAAAGACATTTAGGGATTAAATGCAACAAAAAGACTAAAGATGGAACGTTTAGTTTAGAAAGCGTTAACTGTTTAGGATGTTGCGCTTTAGGACCTGTTGTAGTGGTTAACGAAGATTATCACGGTAATATAAATCCAGGAAAAGTGGAAAAGATTTTTAAACAATATAGGTGATTACTATAAAGGTAAAAAATTATCAAGAATTAGAAGGATTAAGAACTGAAATAATTTCAAATAGAGATCCTAAAAAACCTTGCGTTACCATTTGTTCTGGAACAGGGTGCCTTGCCTCTGGTGGAGAACCGGTAATTAAAGCGTTTCAAGAAGAAATTAAAAAGCAAAACTTAGAGGAAAAAGTTGATTTGAAAAAAACGGGTTGCCACGGTTTTTGCGAAAGAGGCCCTCTAGTCGTAATTTATCCAGAAGAAATTTGTTATGTTCAAGTACAACCCGAAGATATACCTGAAATAGTTTCAGAAACGATCGTTAACGGAAAAATTGTAGATAGATTGTTGTATAAGCTTGATGGAGAAGAGTTTGTTCACGATTACGATATACCTTTCTATAAAAATCAAAAAAGGATTATTTTTGAAAAAAATCGCAAAATTGACTCAAAAAGCATTGAAGATTACATCGCTTTAGGAGGATATTCTGCGTTAGCCAAAGCGCTTCAAATGACACCCGAAGAAGTTTTAGAAGAAGTAAAGAAATCCAACCTTAGAGGTAGAGGTGGTGGTGGATTTCCTACTGGAATGAAATGGGAAAGCACTCGCAATGCTCACGGACATCCGAAATATGTTATTGTTAACTGTGACGAAGGAGATCCCGGTACGTACGCGAACAGATCTCTAATGGAGGGAAATCCACATTCTGTCCTAGAAGGTCTTATAATTGGCGCTTATGCAATTGGTTCTAATCAAGGTTATGTATATGTTAGGGAAGAATATCCGTTAGCTGTAGAGAACGTAAATATTGCTATAAAAAAAGCTAGAGAATATGGATTATTAGGAGAGAATATTCTTGGTTCAGGTTTAGACTTTGATGTGAAAGTATTTCGAGGAGCAGGAGCCTTCGTATCCGGAGAATCGAGCGCACTTGTAAGATCGCTGGAAGGAAAAGTAGGCGAACCGATACCCAAATATATTCACATGGCAGAAAAAGGGCTTTACGATAAACCAACAAATTTAAACAACGTGGAATCTTGGGCTAATATTCCCTTTATTATTAACAACGGAAGCGATTGGTTTAACAGCATCGGTTCTCAGAATAGCAAGGGAACTAAAGTGTTCTCTTTGGTTGGAAAAGTTAAAAATACAGGTCTCGTAGAGGTTCCTTTAGGAATTACTCTGAGAGAAATTATCTATAACATCGGCGGAGGAATAAAAGAGGATAAAAAGTTCAAAGCTGTTCAAACAGGAGGTCCTTCGGGAGGCGTTATTCCAGAAAAATATATTGATAGGCCCGTTGATTTTGACGAACTTACTAAATTAGGATCCATGATGGGATCTGGTGGCATGATCGTAATGGACGAGGACACCTGTATGGTAAACATCGCCAAATACTTTTTGAACTTCCTAAAAGACGAATCGTGCGGAAAATGCGTGCCGTGCAGAGAAGGGATTAGGCAAATGCTTAAAATTTTAACTAGAATTTGCGAAGGAAAGGGCGAAGAAGGGGATATTGAAACGTTAGAGAACTTATCTATTGTTATGCAAAAAGTAAGCTTATGCGCTTTAGGTACATCGGCACCAAATCCCGTTTTAACAACTATAAAATATTTTAGAGAGGAATACGAGTCACACATCAAGGATAAAAAATGCCCAGCAAAAGAGTGTAAAGATTTAATTCGATACAAAATAACCGACGAATGTACTGGTTGTGGCGTCTGCGCGCTAAAATGTCCTCAAGAAGCTATCTCTGGAGAAAAAAAGAAATTACATGTAATAGACGAAAGCAAATGTATTAGATGCGGGATATGCTTAGATTCCTGCAAATTTAATGCTGTAGTAAAGGAGTGATAAAATGGTAATAGTAAATGTTGATGATAAAGAAATAGAAGTAGAAAAAGGAAAAATCTTACTTGAGGTTTTGCAAGAAAATGGATTTGAAATTCCCACATTATGTTATCACAAAGATTTAGGTTCTCTTGCGAGTTGCAGACTATGCACTGTCGAATTATTAAGGAATGGAAGAACAAGTTATATAACATCGTGTAATTATCCCATAACGAGAGATATACAGATTAAAACGGATTCTCCTACTCTTAGAAACATAAAGAAAACTATTTTAGAACTATTGCTTGCTCGGTGCCCGGAAGTAAAATATCTACAAGATTTAGCTAAAAAATTTGGAGTTGAAAAAACACCTTATCCATTAGAGTACGAAGATTGTTTATTATGTGGATTGTGCGTAAGAGCCTGCAATGAAATAGCTGGAGCTCACGCAATCAATTTTTCGGGCAGAGGTTTAGATAAAAAGATCACGACGCCCTTTGATATCGTTTCCGATCTTTGCATAAATTGCAACGAATGTGTAAAGGTGTGTCCATCAGGAACAGTGGAATTATTGGTAAAACAATACTCTAAAACTCCTGATCGATTAGCTTCTGGACATAGATTATGTGCTGGATGCGCAGAATCGATAATAATACGACAGGTATTACATTCGACCGATTATCCGGTAGTAGTTTCTAATGCTACGGGATGTACTGAAGTTGCTACGACAATTTATCCTTACACAGCGTGGAGAGTTCCATGGATTCATTCTGCTTTTGAAAACGCAGCGGCTACAATCTCCGGTATTGAATCGTATTATAATGTGGCAAAAAGAAAAGGAAAAATGGAAGATACTATAAAATTTATTGTGTTTGCAGGAGATGGTGGTACTTACGACATTGGAATTCAAGCGTTATCAGGAGCTGCTGAAAGAGGACACGATTTTCTTTATGTGTGTCTCAATAACGAAGCTTACATGAACACCGGAATTCAAAGATCCGGGGCTACAGTATTAGGCGCTTCGACAACAACTTCTCCTGCGGGATCTGTAATTCCTGGAAAGAAGCAATTCTCAAAAGACATGACTGAAATAATGGTTGCTCATAAGATACCTTACGTAGCTCAAGCATCACCCGGTTTTTATAACGATCTAATCTCAAAAGCGACAAAGGCTTTTAATATCAAAGGACCAAAATTTATAAATGTAATTTCACCGTGTCCACGAGGGTGGAGATTCGATCCTGAAAGATCTATTGAATTGGCCAGAAAAGCAGTAGAAACGTGCGTTTGGCCTCTTTACGAAGTATCTAATTATAAATACAGACTTACTGGCTTATCTAGAATGATTGCCGAAGGTAAAAAAGAAAAAGTTCCAATCGAGGAGTATCTAAGAATGCAAGGGAGATTCAGTCATCTGTTTAACGACAAATTTAAAGGAGTTATCTCCGACATACAACACAAAATCGATCAAGATTGGGAAATCCTTAAAAAGAAATGTGGTTATTAATAAAAAAGAGTTAATTTTATTTTTTTATAATTTCTTTATTATATATGTATTAGAATTTTTGTAATAAATTAGAATTTTTGAAGTTCAACTGTAATACATTTAGATTTTTTTTCAAGATTAATTTTTTCAAGATTAGTTTGAAATACGTTAATATCAATTAACGGCGTTTTCTCAATTAGGTTTTGATCGACTGCTCCCTTAAAAAGATCTTCTCCCGTTTTATTTCTAGTTATAACCGTTGACCATCCAACCTTAGAACCTATGGGACCAATCGAAATGTCAGCCATTTCAGAAGTAATATCTCCGCAATAATGACAATAATTAAATCCATACGGATCGCATTCGGTTAACGAAACTGATGTTATTTCGCCGCTATCAAGAGTTACAAAAAATCTTCCTTTGACTATGTTCATTTTCGTTATTTCTTCTATGTCAATGTTGAACTTTTCGTTAAGATGTTGGGAAATATTTTCGTACGAAAACGACTCGATACAGAATAGGCCTATTTTGTACTTGATGTTATTGAAAAAAGGCAATTTTATTGGAAAGAAAGAGGCTTTAACGAGCGCTCGTATCATGCAGGGAAGCGCTACAATGGCAACTCTATCGTATTTTTTAGCTTTATCTAAAATAGATAAAATAGGCGAATGAGAGTAAATCCTACCCGTTGTGTTGTATAGCTCGCTTTTATCCTCTACAATTTCTATTTTAGGTTTCCAAAAACTTTTCGAATGTTTAATCGTAATAACTGCGTCCACTAAATTTTTATTCAATAAATAGTACAATAAGGTAGTAGCAACACCCCCATGCTGACCTTTTTCTTTAAACGCGTCAACACTAGTCGTTGCAGAATATATATTATTATAATAACCAAAATTTTTAGATTCTTTAACGGAACTATCCCTACTTTTAAGAGAATTATACATTTCGTCAAAAGAAAAGGATTGAGGACAAACGCTATAACATAGACCGCATTTAATACAAGTCTCCTCGTCAACGTATAAATAATTAGTTGAAAGATCAATACAATCTAAAGGGCATAATGATAAGCATAATCCACAATGACAACAATTTCCAAGATCGTTAATTTTTGATACTGGTTCAAAATAATTTACCTTTGGCTTAAAGCTATCTTTTAGATGTTTAACCTTATATTTGCGAACATCTTGCGATTCTATGATTTCGTCGATATAACCTTGCGCTTTTAAATAAAATATGTCACGAATAATTTGATTTTCGTCAAAATCAAAGATTTTTATAATTTCTTCTAAAGTTAAAGGTTCTCTCTGGAATAATTCTTTTAGAAAATACTTTCTTGCAGTTTCCGCGTCTATTAAAGAATTTAAAATGGTTTCGAGTTCTTTTTTCGAATATTTTCCGTGTTTTAAAATAGCTTCTTTAGCTTTAAGAAGAGATAAAAATTGAAAATTATTTGAAGCTCTACAAGTAGCTTCTAAGAGTTTTTTTAAATTAATCTTTTCAAAATTATAATTTTCTTCTATTTCCATACTTTTTTACTGTACTTCGTTATATTGTTAATTCAAAAAATTGAATCTGTTTTCAATTTAATTTTATCGGATTATTTCCGCTAATTTTTATTTTTTCAAGCAGCTTTCTAAAATCGTTGATTAAGTTTTCAACGCTCAAGCAATCCCATTTACACAAAAACGCTCTTTCTTTGCCAAATCCTCTTTTATCTAAAATCCTATTAGCTTCGTCTACGTATTTTTGAAAAGATAAATAAGAATGCCCCATATAATCGGCGTCTAAATATTTAGCAATGACAAAGATACCATCAAAACCTTCGTAAATACTTTTGAAAATGAGTTTTAAATCTAACGAACCGATATTTTCTAATTTTGTAAATTTTGCGGAGATATGTTTTTCTTTAAGTTCTTTAAGTTCCATAAAAGTATTTTCCTCGTATTTACACTCCGGACTTGAAAAAATCATAATATTAAATTCCAATTCTGTTAACCTTCTTCTATTTTTGTTCAGTTTGTATTAGCGTTTAAGGATAAAATCTTTAAAATTTATTAGGGAAATTATAATTTTAAATTTTAATTGTGTCTTTACATTAATTATTTTATTTATTTATTTACAATATTAATTATTCTCATTTTTTAATAAAATTAACTTTGAAAATTTAATCGATTTGAATTTATATAATCTAAATAGAACGCGTTAAAAAATAGCGAAATAAACCAATTAAATTAGTACGTAAAAATTAATACCTTTGAAAGATTCTTATTAACTATGCCAATTCGAATCGAAAAAAATTATCCCGTCTTCACGATTATAAATGATAGTCCAGAAAAAAGGAACGCTGTTGATGGTCTAATAGCAAAAGAATTAACCGAAGCTTTTCGCGCTTTTGAACAAGATAATAACGCGTTAGTAGCAATTTTAGGGCGTGCTGGGAGAAACTTTTGCGCCGGGGCGGATTTAACAGTAATTTCAAAAAGTCTTCAGCTTAATTCGATTTTTTTATTGAAATCTTTTGGTCTATATCATATTATGGAATTTCATTAATTTAATAATTGAAAATAGAATTAATATAGTCTATTTACGATCTGATCGAAGTGGGAATCAAAAGACAAGATATAATCTGCATTTTTTATTTCATATAGATATACCAAAGAGGCATCTACAAAGCTTAATAATCGTTTGGGGTTACAATATTTTACTAAAATATCATAGATCTTTTGATACTCTTCTGGAGAGAAGGAATAAATTTTGAGGAAACTCTCATCACCCAGCGTTAAACTATGGATTTTAGTTAGCAACGACTTATCTCCAAAGGATCTTGAAATAGCTAATGTAAAAATTTCGCTTATAACTAAATAATTTGTAATTACTTCCTCTTTCTTAATATTAATATCTTTAATAATTTCAATTGCCCTAACTCGATTTTTATCTTTTTCAGCTTTTAAAGCAAAAAGAAAATTCGTGTCTACTATTATTGTCATTATTTTATTGTTTATGAACCATAAATTAATTCATCATCAGATTTTTCTGGAAACGCTAATTTTCCATCATAACTATTTTTGATAATTCTCTCGACTAATTTGTCAGTAATTCTCGGAGAGGCTATATTTTCTGAAATAAACTCATCTAAGCGATTATACGCAAATTCAATGCTTTTATCCAAAATTTCTTGTTGAGAGATTTTCTTTCCTAATTTTAAAGTAATCTTGGCCTGGAACTTCTCTAAAAGACTTTTATTATTTAATTTTACGCTTGCCATATTAAAAAAAGGAATTTTCTACTTTTTATACTTTTCTATTGAATATTTATCCTTTTTAAATGACAAAGTTTATTCTATTCTTAGTATTTACATCAAATTAGAATATATTCGTCTAATCTGATTTTATAATGTTTAAAATAAATTGAATTTTAATCGATTAAAATTTATATATAAAAACCAATTTTATATGTGAATAAAAATTATTACTTTTGAAAGATTCTTATTATAATTATGCCAATTCGAATCGAGAAAAACTATCCCATATTCACGATTATAATTGATTATCCAGAAAAAAGAAACGCGGTTGATGGTCCAACAGCAAAAGAATTAGCCGACGCTTTTCGCGCTTTTGAACAAGATAATAAAGCGTTAGTAGCTATTTTATGGGGCGCTGGTGGTAATTTTTGCGCTGGAGCAGATTTAACTGCAATTTCAAAAGGTTTGGGAAGCGAAAATAGAATCAATCGAAAAGGAGATGGTCCAATGGGGCCAACAAGGATGCTATTATCTAAACCAACCATAGCGGCCGTATCTGGTTACGCTGTAGCTGGAGGGCTTGAACTTGCGTTATGGTGCGATTTGCGAGTTGTGGAAAAAAGTGCAATCTTTGGAGTATTTTGCCGTAGATTTGGCGTACCATTAATCGACGGAGGAACGATAAGGCTCCCGCGGTTAATTGGGTTGAGCAGAGCGCTAGATATGATTCTAACGGGAAGATCAATAACAGCTCAAGAAGCGTTTGAATGGGGGCTGGCCAATCGTTTAGTTGACGATGGGGCATCAAAAAACGAAGCAGAAAAGCTTGCTAAGGAAATAGCTGTATTTCCACAGACTTGTATGAAAAACGATCGCTTGTCGTCTTACGAGCAATTTGGATTAGACATTAAACAAGCGTTGTCAAACGAATTCGAACACGGAATAAAAACTTTAGAAAGTGGAGAATATCTCGCTGGAAGTAAAGAATTTTATCAGGGAAAAGGAAAACACGGTAAATTTACCTGAAAAATTAAGTAAAACTTGTTTTTCTATTATTATTTGAACCTTAATTGCTTTACGGTAGTTGATTTTTCAGGAGACACATCGTGGAAAACGCCTTCAGCTTCTTGTATTGTAACAGTTCCATCCTCTTGCAATTCCGAAATCCATTGTCCTTCGTGTTTTCCCCAATCTCCCGTGTCAGTATATTCACGAAAGTATGTCGTTGCTAAGATGGCCCACTTATCTAGCTCTTCTGGACGAGAAACTTTAGTAGGAGCAGAATTAGCCAATCCGATCCAATCTCTCCAATGGTGAGCATCGTAACGATCTCCTTTCGCACGATCTGTTGATGGATCCCACCTCGCACCTAAATAAAAAAAGCGTGATTTTACCCAAATCCAATGATCTATCGTAATTAATGTAATATTGCCTTTAGGGAGCGCTAAAGCTTCGAACGATGTATACGATTCTTTACTGAACTTTTCATTTATTTTTGTCTCGAGATCCTTAATCAGGAATTCATTAAGTGCATTCGTATCGATCATAGAAGGTTTAACCCCTTCTTTTGATTTTTCGTCAATTTTTTTGCAATATGCGATAACATATGGAAGATGGCGCTCTTGTAAAGCGCAATATTCGGAGTCGCCAAATTCCTTTACTGTCCATTCGTATACTGGATTCTCGTATAGTTCTAACCATAGCAATTTATTTAAATTTGCTAATCCTTTAACCTCAGTAATTTTATTATTTTTAAGATATAAAGTTATTAAGTTTTTTAGATTTTCAAGTCCTTTAAGCTCCGAAACTTGATTATTTTCAAACCATAAGTGTTCCAAATTCGTTAAACTCTTAAGCCCTTTAATTTCAGTAATGTTATTATCACATAACCATAAATCGCGCAAAATACTAAGATTTTCTAACCCTTTTATTTCGGTAATTTGATTTTCATGAAGTTGTAACGTTCGTAATTTGTTCAGCTTATCTAATCCTTTAATCTCGGAAATATGATTAGAGGATAGAGATAATATTTCAAGATTAGTCAAATTCTCTAATCCTTTTATTTCTGTAATTTGATTTTCTGAAAGACTTAAACATTGTAAATTAGTTAGATTATCTAATTCTTTTATTTCAGAGATTTGATTGTTAGAAAGAAATAGATGCTTTAAATTAGTTAGATTCTCTAAACCTTTAATTTCTTTAATCTTATTCCTCCCCAATTGTAGATCTTCTAAATTAGTAAGATTTTCCAATCCTTTAATTTCGGTGATTTGATTTTCGTAGAAGCTTAATTCTTTTAGATTTTTAAGGGTGTCTAAACCTTTGATTTCGGTGATTTTATTTTTACTCAAATCCAACTTTTGTAAATTTGTCAGATTCTTTAATCCTTTAATCTCGGAAATTTTATTATAGTTTAGATCTAACTGTTCTAAATTAGTTAGTTCTCCTAATCCCTTTATCTCCGTAATATCTCTTATATCATTCGCGATTAAAGAAAGCTTTAAAAGCCCAGAGCGTTCGTCTTTTGTAATATCATATTTTTTACCCTTATATTCGATTGACATTTTTATAAAAGACGTTTGTTTTAAGAAGAAAAGAGTTTAGTTATTACTTAAATATTTTCTAATAAATAATTAAAAAATTCTGAATTGATAACGCAAGTTTAATCTCTTTTTTCAATTTAAAAATTATTTTAGTTGGAATTTAAAATGTTATTTATTCTTATCACGCTTTCATTCCTGTTGAAGGAGAATCTTTCGCATTTATCCATGAACTTTTATTTTCTAACTTAGTTTCGTATAGATGAAACGAATACATCGCAATACTAGCAGCACACGCTAAATTCAAGCTTATTGCAGTCCTCACCATATTCATGTGCATTTTTTGAGCCCCAGAGAAATATTGCATTGGTATGCCCTCAACTTCGTGGCCAATAATGATAATTGGATTTAAAGGCCATTTGAACGAATCTATGTTTTCGCCTTGGTTGGTTTCCATAACTACGGGAGTGTAATTCTTTTCTTCTACAAACTTAAAAAACGAATCAATATCAGGAAGATAAAATAAATGAAGCCCACCAACGAAATCCACGAGAGTACGCTTTGCTACTCTTTTTATCCACTCTATGTCTAGCTTTTTCTTCCCCAGAATTACAAAGTCATTAAATCCAAGACCGTCCGCAGTTCTCATGGTCGCAATTACGTTAATCGTATATTTCCAGCCAGTTAAACAAATTGCTTTTGTCATCAACCATCACCATTATCTTTACAAGTGAAAATGAACAAATAAATTTATATAATAAATTAAAACCGTAATTATTGCGAATAAAAAAAAATAAGAAATTAATTGCTCGTTAACATTCTATTTAAATTTAAATTAAAATAAGTCGTTTAACTATAAGTATTTATGATCATGTTTGAAGAATTCGATGTAAAGACGCCAAAAAGAGAGATTTTAATCGATCTTACTAGCGAAATAAGAAAACTAGTAAAAAATAGTAATATTAAAGAAGGCATATGTAGAATTTTCGTTCCTCATACGACGGCAGGAATAACAATAAATGAAAACGCAGATCCATCTGTAAAGAAAGATATTATTAATTATTTAAACCAATTGATTCCAAAAAATGCAGGATTTGCTCACATGGAAGGAAATAGCGACGCGCACATTAAATCTTCTTTAATTGGAGTGTCGTTAAATGTTCCTATCCATAATAATAATCTCACATTGGGAACTTGGCAAGGAATTATGTTTGCCGAATTTGATGGTCCAAGAAATAGGAAAGTCTGCGTTCAAATTTCGGGAGAATAGAAAATAATAAGTAAGTATCATTTACCTATCCGCGTACGTCTTATCGTAAAATTCTATTATTTTGTCCAACACTTTATCAACTTTCGGTTCGTCATTAGAATCTATTAATTTTTCGAATAAATCTTTTTTCACGTAATCTTTTAATATTTGGGTTATTGCGTGCACTCTCTCCACATGATCCTCGTGTTCTAGTCCAATTAATTCTCGATGTTGTTTCTGTTGCCATTCTCGAATAGCTTGCCACCCTATTCCTTTCGCAGCTAAATCGCTAATTGGGATGTGTTGTCGAAATATTTTCACAAAATCTAAAAATATTTTGAATTGATACTGACTCATTTTAACGGTTTTAAAGTATTCTTCTGCATCTTTAAGTTTACTTTTGTTAAAAATATCTTTATTTAACATTACTTTATCCCATTTGTTTCTTTAATTTGGACAATAGATTAAAAATCTATATTATTTGAAATATTTTAGATTTTTTAATATTTTGGATTTTTAATCAATCAATAAAATGTTTTATTAAGATTTTTTCAAATCTGTGCGTATTTTTCATCGTAATTCGCCAATAATTCGTTCACGGCGTTGTCAACTTCGGTTTGATATTCCGAGTTAATTAAATCTTTTATTAATTCGATTTTTACATAATCCATAATGTTTTTTATTGCTTTCATTCTGTCTTCGTGACGCATTATTGTTATTTCGACAAAGTTAATGTTGTAATCTTTTTGCCAGAGAGATATTGCTTTCCATCCCATCCCTTTTATTATAGGCTCTCCTAAAGGGATGAATTGATTTATAATTTGAACTAAATCGTTAAAAATCTTGATTTGATCCTCAGTCATGCACACATCTTCAAAACATTTTACCGCTTTTTTTAGTGCCTTTTCTTTAAAGTCAGACTTGTTTAACGGCATTTTATTTTTTAATGGTTAATTATTTTAATAATTTTGAAGATTAAATAATCAATTTTCTATTTAAATCTTTTTTATAAAAAGATTAAAATTTAAGATTAAAGTAAGATTTTTCTGATCCTCAATGTAACTATAAGAGATCATTTCTACTAAAAAGTAGATTCATAGTTTAATAAAAATTTCATAGGATTTTTAGAACCTTATTTTAATCCTTAATCTAAAATTGTTAAGTTTAAGTTAAATAAAAAGAACACTTTTAATAAATCTTTCATTGGATTTTTATAACATTTTTTGATAAATATTATCATTTATTATTGAATAAAAAACACTTTCAAAAAATATTAGTAATTAAAGATAATCTCCGACACAAAAATTATGATTGATGGATTAAGAATCTTTGACGCTCACATGCATAATCTTGGAATATTTAAAAAAAAAGACGAATCTTTAGTTCAATTCTTAGATCGGTACGGAATCGATAAAGCAATTCTCTCTCCCGTTGACGAAGCTATAAATCCACGATTAAAAGCAATTCTTGACGAAAATATATCTGAGGTAGACATTACCAATCAATTTCTATCTAAAAAACAATTAGATCACCAAAATACGAGAGAATTAGTCTCTAAGAACCCTGATAGATTTGTAGGTTTTTATTGGTTTAATCCGAGAAATGCTAACGAAGAAGATTGGAGATTGTTAAGAAAATATATCGAAAATTTTAATTTTAAAGGCGTAAAAACTCAAGCAAATATAGATTGTTTAAGATTACCCGAGGATTTTAATAGATTAGCTGAATTTTGCGTTGAGTACGACCTTCCTTTATATTTTCATTCCGGATACGCGTTCTTTTTTCAAAAAAGTTATCAAGTTAAAGATATTTATAATCTTGTACACCAGTATAAAGATTTAAAATTAATAATCGGTCACGCTGCTTATTCAATGGAGTATTGCATAAGTCTATTGAGATATTTTCCTAAATACCAAAATGTTTTTTTCGAAACTAGCACATCGGTTCCTTACGGAATAAAATTATTAATAAAAATAATGGGAAACCACCGGGTTATCTACGGTTCTGACGCTCCTGCAGCAACGACGCCAGATATCGAAATTCAAAAAATTAAAATACTTAATTTAGATCAAAAAACTTTAGAAAATGTATTTTATAATAATATTACAAATTTAATTGGTAATAATTAATGAATCAAAAGCAACCTAAGATTTTTGACGCTCATCTCCATACGATAGGAACATTTTTAAGCCCACATAAAAATATCATTGAATATATGGATTATTATAACGTAGAAAAAGCAATTATAACTACTACCAATAAAGCTGCGAGCGCAAAAATTTACGCAAATAAAGAAATTTTGAACGAAGATAAAGAAGATTCAGGAGATAAAGTGCAAGAAGCTTTTTCAAAATTCCGAGAAATGATGCCTAAAGGGCAATTAAGTCATCAGGATGTAATCGAATTAGCAAACAAAGCGCCCGAACGATTCTACAAGTTTTTTTGGTTTAATCCTATGATAAATCCTGAGAACGAAGTCCGAGATTATCGCGTGTTAGAGAATCATTTCAATAACGGTTTTTGTGGCGTAAAACTGCATTCAGGAATCCATTTAGCAAAGGTTCCGCGCGATATTACAAAATTAGTAGATTTTATGCAAGAATATAATAGAAATTTTCCGCTTTACATTCATTCCACTCCAAAAGTATCGTATTTTTCGGGAATTTCGTGTAAAGATATTGCTAAATTGGCACAAATGTATCCTAACCTCATAATTATTATAGGTCATGCCGGCATGGCAATGGAATACGTAATCGAAGAAGGGTTAACTCTAAAAAAGTATTCAAATATATATTTTGAAACCTCCTGCTCAATACCTTACGCAATTTTAGCTTTAATTAAAATGTTAGGCCATAAGCACATTTTATTTGGTTCAGATGCGCCAATTACGAATCCCATTCAGATTGAAATTGATAAAATAAATTCTCTTCCTATCAAAAACGAACTAAAGCAAGATATTTTTTATAATAATACCTTTGAATTGCTAA
>Ga0315284_10006203_pt1 | contig 17032 bp, 17 predicted proteins | sample YL17G09_16_MG_FD_203696 | JGI IMG/M metagenome (GOLD analysis project Ga0315284, IMG submission 203696) | Sediment microbial communities from Yellowstone Lake, YNP, Wyoming, USA - YL17G09_16 | ecosystem: Environmental > Aquatic > Freshwater > Lake > Sediment | place: USA: Wyoming | collected...
CACCTCCACCCTGCCCAACTCCCGCCTGCTCATCTCTGTTCGCCCCAATCTGACCTCCTTTCGGAGATCTCATTAGGGGACATTTCTATCGAGGACAAAAGGGGACATTATCATCGAGGTACAACAGACGTGTTCCGCAGAGGACACCGCCTGACGGTTTTGTTGGAGACATGTCGGCGGGCGCCGAGCTGCGCAGTCAAAGCCGCGGTCAGTTGGAGGGTTTAGCGACGTCCGGTTCCGGCGCTGGCTGGCCATAAAGGCCGCGAACGATAATCGCGTAGTGCACGGCGGAAGCCACCGTGAAGGCAGCGGCCAAATACACGAGGACTTCCACCACCATGGCCGTGATCCAGGGCAGGCGAGCCGCGTAGCTGACGGCTACGAACATGGTCGTCACCTGCATGACCGTGGAAATCTTGCCCAGGATGGACGGCCGAAAAGGACGGTATCCCGCCACCAGGCTGATCACCACCGCGGTCGTGATAATCGCCACATCGCGGCTGATCACGAGGATGGTAAGCCACCAGGGCACCACGTCGCGAAACGCCATGACCAGATAGGCGGTGGTCATCAGCAGCTTGTCGGCGATGGGATCCAGCGCCACACCCAAGCGCGACTCCTGATGGAAAAAGCGGGCTACGGCGCCGTCCACCACGTCGGAGATGGCCGCCGCAATGAGTATGGCCAGCGCCCCGCGATAGCTCCGCTCCATCACCAGGATGGCGAAAATCGGAACGAAGATCAGCCGCAACAGGGTAATCTGGTTGGCCGTGGTGAGTACGCGCGAAGTCATCATGTCGCAATCAATATAGCGAGGCGGGTTGGGAGGTGTCAAACCCGGAGAATTGGGAGGGATCGCGGTTTGACAGACGGACGGTCGAACGCTGGCTGCCGCAGTCCGAACCGTAACCTCCTCGGCGCCATCACCCTTTCAGCCTCCGCTGCACTGCTTGGCTTCGCAACTCTCGCAGCGCGTCCGCGGCGATCCAGCGCGCGCTGCGAGAATCCAGCCGCTGAATCGTCTGGGCGGTCTGGAGGGCCGCCCGATTTAGCCGCCGATTGCGCTTACCGATTTGGCGCAGCGCCCAGTTGACGGCCTTCTTCACGAAATTCCGTTCATCGGCTGCTTCCCTTTGAATCAGCGGCAGGAAGGCAAGAAAGGTTCCGTCAGCAGCTCCCTGGTCATGCACCGCCAGGCAGGCCATCAGCGTGAACCCGCCCCTTTTCACAAATTCTTCGGGGCGCGAACTCCACTCGCGACATTTCCGGTGGGCGAAGGGCGTCTTCCGAAAAAGGTTCAGACAGGTGCCGTCGCACACCGCCCAGGAATCGAAATCCTTCACCCAGCGCTCCATTTGCCGTTCACTGACCCGGTCGGGTTCATCCACCAGGCCGGCCAGGGCGCGCGCCTCCAGGATTTCCGTAGCCCAGAGCTGCTGGGCCAGGGCGTGGTCTTTCCCGATTTCTCTGGCCAATTTCTTCAAGGCTGGCATGGATAAACCGTAGGCTTTTTTGGCGGTGATGCCATACCGCGCCATCCCGGCCACGGCGGCAGGATTGGCAGCCAATTCCATCCTCTTCAGAATCTCCGGGCCGTTCATGGGCGGGTTATCTCCAAGCTAGTGTCATGTCACACTCAATACTTTGCAATCGACCACGAATTGCGATGCGGAAGCACCCCCTCACTCGGGGCGCCGCGCCACCCTCTCCCCCAAAGGGGCGAGGGCAAGAAAAACTTGAACTAAATCTCCCCTCGGCCCCTTGGGGGAGAGGGGACGGGGGGTGAGGGGGTCCAAGCTAACCGCTCTTGCAAACCATTGATTATCACATGACGCTCTGCCAGCGATGAAGCAGCCGATCTCACCGCCAGTTCCAGCGGGCAAAGGAGGTACTCGGAAACTGCTCTTGCTCAGGCCCGCCCCGTGCCAATCCCGAGGTATTCCTGGAGGCTCAGCCCGACCTTCTTCTGAAAACGTTCGGCCAAAGAGGGAAGCGAACCGTCCGGCTCGTCCACGGCGATCCGTTCCACGCGGTACATCGGATAAAAGACAGTGGCGGGGCCGACGGAAGCCTCTTCCCGGTCGAGGACCTGGCGGATGAAGTCATCGAAAGAGTCCAGCTGGATGCCGCGTACGGTGATACCGGCGGCGTTCAGGGCGAGGAGCAACCCCCACACCTTCTCTTTAGGTGTGGCCAAACTCACGATGACGATGGAGTTGACTTCCATGTTCGCCTCACCGATTAGAGCCGGGGGTGTCGGCTTGACCCTGCCGCCGCCAGTGCACCCACGGGGTCTACCTTCAGGCGAAGCTTACGCCGCCCCGGGGCACAACGCAACCCTTTGCTAATCCGATCGGAGTGCTTCCGCCCGCGGCTAGCTCAACCGGTAGTACGCCTTCAGGTTACCCAAACGCGGAAAGAGGCCGTAGCGCTTGACTTCCAGAATCTGCCGCAGATGGCCCAAATCGTGGAAGGCCCACTCGCTGAGCAGGTTCTCCACGCTGATCTCTCCCACTTCGGCGTGGCGCCCGGTGCGCTGCAAGTCCGCGGGCCGCAGGTTTCGCAGCCACCTCAAGGTGGCTTGGCGTTGGCGAATGAATCGTGCCAGCGTCCGCCGAGGATCTTGTCGGTCGTAGCGCATCGGCCCTACCCGCGCTTCCTGATCGAAGGGGGCAAAGGCGGGCCGCTCCTCTTCGACCATAGCCCGCGCGCGCGGCAACATGCAGTTCTCCTCCACGTCCAGCAGGTGCGCCAGAATCAACTGCACTGACCACTTCTCTGGCGCGGGCGGTGTTTTCATCTGTTTGGGCGAAAGGTCACGGATTTCCCGGCGAATCTTTTCGGGCGTCGAGGAAAGAATCTTCAGAAGGTCCTTTAACATGACCGAATCCCTCCGGGGCGTGATCTCTGTTTTTCCCTGTCTCAGAAGCCAGGGCCGGGCCACCTCGGTCGCCGACCGGGGCGCGGGACAAGAGAAGAATAGGGCATTGCGCGCAGCGCCGTTAGCCGGCTTCACGTAATCGGGCCCGCAGTTTCTGCGCTTGTTTGAACTCGCCTTCCAATTCGCGGTCAGTCAGGTGCAACTTCATCGCTTCCAGTCTCTGGATAGCGGCGTCCAGGGCTGCCCTGATATTCTCGGAGTTGGTCAGACAGATGTCGCGCCAGACGGAGTAAGGACTCTCCGCCAAGCGGGTCACGCTGCGAAACCCCGTGGCGGCCAGTTCCAGGGACAGGGCCTCCGCGGCGTGTTTCTCCTCAATCAGGCTGGCAAGGCCCGAGGAGAGCAGTTGCGGGAGATGGGAGAGATAAGCGACAGCCAGGTCGTGCGCCGTCGGGTCACTGGTGAGGGGACGCGCCCCGATGGCCGCGACGAGCGCGCGAAAAGCCTGGACGCGGTCGTCGGCCAGTTGTTCCTGCTTCAGCGGAGTCAGCACATAGCGGGCATTCTCAAAAAGTCGCGCGTCCGCGTTCTCCAATCCCGATCTTTCTTTCCCCGCCATCGGGTGCCCCCCCAGGAAAAGCGGTTCGCCGCCATAGAGCTCCCCCGCTTGCTGGCAAATGATCGCCTTCGTGCTCCCGACGTCGGTGATGAGGGCGCGCGGCGATAAGTGTGGCTGCAAGCGCGGGAGCTGGTCGAGAATCACTCCGACCGGCGTCGCCAGGATGACCAGGTCTGCACCCTTCACCGCCGGGGCCACATCCGCGAACCCTTCGTCGACCACCCCCGCCTTGAGCGCCTGTTCCAGCGTCTCGGCGCGCCGGGCGTAGCCGACCACGCGGCCAGGGAAGCCGTGCTTCTTGAGGGCCAAACCCCAGGAGCCCCCCAGCAGGCCCAGACCGACAATCGCAATGCGCTTAAAGAAATGGTCGGAGTGTGTCACCGGCAACTCTGTGTGCGCTCCTCTACAAACCGGAACGAAGGCCATCGGACTGCCCGTCAGCTCAGACCGTCCGGCCTACCGCCGGGGCAATGATCTGTAATTCCTTAATCAACTGCGCCAGTTGATCCGGGTAAAGCGCCTGGGCACCGTCGCTCAGGGCGCGCTCCGGATCATGATGCACCTCGATCAGCAACCCATCGGCCCCGGCGGCCACCGAGGCCCGCGCCATGGGCGCCACCTTGTCGCGCCGGCCGGTCCCGTGCGACGGGTCGACGATGATCGGGAGGTGCGAGAGCTTCTTAATCACGGGGATGGCCGAAATATCCAGGGTGTTGCGCGTGGCGCTCTCAAAGGTGCGGATGCCGCGCTCGCAGAGGACGACGTCGTAGTTACCGCCGGCCATGATGTATTCCGCCGAGAGCAACAACTCCTCGATGGTCGCGGAGATGCCACGCTTGAGCAGGATGGGTTTGCCGATCTTGCCCAGCTCCTTGAGCAGGTTGTAATTCTGCATGTTGCGCGCGCCCACCTGGAGAATGTCCACGTAGTCGAGCATGAGCGGGATTTGCGTCTGGTCCATCACCTCCGACACCACCAGCATGTCGTGCTTATCGGCGGCACGGCGCATCAACTCCAGTCCCTCCCGCCCCAAACCCTGAAAACTGTAGGGCGAACTACGCGGTTTGAAGGCCCCGCCCCGGAGGACCCGCACGCCCAACTTCGCGACGTGGTCGGCGATCATTTCAATTTGGGCTTCGCTCTCGACACTGCAGGGTCCTGCCATCATCACCACGTGCTGGCCGCCCACGATCACCCCTTTGCCCAGTTGGATCAGCGAGCCTTCCGGACGGAAGTGACGACTGGCAAGCTTGTAGGGCGCGGAAATGCGCAGGACCTCCTCCACGCCGTCCTGCAATTCAATGTCGCGGACGTCAAAGTCCACCTTGGCGCCCACCGCTCCCAACACCGTGTGGCGGGCTCCGGTGGAGCGATGGATGTCAAATCCCATGTCCATCAATCTGTTGATCACCCGTTGAATCTGGTCTTCCGTGGCCCCCTCTTGCATGACGACAACCATTGTTGGCTACTCCTTCTCCGGCAGGGCCGCGCGGTCCATCGCGTGTCGCTCCAGGGACCGGGCCTCATCGATAATGCGCTCAAACAGGCGGCGCATGGCGCCATTGTCCAGCGGACCCCGGTTCGCTTTGACCACATTGCGCAGGATCTCCGCTTCGCGCTCGGGCGACCAGGCGGGCAGGCTCATCTTCTTCTTGATCTGACCGATCTCCACGGCGCAGCGCGAACGATCGTTGAGCAGCTTGACCAACTGCCGATCGATTTCGTCGATGCGCCTCCGCCATCCATCCAGATCATTCATGCCGATTTGCTCCCCGTGCCTTCCTTCAGTTCACGAACAAAGGCCTCGATCACCGCCGCCCCTCCCGAACGATACCTTCCTTCAATGGCGTGCACGACGGCGCTGCCCACGACCGCGGCCTCCGCCAGCGTCTGAACCTCTCGCACCTGGCCGGGAGTGGAAAGACCGAATCCCACCGCCAAGGGCAAAGAAGTAAACCGCCGCGCGCGTTCGACCAGCGAACCGATGTCGACCGAAATTTGCTGGCGCTCGCCCGTCACGCCCAGACGCGAGATCAAATAGAGGAAGCCCGTCGACAGCCGGGCGATGCGCTCGAGGCGCTCGTCGGTCGAAGTCGGCGAAACCAGAAAAACCGTGTCGAGGTCCTGGGACCGCATGACACTCACGTAAGGCTCCGCCTCCTCCGGCGTCAAGTCAACGACCAGGGCGCCAGCAGCTCCCGCGGCGCGCGCATCCCGGGCAAAGCCATCCAGCCCGTATTGCAGAATGGGGTTGTAATAGCTAAAGAGGATGATCGGCGCTTGGACGCCTTGCCGCCAGCCGGGCAGCTTTTCCAGAATGCACCCCAAGGTGGCGCCGGACTGGAGCCCCCGTTCGGAGGCCCGCTGGATCACCGGCCCGTCCGCGAGCGGGTCGGAAAACGGCACACCCAGTTCAATCACATCGGCGCCGCCCCGGTCAATCGCCGCGAGAAGCTTGCCCGTGTCCGCCAGCGTCGGGTCGCCCGCCGTCAGGTAAACAACCAGGCCCTTCGCACCCTGCTCGCGCAAATTGCGAAACTGGACTTCAATCGGTGATTTCAAAGCCTCTGTCATGATCTGTCAGCGATGTGCGCAGGGGCGCAAGCCTTGCGCCCCTGCTAAGGCAAACGCAAAAAGAGATGTTACATTCGGAGCGCTTCGAACCCCTTCACCCGGTCCTGCCCAGCGGGACCACCGTCTCCCCCAAGGGGGAGAGGGTAGTAAGACTAGGGGTAACTCTCCCCTCGCCCCTTTGGGGGAGAGGGGCCGGGGGGTGAGGGGGTCGGCGCAGCATTTGCCATTCTTCAAACGCGTCTGCCTTAGTTTGTCTAGCGTGGCGGGACAAACCCGCCGCTACTACTCGTCACGGCCTTTACAGAATTCCCGCCGCCTGAAATATTCCCAAATCCTTGTCGCCACGCCCGGAAAGGTTAACCACCATGAGGGTGTCGCGGCCCAGTTTCGGCGCGCGTTTCATAACCTCCGCCAGCGCGTGCGCGGACTCCAGCGCGGGGATAATGCCCTCCACCCGCGCGAGCAACCGCGCCGCCTCCAGGGCCGCTTCATCGCCGATGGACGTGTACTCCGCCCGCCCCTCCTGATAAAGGGCCGCATGTTCCGGACCGACCGCCGCGTAATCCAGGCCGGCAGACACAGAATGGGTCGCCGCCACCATACCTTCGGGAGTCTGCAGAATAAAGGTGTAAGAGCCATGCAAGACGCCGGGCCGGCCGCCGGTAAAGCGCGCCGCGTGTTCACCCAGGCGCGAGCCTCGCCCACCTGCTTCCACGCCTACTAGTTTCACCTCTTGGTCGGGGATGAAATCATAAAAAAGGCCGATGGAGTTGCTGCCGCCACCCACGCAAGCCACCAGGTAATCCGGCAACCTTCCCGCCGCGGCGAGGATTTGCCGGCGCGTCTCCTCCCCGATCACTTTCTGAAAGTCCCTGACCATCACCGGGTAGGGGTGCGGGCCGAGGGCCGAACCCAGCAGGTAATGCGTGCTCTCCACATTGGTGGCCCAATCGCGCATGGCCTCGCTGATGGCATCCTTGAGGGTCCGGCTGCCGGTGGTTACCGGCACCACCTCGGCGCCCAGCAAGCGCATGCGAAAGACGTTCGGCGCCTGGCGCGCCATGTCCTCTTCGCCCATATACACCACACAACTCATCCCCAACAGCGCGGCGACGGTAGCCGTGGCGACGCCGTGCTGGCCCGCGCCCGTCTCCGCGATGAGCCGGGTCTTGCTCATCCGTCGCGCCAGCAGTCCCTGACCCAGGCAGTTGTTGATCTTGTGCGCGCCGGTGTGCAGCAGGTCCTCGCGCTTAAGGTAAATCTGCGCACCGCCCAGGTATTCCGTCAACCGCCGGGCGTGAAACAGCGGCGTGGGCCGCCCGGCGAAATTCTTCAACAGGTCATCAAGCTCCGCCTGGAACTTCGGGTCGCGGCGCGTGGCCAGATAGGCCTGCTCCAGTTCCTCGATGGGGTGCATCAGGGTCTCGGGCACAAAACGCCCGCCGAATTCCCCGAAGCGCCCGCGCGCATCCGGCCAAGTGTGTGCCGGTGTTTTTTCGCCGCCAACTGTGTTCATTCGTAAGCTCGTGATCTCGCGCCTTCAGGGGCGAATTGAGTGATTGAGCGATCGGGTGATTGAGCGATTGAAAGATTGTTCTTCCTGTTCATTTGGTGGAAGCAGAGTTTCGGTTTCTCCCTTTCGCACAATCACTCAATCACTCAATCACACAATGCTCTCCTTGACCGCCGCGAAAAAAGCCCGCAGTCTGGCCGGATCTTTCCTGCCCGGCGCCGACTCGACCCCGCTCGCCACATCCACGGCGTAGGGCCGCACGGCGCGAATCGCCTCGCCCACGTTTTCCGGGGTCAGCCCGCCTGCCAGGATGATGGTCCCGTAGCGCTTGGCCTCGCGCGCCAAGCTCCAGTCAAAGGTCTTTCCCGTCCCGCCGGGCACGGCAGCATCAAAAGCATCCAGCAGGAACGCGTGGGCCTTCAGCCGGGCGAGGTCTGCAGGTCTGAAATCGCCCTTCACCGCCACGGCGCGAATCAATGGGCAATTCTCCAACACGGGACTCGGCCCGGGAAAGCGCGGCCCGTGCAACTGAATCACGGCCACCCCGGCCTGCCGGGCAACTTGGTCCACGTGCTCTCCGTCGACTTCGTCCGCGAACACGCCGACCGCGGTCACGAACAGTGGCAGTCGGCCAATGATCTCACGCGCCGCCTCCGGCGCGAGGTAACGCGGCGAAGGCCGGAAGAAATTGAATCCCAGGGCCGAAGCGCCCAGTTCCACCGCCAGCCGGGCATCTTCCAGCCGCGTGATGCCACAGATTTTGACGCGCGTGGGCATAGGTGCTGATTCCAGCGTCATGTCACATGCAATTCTTTACAATCGACCACGAATTGCGCTGAGCAAGCACCCCCTCACCCGGCGCGCCGCGCCACCCTCTCCCCCAAAGGGGCGAGGGTAAGAAAAATCCGAACTAACTCTCCCCTCTCCCGTGTGGGGGCGAGGGCAAAAAACTCGAACTAACTCTCCCCCCGCCCGTGTGGGGGCGAGGGTAAGAAAAACTTGAACTAACTCTCCCCCCGCCCGTGTGGGGGCGAGGGGTCGGGGGGTGAGGGGGTCCAAGTGAATCGCTCTTGCAAACATTCGGCCGTGCCACAACATTAGCGTGCCGCTAGGTCGCCAGCGATTTTGCGCCGCCGAGCAGTTCGGCCAGCGCGCGCCCGGGATCAGCGGCGGTCATCAGATGTTCCCCGATCAGGGCGGCATGGAAACCCGCGGCCGCAAGGTTTCGCAAATCCGCCGCAGTCCGGATGCCGCTCTCGCTGACGCTCAAGCAACTGGCGGGAATCCGCTCCCTAAGACGAAAGGCGGTCTCCAGATTCACTTCCATCGTTTTCAGATTCCGGTTGTTGACACCGATGATCCGCGCTCTCGCCGCCAGGGCCCGGTCAAGTTCCTCCTCGTTATGAACTTCAACCAGGGCCGCGAGGCGCAGGCTTTCACAAAGCTCAATCAGATCCCGCAAGTCCCCGTCCGGGAGCACGGCGGCGATCAGCAGCACGGCATCCGCCCCGGCCGCCGCCGACTCGTACACCTGGTAGGCGTCCAGGATGAAATCCTTTCGCAGGACCGGCAACGAAACCGCGGCCCGGGCCTGCTTAAGGTCCTCGATCGATCCCAGGAAGTACTGTTCCTCGGTCAGGACCGAGAGCGCCGCAGCTCCGGCCCCCGCGTAAGCCTGCGCAATCTCGCGGCGGCGGTAACGCGTGCGCAGCAGCCCTCGGGAGGGCGAAGCCCGCTTCAATTCCGCGATGACGCGCACGGGACCCCGACCGGATCCATCCCCGGCAAGAGCACGCGTAAAGTCGCGGCGTTCCAAGCGGGCCTCGGCCGCGTCCTGCCAGTAGCCTAGGGGAGTACGCACCCGCGCCTCTGCCAGTCGCTGCCGGCACGCAGCCACAATCTCCCCTAGCACGGCGCCGGTGGGTTCCATAGGACTCAGGCTCCGCTCAATAGAGATTCTATGCCCCCAGGTGATAAATTACTAACTCTAAACTCCGTCCCAAGGCAAAGTCAAGAAGAGGCGAGCGGCTGGTGGCAATCTGGAATCTTCGACCTCAGATAGATCTGCTATTCGCTTCTAAGGTCGAAGCGCTTGTCGGGAGCCGGAAGCCTGGGCAGGTTTATCCCCCAAAAAGCAGGTTCAAGACGAGTTCGCGGGAGATATCGAGCTATGCAAAAGAGGCTGCATTTTCTGGGGAAAAACCCTATAGTGGAGATTCCTTGAGAAGAAATTCTGTTTGCTGGGGAGTCGTCCTGTGCATGACGTAGTTACTTTTGGTGAAGCGATGGTTCGTCTGTCGCCCCCTCATTTCCAACGTCTGGAGCAGACCACCAATCTCGATGTCCAGGTAGGCGGAGGAGAACTGAACGTGGCGGTGGGCGTCCGGCGGCTGGGGTTGGCCAGCGCCTGGGTATCGCGCCTGCCCCAGAATGCGCTCGGGCGGATTGTCGACAACCGCGCGCGGCAGGCGGATGTGGACACCTCTCACGTGGTCTGGGCCAAGGAGGGCAGGCAAGGCCTGTATTTTGTCGAATTTGGCGCGGCGCCACGTCCGAGTTCGGTGCTCTATGATCGGACTCATTCTGCCATCAGCGCCATTCGCCCGGGCGAGGTTGAATGGAAAAAGGTCTTTGAAGGAGCCCAGTGGTTCCACACCAGCGGCATCACGCCCGCCCTGAGCGATACGGCCGCCGAGGTCACCCGCGAAGCCCTGCAGGCGGCAAAGCAGGCGGGCCTAACGGTCAGTTACGACCTGAATTATCGGGGGAAGCTCTGGTCTCCAGAAAAAGCCCAGGCCGTGCAGGAACCGCTGATGCCGTTCGTGGACGTGCTCATCACGACCGAAGAAGACACCAGTGTCGTTTTCAAGATCAAGGCTGAGGGGAAGAGCGAGGCCAAGGGTTTCACGACGGTGTCCGCCGAACCTTACCAAGAAGTGGCCCGGAAACTCCAGGAGAAATTCCAATTCAAAGCCGTGGCCATCACCTTACGCGAGAACCCGCTGGTATGGCGCAATACTTGGAGTGCCATCGCCTATGCCGACGGCAAGTTCTATGATGACGTGAAATATGAGTTGGAGATTGTGGACCGCCTGGGGGGAGGCGATGCGTTCAGCGCGGGCTTTATTTACGGGCGTCTGGCGAAGCAATCTTATGAAGCTGCGGTGCGCTACGGGAACGCCTTCAGCGCCTTGAAACATACGAATCCCAGCGACTTCAACTGGACCACACTGCAAGAAGTCGAGAACCTACTGAAAGGGGCGGGCCTGCGGGTGGCGCGTTAGCTGGGACTAGCCCGGATTTCTCACCACGCGGGGACGCTTTTGGGGGGCTGCCGGAAGGGCGGGGCTTTAGCCCCGCCGAAATCGCGGCTCTCGCCCTCTGTTCGTCCCGCGCCCCGCGCAGCTTGCAGCCGCAAGCTGCGCGGGGCGCGAGGCACGGAAATAATCAGGAAGGCCTTGTAACGGCGGGGCTAAAGCCCCGCCCTTCCAAACCCGTGGTGAGAAATCCGGACTAGGGGCTAGGGACCAGGGGCTGAGGGCTAGGGACTAAAAGTTTCCAAACTAGGGTAGTGCGTCAGTAATACTGGTACTTGTAGCGCCGCCCTTTAGGGCGGCACCTGCCGGGCTGAAGCCCGGCGCTACAGCAGAAACCACGCGAATCAAAGGCATCACGAATTGAGACGCACTACCCTGGAATGCAAACCCGTAAACCTAGGCATCTAATCACCAGCCCCCAGTCCCTAAGCCAGAGGAGGATCACATGGCTTGGTCAAGAGAGAAAGCGGTTGCACTTATTCGTGAAATCGGACTGATACCGATCGTCCGGGTGCCTTCGCCCGAGGAAGGCTTCCAGGCGGTCGAGGCCATTATCGCGGGCGGCATCGGAATCGCCGAAATCACCATGACGGTCCCGAACGTCATCCACGTGGTGGAGCGACTGGCGGATCGTTACGGGGACAAGGTGTTGCTCGGCGCTGGAACCGTCCTCGACACGGAAACTTGCCGCGCGGCCTTGCTGGCGGGAGCCCAGTTCATCGTCACCCCGGCACTCGACACGCGCGTCATTGAAATGGCGCGGCGCTACAGCAAGCCGTGCATTCCCGGCGCGCTGACACCGACCGAAGTGTTGACGGCGTGGCAGGCGGGTGCGGACTGGGTGAAGATTTTCCCTTGCGGCCCCGTGGGCGGCCCCAGCTACATCAAGGCCCTCAAAGGCCCCTTCCCGCAGATCGAGTTTGTTCCCACGGGCGGTGTCAACCTGGAGACGACGCCGGAGTTCATCAAGGCCGGAGCCGCCGCCGTGGCGGTAGGCGGGGAACTCGTCAACCTGAAGGCGCTCAAGGAAGGCAAATTCGAGGTCATCACCGAAACCGCGCGGAAGTTCCTCGAAGCCGTGCGTGCCGGAAGAGCCGCGATCGGGAAGGGCTAGTGCTTGGTCGCAGAATCTCCCGTTTCATGAATCCGGAAGGGCGGGACTTTGGTCCCGCCGAACAAAAGCCCCCTCACCCGTCCGCCGGCGGCCACCCTCTCCCCGAGGAGAGGGCGGGGAGTTCTTGTGGGCGCGGTTTCGGCCGACCGGCACGTCAGGTCCGCGGCTTGCTCGGGGAACGCACCGCGGACCTACAAATCAGGTCCGCGCCACACACTTGCTTGCGTGATTTTGCGCTGCAAAGAGCCCGGAAGGGCGGGACTTTAGTCCCGCCGAACACAAGCCCCCTCACCCCCTTTCCCCTCTCCCTGTGGGAGAGGGGGGACCGCGAAGCGGTGGGTGAGGGCTGTAAGAATAGGGATAACTCTCCCCTCGCCCCTTTGGGGGAGAGGGGCTGGGGGTGAGGGGGTGGCGAGCAGCGGCGGGGTTGAAAACCCGCCCTTCCACAGAGCCGTTTGTAACGCCTCCTTATGCAACCAAGGGCTAGCCGACTTCCCTGCGAAGTCCGGGGGGATGAGCGTCCTTGCGCCTCCCTGCGCGTCGGAAGAAAAACCAATAGAGAAGAAACGCGACGGCAAGAACCAACGCCGATACCGGGATCGCCCAACCCTCGTCGTACTGCGCCCAGGGCAGGCCCACGGCAATTCCCCAGTAGTGGACCGCCACATAAGTCCAGAAGATGTAAATTCCCACGGCGAAAATGAGCACCAGGAGGGAAGTGTTGATGATGCGGTTGCGCTCGCGCCGGGCCGCGTCAAGCGTGCAGATGCCCCGGCTGCGGAAATAGAAGAACAAGGCCAGCGCCAGGAACACCAGCGCGCCACCGCGGAACAGCCACCGGTACTCGCCGTATAGGACATTGCCCAGGTCGGTCGCCACCGCCAGGCTCGCCAGGCCCAGCATGACCAGCACGACCGGCGTCACGCAGCACAGCCCGCCGATAATTCCCGCCAGCGCAGATATCAAGAAAATCCCTTTGCGATCGCTTTGCTTCGACTTTTCAGACACGGCAGACTCCCCCTCCTGCGCCCCACCAGCGCCCTTCCTTGTAGCGCCGCCGTCCCGGCGGCATCTTCCGGTGCCGGCAAGATGCCGGCGCTACTCGAGAACTATCACTATATTATGCAATCCTTAATAACTTGGATGCGCCGCGCCTGCCAGCGATGCGAATAACCAGCCTTCGGGCACGCCATTTCTGGTAAGATGGCGCGCAAAGATGGGAGATTGAACCTTTTGGATTCACCGTGATCGCACACATGGCAGACTGCGCCACCGGGTGCGGGGAAAGGAACAGCACATGTTTGTTCCAGCAGTTCGCCTGAGAATAAGCGGGTAGCGCAGAGTCTCGCTCTTCGAGACTCTGCGGCTCTTCTTTCAGATTTGTGACCGTTCATCGGCGGGCAGCAGTACGCGATCGATGGCCAGCATACGATTCGCGCTGCCGGCTGCCTTCAGGCTCCCCGTGTAATCAGGCCCACTCGACCACGGCCAGTCTTGGGCGTGCTGGACGAGACCGGCCCTTAGGGGGTTCAGGTGAAGGTATTCCACCTTCTCGTGGTATTCCTTAAGGCTCCGCAGCAGGTAGCCACGGCCTGATCTTTATGCCGTAGGTTCGTCAAATAACCCCTCACCCGTCCCGGAAGGCCGGGACACCCTCTCCCCGAGGAGAGGGCGGGGGGGGGGCGCGGTTTCGGCAGACTGCGCTTCAAGTCTGCGGCTTTCTCGGTGAACGATCCGCGGGCCACCAAATCAGGTCCGCGCTACACACTTCCCCTCAGGACTTAGTCGTCCTCTGCCGATGAAGGTGAAGGAACCGCGGACCTACAAATCAGGTCCGCGCTACACACTGCCGGCCAGTTGGTGCAACCCCTTGGTGCCAAAGGGGATCCAATAGATGGCGGCAGGACTTGCGCTGCTCGGGCGAAAAGGTTACGCTGAAAGCAAATGCAGCAAGCCTAAGCTGTCGGATTTGAAGCAGCCAAGTGCGGGCAACCTGATCGGCCAGGAGAAGCGCATGACAAGAGAACGAGTTTCCCAGCTTGGAGTGGCGATGCTGGCCCCGAGCCTGTCACCCGCTCTGGCCTTAGGCGTCGGGGATACGCTTGTGTTTGGCTATGTTTAGCAGTCTAAAATCTTCAACGGAGGGCCGCAGGCGTCGCGGTGTCGCGTTTATCTGCGGCTTGCTCGCCGAAGCTCTCTTTATTGGCATGGCAGTATTTCTTAACATATTTTACCCTAGTGAGTTATCAGAAATCAATCAGCACTATGCATTGCTTACCTTTCCTTCGTTGACGCCTCCCGCGAAGCCGGCCTGGAAGCCACCGCGCCCGGTGGCTCGGCTGCCCGTCCCGGAACTGGAACACCCCAAGACCCCTGCGCTGCTTGCACCCCCCGTGGCTCACCTTGAAGCGCCAAAGATTCAAGCCAAGATTCCCTCTGTAACTGTTCCTAAGCCCCCCTCGGCGGCAACGCCGGCATCCGCAGTCACGCTGCCCAGCCCGCGCCCCAAAGAGCAAATCGCGGTACACACCGGGGTTTTTGGTGGTGCGGCGGGGTTGGTAACCTTGAAACTTCCTGTGCAAGCAGTGCAGACGGGCGGGTTTGGAAACCCTCAAGGACTGCTCGGCCAAGCGCAAGGCGGAAGCCTCGGCAACGTCCCGAAGCTGGGATCCTTTGACCTTCCTGAAGGCCCCGGTGTCGGAAACGGGACAGGCGGAGCGCATGGCAGTCGTGGAACGGTCGCCAGCGCCGGTTTCGGCAGCGGGGTCGCGAGCAACGGAGTTAGTCGCGGCAGTCGGGGAACGGTCGCCAGCGCCGGTTTCGGCAGCGGGGTCGCGGGCAGCGGAGTTAGTCGCGGAGGGGGCGGAACCGGGGGTACCAGAGTGACGACGGGTGGTTTCGAGAAGGCAGGCCCAGTCGCGCCATCCCCAACGGCAAAACCTCTTGTACCGCCGCCCACGGAGTTCCAGCCCATAGAGATACTCTCCAAGCCTTCCCCGGTCTACACGGATGAGGCACGCCGACTGGGAATTCAAGGTGAGGTCGTGCTTTCCGTGGTCTTCCAGGCCAACGGCACGATAAGAGTGGTCGGCGTGGTAAAATCCCTGGGACACGGGCTCGACCAGGCGGCGGAACAGGCCGCCACGCAGATCCGCTTCAAGCCGGCCCAGCGCTCCGGCCAGCCGACGGATTTTCCGGCTACCTTGCGCATCGAGTTCCGGCTGGCCGACCAAGTCACGAAATCGGAGGGAAAGCCATGAGGATTCTTCGCATCGGACACGCCACCTTGTTCCTTCCCTTGCTTGTACTTGCCGCCCTGATGCTTTTCCCCTTAGCGGGGCGCGCCCAATCGAAGACCGGAAACGTGGATGAGCGGCCTGAATCTCCGGAAGTGGCCAGCATCGTCAACCGCATCATCGCGAGTGAGAAGCAACTCAGCGAGAAAGTGAAGGAATACTCTCCGCGGGTCGAGACGTATGTTCAGTACTATCAGCCGGACGTCGAACTGGGCGACATTCCCACGAGCGACGCTTACTTTCTGGGCCGGTTGAAGTTCGGCAAGAAGGCTGAGCAAGTATCCTTTATCCCGGATGCCGCCTCCAGCTGGTTGCGCCGTGGTCTCGGGCCGCTAGGCCGGCCGGTCCGCCGCGCTCACCTCTTCCTGGACGAGTTCGCGGTGGGAACCCTGGTGGTGGATGCGCGTAACTTTGATCGGCAGCACTACACCTTCAACCCTGTCCGCTGGGAGTACCTGGGCGACGTGCGCTGTCTGGCAATTGACGTCCATCCGCGCAAAAATGCGGGCACCGGAGCCTTCGAAGGACGTATCTGGGCGGAGGATCGTAACTACGCGATCGTTCGCTTGAACGGCACGCGGATCAATCCTCGTCGTTCGAGGTTTTACGTTCACTTTGATTGCTGGCGTGAGAATCTTCAACCCGGAATGTGGGTGCCAGTCTACATCTACAGCCAAGAATCAGACCTCGGCAAGAGACTCCGTTACAAGGCGATGACCCGGCTTTGGGGCTACGACCTCACCGCCCGTCGTCAGCAGCAGGAGTGGACAAAGATCGTGGTGGATGCCCCGGCACCCGTCCGCGACAGCAGTGAAGTCATCTCGGTTCTGTCCCCCGTCGAAAGCAAGCGGCAGTTGGAAGTTGACGCCGAGCAAAATGTGCTCGACCGGTTGGAAAAGGCCCGGCTCATCGCGCCACCGGGGCCCGTGGATAAGGTGCTCGAAACGGTTGTCAACAATCTGAAAGTGACCAATCATCTCGATAACGTGCCTCCGATCCACTGCCGCGTCATGTTGACTTCGCCTCTGGAATCGTTCACCCTGAGATACACGATGGTCCTAAGCCGAGGTCTCATCGATGTCTTGCCCGATGAGGCCAGTCTGGCCATGGTCATTGCTCACGAACTCGCGCACATCGTGCTGGGTCACAAACTGGATACCAAGTACGCCTTCAACGACCGCTTGCACGTCTCCGATGAGGAAGTGCTAACCGGCTTGGATCTGGCCCGGGATCCCAAAGACGAAGCGGCCGCCGACGCCATGGGAATTGGGTTCCTCCAGAACTCGCCGTACAAAGACAAACTTGACCAAGCCGGTCTGTTTCTGCGGTCGGCCGTTGAAGCAGCCCCGCATACTCCGTACCTGTTCGGTGCCCACTTGGGCAATGGGTTGTTCCAGGGCAAAAACGTGATCCGCATGGCCGCGTTGATGAGCGCCTCTCCCGCGCTTCGCCCCAAGAGCGTGGACCAGCTGGCCGCCCTGCCCCTGGGCTCACGGGTACAGGTAAATGCCTGGGATGGGGCCGTCACCTTCATGAACCAGAAGGCGGTGCCGCTCGTTGATGCCAGCGAGAAGATGCCCTTCCGGGTCTCCCCCGTGATTCCTTACTTGAGACTCTACGAGCAGACGCAAAGGACCAACGTGGCCGTTCAGAAGTAGGGGTACTGACTGGCTCAGGGCCCGGGATGTGAAGCTTGCTTGCGCCGGGACGGGAGGTGA
>Ga0315284_10006204_pt1 | contig 17032 bp, 10 predicted proteins | sample YL17G09_16_MG_FD_203696 | JGI IMG/M metagenome (GOLD analysis project Ga0315284, IMG submission 203696) | Sediment microbial communities from Yellowstone Lake, YNP, Wyoming, USA - YL17G09_16 | ecosystem: Environmental > Aquatic > Freshwater > Lake > Sediment | place: USA: Wyoming | collected...
CCAGGTCGACCTTGTTGGACCCCAGGAAATGTTCGGCGACGAAATCCAATTTGTACATATCGAGTTTGTAGTCGCGTTGAACGACTTTCATAATGTCGAATTGAATGCGCCCCTCCATTTCCAATATGTAGAAGAAGTTTTGCCCAAGGGCACTACTCTGTAGGCTTTTCTCGACTAAGTCGGAGACCCCATCTTTTTTTCTCCCAAGTTGGCAGAATGCATCCTGTATGCCTAATAATTGGGAGCGTTCGAACATGTATTTCATATCAAACCCCCAAATATTATATCCGGTGATGATATCGGGGTCCAAACGTTGCATAAAATTTGTCCATGCCAACAAGACCTCTTCTTCGGTTTCATAGGATTCTACCATTGCGCCCTCAATTTCGTCGGATTTACCCAATGTAATAATATGGCGCAGGAAGCAATCTTTTTGTCCGTGATAATGGCAAGTAGTTCCAATTTGAATAATGCAGTCATTTGGGCGGTCCGGCTTTGGAAAGCTTCCGTCTTCACTGACGCATTCAATATCAAAACTGGCGATCACCATGGGTCCAATATCTGGGATATTCACTGGCTCAATTGTGCGCCAATTTGCGTGAAATTCGTATTGTGTACGGTATTCTCTGCCCGTTTTCGGAACAACCGCATATTTCGTAGCGGGAAGTTTTATCCAGCCCACTGGAAGTACATTTTGAATATGACAGAGCCGCAGTAATGGATCAATATTACTTTCGTATAATTGGTAGTAAAGTGGCTTTGTGTGAATTGTCCCAATTTTCAGAGGTTCCTGGAAAAGCCGAGAATAAGAACGCATGGCTCCAATACTACGGAACCGAAACCTAATAAATTGAATGGGCTTATCATTTGTAAATCCATAGAATTCCTTGCGCTCGAGAATTTCTTTTGCAACAATGGAATCCTTGTAATCAACTGTTTTTGACCACACTTTGAATTTTATTTCGGAGTGCAGTGAATTCAGCATTTTTTTAGTAAATTTGCCCTGTAATTCATATGGGACTCTTATGTAGAAATAGGGCTCGTAATCTTCTAGAATAACAGCGACACTCTCAGAGTGCTGTGTTATTCCATAGACAACGACTTTATATTTTCCATCTTCTTGTAATTTTCCAGATTGGCTATCATCATCATTATCGAATTCATCTGAAATCACGTCTTCGCCAATCCATTCGACTGCTTGAAATACGAAATCCTGTTTGTTTGAATATTTTTTCGGTTTATCTCTAAAAATTTCCATGGTTTAATGTTGTATTATTCGGGTGATTTTAAATTCAATTTTTTGGCGGTATTTTTTTATAATATTTTAAAGAAAAAATGATGATACCTACCTGTTTATCTTATAAATTCCTTGGAAGTAATAATTTGAAATATATAATTGCTCACTATACCCAAAAGGATGTGAAATCTAACTCTAGAAAGGTGTAACATAAAAATTGAAACTAATTTTTTATATTTTTTACTTTAATATTGAAAAAATGTCTGAAATTTTGTGTAATTGTTTTATATGCAATTCCTCAATTCCGAGACATACTTTGCATACGTTGTACTGTAATTGCCCGCATGGCGCACCCGTTTGTTCCAAATGTAAAAGCATATCTGGACAAAGAACCCATATTGGTTCTACAGTATGCAATCATTGTTTAAATTTCAAAAAAAAGAAAAGCTGTGACCATGCTCATCCATTACAATGTCAAGTATGTTTAACCAGTGGATATGTTAGAAACCCGAGATTAGAGTTTTTACATATGGTGCGATCTTGGCGCTCTTTGCAAGAAAATCATCGTCTTCGTCGCAAAAATGCATTTTTTGCCATGATGGCAGAAGATTGGGGAATGTTCTCCGAATTTTACTTCAGAAATTTTTGTTTCATGATGGTGGTTAATTCTTGGACTGCTGAAAAAAAGAATGCTTTTTTTGAGCTTTGGATACTATCACAGAAGAGATTTCTGCTTTATCCGCAGAGAATGATACAAATATGTTGTAACCTATGGGATAGTTATCCTTATTCTCCTTTGTATATTTCAAGGAATTTTAGCTGGAAATTTCTGCAATTGCCTTGGGTCAGACTGCTTGTTTTCAAAATATCTGCTGTGCCAAACTATAAGTGGAAAATCATGAGGTTAATCATTCGGTATCTAATGGCACAACATGCCGAAATATGTGGATTAACCTTTTGATCCAACAAAGAATTGTTTTATAAAGATATTGACATAAAAAAAGTTAATCGTCCGATTTTATAAGTGCATCAATATTATAAAAAGGTTCTTTTTGTGTTATCGGTCGATGTTGAGAAGAAGCAAATTTAGCATGATTCTGCTAAATATTATTTTAGAAAATTGCTTTTGATACTGACTTAGTCTCACAGCAAGTGTTCCAACAACGGCAACTTGGCTCCTTGTAAATGAGCTTGAAAATGGAAGACTATAGCAAGTCTCTAAAAAGGCGGGCAGTAAATGCTGTCTTCTGGAGTTGATTTCCGCAAAAAAGGGAGGCTGGATCATCTGAATTTGATGAATTTTGGAAAAAAAGTTTTGCAAAACCACCATTTTTGATGCAATCGCAAGCAAAAACTTCCGAAATTTCCGAATGAGAGTCTGTATTCTCTCAGACTTTTGGTCTAAGTGATGCCAGCTATCATGATCCGGATACCACCACCGTCCTTTGTAATGCTCCTTCAGCCATAAAAAAAACAGCTGACAATCCCCTTTCAGCTCTTGTCTAAATTCATGAAAGGTCCATAACTTCGCAAACCAGTCAGTTATATTCCAACACTCTGTTTTGACACTAAAGTAGCCATGCAATGCTTCTTTATCCAGAAAATCAACAGTTGTTGGTTTTCTGCAATATTCGCAAAAAATCGTGGATTGAAAAGCACAGGTAAAGCACACGGGTCCGTTACAACAACGTGTTACTGGACAGTTCTTTCCAAGGTTGTAGTACTGAAAAGTACTATCAATACCATAGTCACTGGAGTAAGAGCGTGCGGTAAAAGGCGCGGTTTTAGAGCATTTATTGCACATGCATTGTACTATCGTCCAATCATAACCTTCTTCTTCTTCCTCAAAATCATATCCATCAGTGTATATGCAATTCATTTTGATGTTACATTTTTGTTCTTAAATTTTTTACCATCAATTTTTTTACAAGCAAATCGCTAAATTAACTAATTTAACGTAAGTTTTTTTTATAAATAGTAAATAACAATTTCTTTTTCTAACTTTATATTGTTGGAATATTATAAAATTTACTAGAGCTTACAAAGTAAGAATTTCTTAGCTACTAATCTGTATTCTAATAAAATATATCATCATTATATATGAATTACAATCTTTAAGATGTAAAATTTTTTGAAAATTGTGTTGTATAACTTTAACAAGGTATATACTAATTTGCGTATCAATTCATAAAAAAATGCAAAAAGAATTATGAGAAGAGTAGAAAAGTGGTATTTTTTTTTATTCCAAACTCTTAATTTTATGTATTTGCTTCTGTAATGATCTTGACAAAACTTGCATGCCAATCATCGATGAAAACTTCATGTCAAGTATAAGATTTCTTGAATACATTTTTGGATCTAATCGATGACTCATGTAGAACATCTTCTTGGAACATGCAATCCGAAAAGCGAAATAATGGAAAAATGCGATTACATTTTCCAAGCGAACCTTTTTGCATCGTTTGAATTCATGGTAAGTCAGCATGAGGTTGCTTAGCGAAAAGAGATTTCGTCTAAACCAGCGTACCCTTGTTGGAACCCAAATGCGAAACATTTTTGGAAATATCTCACATTTGGTGTAAATCTGCAAATAAAATTCGCACAAATCGTTCCAAGTTAAAAAAGAAGATGTTTGAGACTCTTTAGACATTGCTATCCTATAGTCCAGTAACACCACGGACATAGAATTATCCATGTCAGAATCATAAAGTTTTTTTTTATTTACATCGAAATAACTTTTTTGATTACAATGTTTGCAGATGAAACTTTTGCCATTATACATACTATAGCACTTTGGACAAACAGGTGCATTAAGTTTGCAGCCACAATTACTCGTTGTAAAAAGGACGATTGTTCCGACATTCAAGTAATCTCTGATGCAATTTTTTGCAGAATTTGATGATCCACAACATGCACAAAAACAATTCATTTTCTATGATTTTTTATTCGCAATAATAGCAAAAATTATTTATAAATTGATTCAATTTTTTTTTAAATTAAGGCATTTTCCTCACTTCAAAAAAATAATTTGAAAACACGCTTTTGAGGATCGCTAATGAGCCTTTGAAGACCGCAATTCGTCTTATAATTTTGCACACAAATTGGGATTTCTCACATAGTATTCATATCATGCGAGAGATTTGCAGCAATTTACTCCTGAAATGGAAAAACCTTGAAAAACAACATTTTAATCTAATCTTAAGACTTCAAGGATGTAAAATTTAGCGTTCAAAATTTAAAATATAATAAAATATTATGAAAAAGGGTAATTATCCGAAAGTTAGACTTGGTGAATGGATGTATGAAAGTCGTAATTATATAAGTTTAGGAGAAGATCAAGAACCACAAGAAATAATTATAAACCTACCATTTAGCGTTTCATCTCAAAAAGATGGTTTTGTTTTTCTTAAAGGTTTAGAAAGTGCAAGTGCAAGTATTGCTTTTGGAATTTGGAGAGAAAATGGAACAAATTGCTATAATAAATTATATGCAGTGATAAATAGAATTGGATTAATTGGTGTTGAAGGCATGTATATAAAAGAAAGAGATAAATGTAAAAGAGTAACTAGATTCGTTGGAAATTTTGTTGAATCTGGATTTATACCATCAACAAATACTAGACCGGTAGCTGGATTTGTTAATGCATATTGGGTTAAAGATTAATAAATTTGCGATATGAATGTTCGTTTTTTATAAAAAATATTTTTTATAAACAATTTTTCACAGTATTCTTTGATAAAAAATACTATCGGCTTATATTTGACGATTCAATATACTCAAAATTTACTTTCTTGAAATGGAAAAACCTTGAAGAACAACATTTTAATCTAATTTTAAGTCTTCAAGGGTGTAAAATTTAGCGTTCAAAATTTTAAATATTTCATAATATTATGAAAAAAGGTAATTATCCAATAGTTAAACTTGGTGAATGGATGTGGGAAAGTCATAATTATATAAGTTATGGAGTAGATCAAGAACCACAAGAATATATTGTAAAAAAAACATTTCGAATTATATCTCAAAAAGATGGGTTTATTTTTTCAGATAATTCAGAAGGTGAAAGTGAAGGTTTTGCAGTTTGGAAAGAAACTGGAACAAATTGTTATAATAAAGTATATTTTGTGCAAGATAGAATTGGATTAACTGGTGTATCAGGCGCATATATTAAAAAAAGAGATAAATGTAAAAGAGTAACTAGATTCGTTGGAAATTTTGTTGAATCTGGATTTATTCCAGAAACAAATACTAGACCCGTAGCTGGATTTATTAATGCATATTGGGTTAAAGATTAATAAATTTGCGATATGAATATTCGTTTTTTATAAAAAATATTCATCTTCCAATCCAACATGTGCAAGGTATATGTAATCGGAATCTTGAATAAAAAATAAATTATTCTTATGATGAAAAATGAGTCAAATTGATATTAAACCACTTTTACAGGTTGCCGGCTCAAGGCAACACCTTTTCTGATCAAAAGATGCTCATGCTTGGCATAAACATCTTTTGATCAGAAAAGGATTGGTTCCGACATTCACCAGAAACTTTAATCATTACACGCATTCTTTCAGGTTTTATTCATGTTGTCTTTATAAATAGTTGTTACAACATAATTTGCATTTTCTGCACTACAACAAGCATACTTCATTTTTTAAGTTCCTCACCTGATACACCATAACTACGACATAAAGATGAACATTTACATAAATCTTTAAGTTATTTTCTACTATAATATAGAATGGGTGTTTCAGGCTTACTTCGTGACATCTTAAAACAATACCCTTCTGTTCATCTTCCAGCCCCTCATCCTAATATAAAAATAGACTATCTTTTCATTGATTTCAATGCATTTATTTATAATACAATTGCCGCCTTTCCCAAAGATGTCGTATATGATTTTTCCAAAAATAAAGAAACCACTTCATACGAAAAAGAATTAGTAAAATTAGTAATTAAGAATACATTAGAGCTAGTTAATAAAGTTTGCAAGCCATCCAAACTATTATATATTGCTATTGATGGACCACCGCCTTTAGCCAAAATGGTGCAACAAAGGGAGCGCCGCTATATGAATGTTTATAAAGAACAGCTTGATAAACAACATGACCCTACAAAATATATAACAGGTGCTATATATGATAAAAATCGCGTTACACCAGGAACAAGTCTAATGACCCTTTTAAATAAAGAATTCACAAAAATAGTGAAAGCCGGTAAATTTGGTAAAATTGCCGTTGTATTTGATGGAAGTAATGTGCCTGGTGAAGCTGAACATAAATACCTTAAAATCATAGAAGAAATAGATGCAGCCCCAAATGATAAATTCGTTATTGTTTCTGGGGATGGTGATGCAATCCTCCTTTCTCTTCGTTTCCCCAATAAATCAGTCTATATAATGCAAAGTGTTGCTAATTCGGTTGCTTTAATAGATTTATACCCTGCCGAACAACAATACGCCTATTTAGATATAAAACGGTTCATTGATTCACTTTATGATTTCTATGATGGTTCTCAAATTGGTGGGAAAATGATGCTATCCAATGCAGAGAAAAAATTAGTTGCACAATTCAAACAAAAAAATACTCCTATAAGCTCTAACTCCAATCAGCGCCAAAAACAGAAAAAGGATTTCCTCATCGACTACGTCTTCATGAGTTTCATAGAAGGCAATGATTTCGCCAAACCCATCTTTTTCCTCAAATTCAAAGAAGACCATATGCGCACACCTCTCAGTATCTACCGATTCCAGAGAAAATTTAATCCCAATTTCCGCCTTATTTTCTTTAAAGATGGACAAGCCTATATTAACCAGCAAAATTTCGCCGCGATTATTAACCGCCTAGCTAAAATCGAAGAAGAGAAGATTGCCGAAGTAAAGCAGAGATTGGAGAAGAAAATATCCGGACCTTCCTTTCCCAGAAATAAAAACAAGAACAAACCGCCCTCATTGGAACATAAAATGTTCACAAATCAGGACCACATTTTACACGCCGATTTCGTCAAACAATATGACTTCCTATTTAATTATAAAAACTTCCAAGAATTCAAAAATAAATATTACGAATATTTCTGGAATGAGTCGCCAACCCCGGAGAGTATCGCCGTCATTTGTAAAAATTATCTCGATATTCTCCTCTTCAATATCCGCTATTATTATGGAACTGGGCTCTCATGGACCCTCAATTATCATGCAGTTGCCGCACCATTACCTTCTGACCTCGCCGCTTTCCTCCAAAAGAACCCCAAATACTATGATAACCTCCAATTAGAAGAGGGTGAGCCAGTGCATCCTCTAGTACTTTTAGCCTATGTTATGCCACCACAGAGTATGAAAGATGGCGTCCTCCCAAAAGCCTATCGTGAAGCTTTACTCAAAAAATACCCTGAGTATTTCCCTGAAGAAATTGAACTTAAACTACTAGTTCCAGGGGGCAAACTAATATACGCAGAGCCCATCCTTCCTTCCCCGCTAATATCCATATTAAAAGAAGTCTTGGAAACCATGAAACTGACAAAATTGGAGAAAGAACGCAATGAGCTAGACTCCGAACCAATTGTATATAGCCCAAAATAATTTTCTTTCAAAATGATAAAAGAGTATGTCTTTTATCAATAAAAATCCCTATTTTCCGGAACTTATCCGAGAAGAATTAGAAAAATCTGGATTGAAGGAAATTGGTGATGATGATTCTGCCGCGAAAATCCATTATTGTGATATTAGCTATGGAAAGCGGAATCACCCCAGCACCAAAAAATGCGAAATTGTGAATCAATTAGAAGACGTCAATATTTTAGGAAATAAAAAGATACAATACGAAAATCACCTCAAATATTATAAAACTCGTCCTGATTATATCCCAATGACAGCGTCATTTCGTCGTGAAAATATCGATACTGTCCAATCCCTCTTCGAAGGCACTAAAAAATTCATCCTCAAACCGGAAAATGCTTTGTCCAGAAGAGGGGTCGCCATTGTGCGCAATCATTTAGAATTAATACAACATCTCGGCAATTTTCCAAATTATGATGCCTGGATTATTCAAGAATATGTCGATGATCCCCTTTTATTCAATGATAAAAAATTCCATTTTCGCATATATGTCATCTATTTACAGACGTCTGAATATCAAGCTGCATATATTGGTAAAAAGGGCTTCATATACACAGCAAATAAGCAATTTCGCCCGGATACAATCGATAATGATGTGGTCTTAAGTGGTGAAAACTCCCAAGAAAATGTTTTCTATACGCCCGAAGATTTTATAAATAGATTCGGCAAAAATATCTGGGATAGCAAAATTGTCCCTCAATTTGTTAAAATTGCTAGGGAAACCCTAAAATCAGCATTAGAACACCTGCAATGTCCCGCTGTTAAACAAAAATGTTTTAAAATACTGGGTTACGATATTTTAATTGATAAAGATTATAAATGCTATTTAGCGGAAATTAATGCTAGGAATGTCAGCTATAAATATCCCAATGAGGAATTCAGAGAATCATTCTATAAAAATATTCTAAAATTGGTGCGCTCTAATACATCTCTATCCAATCAAAAACTCCGCGCCCAGGGAATTCCATTTGAGAGGATTTTATTTAAAAATGATAGTAATATTATAGAGGGATTTAATGGGGAAATAAAAATATATGAGCCAATCCAGCCCACAACTTTTAATCCATTCTTCTGGAAATTTATTTTTCCTTTTATTCTAGTAGTTTTGATTATTTTGGCTTTTCTTCTTCGCAAATGAGGTTAATTTCGTCAAAATTCTGTTTAAGCTCATCTTTTACGAAGCGTCCCAATCGCGTCGATTCAAGATGGTCTACATCCTGTTTTACGAGTAGTTCCTTGTAAATAAAAAAATTAAATTCATGTGATTGATCTCTTAATAAAATATCTATTTGATTAATAGCGCCAACTTTGGCTATTAATTTTAGCAATTTTTTAGTGGAAAACTTATTAATCAGATAACAATGAAGTCCATTATTATAGCCTTTTTTGTTTAGCATCCGGTGGAAGTCCGGGTTTTTTGTTTTTTGCGCCATCATTCGCAGTATTCCAAAAAAAAGAATATCCCAATTTTCGGGTGTATTCCCCAGGATCTTCTCCAATTCCACTAAAAAATTATCCGGGATAATAACATCATCTTCAAAAATTAGGGAATACTGGAGGTTATTATCCCAAATATATTTCCAGAGATTGGTGTGAGATTTATAAACAGCAATATTGGAGATTTGCCCCGTAATTTTACTCTCCAATTCTGGCATTACATATTCACTATCGTAATAAGCCAATGAATAATCAAGATAATGCACAGCATCTCTGCGAATGAGAGGGATTTTCTCACCATAGTTTTCGCAACATTTCGCCCATTGGCTAATCATGCTATGGTTTTTAACCTGGTCTTTTTTGCAATTAATGTAAAAAAAGTTTATTTCTTTTAATCTCATTTCAAATAATATTATATTCTTATAAATATTAATCATGGTTTTAACTTATGTTTTATCTGGATTCGTCATTCTTCTCATAATCCTACTTATTATTCAGAATTATCGTAAGAATGTAGCCTATGTTATTTCTAATATTGATAATCAAAAATATTTAGTTTATAATTTAAAATACAAGGAATTGGCGGCGAACACTTTAGCTTATGTTAGAAATAATTTACAAAAAATGTGTGATACATTGGAGAAGAAATATCCTAAAGATGAAAGAGTTATTCGCATGGTATCTAAATTTGACCCAGAAGCAATTGTAGAAAATGACCCAAATAGTAAAAATACATCTTATAGTATTAATAAGGGTGAAAAAATTGTTCTATGTTTGCGTTCCAAAGATGGGCAAAATCGGATTGTAAAAAAGAATGTAATAATGTTCGTGGCTTTACACGAAATGGCGCATATAATGACATTAAGTGTAGGTCATACTAAAGAGTTCTGGGACAATTTTGAATTTTTACTTCGTGAAGCAACTAAGATGGGGATTTATGAGGAAATTGATTTTAATAGTTCGCCACATACTTATTGTGGTGTTCGAATTACTGACACTCCCACTAATCGATAATTTTTTTGAATAAAAAATATAAATAAATATTAGATGACATCTAATATTTGTGGCTCTTCTGAAATATATGAAAATGAAATATTTAAAATTGTTAGAGTAAATCGTCTGAAGAAAAATGTAACATATATATTTGTTGGAAATCAAGAAAACGAAATAAAAACAATTTTGACTCATTTAGAAAATGGTGAAAAAATCCCAGAAAAAGACCATTCTATTCTTAAGGAACATTTTAAATCGAATTACCAATATATCGTAAAGAACCGTACAAAAAACATTAAATTTATTTATCATGGTATATATATTGATGATACTATACAAAATATTCGCAAAAAAATATTTTGTTTTTTGAGTACAGATAAGGATATTTTACCTGAGAAAAACCAGGAATTATGGGTGCAAATGACTAGCAAAACTTTTCAAATACTTGGTCCAACTTACACAAATATTCAAATTGAGCCATCTATTTTACAACAGAGTATTTTACCAGACACTAAGTCATTTGTAACAAAAGATGGAAAATTAATTTTGAAAGAAGTAATAAAGGATATTAATGAACAAACATTATTTGATGCAACAGATGGGCTAAAATTTGAGAACCGTGAAATATTTATGAATATGTTAGAAGATGACCTTGAATTTTTGAAAAATCAAGGACAGAAGTTGGATAGAATTATAATTGATGGTTATTTCAAGAAATATTTTCCAGATGGTCAATTTGACTATGATAAGTCAATTTTACTCAAAGAATTGGATAAATTACGGGGTATTATGAAAGTAGAAGATAGACTAATTCAATTTGTTGAAAAAATACCAGTCGATGAATCCCTCTTCAATGGCTGTAAAATTATTCAGATTTTAATACATATTACAAATCCCTATGAACATGAATTTATTGATCTCTTAAAAATTTTTAATTTATTCTCATTAGACGAAAAGACCCCTTTTATGCGTTACAAAGATATGGAATGGGCGGCGCCTAAGTATATTTTTTATAAGCCACTGGTAGATAATAAAACAATATCAGAAAAACAAATGAGAAATTGGATATCATCTACTAAAAAAGTTAAAGATTCAACTGAACACGTTATAAAAGAAATTCAATATAGTGTTCGTGGGCTAACACTAAAGCGATATATTTATACACTCGATAATGAGCCAAAATATGCGACTATTAATATTCACAGAAATGGTAATATGGAAGTCCGAATTGCATTCAAAGAAAAACAACACGCTAGTTTGCGCGATGTTTATAATGCACTGAAAGACATTGGCAAGTTGATATCTAAGATTAATGAAATTGATTATCGCTTCAGACAGCAAAAAATTCCTGCGAATGTCAAATTATTGGAGCCCGATGTTACTTTTGATGAAGATAAAAATTTAATTGAATTCCATGGTAAAACTAGGCTTATTTTGATAGACGCTATTAATGGAGTTGCTATCCCAGAAGATTACAATTATCGTGAAATGAACAAGTTTGCAAATAAATATTTTACTCCATTTGTGAGCCCAGTTTTATCAAAGAAAGACTATGAAAGAAATGAATTATTGATGAAGTTTAAACGAGTTTCTTATTATAGTAAGATGAATATTGAATATGAGTTCATTCATAAAACAAGAATGCAGAATCCCAATATTCCACGAAAAAATATTATAATATTGCTGCGTGATAATTATTATCCAGATAAGCTTGAAGAAGCTATCCGTGTATATCAAAATTGGGAGAAAAAATATGGATATATGGGGAGTCAGAGTGTAAAAGGAGCGCGTCAGACGGGTGTTGAAATAAAAATAAAACACGGGAAAATTCATTTTAATAGTTGTAAAAATGTTAATCAATTAACAAATGCAAGTATTTTTATCGCAAAATTCCTAAATATCTTTTTCAATCAAACAAAATTCCTGAAGAAGTCCGATATTAAAGATGTATTCTCCGAAGAACTGGCGAAAATCCAGAATGAATCGAATAATTCTATTGTTAATTTAAACAATGTGAATATCAATAATAAGGCATACTTAAATTACGACTTTAATAATACATTGGGAAATATATATGGGGATGATGAATATATAAATTCGACTATTAGTGCAAATATTAATGCAAACAATGAAGAAAATACAAATGTTATAAATAAAAATAATAAATTTAATTTTAACCGACAAAAATATTTGGCGACAGATGAGGAAATAGACCGAAATATACGAATGCAATGTGAGCATCAAGATACTAAAAAAGATGTTTGCGTGGATTTCTGCGAAGATGAATTTTATGCCCTGCGTCGATTACAAAAATATGATAACCCCGTTTTTCGCTTTCGTTCGGACCCCAAATTCGATAATTTTGCAAGACAGTGTCAGCCTCAGGAGAGACAGCCACTTGTATCCCGTTTTAATCCAGCTGAAAATCCAAATATTGACCCAAAGTCTTATGCTAATGCTGTTCAATTTGGGTCTTCATCTGACCGCCAAAATTGGTATATGTGTGCTCAAGTATGGTGTCCTTATGAGGAAATCCCGATCTTATATGATTTGATTAAAAATGATATTGTGCCACGACAGATTTCCAGAAAGGGAAAATGTTTAACTGCGAAATGCCCAAGTTGTTTGAAAGCAAATCGAATATCTTGGCTAAGAATCGTTGAAGATAGTAAATTTTACCCCTTTTTAGGTTTTATTGATGATAGTAACCATCCCAATCATTTATGTATGCCATGTTGCTATAGGAAGCCAATGGATAATCCAAAGGCAAAAGGTTATTCAAAATATATGAAGTGTTTGGGAAAAAATGTAGATTCAAAAGTAGAAAGTGAAAGCAAGGATTATATTATGGGAAGGGATAAAATGCCACTTATAAAAGGGCGATATGGTCTTCTTCCAATAAATTTGGCAAAATTATTTAAATCAAGCTGTGACACTGGAAAAATGGAGGCAAATAGAACTTGTTTTTTACGTTATGGTGTTAAAGATGATATTAACCAATCTTTTTTACAGGCAATCGCTGGATTAATGGATACAACCCAGCCAATGTCTTTAACTGTTTTAAAGAAATATTTATTTGAGACAAAATTAACGAAGCGTCTATTTAATAGTCTGAATCAGGGTGAATTAGCAATATTATTCAATAATAATAAGGAAGATCCCTATGAAAATTATAAGAAATATATGATGTCAGATACGCAGAAAATAAACGAAGAATATTTATGGGATTTCCTCCAGAGACCAAATATTTTGGATAAAGATGGTATTAATATTTTTATTATGACTTCGCGTTCTTTATTATGCCCAAAAGGTTTCAAAGTAAATAATTTTTATAGTGAAAAACGGAAGTCAATAATATTATTTACAGATGGACGATATTATGAGCCTATCTTTTTGGTTATTAACCAAAATGGCACATTAAAACCACCTGTAATATTTTTTCCTTCAAATAATCCTTCTATTATGCAATTAATGAACTTGGCTTTAACAAATTGTATGACGAAAGATATTGTTAATTGGGAAAAAATTAGGAAAATATCTTTGGGTAATAAATATTTTGATTTAAATAAACCAATTACTGCAGTTGAATTAATGGAAAAAATATCGGTTATTGGTCAAATAAAGGATTCATATAATAAAATATATGCACTTGTTAGTGAAAATAGATTTTTACTTCCAATTGAACCTCAAGGAGAAATATTAGAATTAAATATAATTGAGAATTGGAAGCCAAAAAGATTTGGAGAAACTGTGAAATTTTATGATTCAATATCTGAAAAATATAAGTTACCATATCATCCTAAAAAAGTTTTTAAAAACTCATCGAATATGATATTGGCAATTCAATTAGCCGATAATTCGATTATTCCTGTTCAAGAAGAAACTTCCGGTTATAATAAGTTATTAGAAGCTTCTGACAAATATTATTATAATGTGAACAATCATTTGGCGAAAGGAAATAAGACATTGGATGAAAGGGCAAAAACTACTTTATATATTATTTATATTCAGGAATCTTATGACCGATTACGATTAGAGCTTGCCCGAAAATTACAGAAAAGTTCCGATAAAGATAAAATTAATCAATTAATTAAAGATAAAGCTATGCCTATGGCTTTGAAGAGAGAATATATGAAAACTCTTCTAGCAAAAATATGTAAATCATTAATAGTTCAATTTGCAAAATTACCATTTCCAATTGAGAATTATATAAAGCCGACTTTGCGTAAACCTTGTTCAAGTGAAAAAAAATGCGGCAAGAATTTTCATTGCTATTTTCAAAATGGCGAATGCAAATTAATTATTTTAGAAAAAAACCCGGTTGATAATACGAATATTTTTGATTTTTTTATGGAAAGAATTTCAGACGAAATTTTGAGGAATCGTTTATTAAGAGATGAAATATTGGAAGATAAATTGGATGAATTAATAAATAAATCTTTAGAAAAACGTAATGATGAAATTATTATCAATGGGGCGAAAGATTTATTTGCTCAAGTTGAAGAATTGTATAAACCTAAGAAGGAATTTATTTTGCGTAGTGAAAATATGTATTCAACAACACAGCCAGATTATAAGGGTGTTAATCGTGATAAATTTTTAATACAATCACAGGAATTCACATTAGACAGTTCAAAATTAATGCTTTTACCCTCTTATTGGAAGACAATTTTGGGAAATAAATTCCGATTTTATAATGATAATCAGATTAATAATTCATTATATCATGCAATTTTAAGAATTATAAATTTGATTAATACTGATATAAAAAATATATTAGATTTGAAGCGATTGGAAATTAGTAAAATAGAGCATATATCAAATACTGATATTAATAATGATTATTATTTTAAAGATATTCAACCTGATATTCCAGATGGTATTAATAGGATTATTGCTATTTTTAAATATTCCAAGAAAACACAATACAAATCTATTAATACTATGACTCAACTAAAAGAATTTATTATGAGTGAAGAATATCCTGCAAATGAGGTTGATGCATTTTTATTATCTTTGGCACTTGGTATTAATATTTTAATTTTGGAAAAGCGTATTACAAAGAAAAATATGGAAGGTTTCTACATATTTGCCCCTTATAAAAATAGGGATTACATTATTCTATTCAATCAATCAAGATTAGAGGATAATAATTATAACATTGTCGGAAAACAGAATAATTATATATTTAAACTAAAGGATTTACCGAAAATAGTTAAGAAATTTATTGGCGTTGAACAGGGATCAAATACGAATAATGAGCTTCAAATTGGCAATAAGAAAATGATTCGTATAAAAAAATCAAAAAAATGATTTATTTAAAACTAAATTCATAGGAAAGAAAAATGCTTAAGAATATTTTTAAATCTGTTTGGATGAATGAACCGGAAGAGGTTGCACCCAAAAAAAATCCCAATTTCAGTGCCACTAAGTTCCGAAATTATTTTATGGGTGACCCAATTATTGATTATTTGAATGTTTATGGAGAGGCTTTTGGCTTCCATAAAGACGATAAAGCCGAGAATTCATACATGGAATATATTTTGCAAAGAGGTCAAGAATTTGAGAAATACATTATTGACTTTTTGAAACCAAAATTTTCGAAAATGAATTTTATAGATATTCAGCGTGAATATCCAGATGGGTTCAATCAAGACGGAGTACATGAAACAATCCGTCATATGAGACGGGGTACTGAAGTGATTTATCAGGGATTTATCCAAGATAAAGAATTGGGAATTTATGGAATCCCCGATTTATTGATTCGTGCTGATAAACTACGCGAGATATTTGATGGATTTTACCCAGAATTTGATGCTATCCAAGACTGTTCTACAAGGAAAGGAAAGCTTGTTTTTCCTCATTTGTATGTGGTTGTTGATATTAAATTGTCAACACTTGAATTTCTCAAGTGCGGTACAATTTCAAGAAATAAATTAATGAAAGTCTACGCCTCCCAATTGTTCGTTTACAACAAGATTCTCGAGAATTTATTGTTTGAGCGCACTGAAATTGAGACACCTTTTTTTCAGCCCAATGTGTTCCTTTTGAGCCCTCGGCTGAAAATAGGAAATGGTCTTATTTTGGACGGAAAGCAAAATATTGCCAGAATAAATTTGAACAAGGATATGAATGTGGAATCTCCTAAAAGGAAAAGAAAAACCGAAGAAGAAGCTGATGAAGAAATTGAAGAAAAAATTTTCTCAGTTGCGATGCGTAATGCACTCAATTGGCTAAAAGAAATGCATGCCAATGGTGAAACTTGGGACCTTTTATTACCATCGCGTAAGGAATTGAGTCCGAATATGAAAAACAAAGAGGATTACCCTTGGCACGGTGTGAAGTCTATTTTAGCGAAACAGCAAGGTTCTCTTTCTGACCGTCAAGGATTTTCTCATGAAGACAGTATTGCAATTTCTGAGAATAGAAAAACAGTTGAAGAACATGTTTCTGAAGTAAAAAATTCTAAGAAGAGGCGATTAATGGAAGTTATGAATGACATTCGAAAAGATGATGAAGCCGATAAGGCTGAAATTGAAATGATTAAGACACACCCTGTTATTGCAGAAACTGCAGAAAAGATGAATATTTACGTGGATTTTGAGTATATAATGGGGTGTGAGTTCACATTTGACCCGAACTATCGCACTCATCTCTATTTGATTGGGATGGGTTACGAACTCAACGGAAAATTCAAATATGAGCATTTCATGGTGAATTCCCTTACGGACGCGGAAGAGAAACGAATTATGAAA
>Ga0315284_10006205_pt1 | contig 17031 bp, 14 predicted proteins | sample YL17G09_16_MG_FD_203696 | JGI IMG/M metagenome (GOLD analysis project Ga0315284, IMG submission 203696) | Sediment microbial communities from Yellowstone Lake, YNP, Wyoming, USA - YL17G09_16 | ecosystem: Environmental > Aquatic > Freshwater > Lake > Sediment | place: USA: Wyoming | collected...
GCATGCGGCTGGCCAAAGTCCCCCGCTCCGGCGGCCAGGGCAGCCGCCGCTGGAAGCTCACCCTCGACGACCTGGCGCGCTGGAACGCCGCCTACGGCCTGCCCCTGCCCCGCATCCTCGAACCGCCCCCGCCGGACTATAGCCCGTCCCTGCTCCGCAACTTCGAACCGCCGCCGCCGGACGAATTCGGCGGCTGATGCGGATGAGCCCCTTCTCTCCTCCGGGCGCTGTTAGTTCGGTCAGTGGTTAGAGCCGCGAGGCTTTTTTGTTGCAGCATGCTTTTAGTTTAGTGCAACCTTGCGCAGAAGTCAATACTTGCCGCTGTTCCGCTGTTTCCCGCAACTCAGGCCAGACAAACCCGTCCCGATCATTGCTTGCCCCCACAAGAAAAAGGCCCCGGCTCACCAGGCCGGGGCAGTCGTTTCGTCGTGGAGCAGGAGGAAACTACGTCAGTGTCAACGACGACCACCCCGTTCATACACTTACCTCTGCCAGACTCTGATGTCGCCACTCGCGAACAGCCACGATGAAATCATCTATTGGTTCATCCTCCGGCCAACCACCCAGCAAGGCGTCAAAATCATCAACCGGCCGGACATCTTGGCGTTCAGCCAACACGTGCAGGCCAATGTCTTCCCAGAAATCTGGAACTGATGACGTGGCAGGAAGATCGCACTCCAAATCTGGCAGGACCTGGACCACCACCCGCAACCTGTCACGAGGCGGCAATTGGCGCAGGAGCTGCAGAACCCTATCAACGGCCACGGGAAGAGTATTCACGACACACCTCCGTTTGGGCAGGAACCACAAGGCACTGTATACCCCATTTTATCCTGAATGGCGTGGAAGTGCAAGACTGCAAGCCAACAACCTGGATAGCGGTGCCACCTGCGGCTTCAGCGCCACTGGCGACAGGCACAACATGGACTCCATGCTCGGCCCCCTGGCCGACAACGGCGGACCTACCGTGGGCCTGGGGCCGGCCACGCTCACCCACGCCCTGCTGAGCGACAGCCCCGTCATTGGCGCCGTCACGGGCGGGGGCGGCTCTGTCCCAGCACCGACCAGCGTGGCGTCTCCCGCCCCGTGGACGGGGATGGGGATGGCACGGCTCGTCCGTGTACCACTGCTCAGGCTCACGCACCTTCTTCGTCTCGCGCGCCAGGTACTGCCTCGAGCTGGTGAGAGCCGCGAGGCTGTTTTGTTGCATCGTGCCCACAGTATAGCGCAGCCTTGCGCAAAAGCCAATACTTGCCCCGCTGTTTCCCGCAACTCAGGCCAGACAAACCCGTCCCAATCATTGCTCGCCCCCCCGTTCCCCTGAGCCCCTGTATCATCTGCGTCAGATGAGTATGCCAACGACGACGAGCGCCGTGATGCCATAGAGGCTGGGCTCTGCCAGCCACGCGCCGGCGATGATACCACCTACGGTCAGCACCAGCGAGCCGGCGACCAGGCGATCTCCTGGTTTCATCACTCTCGGCTACGCCCGCAATAGCCGCATTCCAAGCATCCTCTGAAAGCCCACCGCTTCGATCCAAGCCTCTCAGAACTGGAAAATACCGTCTACCACCTCGATCTTACGTTGGCCGCCGTCGCGCTAGAGGGCAGTTACCCGCCCTCCCTCACCTGCACAAACCCCAGCGTGCGCCACCAGTGCATCAGGCTCTCCAGTGACAGGTTGCGCCTACTGACACATTGGCCAGACGTCCGCACGGGCCGCCCGAACGGATCGCAGAGCGACGTGTCAGGCGCCACCCTGACCTATTGAACCTTGGCATTGCCAGGGCACCGCATGTTCCCACAAGAAGCGAATCTCCGACCGAAAGTGCTCGTACCAACGCTCATCTCTCGGTCGAAGGACCAGCCCAGGTCTCGCTCTGCCAAGAGGCATCTTGAACGGGTAATGCTTGAGGTAGAGGACGCCACTGGCCCCCTCAGGGTCAACCGCATACGCCCCAAACGTCAAGGGATATTCTATGGTGCGAATCTCCAGCCTGTCCGGCACTACTCTCTGCAACTCACAGAAATCTTTCAAGGTAGTACGAATCTCTGTCCGCTGGCGCTCAATGTCTGTACGTGCATAGTGACGCATTGCCGCCATTGCACACGCTGCCCCATCGGGATCTAGAGAAAGACTGATAGGCCCATTGTCGAAGTTGCCCTCTTCTCCTCCGTGTGGTATCATTCATTTGCCCAATAGGGGGAGGGGGAAGGACTGTTTTCTTGCCCTTTCTCCCTTTCCTTGGGGCTGGCGTGAGCCACCTGGCGATGCAAGAGTTTCGTTTCTTCTAGCCATTTTGTGGTCGAGAGAATGGGGTCAACCTCAGGATGACAGCTCATCGGTTCTCACCTAACCCCACAGAAAAAAGTCTGTATGGGCATATTCTTAGTTGGTTGGCAAGTTGGGATTTCGGCGGCAACCCCTTTGAGTCATGGGAAGCCAGTCGCGAACCGTGGCTGGGTCGCTACTTTATTCGCCGCCCCTTCTTTGAGCAGTTACTGAGCACTCCCAAGTCCACCTTGGTTTTCGCGCCTCGAGGTGGTGGAAAGTCAGCTACACGGATTATGGTAGAAGCTGAATGTCGTCCAGCAGTCCCCACCAGCCCTGTTCTTGCCGTTTCGTTCACCGACTTCTCTCCCTTCATCGAATCCCATTCCCAACCACCTCGCCTGACCCTGGCCGATTATCTTCCTCATCTAATTGGAACTGCCCTGCCACAAGCCTTGAATGCTGTTATAGGTTTACAGCTTCCGATTTCCGAATTTCATCCCACTCAGATTGGCGAACTGAGGTACTGGCTGGATCACTATGCCCCTTATACTCTCGGTGCTCAGTACCTATGTAACTTGATCCGTCCAGCCGATCCCTCTCTCGATGATGAAATGTTGGCCTTGCTTGCTGCGAACATCCAAAGCGAAAATCCCCTGCCCACAGGGTTGGATGAACGTGCGACCGTGACCGTGCGATTTCTGAACGCGCTGAGGTCCACCCAGCCGATCGCGCCTTGTTCGCCTGTAGCTTCACCCAGCCAAGAGATGCGGGCTTTCGTCCAACTGGCGCTCGGACTACTCCGATGTGGGCCGGTACCGTGCAATATGCTCTATCTGCTGATTGATGGAGTCGACGAGTACACTCTTACTCAAGAAAGCCCCGATGCCTCTACCGAAGTGCTCTGTGCACTCCTTGGCAATGTCCATTTTCTTGAAATCCCCGAGCTTGCCGTGAAATTCTTCCTGCCTTCCGAACAGCGCTCAGCTCTGGAGCATATCGCGCGTGTGGACAGGCTGGACGTGATTACCCTGACATGGGAGTCTCCACAGACCTCGGATGAACCTGACTACCTACGTCAGTTGCTCAGGCGTCGCATTGCCGCTTTCAATACCCGTGGGCTAATAGGACTAGGCGAACTTTGTGATCCTGCCATGAGGCGTTGGATCGATGATGCCATGCTCGAGGAGGCCCGCGACTCGCCACGCAACCTGATACGTCTGGGAGATCTGCTTTTTGCCGAACACTGCCGTGACCTGCCTGACCCGGGATCGGTGCTTCTCCCGACTGAATGGGAACGCGCATTGACGCGCTTTCGAGCTACAGTGTGCGGAGAGGTACAGGTCCAACAAACTGCCATTTCTCCTATCACTGTCGCAGCGGCTCCCACACCATCTTCGCCTGGAATCCCGTGTCTGCGGGTTGATTTACGGTCAGGGCGAGTGTTCCGTGGCACAGAAGAGCTTCCGCCGCTAGCTGACCTCGAATATCGCTTGCTTGCGTTCCTGTATCGTCGCAAAGGGCAGATCTGCACAAAGGATGAAATTGCTCTGGCCGTCTACGAGCCGAAGTATGGCCAATTGATCAGAGAGAAAGACTCAGGCATCTCTGATGAAACGATCAGTCGTTTGCTTTACCGATTGCGACAACGAATCGACCCCCCTGATCAGGACGAACCAGTATACGTAAAAACCATCAAAGGCCGGGGATACCGACTCGACAATGCGGGGTGAGAGGTCAGTTGTATGGTAAACGTCAATCTGATGTCAAGATGGCGTAAAGTTCTAGAAGCAGCAGTGTGGTATCATGTCTGCAGACAACCCGAGGAACTAGGTTGTGGAGGCAGAGGTGACACACCGAGAAATAGCTCCCTTTCGATCGTGCCAACGTCCAACCATCTGCGGCCCGCCGAAGCACAATTATGGAGTTCAGGCAAAGCGCGGCAGCTCTAAGCTGCCGTGTTGAATTGTTGAGAGGATGCATGCAGTACGATGGTCGGTTTTGTTTACTGTCACATCATCCAAAACCTATAAGCGGCGACGCGCTCGGTTTTGGCGATTATGCCTGCGCGATCCGTGAAATCCTCGCTGGATTGACCACTGAAAACACGGGCCTGACGATAGGCATCTTTGGTGATTGGGGGAGCGGAAAGAGTACGGTTTTGGGGATGGTCGGCGAGTTGCTCACTCCTCAGAAACCGTCATGGAGGGCAAGTCTCAAACGGACATTGAAGAGGTGTCGCGGCCTATGGTATTGCTCCGTTGGCAGCATGTCTCCAAAAGGGAAACGCCTCAAGGCATTCCGGGAACAGCAGCAGAAAGCCGAACGCATCGAACCCAGGCTTTACCACCCCTTGGCAGTCTGGTTCGATGCCTGGGAATACAGCCAGGATCAGGTGTGGGTTGCGCTCCTTCGGAATATCGTGCAGACCGCTAACAAGGATCTGCGTCCCTGGCAGAGAGTGGCCGTCAGGCTGAAGTTGTGGACACGTCGAATTCGGTGGAACGAGCTTTTATCCCACGTCGCCTGGGCTGTAATCCGAGTATTCACTGCCCTGCTCATCTTGTACGTGGGTCTCCTACTGATCCAGGAAGTAATATCACAATCCCAAGCCCAACCGGGATGGCTCTACCAACCCGTCAGTTGGTTACAAACCGCATTGGGCCTGTCCTCGATTACGGCAGCAGCATGGGTTTTGCTCTCTGCTCTGTCTAAGTGGATGTGGCAGGGCGTCCGCTGGACGTTCGCCGTTCGGCCGAGCCTCCCTCCTAACCTGTTGCACCCGGCATTGGACAAGGATACTCCTGCTACCATCGAACAGTTCCGCCAGGAACTGTTGGATCTGATCCACGTCATCGGGCACCGGTGGCCCATCGTCGTCTTGATGGATGACCTGGACCGCGCTCCTGTTGATCAAATCCCCCCTGTGCTGGAAGCAATTCAACACTTTGGGGTGAAACCACCGGCTATCGGGGAGCGAGAGCAGGCCCAAGAACGGCGTGCTCCCATCGCTTTCGTCGTGGCCGCCGATCGGCGATTTATCCAGCATGCAATTTCCAGTCACTACCAAGATTTTTGCAGCACTTTAGCTGAGTCAGATGCCGATCGCTTCGCTCGCGAGTACCTCGAGAAAATCGTGCAGGTCCCGTATGAGCTTCCCCCTCTGTCTATTTCCCAATTGACGAACCTGCTCCCAGAGGATACAGCTACATCTCCAGAAAGGGAAAACGGAATCTGGACCCTGGCCGCGGCACGACAACAAGTCCGAAGTGTATTGACACAAGGACCAAGGGAAAACCCCCGCCAGGTCGTCCAGGCCTACAATACCTTCCAGGCTCTCTGGTGGGTGGTGCAGCAGCGCCATCTTCAGGAAGTAGAGGCCAAACTTCTCGCTGCCCTGATTCTGATTCGATATGTCTGGCCTGAAGTATTCGAACGGTTCTTTCGCTATCCAGAGTTGTTCTTCGACCTGCATGCCCTGGCCTCCAAGGAGCCTAACGATGTATGTTGCGCCACCGAAATCGAAGAGATGCTGACCCTCGGCTGCCCGGCCGTCAAACCTGTGCCGATGATTGAAGGAGTTCGGAGTCAACATCCCGATTTGCTACGCCTGCTCGGTTCTTTTTCTCTACCTTCCCAACTGAATGCCAATCGGCTGTTCACTTATCTGACCCTAATCAAGGATCAACCGGCTCCGATGGGCATCCACTTGATCGAGGTTGGCGCAGCGCTGTTGAGCGGTGATCCCAGCCTGATCAAGTTTGCCGGCCGTACCAGCGGTGTTGAAGTCCGCCAGGAACGCTGGCGGTGGTTGATCGAGCTCCTGGAACCTGAGAATCTACCGGCAAAGTCCGACTCCTCGACCAGCAATGAGCAGGATAAGGTAATTCGGGCGCTGTTCGCACTCGGCCGGCTTAAAGATGGTCGGACAGTGGAGTGGATTCAACAAATCGTTGGGGGTCACACTCCGATTTCCAAAGCTGTGAGCGACAGGGCGATTTATGCACTGGCGCATCTGGCAAAAGTCGGTACCGATAAGGAAGCCGCCCGTCGCGTGCTGATGACCATGTTGGAAGATGAGGACACATCATCCGCACTTCAACTACGGATACTGCGTCTCTTTACTCGCATCCTCCCAGAAGCTGAGAAACCCAAGGGAAAAGGGGTCAGCCGGGCTGAATCTGAGTCCCGCCGGCCGATTGTCCGCCTGGCGCTGCACGGCAAAACCAGATTCATACGCGATACAGCGCTCGAGATCAGCCGAGGCTGGGTCGAAGAGGCCCTGGAGGAGTTCAATACTGGCCCACAAACCAAAGATGCGTTTGACGGCTACCTGCAGATCGCTGAGAACCTTCCAGGAACCGATGATCTCCCTGACCAGGTCAGGACACACCTGATTGGACTGGCTATAGACAGCCGTTCTTGTTATCGAAACAGGAGTTTCGAGATATTGTCCAAGTCTCCCCAACTTGAAACAGTTGTCGAGGCCATGGCCGAGATAGCTGCACAGGCGCTGGATAGAAAAATACGCGAGGAAGCTATCAAGAGGATGGGTGAGGCGCAGGGAAACTGCGAGCTCCGATGGCAAATGCAGGCATGGAAACAAGTAGAGCAGGCCATCGCAGATGAATCTCCAGATGTGTGGAGCGCATTTATGAAAGCCCTGGGCGCCACGAGGCGGAAAGAAGCCGTAGCTCATTTGAAAGAGATAGGCCTGACGCACTTCGACACCCGCGTCAGGAACACGGCCATTGAAGCGCTACGCGATATCGCTGACGACCGGGAGAATCCGGAAGCTGCAGCCGCAGCCCAGGCTGTTCTCAATGAACTTGACGAATTAGAAGGCTGCCCGGAGGATTGATGAGCACCGACTCCTCCCATCGCGTTTGCACATTATGCCATTTCACAGTAAAATGTAGTTCACTGAAGACTGTGACCATTTGTGGGAATTATCCTTGACCCTAGCGTGTAGTCCAGGAGTATGCCATGCCCCTTATAATCTCACTACCCGGCAGCTATCCACCGGTCCGCCTGTCGCCTCCCCCTCTAACAGAGGAGGAAGTAGAAGAGTCAATTCGAAGAGCTATCGCTCATCAACAGGAAGCGATCAGAGATGCACCCATCGAATGGCTGTTCGTAGACGGGCAGCCCCGGAGCGATATCGTCGGCATTTTCGCTCCCAGCCTTGGGCTTTCCGGTGTGGGCCTGCCCTATCAGGTGACTCAAGAGATCCGACATACCAAGCCCATCACGCTCCGTGACCTGGAGATCGCGGCCGAAGCTGCGAACGGCCGGCCTTTGAAAGCGCACATCACCGGCCCCACCCTGATGGCCGAGTCGTGCGAGCTCACTGCCGACGCGCCTGCGCGATACCGCGAAGATCCGGAACCACCTCGCCGCCTGACGCTCGACCTGGCCCACGCCCTGGCCGAAGAGGCCCGGCAGATTGTGAACGCCCCCGGTTTGTCGGTCACTCACCTTCAGGTTGACGAGCCGACCCTTGTGTATGGCGCGGATCTCAGCCTGGCCGGCGAGGCGCTGGGAATCATCACCCAGGTGGCCCGTGAAGCGGGCCTCCCCACCATTCTACACGTCTGTGGAGATATTGGGGACATCATGGAAGATCTCCTGAAAATGCCCGTTGACATTCTGAACGTGGAGGGCAGTCACCTGCGCGAAGTGCACTGGCTCGACGCCGACTGCCTGGCCCGAAGCGGCAAGAAGTTAGCCATTGGCTGTATCCCCGTGAACGTGGAAGAAATTCCCAGCGTCCGCTGGTTGGAGCGCGAGCTGTTGTTCGCGACAGAGCGCTATGGCGTGGAGCATATATGGGGCATCACTACCGAGTGTGGCTTGCGGATGAGCGACCTGGAGTTGGCACAGGCCCGCCTGTATCGCCTGGTGGAGGTGGCACGCGCGGTCGCCTCCCGGTTCGAGTTGCAGATGCTGGGAGGCGACGATGAATAGGAATATCCAAGTGATCGAATCCCTGTTTGGCCAGCCGGTCATAATTGGACGGCTAGAGGAAACTGAGGAGGCCATCCATCGGGTGGAACAGATGCTGTCCGGTCTCAGTGTGCCGGACTGTGTTGTGTTTTACCACGGCGTCCCCAGCGTGGGCAAGACCACGCTGCTGCACGAAATCCGGCGCCAATGCGCCGGGCGAGGCGTGCCATCGGCGCTGGTGGACTTTGACCGTGAGCAGATCGCGGACGGTTGTTCGGTCGATGGCATATACGACGGGCTGAGCGGCCGGGTGAAGGTGGCTGAACGATTGATGAAAGAGCTGGCCCGCAGCGCGGATTTCCTCCCAGACCGTCCTATCAACTCTGATCTTTCCCCTGATGAAGCCACAGAGAGACTGCTCGATTTTGCTCGCGGTCTATATCAATTCGGTCACCAGCGTCCCTTCGCTTTGTTCTTCGACACGATTGAAGACGCCGATCCCGAGGCCTTTCTCTGGGTACAGGAACGGATCCTGGAGCCATTCCTCAATCAGTTCCGCGTTCTGATCGTCATGGCCAGCCGGACAGAGCCCAATACCATCCGACGAGACCTGACTTATCCCATTGAGCGGCGGACCACAAAATACCGCCTCGAGCCTTTTGACGGCGGTTGGACTGACGAGCAGTTGAACACGCTCGGCGCCCAGGACGTGGCGCTGCGCGGTGCAGATTTGACCCGCTACACTGGCGGCCTGCCCGGCCTGAACCGCGATGCCGCACGCTGGCTGGTTCAAAAGAGGCCAGTGGATCAACTATTATCTCACCTGGTAGACGAAGTTATCTTCAAGCGGCTGGCCCACAGGGTACCCGGCGATCTCAAAGCCGAGGTGCTGGCCGTCTCCGCCCTGCGGCAGTTCGACTCGGGGTTGCTCAGAAGGTTGACGCGCTCTCTATGGCCCGCTAAGTACGCTGCTACCGGTATGGGTCCCACCCGCCAACTGCTCCAACGGCTACAACAGACTCGTCTGGTGGAACCCCATCCGGATGGATACGGCTACGTGGTGCCCCACGACTTGCGGGTGGTGCTGGATGCCTATTGGCGAGAGACGCAGCCCGAGCAACACTTCCGGGTGCACCAGACCGCGGCCCGGTGGTTCACCGAGCAGATCAAGCAGAGCGACTACGTGGCGATTGCCGACCGGTTGTACCACCTGGGAGGGCTCTGGCGCGATGTGGAGGAGCACCCCGATCTCGCGGACCACCTGGAGTCTGACTTGCAACCTGAGCCTGCTGTATACGACCGGCTGGTGTATGAACTGCGCATGGCCCTGGACGCGCTCCGTGACCATCCGCGCGCCTACGACCTGGTCAATAAGATTAAGAACGTCTTGCGTGGCCCAGAGTTCACGCACATCTTGGAACCGGCAATCATCGAAGAATTGATCACCGTGTGCGAGAGGTTTAATTCATCAATTCATTAGCCCCATTGTCTCTGGTTGTCCGTTCGTAGCAAACAGGAGCAGAACTATGCAGAGCGAAGAGTTTCCCTTCATAGGCCGAGAGGACGCGCTGAATGCCTTCCACGGCCTGTTGAGCACCCGAGCTCAGAAGAATGTGCTATACGTGGAGGCTAGAGGTGGCCTGGGCAAGACGCGCCTGTTGCACAAAATCGTCGAGACGTGCCAGAAGAGACCACACTGGCACGTGTGCCCGCCGGGTAGTCGTGTAGAACCCATCATTGATTTTTTTGAATTGTCCAATCGCTCCGTGGCCGGGTTGCGGCGCAGCATCGTTGATCGCCTGGGATGGGAATACTTTGAGGAGTTTGAGGCAAGCGAAGACAACCTACGTGCCGTCACAGCCCAGTTGGGTGTAGAGTCCGTGAGCGGTGGAAGCACGCCAACCTCCGCCATCTTCGCACTCCGCCGCCGCACCGACGACCTGTTCTTCAAGAATCTCCGGCAGGCGCTGCGAGGCCGGCAGGTCGTTTTATTCTTCGATACCTTCGAAGTCGCCCACCGGCGGCGGGTGGGACGCTGGTTCCTCGAGCAGTTTCTGCCGCGCTCGGTGGGGAGCCTGATCGTCCTCGTCGGCCGGCCGCCGCGCGCGGCTCTGCCAATCAAGGTCCAGTGCTTCGAACTCAAGCCCTGGACAGAGACAGAGGCCACCAAGTACTTCAAGGAGCGCGGCTGGACCATTCCAGAGGAAGAAGTCCACATTCTGCACGAGAGGACCGGCGGACATCCGCTTTTGATGGACATGGTCATCTATCTTCGCAATGCCGGGATCGCCGGCGTGCGCGAGTTGGCCGGAATCCCGCGGGAGAAAATGGAATGGGCGCTGATAGATCGGCTCGTCCGCACCCACAGGCCCGAGCACCAGGCGATCCAGGAGATGGCTTACCTCAAGCGACGGTTTGCCCCCCGCATCTTCGCCCATCGGCAGCGGGGGGAGTTCCCGGCCTACGTGGGCATCTCCGACTACGATGATCTCGTCAGCCGCCTGTTGGACAGTGAGCTTCGTCCGATCGTGAAGTATCGCCCGGAGGGCCAGGTGCTGACCCTGCACGACGAAGTCCAGCGCATGATCGAACAGCACGCTTACCGGCGGGATTGGGATTTCGCCGGGCCGCGTCCCGATTGGGAGGATCTATGTACAGAACTGTACGAGCAAGTGGTGCAGGGCTGGTATGGAGAGGCAATTCGGCAGGCGCAGTCCGACGACGAACGTGCCCTGCTCCAGGCCGAGCAACTGGGGTACGAATTGGACCACGACGCCGGGGCCGGGCTGGCGCTCTATCGGCAGTGCTTTGAGGAAGCTCAAGGTCATCGCCTGTTTGACTTCAACGAGTTGATCTGGGGGGAAGTCGCAGACAGGCTGGCCGCAGGCGACTTTCCAGGTCAGGAGTATGAATTATGTTACGCCCAGGCCGAGTGGCTATGGGCAGTGAGTCAATTTGACGCGGCTGCCGAACTTTACCGGCTCATCGTGGAGCGATATACACCCGATCCCAGGCATGCGGTCCGCAAACTAGACGCCCTGGCTGCGTTGGGCCGCGCGTTGACAGAGACGGGGAAGTACGAAGAAGCACTGAAGTCTTTCGACGCGGGGCTGGCGCTGGCCGAGCAGATTGACAACAAAACCTGGCTCAGCGCATTCCAGCAAAACAAGGGCCGCCTGCTGCAAACGATGCACGCGTGGGACGAAGCCGAAGTATGGCTGAAGCAGGCCGTAGAAACAGCCGAACACACAAAAAGCAAAGAAGCACTGGCTCTCGCCTGCCTCTACCTGGGCTGGCTCCAGGCACTGGTGGGGCGGTACCACGAGGCTATTCTGAACTGCGGGAGAGCCGTGGCCCTCCGCCGGGAGGTGCTCGACGATCCGGAGGCAGAGCGCCGCGCTCTTGAAGAGGGCCAGGATCCCTACTACGAACCGGTCATGGTTCAGCCGTTCGGCTATTACTCGACCGAGGGGCTCCAGGTGCGGGTGGCGTTCGCCTACCTCCGACTGGGTGAAGCCTATCGTTATTTTGGCCCCGAAAACCGCCAGAAAGCACGGAGAAGCTACGAAAAAGCGCTTGAACACTTGCCGACCGAGGCCGAGTACCGGGTGCGGTGCGAGGTACTTCAGGGGCTGGGCAATATCTATCACGACGAAGGGGCCGACGCACGCAAGAGAAATGACTTTGCTCAAGCAGTGGGTTTCCACGCACAAGCATTTGAAGCCTTGAACCAAGCCATCACGCTCTGTCGCGAACACAGGCTGGGCCTGCAGTTGCCTAAGGCGCTTCACCGCCTGGCACACGTGTTCTTCGGAGTGGGACAACTGGAACAGGCAGATGATCTCAAAGCGTTGATCAAGGATATGTCGAGCTTCTTGCTGCCGGAAGAAGGTCCCTGGCTGGAGGAAGTGGGCCGTTTGCGTGAGGAGACGCAGGCGTTTGCAGAACTGGACACCCTCGCCAAGGCCCAACGCTTGTTCGAGGTTAGTTCATTGGAAGCAGAACTGGTTGAGGACTACAACATCAGTCTCGACAGCCTGTTCCAGGCCTGTGAGGTTGCCCTCTACCGGGGGCAGCTCGACGACGTGCGGACCTATGCCCGGTTGACGCAGGTACCCAGCCGGGCCTATCAGCAAGACTTGTTCATCGCGCTCACCGAGCTGATGCTGGCCGATCTGGATTTGAAAGAGAACCGCCTCGACCAGGCCCTTGCCCGCTACGGCCAGAACTTCCCTATAGTTACCCGCAGCGGAGGATATGGGCGCTACCTGCTGAAAGACCATCTCGCCCGGCTGGGTCAGCGGTTGGAGCAAATGCCGCCTCTCCAGGCTGTCCGGTGGTGCGATCAACTCATTGATGAGTGGACCCAGGAAGGGTTAGGCGAAACCCATCCTGAACTCATCGCCCGGATGTGGGAGTATCGAAACCTGATTGTGGAAGAGAGCGACTGACTACAACCGGGGTCAATCTTGGCACTATGGGAGAATGTTGATGCAGAGTGCTGGTCACGCTAAAGACATGTCCGGTCTGGGCTGCACTCGAGTGGGGCGGTGTGACAGAAATCCCTTCGTTAAGCAAACTCCTGCCTCGCCTGAAACGGCCTACCTTGAGTTAACTTTCGCCTGCAACAACGACTGCCCGGGTTGTACCAACATCGGGTTTACTGTCAATGTTGCTCGCCGTGCACCTACACAACGGCCTCTCTTTCACCCCTGCCCACTGAGTGGACAGGGGTGGCACCAAATCCTGGACAAACTTGAGCCGTCGGTCACCCATATTAACCTCACTGGTGGCGAACCTACTCTACGTCCTGACTTCAATGCCATTGCTATATCCATTGACCGGCGCAAGATAGACTTTGGCATCCTGACCAATGGTCGCTGGCGTGAGCCAGAACAACTGGTCTCATTCCTGGCAGAATTGCCGCACTTTAGGGGTTTTCTCGTATCGCTGCACGGCGCTTCGCCGGAGGCACACGAGGCCCTTTCGGGCACTCCTGGTTCGTTTGCAGAGACTATCTCCAATATCGCGCTGGCCGTGCGTGCCGGACTGGCAGTCGCCACGAGTACTGTCATCGCTCGCCAGAACATACCGGAGTTGGACGTTATCCTGGCGCTCTCACGCGACTTGGGCGCCTGGGAAGCGTCCTTCAATCACTTCCTGAGTCCCGCAGCCTGGGAACAACATGCCACTCGTGGAAATCGCCCGGAAGCGACGATACCGACGCCAAATGAGCTGCGTATGGCAGTGCGCATCATTGAAAGACTGCGGGAAGAGACCGACGACCCTCATCCAATCAGCTACGGGCCGTGTATTCCTCAATGTTTCGAACCTTCCTCAAGCAGGGGGTGCTCTGCTGGGGAGACTTCCTTTGTGATAGATCCATGGGGCAATGTCAAACCATGCACAGATGCCATCTTGCATTGCGGCAATCTGTTGACACAGACTGTAGAGGAGATCTGGTGGGGCGCGGAGATGCAGTACTGGCGTGGGCTCATGCCGGCGGGCTGTTCCAATTGTGCGGCGCTCGCTAAGTGCCATGCAGGTTGCCGAGCAACGATACTGGCTTCAGGTCTCGGACACGACCCGCTGATGCAAGGCCCAGTGCCACCCCCGACACATTCATCTGATGGTTCCCAACGCTACTTACAACCAGTCTACTGATAAGCTTCACAAACCCTTGAAGCAAGCTTCGCCGCAGGCCCGGTGGGTCTGCGGCTGCTTTATGCAACCCCGTCCGTGAGCAGTGCGACCGAGACGCCCGGCGGGGCCGGTTCCGGTGCGGGGCGGGAGGGTTCGCGCTGCTCCACGCGCGCCGTTGCCGATGGCGAGGCCCTTGGCGTGGTCAATGTGGATGGTGTAGATAGTACGACAATGGCACATTAATAACAAAGGCTTGCCGCCTTGACATGGCTCGGCAAATGTGTTATCAATAGGCGAATGACGCAGAAAAAGGCCAATCATTGTTTCTAGACCCCCTGGGGCGGGGATTGCCACCACAGGTGGTGACTGAACTGCCGGAGCGCTTGGCAGGGTGCTGGAAGCGCTATCGGGCGTGTTTCTGGACACAGACGCGTGATCAGTCGGGATGTGCCTATCACTACCTGAGCGGGCTGTTGCGCATGGAAGCCAACCGTAACTTCAGCCGGATCGGCCGCGTAACGGGGCAGGCTGGCGAGAACATCCAGTACTTCATGTCGAATTCGCCGTGGTCGGCGCAAGTCGTGTGTCGGCAAGTGCGGGCCGAGATCACTGCCACGCTTCCGTTGCAGCAGGGCAGTGTGCTGATTCTGGATGAAAGTGTTGACGCCAAGGCGGGGTTGCATAGCGCGGGGAGCGCATGTCAGCACAACGGTCGCCTGGGGAAAGAAGACGTGTGTCAGGTGGGGGTGTTCCTGGCTTTGGCCAACGGGCATATCTGGACGTGGGTTGACGGCACCCTGTTCTTGCCGGAGCTGTGGTTCACGTCCGAGTACGCCGAGTTGCGCCCGCGGGCCGGCATCCCAGACGGGTGGACCTTCAAGACCAAAGTGCAACTGGGCTGGGAGATGATCCAGCGGGCGCAACAAGCGGGCTTGCCGTTCGAGTGGGTGACGGATGTAAGACCCAGGTGAGTTTCCAGGGTGTCTACGTTGAGAAACCAGGTTTTTCCCGAAAAACCTGGTTTCTTCTGTTCAACCGACGACTTGAAATGATTGCCCCAAAGGTTGAACACGCTCAGAGGGGCTGCCGGGCTCGATGGTGGAGCTCCAACGCTTGCTCTGAGGCTGCCGAAGGGTTCACTTGATATTGCGGGCTTCTACTTCGCCTCCCTTCCTCAGGGGATACATCGCTTCAGCACATCCGGTCACCCAGATGCACTGGGCGCCTGCACCGCGGCCTCCTGCCAGTTGCCACAACCTGATTTCTGCCTATTAGTAGACGACCGCTCTACAGGGCACACCGGCGAGGTTAAAACTCGACCTCAATCCCCATCAACTCTTCGTACAAGTCGGCCTTTTCTTCCTCGATTGGCTCAGGGATCTCGATCAGCAATTCCGGCCCGTAGCGCGCTTATAACACAGAAACCGCCTTTCGGCGGCTTCGTACCCTTTCGCCGAAGCTACCGGGGGGAGTTGGCCCCATTATCTCTGAATCAACACAGGTTGTCAACAATGAGTTTCATAAATGATTTTGCCCCCTCTACGATGGGGTGGGTGCGTCATTTGATTTACGCACAGCGAGAAGCCTCCACAGGTGCTTTCAAGGCCAAACTAGCCGCCAAATTACTATTTTGAGCATCAAAACCGCTTGGACTGGTGAAAAATCTGATCAAGTTGGCCTCAAGTGCTGGCTTTTTCTGGGCGATTCAAATGACGCACGGAATGGCCAGAAAATCATTTATGAGTTTGTTCTAATCCAGGGCAAGGGTTTGTACTCGAGTTCCGCATCGGGCCTGATCCCGTTCGCCCGCTGGACGGCCTGCAGGTTGGCCAACAGTTCCGCCTCGGTGAGGTCGAGCCGGTCGGGAACCGCAGCGAAAAACGATTGGCCCACCGCAAAGCGTAAACCCTCCTCTACGCGCGGCTGCCCCCCAGCAACCCCACCACCGCCTCGATCGCCTGCAGTTGAAACTCCTGCCTTGCCTCAAACTTGAATTCCATCAGCCTTCTTTCCCGCCAGGTGCCATCACCGCGTGGCAGCAACCTGCTGCTGCGGGCGACGCAGGCGTAGTACAATGCGCCGGCCGTCTTCAAGCCGGATTTCGTTTCGCTCAACCCGTACCACGTCCGGGCTGGTGGGTGCGACGGAAAGCACGATTTCGCCGCCAACAATGTCCTGCTCCAGTTCGATGACCTGTTCCCGGCGTTCGGCCTCGAACCGCTCCCATAGCGAGAAAAAGGGTTCGGCCGCCAGGTCGCCGGGGCCAGGACCATCGCGGGCGACGAAATCTGCCACGCACTGCTCCAACTCCTCCGGCGACAGGTCTTCAGGTGTCTGGATCTTTTTACTCATAGTGCCCCGATGAATGAATCGGCACATGGCTCCTCCACAACGCGCTCGTAAAAGGTGGCGAAGGTGTCGTTGCCAACCGTAGCCCGGTGCAGCATGTCGAACGCCTCGAATTGCGTAGCGTGTTGAGCATCGCTCATCCACCGGCCTTGTACGAAACGCAGTACCGCTGCCCGATGGGCGGCCGTGAAGTTGACTGGCAGTCGAACGTCCACTTTTCCCCTCAAATCGTCCCCAACCGGCACTGCAGCGCCAGGTTGGCCGCCGTCTCGTCGAAATTCACCGACTCCTCGCGGCACGGCACCAGCGTCGCGCGGGTAGGCATCTGCAACAGCCGGATCGCGTCCCGCTGTGTCCTAGTATATCCCTATCGCCACTCCGTGCAAATCCTTCGTCTGCCATCCGCATTCCGCATTCCGCAATCCGCATTCCCCAATCCGCATTCCCCAATCCGCATTCCGCATTCCGCATTTCCCCAAATCACCCATTTAGGGGAAGACAACTCACCCACCCGGCGGCTATACTATGCGCATCGAACACGGAACACGCAACACGTTTCACGTTTCACGTTTCACGTTTCACGTTTCACGTTTCACGTTTCACGTTTCACGTTTCACGTTTCACGTTTCACGCACCACCGTGATCTCTAAACTCGGAGGCATCCTCTATGACCGATGGACGCGAGTTTGACAAACCGGCCATCTATGAAATCAGGGTCAAAGGAATTCTGGACAGCAAATGGGCGGATTGGTTCGACGGCTTCACCATCGCCCCCCAGCCCGACGGCGATAGCGTGCTGACCGGCCCGGTCGCCGATCAGG
>Ga0315284_10006207_pt1 | contig 17030 bp, 16 predicted proteins | sample YL17G09_16_MG_FD_203696 | JGI IMG/M metagenome (GOLD analysis project Ga0315284, IMG submission 203696) | Sediment microbial communities from Yellowstone Lake, YNP, Wyoming, USA - YL17G09_16 | ecosystem: Environmental > Aquatic > Freshwater > Lake > Sediment | place: USA: Wyoming | collected...
CCATCACTCTCAAGATAATGCCGGCCGCCCTCCTTGTATATCTCGTCTTGTATCATCCCCCGGCTCCGGTGGCTGTAAATATATTGCTATCTATGCGCTGGAAGAGGATCTCGTCTTGTATCATCTCCCGGCCAAGCCCGCCCGGGATGAGAAAAATCATTTTAAATAAAGGCTTTTTTGGGGTGATCTCGTCTTGTATCATCGGCCGCGCCGCCGCTTTCCGTCCGGCCCGCCACTGTTTAACGTAGGCATACCGGCCGCGGAAGTAGCCGGGGTTGCGTTCGGTCCAGCGGTGCTGCGCCAGGAGCTTGCGTGCTTTCCGACAGGCGTCCCGACGACAGGCTTTTTGACGTTCTCCAACCCGAGGATCAGGCCGGAAAAATCGGCCGCAAAAATGGCATCTCTTGAGCACCTTGGACCTCCCCAACAAAAGCAATGGAGGCCATTGTAAAGGATGATCTCAAGAAATGAGAGAAGAATAAAACCCCGACGCCTTCAGAAATACCGCCGAATCCCTTCCGACTCCACTATTGCCCTTTTTGGCATCCTTTTTACTGCCGCCTACAACGAGCTCTGGCAGACGGATTTTACCTACCTGAAGGTGGTCCACTGGGGCTGGTATTATCTGTCGACGGTGATGGACGACTTCTCGCGCTATATCATCGCCTGGCAGCTCTGCCGGACCATGAAGGCCGAGGACGTGAAAAACACGCTGGATAGGGCCATCATCGAAACCGGGGTTGAGCATGTCCAGGTGGTCTAACGGCCGAGGCTTCTCAGCGACAACGGGGCCTGCTTCATCTCCCTGGAGTTGAAGAAATATCTCGAGACTCGCGAGATTCGGCATATTCGGACGAAGGTGTATCATCCCATTGACCTGCTCCCCGGATTCTGGTCCGGAACGGATGTTAGATTTTTGTGTTAGAATCGGCATCCGGGAAGGAGCGAAGGATGAAGAAAAGTCGGTTTACGGAGGCTCAGATCGCCTTTGCCCTGCGCCAAGCGGAGAGCGGGACCCCGGTGGCGGAGATCATCCGGAAACTGGGGATCGCGGAGCAGACTTTTTACCGCTGGAAAAAAAGGTTCGCGGGGATGGGTGTAGCGGAACTGCGGCGTTTGAGGCAGCTCGAGGATGAAAACCGGCGTTTGAAACGTCTGGTGGCAGACTTGACGCTCGACAAACAGATGTTACAGGATGTGCTCTCAAAAAAGTTCTGAAGCCCGCCGGCAAGAGGGACCTGGTGGACGTGCTGAAGATGGCCTACAAGGTCTCGCAACGGCGGGCTTGTTCGACACTGGTATTTATACGCTCTGTCGTGCGCTATGAGAGCCGGGCAGATCCTCAGACAGCGCTGAGGATGCGTCTTCGGGAGCTGGCGATGGCGCGGGTGGGCTACGGCTACCGGCGTCTTCATATCCTCCTCTGGAGAGAGGGCTGGCGGGTGAATCATAAGCGCGTTTATCGTTTATATCGAGATGAAGGGTTGGGCATGAGGAAGAAGCCTCCCAGGCGGCGCAAAGCTTGTTTAAAACGGGAGCTGAGGCCTGAGGCGGCTGAAAAGAACGAATGCTGGAGCATGGATTTCATGTCGGATGAGCTCTACGATGGGCGCCGGATCCGGGTTTTAACGTTAGTGGACAACTATACGCGTGAGAGTCTGGCCATCCATGTGGCTCAGCGGATCCGGGGTCTGGAGGTCGCGGAGGTTCTTGAAAGGGTATCCAAGGAGCATGGAAAGCCTCAAACGATTCAGGTTGACAACGGCCCGGAGTTCATTTCGAAGGATGTCGATCTGTGGGCCTATTGGAATCACGTCAAGCTTGACTTCAGCCGTCCCGGCAAGCCCACGGACAACGCTTATATCGAATCCTTCAATGCCAGGTTCCGGCTAGAGTGCTTGAACGAGCACTGGTTTATGAGTTTGGAGGACGCCCGGGAAAAGACGGAGCAATGGAGGAGGGATTATAACCAGAGTCGCCCGCACAGCTCCTTGGGCAATGTAACTCCAGAAGAATTTGCGGTAAGCGGAGCGAATCCCGAACCTCTTCCAGATACGGTTACGGAGACTAACAAAAATGACTCACAAAATATTTTTCTAACCTAAAAAATGGACCTAATCAGGGGGCAGGTCCAATGCTTGAAAATCTCACTTAAGAGGTGGTACATTAAGTGGGGGCAGGTCACACACATTCAGATAGGATTTGAGCTACATCGGACTGGAGAACTTTCCAATGTTTTGGCACGCCCGAATTAATCATCTAAATTCTCGTCGCCTTTGAGAATTTCCCCTCCCCGGGTCTTCCATCTTAGGCGATGCGATCTTTATCTGGCTAGTATCTCTTTTCTATGTTATTTGCCCTGCCCGCTTTTTCTTGCTTCCCATGTCTCAATTACGAATACTACCAAAGAGCAAGCTCCATGGATGGCCAAACGTGCGTGCCTTGGTTCGAGTCTATAGGATTTTCGCCCACGGCCATGTGCCGAGCTTGTATGAGTACGGAGTGCGCCGATGCCATCAACAACTGAAGCCAAGCTGGCAAGAATCTTTATGATATCCTCGTCCTCCAGCTTTTTTGGGTCGAGCCCCAAATTGCTCTTTACGACTTTCCAGAGCCCCATGATGTCCTTTTTCGCAGGTAGGGGCAAACCTTCATCTTCAATGTATACTTTACATAAGGACTCTATCATCGAGCACGCCGCCGTGATTCCTGAAGCAGGGTCCTTCTCGACATTACCCATGGCTCGCTGAAATTCTGCTTCTACACTCGTTAGGTTCCGGTTTGCCAGGATTTCTTTGAGGGATTTGGCGGGCATCCCAGTTGCCCCTCCTATAATTTGTCCACCTTGATGATAAGATAACCCATATTTCGCAAGAATATTTAAAACTCGTTCTCGATTCTTAGACCAAAACTCGTTATCTACTCCTATCCCAGGAATTTCTAAATCCATAAAATTTTCTAGTATCTTCCCAAGAACATCAAACGGGTTTACGCTCGCGTCGGAATTAACCCGCTTTAGCCATTCTATACATTTATGAATACAGCTTCCAGGCGGCGGTTCGCCGGGTGCGCCGCTTTCCATGAAAAGTGTGTTCAGTCGAGTATGGCTACAATAATAATTCCCAAGCACTTCTCCAACTACAGCAATAATAGGCCTAGGGATAGATGTCTCTTTCATTTTAGCCGTCTGCGAAAAAGGTAACTAACATGGCCAACGCTTTTTCTGGCCGATTTGATGAGAATTTCCTCTCCTTTCGCTCGTCTATCTCCGTGAGGCGATTATCCGTGGCAACACGTCTTATCCGAATTTGGGAGGTCAGGGCCTTTCTTCGACCCGACCTCCCCCCGCATTAATCCTAAGGTAATCTGTTTTGTTGCTCTTCAATTATCCTATTGAGTCCAGTCATTCCAACCGCATTCCTGGCAAGTAAGGGTATAATAGGTCTCGTCATTTTTATAGTCAGTGTAAGTTTCGCCTTTTAGCCGACTACTCCCACATTTAGGGCATGCTATGAGACCGAAAGGGTCTCTGCCTCCGGGATCACTGATAACTTCGTGGTATTTCTTCACAATTGCCTTAATAAAACTCATAGATGGCTCTTCACCTGTAACTGCGTTGACAATGGAATGCCTATCTTTTTCAGTGCCTTTACCATACCTGATGTACCGAATGTCAGCAATGAGTTTTGGCAGCGCGGTATCATCCAAGACTATAGGTATAACTCGTGGAATTCCACTTTGAATCGCTTGTACCAAAGTTGAATGTAATTCCCTTCGAACCCAATTGGAGGTCGCTGCATTATTTGACCAAATAATCAAAAAGTGAGTACAACCAATTAATCCTGCATTTATCTGTCCTACTATCGAATCACCCGCTGATATTTCCCATTCATCGAACCAAACGTTAATATTCTCTGATGCAAGGAATACAGCAATTTCGCGTGCGACTTCCTTATCCCGGAGGTTATAACTTATGAATACGAGCATTTGTGCTGTTTCTGGTATACGCCTTTACTAGACTATAGTTTGGTTGCCAAGAAATAGATAGGTCTCAAAGGCAAAAGACTCTTATCTTCTTCTGAAAGTTTGGGGTAAAAATCTTGCCATAGACTAAAAAAGCGCGATAAGTCTATCAGCTCAACATGGGCAAGCGAACTGCGAGCTGTAGATTTCGCGTCAGGAGTGAATCCGCCTGTAGAAACGAAGATGCCAACATCCCCTTCTTTTTGAAGGAGTCCCATCAGCTGCCTAACTTCTTGCACCGTTGCTGTGGAGCCTCGATGCTTAATCTGAACTTGAATTCTTGGGGACTGAGTCCCAAGAGGATCACGGTAAGCTGTAATGTCTAGGCCGCCATCTTTTCCTTTAGGGGCTATAATTGGAGTGTAATAGCCCATGCCACGAAGTAGCGCCGCAACTATATCTTGAAATTCATAAGGATTTTTGGATTCAATAAATTTTACCAACCCTTCAATTGCGATCTGTTCAATTTTATCATACGGTATACCTTTTTCCTTTGTTACTTCCTCTTCTGACTCGATTTCTCCTTCTTGCAGTGCAGCTTGTGCTTTCCTCCATTTTCGGTAGGCTGCGCGGGCAGATTGTAAGAACTCAACTGCCCCTAGCTTTAAAGCTTCCTCTCCCTCTGGGGTTAAAAACCATATCCCTTTTTTCTTAAGAAGATAGCCCGCTTTGATACAATCGATGCTGTAAAAATGAAAAATTGACTCCCAGCGAACATAGCCCGTCTTTTCATAGCGTTCCTTAGCCCATGAATCCAACTCAACTTGCTTCTCAACTCGGGTTATCAGCTCTCTCATCGGCATCTCTCGTCCGCTCTCCTTCAAAATTTTCATAGCAGCATAGATTGTCTTTGCTCCTAGAGAAAAAGACCGTGATAGTTTGCTCGCTTCTTTCATGATTTTTCCCTCCTTCTGCGGCATACTCAAGCGGCTTTTTAATCAGCATATCCCTCCGCCTGAATATGTTGGAAGTTTACCGCCAATAGGTGGCAGGTGTCAATAATATCAGAACTTATAAATGGCCCAAGAAAATGAGAATTTCCCCTCCCAGGATTCGTCTATCCTTTTCAGACCTGAATATCACGCATCTAGTTCATCTTGGGATAACTGTTTTATACTTGCGCATTGGGATTACTCTGCCAACAAAACCATTTTTTGGCCCTTCAGGGTAGTAAAAGTAGAAATGGCCAATAGATTCAGGAAAGGAAAGCCTTGAGGGATTATTTCCTAACCTGATTTCAAAGACTTGAGGCAGATTATCAGGACCAACAAAGAACTGAACTTTGGAAAAGATAAAACTATTTCGCACCTCCGCTGTCAATAAATGTCCCCGACTATTTATAGTAAATCCTAGATGCAAAGCATCTAGGATTTGTTTGTTCGTTTGAATTACGAATTCTTCTGGTTGGCCTTTTCCGTCTTTTATGAAAGAACGAATTGGATCAAATTCTCTCTCAGAGCCATTAAAACGGTCCGAGAAAACAGACAGAAAATAGTGAAATCCGATCTTTGCAACAGCTCTGAAATATAAGCTTGTTACTGTAAATTTTACATTTGCCCACATTTTTGATCTTTCTCTTGGAGGTAGCAACTTATCGGTTACTCTAAGCCCTGGCCAGATTTGGGTAAGGATATCCTGAAAAGTTTGCCAATCTTCTTGATCGGTAAAGAAACATATCGGCTTAGCCTTTTCTAAATTGTGTTCCCTAAGGATGTCAAGCAATTCATCTTTTGAACTAATTTTCCGTGGTATACGTATATGAATGACATCTACGTCGTCTACAGTCATCACTATCTGGCGAAGTGGGTTAAGGGTCTTTGTTCCAGGAATGATTTCCCAAAGGACTTCTTTATCAGAACCTGGATAAGGGCGCTTAATGACAATTGGAGGAGCACCTGCGCTCCCACGATAAAATGGCGAAATCTCATAATGATACTTTCGGCCTTTTATCCCAAGGATTTGTCTGAAAAATGCTTCGGGGCTTGCTCTCAGAAACTGTTCTTCCGCAATTGAAATCGGTTTGTTGCAGGCTTTGCAGATTGTGTTTTTAAGAATATGATGATCCTTGAAGCTCCCTAATCCTTTTGGGAGACAATGTTCAGTGGTATTATCGGCAATAGATGAACAATAAATGCATGGGTTAGACTTCATGATGGGTCACTTAAAGCCCGAAAAGCTCATAGAAAAGCTGGTCAATTTTCCAACACCCCAGACTGAATGTAACCTAAACAGGAAGTCCTGTCAAATGTAAATAGACCTCTCCAGAATCCTGTCACCACTCAGTCACCGTACAGTCACGGGACAGGGAAAAAATCCGCCTAAAACCGTCGATTTCTGACTAGGGGAGCTTAACGTAATTTCTTACCAACAGAGGGGGGAATGGCGAGGGACGGAATCGAACCGCCGACGCAAGGATTTTCAGTCCCTTGCGACTGCCCTAATTAGACCTTTGCAATCCCGTGGGGACACGGTGTGGACAAAATCGCTAAAAACGGCTCAGTATTGCTTACTCAGGCTAAAAACCAAAAATCAGGAAATCCAGAAAAACTTCTCAAAAATCAGGGGAAAAGGCTTGGCGGGAGGGTTTGGGAGTCGAACCCATCCGGGACCTTCGTCAGGCCCCCTACTGGATTTGAAGTCCAGAAGGCCCGTTGAATAGACTTCTCCCCATGTGCCAGATTTGTGCCAAAAACGATTGAAAAACGCTGAAACTATGGCTCTAGAATTGAAAACGAAAGAGTCTCAAATATTCATTAAAATCAGGGGAATCAGGAAAGAAAAGAGAATAGCGGGGGTTGGATTTGAACCAACGACCTCCGGGTTATGAGCCCGACGAGCTACCAGGCTGCTCTACCCCGCAGTTATCGAGAGCCATTATATCAAAAAAAACCTTTTTGTCAAAAACAATTCGCGGAGGGGCCCCGGGGCGATTCCGACACTCCTTTGAAATCACATATCTGGATGCTTCCTTGCGACTTCCTTTTCCTTGACATTCCCGAAAGACAAAAAATATAATGAGAAACCTGAAAAATGGCTATTTTTCTATTCTTCCTTTTATCCACCGTTTGTGTCGGGGCCGTCCTGGGGATGATCCTATCCAAGAACCAAGCCTACAGCGCCCTTTTCTTGGTCCTCGCCTTCGTCTGCTTAGGCGGCCTGTTCGGCCTGCTCGGCGCCCCGTTCATGGCCGTCGTCCAAATCATCATCTATGCCGGGGCGATCATGGTCCTGTTCATCTTCGTCATCATGATGATCAACCTCCGCGAAGGCATTTCTCGGGAGAAAAAAAAATGGACCATCGCTCTCTCCGTCGTTCTAGCCCTGGTCCTTCTCCTGGAGCTTGTCCTCGCCGCAAAAGGGGCATCCCTTGGCCAAAGCCCGGAGGGAAGCGTCAGCCCCAAGGAAATCGGCCAACTCCTGTTTACAAAGTATCTCTATCCTTTTGAAATCACCTCCGTTCTCATCATCGCCGCCTTGGTCGGCGCCATCGTCCTCGTCAAGAAAAGGGAAAAAGAATGATCCCGGCTAGCTATTTCTTCCTCCTCAGCATCATTCTCTTCGTCCTGGGAATCATCGCCTTCTTCGTCAAGCGGGACCTGATCACCCAGTTCATGGCCGTCGAGATCATGCTCAACGCCGCCAACCTGGCCTTCATCGCCCTGGCTAAATCCCATCGTTTTGTGGACGCCCAGGTCATCGTCTTTTTCATCATCACGGTCGCCGCTGCCGAAGCGGCCATCGGCCTGGCCATCATCCTTCTCATCTTCAGGCAGAAGAAATCCATAAAAACCGAAGAGATAAGCTCGATGAAAGGATAGCATGAAGGACATTTTCTGGTTGATCCCGTTCGTTCCCGCGCTGAGCACCCTCGTCCTTGTCCTCTTCGGAAGAAAGCTCCCCAAAAAGGTGGTTTCCTGGCAAGCCTGCCTGTCCGTCTTCATTTCCTTTATCATCGCCCTGATCTCATTTTTCAGCCTGCTGAAGACGCCGCCGGAAAGCTATCCGATTGTCAAAAATCTTTTTACCTGGATCAGCGCCGGCTCATTCAGCGCCAACCTTTCCTTCCAGTTCGATCCGCTTTCGGCCGTTATGGCCCTGGTTGTGACGGGCGTCGGCTTCCTGATCCATGTCTATTCCGTGGGCTACATGGCCCGCGACAAAGGCTATACGCGCTACTTCACCTACCTCAACCTCTTCACTTTTGCCATGCTGATCCTGGTCCTGGCCTCCAACATGATCCTGATGTTCGTCGGATGGGAAGGCGTCGGTTTGTGCTCCTATCTTCTGATCGGGTTCTGGTTCGAGAAACACTCGGCCGCCAATGCCGGGAAAAAAGCGTTTATCGTGAACCGCATCGGCGATGCCGGTTTTATCCTGGGCATCCTGTTCATCTTTCTGGCTGTCGGAAGCTCGGAATTCACGGCCGTCAATCAGGCCATTTCAGGGGGCCTGATAGCGCGGGGTGGGGCAACCCTGATCGCCATCCTCCTGTTCATCGGGGCCGCCGGAAAATCGGCCCAGCTGCCGCTTTATATCTGGCTTCCGGATGCCATGGAAGGCCCCACGCCCGTCAGCGCCCTGATCCACGCGGCGACGATGGTCACCGCCGGCGTTTACATGGTCGCCCGGATGAACCTGCTCTTTACGTATTCCGGAACGGCGGGCAACATCGTGGCGCTGGTGGGCGCCCTGACCGCCGTCTTCGCGGCGACGATGGCTCTGACTCAAAACGATATCAAAAGAGTCCTGGCCTACTCGACCATCTCCCAACTGGGCTATATGTTCATCGGCTGCGGCGTCGGCGCCTATGCCGCCGGCATCTTCCATCTCTACACCCACGCCTTCTTCAAGAGCCTTCTATTCCTTGCCGCGGGAAGCGTGATGCACGCCCTGTCCGGAGAGCTCGACATGCGCAAAATGGGAGGCTTGCGGAAATACCTGCCTTGGACTTATCCCACTTTTCTTATCGGAGCGATTGCCATCGCCGGCGTTCCCTTCCTGAGCGGCTTCTTCTCCAAGGACGCCATCCTTACTCAGGCTTACGCTCAAGGCCAATATTTCGTCTGGGCGCTCGGGCTCATGGGGGCCATTCTTACGGCCTTTTACATGTTCCGGCTGATCTTTCTGACATTCCATGGAACGGAACGGCTCGAGCCTGAAGCGAAAAAACACCTCCATGAATCGCCGAAGGTCATGACGATTCCGCTGGCGATTCTGGCTTTCTTTTCGATCGTGGCCGGCTATATCGGGCTCCCGGTCGTCCTCGGCAAAAAAGCAAACCTTTTTCAGAATTTCCTGGAGCCGGTCATCCCGCCCGCCTCCGAGGGGCACTTGAGCATGGGCATGGAATGGACCTTGATTTTAATCTCGGTCGTCGTGGCCCTGCTGGGAATTTATATCGCTTACGTGTTTTATCTCAAGAGGCCGGGCATTCCTCATAGCATCGTCCGCCGCATCCCGGGTGTCTATAAGCTTCTCTATAACAAATATTACGTGGACGAAGCCTACAACGCCGTTATCGTCAACCCGCTGATCAAGGGCTCGGAAATCATCTATGAGAATTTCGATTTGGCCGTCATCGACGGCGCCCTCAACGGATCCGCTTCGGCCACCGGCTTTTTCGGCCGGGTCCTAAGCGCCCTGCAGACGGGATATGTCAAGGATTATGTCTTTGTCTTTCTTCTGGGCGCAGTTATTATCGTGGGAATTCTATTGTTTTAGAACATGAGCTTTCCAATACTGAGCTTTGTCGCGTTCTTCCCGCTCCTGGGGGCCATCCTGCTCATGTTCATCCCCAAAGATAAAAAAGGCGCGCTTTATACAATATCCCTGGCCGTAGCCTTCATCACCTTTGCCGTTTCCCTTCTCCTCTACTTTCATTTTGACGCCAAGACCGCCGACCCTCAGTTCGTCGAAAAGGGCGCCTGGCTGGGCTACGGCATCAACTATCATCTGGGGATCGACGGTATCAGCCTGTTTCTCGTGTTGCTAACGACGTTTCTCGTGCCCATCGCCCTGCTTTCCTCGTGGTCCTATATCCAAGAGGGGATCAAGGAATATCTGATCTTCATGCTCGTTTTGGAGACCGGCATCATCGGCGTCTTCCTAGCCCTCAACCTCTTCCTGTTCTACGTCTTCTGGGAAGCCATGCTCATCCCGATGTATTTCCTCATCGGCATCTGGGGCGGCAAGCGCCGCATCTACGCCACGTTCAAATTCGTCCTGTTCACCATGCTCGGAAGCCTCCTGATGCTTGTCGCCATTTTTGTCCTTTATTCCACGTATTTCAAGGCCACTGGGATATATTCCCTGGACCTTTTTGATTATTACCAAATGGGGCTTAACCCGGGACTTCAGATATGGTTGTTTTTGGCCTTCAGCCTGGCGTTTGCCATCAAGGTCCCGATGTTTCCGTTCCACACATGGCTACCCGATGCCCATGTCGAGGCGCCCACCGCGGGATCCGTCATCCTAGCCGCCGTGCTCCTGAAAATGGGCGCCTACGGCTTCCTGAGGTTTGCCATCCCGCTCTTCCCCGATGCCGTGACAAAATTTCTCCCGGTGCTGGTGATCCTCAGCCTCATCGGGATCATCTACGGCGGGCTCATGGCCCTCATCCAAAAAGACATTAAGTCCCTGGTGGCCTATTCGAGCGTCAGCCATATGGGATTGGTCATGCTGGCCATCTTTTCCCTGAACCTCGAAGCGACCGAGGGTGCGATCTATCAAATGCTTAACCACGGCCTGAGCACGGGCATGCTGTTCTTGATCGTCGGGATTTTGTATGAGCGCGCCCACACGAGGCTCATCAAGGATTTCGGCGGAGTGAGCAAGCAAATGCCTGTCTTTTCGGCGTTTTTCCTGATCGCCATGCTTTCGTCCGTAGGCCTTCCGGGGCTGAACGGATTCATCGGTGAGATCATCTGCTTCTTCGGCATTTTCTCTTCAAGCCGTCTATTTGCCATTCTCGCCATCTCCACGGTCATCCTGGCCGCGGCGTATCTCCTCTGGATGTTTCAGAGGGTCATGCAGGGACCGATCACCAACGAAAAGATCCTGTCTTATCGAGACATGAACAAGCGGGAGATCGGCTATCTTGTGCCGATCGTGATCATGATGTTCTGGATGGGCATTTATCCCCAGACATTTTTAAGAAAAATGGATGCGTCCGTGACGCAATACATCAACCGGATCAAGAGCAAAGAAAAGGTTTTTGTCCTCCAGCCCAAGAGCCCGGCGGATAAACCCGTCAAGGCGAAGGAAACAACACCCCGATGAACAGCTTCCTGGCTCTGGCACCGCTGCTCACCATCGTTTTGGCAGCCCTCGTGGTCCTCATTCTAGAAGCTTTCATCCAAAAGGAAAATAAGAATTACCTAGGCTATATCTCCCTTATGTTTCTTATTGTCTGCGCCGTTTTTTGCGTCCTGTCCTGGAATGCGAATTATTCATATTTTGATGGGGTCCTCCACCTCGATCAGCTCGCCCTTTTGCTGACCTTCCTCTTTCTGATCGCGACAGCCTTTGTCATGTTGACCGGCATGAAGTACATCTCTCTCCAGAATGCCAACTTTGGCGAATTCTATGCTCTTCTCCTCCTGGCCCTTTCGGGCATGATGATCATGGTCTCTACGGTCAATTTCCTGGTCATCTTTTTGGGCTTGGAAGTCCTGTCCGTCTCCAGCTATGCCTTGGCCGGCCTCAAGAGAAAAGATGAGAAATCGTCGGAAGCCGCGATAAAATATTTCCTGATGGGAAGCTTCGCCAGCGCCTTCCTGGTTTTCGGCCTGGCTCTCCTCTTCGGCGCGTCCCATGAAATCGCCATCCCTGAAATCGTCGCTTATTTTGCCTCGGGCTCCGAGGGCCAAGTCATCGCCCTCATCGGCCTGGGGTTGGTCATTATCGGCTTCGCCTTCAAAATCGCCCTGGTCCCCTTCCACATGTGGACGCCGGATGTCTACGAAGGCGCGCCCACGCCCGTCACGGCCTTTTTCTCAGTGGGGCCGAAGTCGGTCGGGTTCGCCGTGCTCCTGAGGCTTTTTGCCTCCTATTGGAACGGCGGATTCCGGTCCGACATGATCCACGGGCTGCTCTGGGCGATTGCCGTCTTGACGATGCTGCTGGGGAACCTGATCGCCCTGAGACAAAAAAACGTCAAAAGGATGCTTGCCTATTCCAGCATCGCCCATGCCGGATATATCCTGGTCGCCCTCCTGGCCCGGGACAGCGCCGGCCTGGTCTTTTATCTGGCGTCTTACCTGTTCATGAACATCGGCGCCTTCAGCGCCCTGATGGCCTTGAGCAAAAAAGACAGAGAATATCTGGAGCTCGATGATTTTTCCGGGATTGGTTTCCAATATCCCTGGATCGGCGCGACATTTGCCGTGTTTCTATTCTCTCTGGCCGGTTTTCCCCCCACGGCCGGCTTTCTGGCCAAATTCTATGTGTTCAGCGCGGCCGTCAGGCAGGGTCTCGTTCCCCTGGTCATCATCGGCGTCCTGGCCAGCTTGATTTCCGTGTTTTACTACCTGAGGATCATCGTTTATATGTATATGAAGCAGCCGGAGCGCGAAATCGATATCGTCATGGAAAACCCGGCTCTCTTTCTCGTCCTCTTTCTCTGTTTATACGGAGTGCTTCAGTTGGGCATTTTCCCCGGCAACATCCTCGTCGTCATCAGGCAGGCCGTTTCCGCCTTATTTTAGGGTTGATTCCTCAACAGGCTAAATAGCGGAAGCCGCTTCTAGGATTCTCTCTAGAGGCTTAAATCTAATACAAACGCGATAAATGAAGGATAATGTATGGGCGGCACTTGGGCCGCCCCAACGCTGTTGATTCCTTTATGTCTTCTTATCCGAAGCGCCGGGCTTGATCAACGGAACGCCCTGTTTGCAGAGCGGGCAGGCGTCCGGCTCGAACGCCTGGATTTTCATGGCCAGGAGGCTGCCCACCGGCCGCCCTTCGATCAGGACTTCTCCGGCCGTCCGGTCGACAAGGACATAAATCCCCGCCAGCCGGACCGCCCGCTGTCTCAGGCATTCCACGACTTCATTGAGGGACCCCCCGGTCGTCAGAATGTCCTCGACGACGACGGCCCGCGATCCGTCGAGACCCATGAACCCCGACCGAAAGGACATCCTTTCCTCGACGCGCTGGGTGAAAGCGAATTTTTTGCCGAGCTTGAGCGCGGCTAAAAAGCCGATGGCGATAGCCCCATAGGCCGGCGAGATCACATATTCAAACTCCTTTTTCTCGCTCCGGATTTTTTCGACGAGAAGGTCGATGATCTTTTCGAGAGCGGCGGGATTCTCGATCAGCCGGATTTTTTCAAAATACCACTCGGAATGTTTCCCGGAGGTCAGCTTGAAATGGCCTTGAAAAATGGCGTCGGAGTCCTTGAACAGGGCCAGGACCCGTTCATCGGAATTGGCAATCATAGAAATCCTCCTCTTGCGGCGGTAACACCGTCCGGAGGAATTTTTTTAGCTTCACCGTTGGATGAACTGACCGCCGCCTCCCAAGGCTCTCAAACTGCCGCCGATGAAGGCGCTGATTTCCTCAACCTTCCAGCCTTTCTTGATGAGCCCAAAATAGAAAGCCCTTTTAGTGTCCAGGTCGTTGATTTTGTCCGTTGATTTTACGAAGGCGACCAGGTTCGTGGCGGCGCCTATCAGCTTCTTTGCTTCGTCGGCTTTTTGGATGCTCCCCTCGACGTCGTTCGGATCGAAATCCACGCTCAGGACGACCTTTTTTGAAACCGCCAGAGTCTTTGCCGAATCCGACAATTTGTAGGTCCCGACCACGACGAACGGTTTTTCCGCAGCGCTTAAAAAGTCGCTCAGGAGGTCGTCCGCGGGATTCACCAGGTGAACGAGGATGGAGTTCGCTTCCATCGTCTTGATAGCCGGCTTTCCGGCTTCAGTAAGGCGGCCGTTGACGACCCACGCGCCGTCATCGCTCGAAAATTCCACCCGCCCGAAGCCGGCCGAATTGGCGCCTAGCTCCAGGAGCTTAGCGTCGCCTCCGAAGACGGCGCTCCGGACTCCCATGGCCACGTCTTTTCGGACCGGCTGAGCCGGCGCGGCTGGAGTCGGCGCAGCCATGAACATCATCGGTCCCGCAGCGCGCATCGCCGCCAAAGCCTGGGCTTGAGTCTGGGCGTTTCTTACGACTTCGGCCTCGTACATTTTGGCCAGAAGCATGCTCTTGCTCGAGATGTCGGTGTTCCGCCACGAGCTCCCGGGAACGGACGTATTGATGTTGGTAACCCGCATCATGAGCGAATTGTAGAGATAGAGGCGATCCGGAACCATCAGGTTGATGGTCGTCTCGTCGGCAAGGTTCATCGTCCCCTGGACGACGAACTGGGACACTTTTCTCATGATCTCGGGATCGATCTTTGCGGCATCGTCGCCGCTGTCATGGTAATCCGGGTGCCCCACTCCGCCGCCCGTCATGAGGGCCATGGATACGATTCCCTTGGTGATGAAAGTCGAGTGGTCGCTGCCGCCCGGTCCGCCGGTGCTCGGCTTGACGACGGCGATCACGTCGGGATCCTGGTCGCGCTTGATCACCTTTTCAAAGATCTCCGGGAAGTTCAACGCGCCGGGCGCGTCAAGCATGTCTCCCAATCCGACCATGTCGCAATTGAAGTTGGCCACGACCTGGTCCATGGTAATCCCGGCGGGTGGTTTTGTGCCGAAATAATTCGAGCCGAGAAGCCCCATTTCCTCGCCGCACCAGCCGGCGAAGACGATTGTCCGCTTCGGCTTGAACCCGCCCTGGCCGAGGACGCGGGCAACTTCCATGGCGGTGGCGACTCCTGAGGCGTCATCGTCCGCGCCATTGTAAACGACCGCGCCCCGGACTCCGAGATGGTCGAGATGCCCGCCGATTACGATGTATTGATTCTTCAGGACAGGATCGGTTCCTTCGATTTTTCCGATGACGTTTGGTGCATCCCCGCTGTATTTTTTGATATCGTCATACCCTTTCAAGGCCACGACGGTTCCTATCGTCTTGGACTGTGGTTTTTTGTTTCGGATCTCCCATCGAATTGTATTGAGCTCCTGGCCGAATTCGCGCGTCGATTTCCGGGGATCTCTTTTGACGATGCTGCGAAAAACCCGCTCGGTGAGCTCGAAGGCGAGGAAATTCCGCTTGATTTCAAGAGTAGAAGTCTGTTGTTGTCCGCCGGGCCCCATGAATACCATGCCGCCAAGAGGGATTTGGGCCGGATCGGGACTGTAAAGCAGGATGGCCGCAGCTCCTTTGTCATAGGCTGTTTTAATCTTGGCATTGTCCGTGACCTCTTCGGGGGTCAGGCCGATCGGAGCCGGAGCTTTGCCCGTCGTTTCCGTGAAAATTCCTCTCGGTTGAGTAAAACTATCGGGGTTTCCCTTGAAAACCAAGACGACCTTCCCCTGAACGTTGAGGCCGGCATACTCATCCAGGCCTTTGGCCGGCAGCGAAATCCCATAGCCGGCAAAAATCACATCGGCTTTCACCGTCGTTTTGGCCGTGGACAAAGAATTCACCGTAAAATCGGCGTCGTCGAAAGAGAAGATGCGAGGGCCGAGGCTAAACGAGGGAATCCCGGCATTCACGGTCACGGGACGGCCGATCGGGACTTTTTGAAAATAAGATGTCCCGCCGTCTCCGCACGGCTTCAAACCCCATTCTTTGAAACGGGCGGCGACCCATTCGGCCGCCTTTTGATAGCCCGGCGTCAAAGTCTGACGGCCCTCGAGCTGATCGGAGGCCAAGTACTCGATGTAACTTTTGGCTTTATTGCCGTCCGCGCGGTACTGCTGGCAGTAGGCGGAAACAAAAAAGCCAAAGACAAACGCTAAACCTAAAACCGCTACGAGAATTTTGCGCATTCGCATGAAATGCCCTCCTTTATGGCATAAAAGAGAAGAATATATTCCTGCCTCTAGCAGAATGTCAAGAAAGAGACAAAAAAAGTCGCGCCTGGAGCGGGTCACGGCTCTTGTTAATGGACTAGTTCGCCTAATTGACTTCCTCCTCCTTGGGCGTTATCCTTTAGACCAACACATGAAAAGGGAAAAAGATGCTCTGCGGTTAAAAACAAAGCTCCGCGCGCCATTCGGCCATGGAATTTCGTGAATTCTTTCCGATCATCAAGAGTTACAGATGTCCTCAATACGTGACAGAAAATCATCCAGGCTCAACGTGCTCTATCTGTGGCCACTTGGCACTAAATTTGCTGTTGATAACGATAAAGCCCATAAAAGGGAGGTGAGCTTGAAAATATCGAGGAAGAGAGTTCGCGCTATCATGGCCGCTATCGTCATGGCCTTTGTTTTGATCCCTCTACTCGAAGCCCGGGTCGTACTCAGCGGCCGGGTTTTTCGTTCAGATGGGACCGGTCTCGAAAATGTCAGGATCGTCATTGACGGCTATTCCACTCCGGACGAGATCCTCGCCCTTAAGCAGCTCATGATATCGGGTGATGCCGACGGCTTCTACAGGGCGTTTCGTGCTTTGGACAAAGGCCAGATACAGTTTCCTTCAACCTCAGCCCTGAATGCCCATTTCAACGTAGCGGTTGAACAGCCGTCGGAAAAGGGAATTCGGATTCTTTTAATCACCGAAAGCCGGAATGTGAAAGCCGGTCAAAATATCTTCCTCTTCCTCGTTGCCGTATTGGACCTGGATAAGGATTATAAAGGCGAGGGCAGAATCCATTATGTCTCCAGGATCAAATTCCCACCGCAGGGAGGCATCGATCTTGATACCTATATGACGGTTCCGAATGAGGTTTCTAATCTCCATCGGGTGAAATAGATTAAACGCAAACGAAGGAGCGATCATCGCTTCCTCGGCAGATGCGTTTATATTGGGTTGAACAAAAGGGAGTGAGGATCATGCCGATAAAACTCAAACATCGTCTTGGTGGGACCTCCAAAAAATGTTTCTTGCTGATTTCCTGGGGCGCTTGTCTCTTATCGCTTTCCCCCTATGCCTGGAATCAGGAAACCACC
>Ga0315284_10006208_pt1 | contig 17028 bp, 19 predicted proteins | sample YL17G09_16_MG_FD_203696 | JGI IMG/M metagenome (GOLD analysis project Ga0315284, IMG submission 203696) | Sediment microbial communities from Yellowstone Lake, YNP, Wyoming, USA - YL17G09_16 | ecosystem: Environmental > Aquatic > Freshwater > Lake > Sediment | place: USA: Wyoming | collected...
GGTCCTCCGCATCACCCGTCCAATATTGGAGGAGCTCCTCGACTCTCTCCCCGGAGCAATGGAAGAAGGGGATGAGGTCGGCCCGGGCGAATTGGAGGAGGCCGTCGGTGGTGAAGACAATGAGGGTCGGGTCGGCCTTGAGGTCGCCGGAGCGGAGGAGGCCGAGGATGCGGTCGTACTCGCGGCTGGCGGCGAGGTCGGTGACCGTGACCAGGCCATCGGGCCAGGGGCTAAGGCGGCGGGGGCTCTTCGTCATTTGAAAAACACCTCATAGCCGGCCACGACGAGAGCCGCCGTGCCGATGATGAGGATGAGCATATTGAGCCAGAATAGTCTCCGCGACAGCTTATCGGCCGTCTTAGATGCTCGGTCGATGCTGTAAATCAGGAGGCCTTCCATTATGGCCCGGTTGCCTTCTGTATCGAGTGCCAAATGTAGGATCTGCTCCTTCTTTTCATCCCTCAGCCTCTCGCGCTCCGCGGCGGCTTTCTTTTCCTGTGCGTTCAATCTCTTCATGCTTTTTCATCCTTGGGTCCAACGAACACCGCCAGGCCGACGAGCAGTCCGGCGATGTAAAGGCGGGGCGAGCGCAAGAGGGCGGAGATAAAACTGATAAACGGGGTCGCTCCCCCAGATTCGCCAACTGCGCCCGAGTAGTGCCAGGAGGTTATCGGGTCGAGATTGTAGGCGGTTCCATTGATTGTGCGCTGGGTCGGACTCCAGGTCTGTCCCGCCGCATCAATTATCAGCCCCAGGAGCAAGAGCGCGGCCGTCACGATCAGGATGAACTTAATGGCCCTGCGCTGCTTTCTACTGATGCGGATTTCGCTCATCCTCCCCTCCTCGACGGCATCATGCCGAGCTCTTTCCCGAGCGCGTCGTGTTTTCTGTCGAACCAATTTTGAAACAGGATCTTATCCCTGCCCCTGAGCTGGCGGAGGATGTCCCAGAAGACGGCGATGAGCCTTTCCGACGTCGACCTGGCCGAGACCTCGCCAAGGATGACCGCCGCCCGGGCCACCTTGAAGGCCCCGTTGGCCTCGACCCTGGCTTTAGGGAGGGTCATCAGTTCGCTCCCGGCTTGGTGATCCGCTCGAGAATCCCCTTCACGTCGGCCATCTCTTTTTCGAGGTTCTCGACCCGGTTGGCGAGCTTGAGGATCCTCAGGCCGTCGTTCCAGATCCACTCCTTGTGGACCTGAAGGGCGCGGCTCATGCGGTCCAATAAAGAATTTTCTTCGGGCTGGCCGGGACGTTTGTAGGGGGCTCTGTCTTCACTCATCCCCATATAATCGGCCCCAAAGCGCCTGTTGTCAAGTTGGCTATTGTCTTAAATTCACGTCTAGACAAGAAAATAAATTTCCCGCCTGATAGGGGTGACGCGAGAACTGCGAGTCAGGAGCGTGTCGTGAGGAGATAAGGTGAGAATCATAAAGGCGAAGGACGGGACCCCGGTCGTCGTCGGGGCGAGAGAGTATCGCAAGTCCCATCGCTTCGGCGGCCGCAAGCCGAAAAAGGAGGAGCTCCGCCGCAAGGGACTCCTCGGCAAGATCCCCAAGTCCGAGATACGGCTCTTGACGATGCGCCAGCGTGACGCCATGAAGAACTACATCGAGGCCGAGCTCGATCCGTCGAAGAAGGTCGCGTGCGCCGTCGCCGCCGGCTACTCGCCCACGACAAGCGGCCAGGCCATCGACAACGTGCTCTCCAAGCCCTTCATCCGCCAGCGCATCGCCGAGGCTCTGGAGAAGGCCGGGGTCAGCTACGACAAGATCGCCACGGTCATCGCCGAGGGGCTCAACGCCCTACACCCGACAGCCGACATCCGCTTCGACCCAGAGACGGGCGAGACCTATATCCCCAAGGACCATACCGCCATCGAGCGGTATCTGCGGGACGCCATCGACCTCCACGATCTCAGGCCCGAGACGAAGATCCATAAGCAGGTCGACAAGCGCACCATGACCATCCATCTGACAGGCGACGACTACGCCGCTCTGGATAAATACCGCCGCATGAGAAAGGAGGCCGTCCTTGAGGCGAGTATTCAAGGCGCTTAGGGTCTGGTGGTGGTTCCGTAAGTTGCGGTGGGCCTGGGGGATCGTTCGCCGAACCGACAGGCTCATGGTCGATAAGCCCTCCTGGAAACGGCAAGCCTTCTGGAGGGAATTCATTTACCATCACGATTTCCGTAAATTCGCTGCCCAGCAATTCAACAGGGAGATGCTCGGATGAAGCTCCGCGACCAGGAAGCCTACATCGACAAGCTCACCTCGACGGGCCGGCTTCCCGAGGAGATTCGGTCGCCCAAGGATTTTATCGAGCGTACTCTCGAGGACCTCTTCTTCGTCTGCGCCTTCGTCCTCAGGCGCGGCAAGAAAGTCGAGTACCGCGACCTCAATCACATCCACCGAAAGCTCTGCGATTGGCTGGTGGCCGACCCCAACCTCCAGAAGCTCCTCCTGATGAGCCGAGACTCTCTCAAGTCGACCATCGGCCGTGGCGGCCTTATCCAGAAATTCCTTAAGCATTCCTACGCCGCCGACGAGGCCCTCCTGGGGATCGTCACGGGCGACGAGAAACTGTCGATCGAACACATCACGAAGATCGAGTACGAGGTCGAGACGAACGACCTCATCCAAGCGTTCTTCTCCGGCTATGTCCCGGCCAAACGCGCTGACGCCGAGGCCTGGAACTCGGAGCAGATACGTTGGCGACGGGTCGGCATCGACACGGGTTCTCTTCGAAAGTCTCTCACTGGCCGTCACTACCTTGGCATTTGGAACGACAACCTGATGAACGAGGTCAACTCGGCCACGGCCGACCTCCGAAAATGGGCCATGAAAAGGTGGCGGCAGGGCGAGTCGCTCATCGCCGAAGGCGGCTGGGAGTGGGTCTTCGAGACGCCCTGGGAGCCGGACGACATATCTGGCCTCATCCTCGACCCGGATGGACATTTCGACTACTCCAAACTCCACCGCAAAAGCCCCGCCATGTTTGTCTCGACGACGGGCTATTCGGTCTTCTCCTGTTTCGTCAGGAACGAGAAGGGCGAGTTGAATTTCCCCGAAAAGCTCGACGAGGCCTATCTCGCCCGAAAGCATCGGAAGCAGGGGTCGCTTATCTACGCCAGGATGTACGAGGGCCAGATCCTCGCCGATGACGAACAAGTCTTCCCCGGCCTCCTCATCAAGCATTTCGAGGAGCTGCCGAAATACTACTCCCGCAACATCGTCGTCGATTGTTCCGGCACGACCTCCGCCCAATCCACCCCGACGGCGATCTCCATTTGCGAGTGGGACTCCGACGGCATCATGCACATCGACTACGCCGACGACATGAAGGTCGACGTCCTCTCGCTCAAGAAAAAAGTCTGCGACCTCTACGACAAGTCCCTCAAGGACGGCCGCGGCATCGACCAGGTCGGGGTCGAATGGGAAAAATACGGCATCTATCTCGTCCAGGAACTCCAAGTCTCCCGCCCGGACATCCCGCTCGTCCCGCTCCGGCTTCTCGGCCGGACCCGTGAGGCCCGCATCCTGCCGCTCCAGGGCCTTTATGAGAGCCAGCGCGTCAGGAGCCGGGCCGGCCTCGACAAGTACGAAGCCCAGCTGACCGGCTATCGGCGCGGAAAGAAAGGACAGGAGACCGGGATCCTCGACACCCTGGCTCATCAACTCGACCTCCGCCTCATCCCGAAGGAGGTCGAGGCTCCATCGGAGGAGGACATTCGGCTTAACGAGTTCGCCAAGCAGATCGCCAAGGACCGGCAGTTCCAGCCGTACCAACCGACCGCGGCACAGCAGATCAGGGGGATGTTCTAACATGATCATACTCGCAATAACCCTCATCATCGAGACCCTCGTCTTCGGAGCCATCATCGTTTTCCTCGTCAAGACGCACAACGCACAGGTCTCAGACCTCCACCTCCGCCTCGCCTCCAAGAGCCTCGAGGACTACCACTACTGGCGCGACGGCCATGAGCTCGAGGTCGAGCACAACAAACAGGTCCTCGAGGATATCAGGAAAGAAAAGAATAAGACCGCGGAGCTGACTTCCGCCCAGAAAGAAGCCTTCGAGCGGGCCAAGGGGTTCTGACAATGGCCGAGAAGTTCACGCCGATCAAAGGGACGAAGGCCGAGGGGCCGATGAAGGAGGCTTTCGACCGGACGCAGGAGGAGTGGGAGAATCATTCCTTCCTGTCGCTTTACAACAAGTACCAGGAATACATCCGCTGGTTCGAGGGCGACCAGTACGGCTACGTCACCGGCAAGAAGCACTCCGAGTGGTTTGATGTCTCGGCCTTCGTCGACCGTGAGGTGAAGAACGTCTACAACCGCATCCTGCCGATGATCCGCCAGCAGCACGGCGACCTCATCTTCGACCACGAGTTCTACACGATCGGGGCGACCGAGGAGTCCGACGACCGCCGGGCGGCCGCCGTCGGCTCCATCATCATCGAGCAAACGAACCATGACCGCGATTTACAGCGCAAGCTCATGGAAGCGAAGCTCCTTATCCTCCTCCTCGGCAACTGCTACTGGAAGGAATGGTGGAACAAGAATCTCCGCGGCCTCTCGATCCTGAAGGGCAAGGTCGTTCCCGTCGACGGGGATCTCGACTTCGCCGTTGTCAGCCCATTTAATTTCCGGCCCGACCCCCACGCCATGAGCCGGGAGGAATGGCGATACGTCGTCGAAGGGAAGCGGGTCCCGACGAGGTCCATTGAACTCGAGTTCGGCCTCGACAAGAACTCCATCAGCAACGAGGGCTACCAAGGATTCGAGCAAAACCGTTTCACGCGCCATGGCATCGATACGCCCAAGGAGCCGTCGGCGGTGAGGAAGGAGTATTGGGAGTTCGCCAATGCCGAAAGGTCGAAGGGCCGGTTCATGGTCATCGCCAACGACATGGTCCTCTACGACGGCGACAACCCGACGCCGGAAGCGAAGTGCAACTACGCGCATTTCAAGAGCGGGATTCCCATCATCGGGACGCAGTTCGACGAGTCAATGGTCGCCATCGGCCAAACCCCGCAGCGGCAGATCAACCGCCACCTCTCGATGGTCGACGAGCATTTTCAGAATTTCCGGGCCAAGGGCCTTCTCCCCTTCGGCTCCCTCCGCCCCGGCGACGAGCAGGCCTTCAAGCGCATGGGAGGCGTCGACTTCATCACTTACAATCCTCGGGTCGGGGCCCCCTATTGGCAGAATCCGCCGGCACTCCCGGAGTCAAGCCTCGGGTATAGCCAGATGCTCGAGAATGAGTTCGAAATAGAAACATCGGTCAGGAAAACCTCCTACGGCCAACTCCCGAAATACGCCTCCCGGCCTTCCAACCAGCTCTTTCAAAGCCTCAAGGGCGCGGATGCCTCCGTCATGCAGCCCGGCCTCATCAACATCGATTCCGAACTCATCTACTGCATGAGGGTCCGCTTGTCCCTGGCGAAGAAACACTACAAGGAGCCGCGGCTCATCAAGAACCTGGGGAAGGGCAAGTTGCCGGCAGTGCGGTCGTTTATCGGCTCGGACCTCCGCGATTCAACCGACATCATGGTCGTTCCCGGCGTCGACATCTTCACGTCCCGGAAGCGGCGCGAGGACATCGCCATCAAGTTCGTCGAGATGCGGGCCATCGACGCGAAACAGGCCCTCGAGATCATGCGCTTCAAAGGGGTCGAGGGCTGGCTCAAGGAAGACAAGGCCGACGAGTACCAATGCACACGGCACGTCGAGCAGATGGTCACGAAGAAGAAATTCATTCCGGCGGACCCGTCGGACAACCATGAGTTCGCCTATAAGTTCTTCAACGACTTTCGGAAGGGCGAGGAGTTCGAGTCGCTCGATGAAAAGACGCAGGGGTTCATCATCCAGAGGCTCAATGAGCATAAAGAGTTCCTGGCTATGATGGCCCCGCCTCCAGTCGAGAAACCGACACGGCCGGGCGTCCCCGGCACAGCCCCGCTTCCCGGGGCGGAGATGGCCGCTCCCCTTCCCGGCGTCAGCGGTATGCCGATTCCTCCGGATGGAGGGGGCGGCGGGGGCGTCCCGCCTGAATTGCTGGAGGCCCTCATGGCCCAGATGGCAGGGGGCGAAGCGTAAATAATCCGCAAGGAGAGACACCATGATAGAAAAATTTCTGACCATCAAAGAGACCGCCGAGAGGCTGAAGGGCCAGGGCTACACGGAGGCCATCGTCGAGGCCTACGTCCGGCACAAAAAGGTCCCCTACCATGTCCGGGAGGGCATCACTCTGATCCCCTTCCCCGAGGCCGAGCCCTTCTTCCCTCGCCTCTTCAGCGACGCGGAAATGAAGGCGATGGGGGCCATCCATCTCGACCTTCCCGAAGGTGACAAGATCGCCCTCGAGGCGAAGGCCGAGGCCCCTGGAGAGCCGAAGTCCCCGGTCGAAGAGAAGCCGAAAAAGGCCCCGAAAGGGACCACAAAAAAACCCAAATAGGAGGCTAATTTATCATGTCAACCGAAGCTAATCCGGGCACGGAACAAGCGAAGTCGCCCTCCGGTGTCGGTGAAGCTCTCAGTATGTTCCAAGAGAGCCAGGCCAAAGCGGCCGCCGAGACGGAGAAAAAAGAAGTCGCGGCTGGCGGCGAGGCCAAGGCCGAAGACAGGAAACCCGAGTCCATCGAAGGCTCCGCGGACAAGGGCAAACCGGCTGGCGAAGTGGTCGAGAAAAAAGGCCCGACCTTCCGGCTTGTGAACGAAAAAGGCGAACCAACGCCTCTCGTATTCAGGGCCGACGACAAGGACCTATCGGAGACTGACCCGGAAAAGATCCGGCAGTACGTCGAGCACGGCTACCATGCCAGCCAGCGGGCCGAGACGTTGAACGCCAAAGAGAAACTGGTCGATTCACAACTCGGCATCCTCGAGGCGATCGACCTCGCCATGAAGGAAGGACGGCTCATCATCAAGGAACCCGGGAAGCCGGGCGAGACTCCCCCCGCCGGCGCGGAAAAGGAGACCGAAGAGGATCTGCTGGCCGACCCCGAGGTGAGGGCACTCAAGGAGAGGGTCAAGAAGACCGAGGAGGAGATCAAGAAAACGGCAGGGCTCTTCGTCAAGGGGGCTGTCGAGAAGGGGTATCAGGAACTCAAGGGACAGATCGAGGCCAAGAAGGCCGAGTTCCCCAACGCCCGGGAATCCGATGTCTGGAAGCTCTTGGAGCTCCAGGAAGAGAAGACCGGGAAGCCCGTCCACGATGTCGCCTCCGCGATGAAAAAAGCCCACGAAGACGAGACCTCCTACCTCGAATCGAAACCTCTCTCCCCGAAACGAGAGCAAGCGGTCATCGCCAAGTATCTCGCCGACAAGGCCAAGGCCGAAGAGGCCCCCGTGGGGTCCCCGGCCGGCGCCGCCCCGGGAGGGGTCGGCAGAGCGGCGAAGGAAGAGGAGAAGCCGATCACCGGCATCGAAGACGCCATCGAGCGTTACAGGCGGAGCCTCGCTAACAATGGAGGTGAAGCCTCCAAATTCTAGCAAGGAGCTAAAATCCCATGTTCACTAACGCAGAGCAATTAAAGCTCTTTAACGAGTTCCTCAGCCCTGGGGTCATCGCGGAGATCGTTTCCCTGTCGAAGCTCTGGGCCAGGCTCAAGAAGAGCGACAAGATCGAGGCCCACGGCCTCTACGCCAAGCAGAAGCTCATGTCGGCGGGAGGCACGTCCACCAGGGCCTCCTCGGACTCCGGCTACCCGATCGCCAAATCGTCCACGCCCCAGTTCCACCTCGTCTTCATGAAGCGAGCCCAGATGTTCACCATGCAGTTCGACGGCTTCAGCTTGGAGCTCGCGGCCAAGAGCGGCGCGTCGATGGACCCCATCGAGTTCGAGAAAAAAGGCCTCTTCATCACCCAGGCCGACGACCTTTCGCGCCAGCTCATGCTGGCCGGGGCGGGCGACCTGTGCGTCGTCAACGGCGCGGTCAGCGGGGCGAAGACGGTCATCGTCGACAGCCCCTATTACGCCGACGCGACCAAGTTTCTGAAGGTCGGTCAGATCCTCGATGTCTACGACGGGGCCACCCAGAAGGTCACCAGCGGTGTCGTCGAATCCATCGACAGTTCAACCCAGTTCAAGTTCACGGCTAACCAGACGATCACCGACAACTCCGTGGTCAAACAGGAAAAGGTTTACACCGCCACGGAAGGCGCGGGCCTCGGCGAAATGATGGGCCTCGACGGCATCATCCGCGATACCGACCCGCCCGCACCCAACGCCTCGGCCGGCCTCCAGTCCCTTCTCGTCGCCACCGACCCCAACTGGAAGTGCTACGTCAACAGCAACGGCGGCGTTAAGCGAGATCTCACCGAGGATCTCATCACGGCCTGCATGGATGAGGTCGACCCCTTCAGCCGGGTCAGCGTCCTCTTGGGGACGCACAAGGTCCGGCGCGTCTGGGCCTCCTACCTCGAAAACTTCAAGTCTCTCGTCAATCAGAAGGTCATGTGGGGTGGCTGGTCCGGCCTTCCGTACATCTATGACGGCAAGGAACTCGCCCTGGTCCCGGACAAGTACGTCCCCGATGGCTGCCTCTATGGCCTCGACGAGGCCATGCTCAACCTCTACGTCACGAAGGTCGGGCAGGAGATCACCTGGGAGAAGGGCGACGCCGGCGGGATCCTCCAGAAGGTCGCCAACAAGAACGAGTTCGTGGCCGAAGGTCATATCTTCGCCAACCTCGGAACCGGGTTCCGCAAGGCGGTCGGCTTCAAGCTCTCGGACCTCAACGAGCCCTCGAGCTGACAATGACAGGGGGAGGCCCTTCGGGGCCTCCTCCTTGATCTTCTTGGAGGACCTATGATACGCCAGCCTGACCCGGCCATCGCAAGAGAGATACGCCTCTCCGACCCCGAACTCTACCCCAAGTGGTTTCCGAATTACGGCAAATGGATGATCGTCAAAGACTTCTCCCGCAGGGTTCCGGGCATTACCGAGTACGACCCGACCACGGGGAAACACTACATTGTGGAGATCATCCTTGAGGATGACCGGGGACGGGCCCTCGAACTCGACCCGCGGATCGTGTCTGTCATCCGCCGGACGCTCTATGAAAAGAACAAGCTCTATGGTCCGCATGGATTTTCGGTCGAGAAAATGTGCGATGCGATGGACGAGGAAGAGTTCCTTAAGGCCAAGGCGGGCGTGAGATTCAGGCACCATGCCGTATGCGAGTTCTTCAAGAAGATTTGGAAATTCAAGACTCAAAAGACTTTCGTTTACGGAGGATAAAAATGGGAGATCAACTCTTAAATGTCAATGAGCTTCGGGCGAAAAGGGCGATAAGCGTCACCATCAAAAGCGGCGCGGTTACGGCCGGCGGGAACACTCAGTCGACGCCGCAGCGGGTCAGCCAGTTCAAGGAAGCCAATTTCTTTCTGGACCTGACCGCCAAGGCGGGAACCCTGACCTTCAACATCTCGGTCTTCACGAAGGACCCGGTCAGCGGCAAATGGTTCTCGCTCGTCGCCTTCACCCAGGCGTCCGATGTCACTACCGAAATGAAGACCGTCGCAGCTAACCTCGGCGCGTACATCGCTTGCGTCTGGACCATTGGTGCCGCGACCTCGGTCACCTTCTCTCTCAGTGCGGTCCTGAAGGTCTGAAGGGAGGCGATCATGGGCAATGAAACTCTGAAGAACAAAAACGAACTCGTCGCCATCCGCGCCTGGGATGCCACGTTCAAGGCCAGCGGGGCCGTGACCGCGAGCGGCGATTCTAAGGCGACCCCGGTCAACGTCAAGCAGTTCAAGGAAGGCGAGTTCTTCCTGGACGTGACCGCCGCCTCGGGGACCAGCCCGACCCTCAATGTGGTCATCGTCACGAGGGACCCGATCTCGGGCAAATGGTTTACGCTGGTCTCGTTCACCCAGGCTACCGGCGTGACCACGGAAAGGAAGGTCCTCACGGGCAACCTCGGGGCCGACCTCGCCGCCACCTGGACCCTTGGCGGGACCACCCCCAACTTCACGTTCTCCATCGGGGCGGTCCTCAAGGCAGGGGAGTAGAAACTCTGGCGGGGCGGGGAGGGCAGCAACCTCTCCGCCCTGACCACAACTAAGGAGGGCGAGATGACAAGAGCCGAAATCCGGTCGCTGGTCAGGTTGCTCATCGACGAGCCAGAGCCCTACCCGGATGGTACGTTCACGGACGCGCAGCTTGACAGCCTCATCAACACGGCGAAGGACAAAGCCACCCTCGCCCTGGCCTCCTTCCTTCCCTGGATGTTCCAGGGGACGGCGTTGGTTGATGTCGAGGCCGGCGTTTCAAGTTACGACATCAGCGAAGACTGGGACATCGACGATTGCCTCGCCGTTGTCACCATCATCAGAAACAAAACGACCGAGGGCCGGCTCCCGGTCCTTTTCTCACCGGGAAGCGAAGACCTGGCCCTCATGTCGAATATCCCCAACACGGACCCTATCCTCTGGGGCCAGGAGAAGGCCGGCTACATCGAGCTCTCCCCTCCTCCGAAAGAGACTGTCGAGGACCGCTATAAGGTCGTCTACGTCAAGAAATTCCCCGACCTCAACAACGACACCTCGGACGTTTCTCCCGATGTCGCCACGCCGGGGTTCAACGCCATCGCCCATCCGCTCATCGCCTACGAGGCGGCCCTCATCGCCATGATCGCCAACGAGAGATCGCCGGCGGACATCGAGAAACGCAAGCAAGACCTCCTTTTCGATATAGCCTGGAACCTCTCGGGAGTCCAGATGGCCAGGCATAGCATCCTCGTCCCGACAGGGGAAATTTTTAGAGGGGGATACATTCGATGACCTATAACCGTCCCGGATACCGGTTCACCCTGCGCGATGAGTTCACACTCGATGATTTTTCCGGGTCGCTCAACCAGGCCGCCCCGCCGGACAAGGTCCCGGTGAACGATTTTCTCCGGTTCAATAATGCCCGGGTCTGCGACGATGCCAAGAGCTTCGAAAGGCGGCCGGGGACGGTCAAACTCCACGCCTTCACGAAAAAGGTCCTGGGGGTCTACGGCATCAACGAGACAGACGAGACGAGGCTCCTGGCTTGCCTCGAGGATGACATCCAACTCAAGAGCGGCGGGTCCTGGGGGTCGATTTTCACGCCGACGAAAGTCACCGTGTCTCCCGTCCAGATCGCCCAGCACAAGGGCCTGACCTTCATCGCCGGCTACGAGAAGCCCATCATGGTCAGGAGCGGCGTCGGCCTCTACCCCGGCCTCGAGGCCCCGACAGAGGCCCCGATGGTCGAGGCCGTTTCGTCCGGAAGCGAGGTCCTGGCGGAAAAGTACGATGAGACCAACGTCGACTACCTTGGGGAACTCCGCCAAGACGCGGCCAGGACGCTTATCGCCCAGAGTTTCAAGGCGACGAAGGCTATCGATGTTTCCCAGGTGGAGCTCCGGCTCCGCAAGGTCGGGAGCCCCACAGGAAATATCTGGGTCGAGATCCACAGCGGGACGGCCGGAACCTCTGGGGCGAAAAACGCCTCGACGGGAATCGTCGGTCAGGCGTCGGCCAACGTGGATGTCTCTACGCTCACAAATATCTTCGCATCGGTCACTTTTGCTTTCAGCGGGACGAAGCCCGCCCTAGAGCTTGGCTCAACCTATTTCATCGTCGTCTATGGTGATTTTACGGTAAGTCCCTCGGCTTATGCCCTGGTCGGCTTCGATTCAAGTTCTCCTGGCTATGAGGATGGAAAGTATTACGAGGTCAACGGGAGCATGGTTTGGTCCGGGAATGATAACGTGGACCTGATATTCGAGGTAAACGGTCCTCCCGATGTTTCCGGCGAGCCTGAGCTTGTTGCAAATTCCGGGTGGGACCCGGTGCCGACAAAAGATACTCTTCGGTATTCTGCGAATAAGGTCGTGCTCGCTTCATCTTTTACGGTCGAGAAAGAAATTGATGTTTGTAAGGTCCTTCTTCCTCTTTGCCAGCTCGGCTCGCCTATCGGGTCTCTGTGGGTCGAGATTCACTCCAGGGGGGACACGACAATTCGAGTTAAGGCCAACTCAGGGAATACAACTATCGAGGTCGTCAGCACTACGGGAATGGTAGCTGAAGACAAGATCGCAATAGCCCTCGATGCCGACCCCGTAAACCCTCGAACGATCCATTGGAGCATCATAGATTCCATCACCGACGCAGATACGGTCGTTATCCACGATGCTATTCCTTCCGGGAGGTCCTCATCCATAGGCGAAGAGGTTTTTTTTCAAAAGGCCACGTCGCTCACGAAGAATGGTTCTGCTGACATAGTTGGGTTGGCGTCGGATAACGTAGACGCTAGCAACCTAGAACAATGCCCCTATTCGTGGAACGAAATTTTTTATTTTACCGCCTCCATGCCAAGGCTTTCGGCCGGAAAGACCTACTACATTATGTTTTATGGGGACTTCGCCATCAGCACATCGAAATATGTCAAATGGGACCAGGTTGATAACTGGCAAGGCGGGGAGGCTTTTACCATCAATAGTAGCGCGTTTTGGTCTTTTGTTTTATATGATCATGACCTTTCTTTCGAGGTTTGGGGATACGGCGTGGCCGACCAAAAAGCCGCGGAATACCCCTCCTCCAACCTCGATGTCTACAACGGTCTTAAAGAGACGGCGGCCCAGACGCTCCTCGCTCAATCGTTCGTCGCCACATTCGACGGGGACATCGCTAAGATCCAACTCTACCTGTCCAAGTTTGGCTCGCCGACCGGACACATCTGGGCCGAAATCCATCAGTCCCAGGCCGGGACATCCGGGAGCAAAAACTCCTCAACGAACCAGGTTGGTCAAGCTTCCGATGAGATAGACGTCTCGACCCTCGACGCCTTCCCGACTTTCGCCGTTAAGACCCTCACCTTCAGCGGAACGAAGCCGACCCTGGTCAAGGGGACGATCTATTACATCGTCGTCTATGGAAGCTTCGCCGTCTCAGCCACGGCCTTTGTGAAGGTCGGCATGGACAAGGACATCCCCGAGACGTCTGGCTATCTTTTCGACATCGACGGTTCCTACGACTGGACGCAGAAGTTCGGGGCCGCGATGGTCTACTATATCTGGAGGGCCGCCGGGGACATCGCCGGGGTTTATTCCTATGTCGTGACTTTCGTCAGGGGCGGGAATTACCCTTGCGAAAGCAGCCCCTCCCCGGCATCGGTCGACGTGACCGTTGTGGCCGGCCAATCCGTGAGCCTCACGGGGATCCCCGTCTCTGCCGACTCGAGCGTTACCGCCAGGAACGTCTACCGGACGGAGGCCGATGGGGCAAGCCACAAGTGGGCCTTCCAGATCGGCGATAACACGACGGCCGCGGCCACGGACAACACCGACGACGCCGGCCTGGGCGACGAGGTGAGCTACGGGAATTCCCCTCCTCCGCCGGGGATGACCATCGAGACGTGGGACGGCCGGCTCTGGGTCGCCGGGGTCCCGGGTTACGATGAGATCATCTTCCCTTCGGGCCTCGACACCCCTGAGCAGTTCGACATCACCTATAACGCCACGTGCCGGGAGAGGGAGGCCGGGAAGATCCTGAAAATAATGGAGTTCGACAATGAACTCTGGGCCCTCAAGGCCGCCTCGATTTGGAAGGTCGCCAGAGGCGGCGATTCTTACATCGTGGATAAGGTCGTGGAGGACGTTGGCCTTGGAGCCGTCGGCTCTGCGGTCCGGTGCGGGAAGGATATGCTCATCTTCCTGTCGAACCACAAAAAAATCGAGATCCTCACCCCATCCGGTCTGGCCAAGACAGATGTTCCTATTTCTTCCAAAGTGAAGACGACCCTGGCCAGCATCAACTCGGCTGCCATCCACAAGTGCGTCGCTGGTAACTATATCGAGAGAGGCGAGTACCGGCTGGCTGTCCCGACCGGAACGAACACCGAGCCGGACACGGTCATCGTCTTTAACTACCTCCGCGGGACATTCGGCCTCGACACCTATAACCACAACCCGACCTCCATGAATCTAACGGACTACTCCCTCGGGTCCAGGGCCCTCGTCCAAGGATCCTCGGCGGGGTCCATCTACCGGGTTGACGAGGATGCGACCACGGATGAAGGGACCGGGATTACGATGGACGTGCAGACTGGCTGGTTCACGACGCCGACGAAGGTCAAGATTTTCAGGACGTTCCTCGACTACATCCTCCCGGAAAGCATGACCCTCTCCCTCAGGGTCTACCGGAATTTCAAGGGGACGGCATCGTATGAAAAATCTCTGCCTGGAAACACGCCGGCGGGCCTTAGCCCGGAGATCAGGGATAGCATCAGGGCCCGCCTTGGCATGGCCATTCAGGGCAAGGCGTTCTCCTTCCGCTTCACCAATTCCGAAGCGGCCAAGGTGAAGCTCTCGCGTATCAACTGTGAAATCATCGTCCGCGAAAAAGGCATAGGGGTCCAGGCGACATGAACAACCTGAATAAGCCGGACATCCAGAGGATCATCGCCGCAAGGCTTGAGGAACTCGGCCTGACCCGTCTGTCTAGAATGTTCTCCGTCGAGCATAACATCCCTCGGGGAACCCATAAGGCCGGCCTAACCGGGTCTGCCGGCGGCGACATGACGAAGGCCGTTTACGATACGGACAACGACGGCAAGGTCAACCAGGCGGCAAATGCCGACACAGTTGACGGGAAACACGCAAGTGATTTTCTTGGGGGAACTTATGACACTGACTTCAAGTGCCTCCTGGTCGTGAAATAAAGAAAGAAGGAGAACGTTATGGCAACTCACAGAGTTCCGACATTAGAAACTTTTGGGTGGCAACATCCTGTAATTGGGGCACAGGCGGCACCGCCGGGCTCGCCAGTCAAAGGCGATAGGTATATCATCAACCATGCTAATCCCTCGGGAGCGTGGACTGGACATCCGTACGAGGTAGCTACATATAACGGCTCTGGCTGGATCTTCGCTGTCCCCAATATCGGGTGGTTCTGCTTCCTCAATGCGTCCCCGTGGATCCTGTATTATTATAGTGAAAACTCGATCTGGGAAGAATTCAGGCCGACGCCCGATCTTCACGCCGCCTCACACAAGTCGGCTGGCGGGGACGCGATTAAGCTCGATGAACTTGCCGCCCCGACAGATGTCACGACCCTCGATGCTACGACCTCGTTGCATGGTCTCCTCAAAAAGCTCGGGGGCGGGACGACGAATTTTCTGAGGGCGGATGGGGCCTGGGCCATGCCCCCGGGGGCCGCTCCCCCGACCGGGACCGGCTTCCGGCATGTGACGACCGGGTCAGAAGACGCCTCCTCGAAGCTTGTCGAAAACGCTGACGTCTCTCTCGGCGCGGCGATCGCCGAATCGAAACTCGCGCTCAATAACGCGACTCACCCAAATACGAATGATCCGACGGCCGATCAGAAAGCGGCTCTGGCCGGGACCTCGGGCACCCCAAGCGTAACTAACAAGTACGTCACCAACGCGGATGCCCGGAACACGGACGCCCGGACGCCGACCACCCACGTGCACGCTGGATCCGACATTACCTCTGGGACGCTCGACGGCGACCGCCTGGCCGCGCCCACTACGACGAAACGGGGCGGCGTCAAGGCCACCGGCACACCGAGTGGAAAATTCCTCAAGGACGACGATACCTGGGCTACGCCGGCTGGTGGGGACATGACGAAGGCCGTCTACGATACGGACGCAGACAACATCGTGGACAAGGCCGAGGCGGTAGATGATGGAGCCGGGAACTCCACAACCGCGGCCCAGGTCAAGGAAGCCTATACGAGGCGGGCCGCTTACGACGCCGACTATAAGTGCTTACTGTTCACCATTTAAGGAGTTTTAATGGCGCAATATCGAGTCCCGAACCTTGACACCTTCTTTTGGCAAGATCCGGTTATCTCCGAGACGAACAACCCGCCGGGCAGTCCCGCCAAGGGGAATCGGTATGCCGTATCCGATACACCTACGGGGGCTTGGGTGGGCCATGCCTTTACGATCGCTGCCTATGATGGGTCGGGATGGCTGTTCACCGTTCCAATGACCGGCTGGGCCTTCTGGGATATCGGCGCCAGTTATTACAAGTATTACAGCGGATCAGCCTGGATGGCCATGAAAATGGTCGAGCTTAGTCTGGTTCTGACGGACGTGGTGTCCAGGGATGTCTCAATCTCGGCGCACGGATTCTGCCCAAAGGCCCCGAATGATGCAAGTAAGTTCCTGCGGGGAGACGCCTCTTGGGCCGTACCCGCCGCGGTTGCGAATTACGCCTTGGCGGTAGTGGCTCTGAACCTGGCTACGCTAGCAGACGGAAATACCTACTACTTCGGGTCAAAGGCTGTTGCGCCGAGCGTGACGGCAGGGCGGGCGAGGATTTATATTCCCAAGGCAGGGGCCATTAAGGCCGTTTACCTTCATGCCTATTTTGGCACCGTGGGAACCACCGAAAACGTGTCCTTCTATGTTCGGAAGAACGATACTACCGACACCCTCATTGAAACCTTGCCCATTGATGGGGCCGATCTTTCTATTTTCAATACAAGCCTTAATATCGCCGTGGCGGTTAATGATTCCATCGAGATCAAGATGGTCTGCCCCACATGGTCGACGAATCCGGCCAACATGGCGATCGGCGGAAGCGTCTACATCGAATAATGAGGAGGATAAAATACCTATTCGAACGGTTACAAGTACATGAGCACTTATCCATCGAATCGTAAAGCACGCTTCGAGCGTTGGTTCGACTGTGCTATATGTGGAATTCCCTGGCCAGAGTCCATGCTCAAGAAACAACGTGGGAAACTCGTATGTCCGGAAGACATCGACGGGAAAAGCCACGCAGACTACATGCGTGAGGGTTCACCTCCAGGTGAAGAACCTCGCGAATCACCTTGGACCTCTGACGGAGACGATAAATGAATTATGCCTTAATACAGTCACATGTTACTCGTAATCTAGGTGGTCGTGCTTCAGATCCAGCTATTCCTGCGCTCGTTCAAGATTGGATAAACTCATGCTATCTGGACCTCGTTACTACAGGGAAGTTTCCCGAGTTGGAACGATTTGCTCCGATACCAT
>Ga0315284_10006209_pt1 | contig 17028 bp, 18 predicted proteins | sample YL17G09_16_MG_FD_203696 | JGI IMG/M metagenome (GOLD analysis project Ga0315284, IMG submission 203696) | Sediment microbial communities from Yellowstone Lake, YNP, Wyoming, USA - YL17G09_16 | ecosystem: Environmental > Aquatic > Freshwater > Lake > Sediment | place: USA: Wyoming | collected...
GGCCGAGATGCGCCGACTCGTCGCGCTGGGCGTGGATGGGATCATTACCAACAAGCCGGATGTGCTGAGAGAGGTATTAGCTGGATAGCCCGGCCATGTCATCCAGCATGTCTTGCATCCGCTCGACGTGAGTGCCGGGCCAGTAGATGCGACCACAGCCCGGACAGCGAAAAAATTCCTGGTGCGAGGTAAGCACGTAAGGCGGCACGACATCGGCCAGCGTGGATTTGTCTGCCTCCACCAATTCGCCGTTGCAGGCCACGCAGCGCGAGAACTCGCCGCCCGGCGGCGGGCCGAGCGCGGCGCGTACCTGGTGCAGTTGGCCGGCCAGGTCTTGCGCTTTTATGAGCAACGTGCGCGCGCCACGCCGCGCCGCCAGCGCATGGTCGGCGGTCAGCAGCACGCGGTCTTGCGCGCGGGCGCGGCGCAGCAATTCGGCGTCGTCGGTGTCGGGCGCGTAGACCGTGTCGTAGCCCAGGGCGCGCAGCCAGCGCGTCAGACGACCGAGCATCCCATCGGTCAACAACTTGAGCGAAGGCGTGTCAGTTGAAGGATTCATGGCTCTCTGGTAAGATAGCCACAAGGATACAACGCATGGCCCTGGTTTGTCAAACTAGCATAGGACAAGATGTCATCTTGCCCTACCTTTGTGGAGAATAAGCTGTGAGCTTGGCGGGCATTGCCCTGTCATTCCTGTTGCCCATCGGCGTGATGATGGCGAGTTGGGGCGGGCTGCCGCCGGAAAACTCGCGGCGAGCGGCCAGCGTGGGATTGTTGGCGCTGGCCGTGTCTGTCGTCGCTTACGTGGCGGCGGGATTTGCGTTCCAGTTCGGCGGCATCTGGCACGTCACCCAGATCGAAGCTTACCGCTCGCTCGACCAGGTCTGGTCGCTGCCCGACTCGACCGGCGGCGCATGGAACATTGTCGGGCTGTCGGGCTTTATGCTGGCCGGGGCGTTGGGGCCAGATGGCTTTATTTTGTTTTTACACCAATTGCCGCTGGTGATGACGGCTGCCATGATCCCAATGCTGGCCTTGGCTGGGCGAGTGCACAACCTGGTCGTGGCGGTGGTCGGATTGATCGTAGCACTCATCGTGTTTCCCTTGACCGGCCACTGGGTGTGGGGCGGCGGATGGCTGGCCGCGCTCGGGCAAAACCTGCGCCTGGGTCATGGCTACGTGGACATGGCCGGAGCCGGGCCGGTGTATCTCGTTGGCGGACTGTTGGCGCTCATCGGGCTGGGACTGTTTGACCGGTCACACCCGCGCGAAGAAACAGCGCGATTGCCGGAAGCTCGCCTGCCGCTGCTCGCCGTGGCCGGCGGAGTGCTGTTCAGCCTGGGTTGGATGGCGTGGGCAGCAACCGACCCGCTTCACCCGGCGAGCGCATCCCTCAACATTCCACAGGCGATGGTCAATGGACTGCTCGCGGCATCGGCGGCCACCATCGTCTCGCAACTGTATAGTTGGTTTGCCAGCTCACACGTCGAGCCGTTGATGGCCACCCGCGGTTGGCTGGCAGGTTGGGTCGTCGCCAGCGCGTTGGCCCCGTTTGCCGCGCCCTGGGCGGCGTTGATGCTCGGCGCGCTGACGGGCATCATCGTTCCGCTGGCGATGTACGTCGTAGATCGGTTGCTGCGCCTGGACGATGCGACGGCGGCAGTCTCGGTTTACGGAGTGCCCGGCTTGTTGGGTGCGCTCGCCGTCGGGCTTGTGGCCGATGGACAATGGGGCGCAGGCTGGAACGGCGTCGGCGCAAAAGAATACTTGCTCGCCAACGGCCAGGGCGTGACCGGGCTGCTGACGGCATCGGGGTTCGCCGCCGATCCGGGCCAATTCACCGCGCAACTGGTGGGCATGGGCGCTATTGCCGCGTTCGCGTTCGTCTTCGGCGGGGTGACGATGGCGGCGGCGCATCTCTTGGCGCACGCCTGGCACGGCGCGGGACGTGGACAGACGACCAAGGACGAAGAACGAGTGAAAAAAGACGAGTGACGAATCGGCCGCTCGTCTTTCATTCGCCGTCTTTTTGCTCGAGAAGCTCAATGACCTCTTCGTCTGACACTTGGTCAAAGTGAACGTAGAACGCGCCGACGGCCCAAAAGGGACGCGGGGCAAGCAGGCATTCGACGCGGTCCGCTTTGCTCCCCAGGCGATGAAGGGCTTCCGGCGGGGCGACGGGAACGGCGACAATGAGGGACGCTGGCGCCTGCGCGTCGAGCGTCTGGAGCGCGGCCAGCATCGTCGAGCCGGTCGCCAGCCCGTCGTCAATCACGATGACGGCGCGGCCTGTGATGCGCAGCGCAGGCCGGTCGCCTCGATAGAGCCGGGCGCGGCGAGCCAGTTCTTTACATTGGCGCTCCGATTCAGCCTGGATATAGCCAGCCGGAATCCACAAGTGCTCGATCATATCGCGGTCAACGACGACCTCGCCCGCTTCGGTCACAGCGCCAATCGCCAGCTCGGGATTATCCGGCGCGCCGAGCTTGTGTGTGAGGCAAACGTCGAGCGGAGCGCCGAGCGCGCGGGCCACCTCAAAGGCGACGACGACTCCGCCGCGCGGGACGCCCAGCACGAGCAAGTCGTTGCGGCCCTTGAGGTCGGCCAAGGCCTGAGCGAGTTCTTGTCCGGCAGAGACGCGATCTTGGAATCTCATGGCGGTTTCGGATGTCGGATGTCAGAGATCACTGCTCCTCTGGCTTTTAACTCCCGACCTCCAGCTTTAGGATTTCAGATGGACACGTTGCAGCGCAGTGTACTCTGCGCCGGCAGGTTTCAGGTCGCTCTTGATGAGCGCGATTTCGCTCGCGGCCACCTGACCGAGCGTGCCGACTTGAATGGCGGTGATGACCTCGCCCAGGCGCTTGATGTCATCGGGCGCGGCATCGCGCGCGGCGCGGCCTAACGTGAGGTGCGGCTGAAAGCCCCGGTCTTCGGGCGGATAGCCCAGCGGCGAGATGGCCGATTCGACGGCGCGCTGCAAGCTGTTCAGCCCGCCGGTCGGCTCAGCGACGCCGATCCACACGACGCGCGGACGCTTGGGACTGGGAAAGCAGCCCACGCCGCCGATGGTCACTGTGAACGGCGCGACGCCGTGCGCGGCAGCGGACATGGCCCGGGTGATCGCGTCGAGCTGCGACACGGGCACCTGGCCGAGAAACTTGAGCGTCAGGTGAATCCCTTCGACGCGGACCCAGCGCACGCTGCGCGGCGGCGCGGCAGTTTTGAGCTGCGCCTGCACCTGTTCCATCAAGCGTAGGATTTCGGCAGGTAGTTCAATCGCGATAAACGTTCGTAGAGTATTCATGCTAAAATTATGGCACAGGGTTGGAGGTAAGTCAAGCGCGTATCTGGCGTATGACTTATGGCTGATCATTTGCTTTTCAGCACGCTGCACGGGAGTAGACAACACGCGGTAGGCCACAGGCGATGTGCCATAAGCAACAGGCGATCCGCAATCCAGGAGGATTAATTCATGTCGAACGTTCAAAGCATTGCCCAGGCGATTGTCGCCAATGTGGAAAAGGTCATCATCGGCAAGCGCGACGCCGTGGAGCTGGCGGTGGTGGGGCTATTATGCCAGGGCCATCTGTTGATCGAAGATGTGCCCGGCGTCGGCAAGACGATGCTGGCGCGCTCCATCGCCAAATCCATCGGCTGCGCCTTTCGCCGCATCCAGTTCACGCCGGACATGCTGCCCAGCGACGTGACCGGCGTTTCGATTTTCAATCAGCAGTCGCGCGAGTTCGAGTTCCGCGAAGGGCCGGTCTTTGCGCAGATCGTGTTGGCCGACGAGATCAACCGCGCCACGCCCAAGACGCAAGCCGCGCTGTTGGAGGCGATGGGCGAGCGGCAGGTGACGGTGGACGGCGTGACGCGTACGCTTTCGCGTCCATTCCTCGTGCTGGCAACGCAAAACCCGATCGAGTACGAAGGCACCTTCCCGCTGCCCGAAGCGCAGCTCGACCGCTTTATGCTGCGGATTCGCCTGGGCTATCCCAGTGTAGGCAACGAGATTGCCATGTTGGACTCGCAGCAATTCAAGCACCCCATTGACGACCTGCAACAAGCGGTGGACACGCAGTCGTTGATCGAGGCGCAAGAAGCCATCAAGTCGGTTCACGTGGACGACAAGATCAAGTCGTACATCGTGGAGCTGATGACCCAGACGCGCAAGCATCCCGAAGTGTTTCTGGGCGCCAGCCCGCGCGGATCGCTGGTGATGTATCGCACGGCGCAGGCGCGCGCGGCGATAGTGAGCCGTGATTTCGTGACGCCCGACGACGTCAAGGCGCTGGCTCCGGCCTGCCTGGCTCACCGGATGATTGTCAGCCCCTCGGCGCGCATCAAGGACGTGACGGCGGAAAGCGTCCTCTCCGAAATTCTGAGCAGCGTGCCTGTGCCGGGAGCTTCGGTGCGCCGATGACTCGACTCAGAACGGTTCTCGCGCTGGGCTTTCTCTGTCTCGTCGGAGCGCTGGTCTCCGGGCGCGAAGTGTTCTATCAACTCACCTACGCCATTGTGGTAGTGCTGCTATTGGCGCTCTTTTGGGCGTGGACGGGTGTGGGCTGGCTGCGCTTTTCGCGGCAGACGCGCATCCGCCGCGCGCAGGTGGGGCGGCCACTCGACGAGCGACTGGCCGTCCGCAACACGGGCCGATTGCCCAAGCTCTGGCTGGAAGTGGACGACCGCTCGAACCTGCCGGGGCATCACGCTGGCTTTGTCATCAGCAACCTTGCGGCAGGCTCCGACCGTGGCTGGACGGTGCGGACGACGTGCCAGGAGCGCGGGCGCTTTACGCTTGGGCCGGTCGTGTTGACCAGCGGTGATCCATTCGGCCTGTACCGTGTATCGCGCAAGATTCCGGCCACCTCGACGGTCGTCGTCTATCCGGCGATGGTGGACTTGAGAATGTTTCCCCTGCCCGTCGGTCGCTTGCCCGGCGGCGATGCGCTGCGCCGCCGCACGCACTATATCACGACGAACGCCTCCGGCGTGCGCGACTATGCGCCTGGCGATGGCCTTAATCGCATCCACTGGCCTTCTACCGCCAAGCGCGACCGGATGATCGTCAAAGAATTTGAGCTGGACCCGCTCTCGGATGTGTGGATCGTCGTGGACATGCACCGCGCCGTTCACCACGACGCCGGCGTGCAGGAATGGCGCAAGCAGATTCAAGAGATTGATAACCTGCCTCCCTGGTCGCGCAAACCGCGCCGGATCGAGCTGCCGCCGAGCACCGAAGAATACGCGGTGACGACAGCGGCTTCTATCGCCCAATACTTTTTGCGTCACGATCGCGCCTTGGGGCTGGTCGCCGTCGGCCACCGGCGCGAAGTGATTCAGGCCGACCGGGGCGAGCGGCAGCTCAACAAGATTTTAGAGACGCTGGCCGTGCTGCACGCGCAGGGCGATTTCTCGCTCCGTGAGGTCTTGGCCGCTGAGGCGATGGGCCTTTCACGCGGGACGACGCTGATCATTGTGTCGTCGTCGCCGGATATACGCTATGCCATTGCGGCGCGGCATCTGGACCGCAGCGGATTGAGTGTGGTGGCGGTGCTGATTGACCCGCAGAGCTTTGGCGGGCCGCACGGCATCGGCGAGGTGGCCGCGCAGTTTACGCTGGCCGCCATCCCGAACTATGTGGTTCGCAAGGGCGATCTGCTGGAAGAGGTGCTGGGCAAGGCGGTGGCGCTCCGGCGAGCGGTGTAAGGGGGAACAGAAAGTTCTCTCATCTGGTATAATCCTGTCAGGTGCGCTTCAGCGGGTGTGGACGCAAAATTTGGATGTAGCAAATGAGCGAGAAAGAGTTCTTGATCTATCTGGACGAAGCGCACGAGAATCGCTATCGCCAGCGGCATGTATGGAAGCATGGTAAGATTGTCGAGTTCCGCATTCAATACGAGGCCTTTATCGCAGGCCGGTGGTATCCCGTGGTGCGATATGACAGTGCTCATGGTGAGCCGCATCGAGACACCCTTCATCCTCACGCAGAGCAGACTAGAGAGATGTATCCAGGCTATACCAACACCGAAGTATTGACGATTGGTCAGCGGGACATTATGGAGAACTGGCCAAGGTACCGAGCGGAGTATGAGAAGGAGATGGAACGATGAATGGATTCTACCGAGCCAAGTTCAACGAACTGTTCATGGAGTTTACGCGCTACCTGGTGGAGCACCCCGAGTTTGCAGAGCGCATCCCAGAAGGCGCTCAAGTTGTGCTACTGGACCAGCATGACCCTCAATACAGCCGACAGGCTATCGAATTGGCGCAGCAGGCACGGAAGACGGATGATGTGCCGGGCCGCACGGTTGTGTACGTTGAAGTCACCGAGATGACACCCGTCCGATCTCGGTTGCAGAGACTCGATATCCTGGGGCGACCACCTGCTTACGCTGTTGCTTGACATTGCGCTCGACGCTCAATGGCCCTCCCGTAGGTTTACAACCTGCCGGAGGGTTTTCTTGTGTGGGCCACATGTTCGATCCAGTTCATCAAAACCGTCTCGATTGCCCCAGCCCACCGCAGGTAGACTAGCGCCAGCGCGCACGCGCCCACGATCAGCGCGACCCACTCAGCAAGACCCAAGCTCGCCGCATTTGCCCCGACCCAACTAGAGACGATCAGTCCGGGCAATCGCCCAATGGCGATCAACGCTATCATTTTTCCGATGGGCAAATCGGTCAGGCCGACAGCAAAGCAGGTCAAGTCGTCAGGCAAAAAGGGCAAGAGGAAAATCAGAAAGAAAAACAGCGCGCCTCGCCGTGCGACGAGGCGATCCAGCTTTTCAAGCTGCTCGCCGCGGACGAGCCTGACGACAAAGGGACGTCCCCACTTGCGAGTGAGGATGAGAACGATGCCCGTGCCCAGCATCACGCCGAGCAGGCTGTAGAGCGTCCCCCGCCACACACCGAACAGGTAGCCGTTCGCCAGCCCAATGACCTGGCCCGGGACCGGCGCGGCGATGACCTGCGCTGCGTTCAGCGCGATGCTGACCAGCGGCGCCCACGCCCCGAACGACGCGATCCACGCCTGCATGGCCGTGCGGTTGCGAAACAGGGACCACAACTCGCCACCCCAGCGCCACGTCGCCGCGCCGAGCGCGACGAGCACGGCAAGTCCAATGCTCCTGCAGATGATGCGCTCGCGTTTCATGGCACGCTGACTATATCAGCCTGCACCGCTTCCGTCAAACGCCCCATCGTGTTATACTCCCGTACTGCGTACTCTATTGCGTGACGAAATACGCCTAGTCCACCACACAATGATGGCTCCTGAATGCAGACCAAAAACTCTATCCTTTACCTCACCGTCTTTGTCGGCGGCATGACCTCGCTGGCGGTTGAGATTTCGGCTTCGCGGCTGCTGAACCCGCGCTTTGGCGACTCGAACCTGGTGTGGGCCAGCGTCATCGGGCTGATCCTGGTCTACCTCACAGTCGGGTACGCGCTGGGCGGACGCTGGGCCGACCGTTCGCCCAAGCCGGCGACGCTCTTTGGCATCATCGCCTGGGCGGCGTTCACGGTGGGGCTGGTTCCGTTCGCAGCAGAGCCAGTGTTGCGGCTGGCCGACCGTGGCATCACGAACTGGAATGCCGGCATACTGGCCGGGTCGTTTGGCGCGATACTGGCGCTATTTAGTGTTCCGGTGACCCTACTCGGCTGCGTCTCGCCGTTCGCCATCCGGCTGGCCGTTTCGGACGTGGCGACCGCGGGCGGCGTGGCCGGGCGCATCTATGCCATCTCGACGGCTGGCTCGTTCCTCGGCACATTCCTGCCTGCGTTGTTGACGATTCCCAACATCGGCACGCGCAACACGTTTCTCTTGTTCGCTTTTCTCTTGCTGGCGGTCGCTTTCATCGGCCTGGGGCGACGCGCGCTGGTCTATCTCTGGATGCCAGTCGTGCTCATTATCCTCGCGGTGCTGCTGCGCGGGCAGGTCGTCAAGCCGGTCGAGGGCGTGATTTACGAGACCGAGTCAGCCTACAACTATATCCAGGTCGTCGAGCGCAACGGCGCGCGTTACTTGCTGCTCAACGAGGGACAAGGGATTCACTCGATTTACGACCCGAACAATTTACGAACGTTCGGCACGTGGGATTATTTTCTCGTCGCGCCTTTTTTCAATCCCCCGCCGTTTGAGCCGGAACGAGTCAAGCGCGCGGCGATCGTCGGCCTGGCGGCGGGCACCATCGCGCGACAGTACACGGCGGTCTATGGCCCGCTGCCGATTGACGGGATTGAAATTGATCCCAAGATTATTCAGGTCGGGCGTGATTACTTTTCGATGAATCAGCCGAACCTGAACGTCATCGTCGGCGATGGACGCTACGCGCTGGCGCACTCGACACAGCGTTACGACGTGATCGGCGTGGACGCTTACCGGCTGCCCTACATCCCCTGGCACCTGACGACGCGCGAGTTCTTTTCCCAGGTCCGCGCCCACCTGACCGAGAACGGCGTGCTCGTCGTCAACGTGGGTCGCACGGAAGATGACTACCGCCTGATCGAGGCAATGGTTGCCACGCTGCAAACCGTGTTCCCGTCGGCGCACGTCATCAATTTGCCGAACACGTTCAATGCGATGGTCGTCGCCACCGTGCAGCCGTCCACGTCAGATCACCTGCGCGCAAACTTGCCACTCCTCAAGCATCCGCTCTTGCGCGAGGTGGCCGACGACGCGCTCAAGAATCTGCGCCCGACCAGACCGGGGCCGGTCGTCTTTACCGACGATAAAGCGCCCGTGGAGCAACTGACGAATGCGATCGTGCTGCGCTTTATGGCGCAGACGGCGATGGGGCAAGTCGTGTTGCCATGAGGACGCGGAGCGTAGAGCGTGGAGAATGGAGCGTAAAATGAATCGTTGGATTCAAGTGCTGCTGCAAATAGTGATCGTGGTCGCTGTGCCGATCGTGCTGGTGGTGATGCCGGTGCGCCTGTTAATGCACCCGCGCTACGTGTGGCTCGAATATGGCAAGCCGGACTTTGCGCCGGACCCGCTCGGTTTTACGCGGGAGGAGCGGACGCGGCTGGCGATCATTGGCGTCGAGTCCATCGTCGGGCCGCGCGGCGGCGTCGTGCTGCAAGAGGCGCGGCTTCCCGATGGCTCGCCCGCGTTCAACCAGCGCGAAGTGGATCACATGCAGGACGTGCGGGTGGTGACGGCCAATATTTACGTGGCGCAGGTGGTGATGTTGATCGCGGCGGCGCTCGCGGCGTTCGCGCTAGTACGTGCCGGGCCTAAATCGGCTGCGCCAACAGCCATGTTGACCGGGGCGAGTGGCACGCTGGTCTTGCTCGTGGCGCTAGTCGCCCTTGTGCTAGTCGGCTTTGACACGTTCTTTACGGCGTTTCACCGCGTGTTTTTCACAGGCGAGACCTGGCTGTTCGATTTTACCGATACCCTCATTCGCCTGTACCCGCCGCAATTCTGGTTCGACGCCGCCACCGTCATCGGCGTGACGACCATCGTCGAAGCAGTCGTGTTGGGCATAGCAGCGTGGTGGTGGGGCAGGTCCGTACATTGAGCACGCTATTCACCCGTCGAGCGTTCTGGGTTCTTCTGGCTATGGCCTGTCTAGCAGTGGTGCCTGCCTTGGTTCTAGCCAGCCCCCTTGTGCAGGAACAGGTCAGCGGCAACTTGCTCGTGGACGGCGACTTTGAAGCGCCGGACCCGTGGGTCAAGCAAGACGCCATCGAAGAAGTCCAGGTAGCTCCCGGCTGGCGCGCCTGGTACCTCGACGCGCCGCTCGCATACGTCCAAATGCCGACCAATTGCGAAAAAGGTGCAGACGGCTATCACTGTTACTGGATGCGGCCTGAATTCCGCACGAACGTGGACTTTGCCAACCGCATTCACGGTGGCGTCCGCTCGCAAAAATATTTTTCGTATGGCCGGATGCACGAAGCTGGTCTGACGCAGCAGGTGCGTGGCATTCCGCCCGGCGCGCGCGTCCGCTTTTCCATCTGGGTACAAGCGTGGATGTGCTCCGATCCTGCTGTGTGCGGCAAGAGCGGCGAGCGTTCCGACGCTCCGGCGGACATGCACTTGCGCGTGGGGATTGATCCACTCGGCGGCACGGACCCATTCACGACGACGGTCGTCTGGTCAGCCGAACAGCCGGCGTGGGACAAGTTTGTGCTGTTCCAGGTAGAGACGGTGGCAATCAGCGACACAGTGACCGTGTTCACCCATTCGCGCCCGGAATGGGAATGGGCGCGCAAGAACAACGACGTGTACCTGGACGACGCAAGCCTGGTCATCGTCGGCGCATACACAACGCCGACCCCACAAATAACGGCGGGGCAGGCCGTCACAGCGACATTGACTGGCAGGGCGCGCGCCACCGCGCCTGTCTCCACTGCCACACCGTTCCCCGTCGGCGCGATCACGTACACCGTGCAGATGGGTGACACGCTATTCGACATCGCGCTCCGGCACGGCCTGCAAGTGAGCGACCTGGTCAAGCTAAATCGAATCCTCACGAGCACCGAACTGTTTCTCGGACAGCCGCTTGTCATTCGGATCGAGCCTGCCACGCCGACAGCTCAGCCCATCGAGCCGAGTGCGACGCTCATGTCCAGCGCCACTCTACAGCCCAGCGCGACACCGCCCCCGCTCATTCCTACTGTAGAATCGATGCCGACGCCGCCTGCCACGCCCAATCACTCGCGCGGGTTGCCGGTGTCGGCGCTGGCGTTGATTGGGGCGGGCTGCCTGGTTGTCGCGTTGGGCATCGGAGTGCGCCTCACAACGCTCAGGCGCGAAAAGCCAGCCGCGCAAAGCAAAAAACCGCGCAGCAAAAAGCAATGATTCGAGGAACTGGGTATAATATCTCGACAGCAGATACGGAGATTGGATATGGCGGCCAAACGCAAACCCAAATACGAATGGAATGCCGACAGCATTCGCGCGCTGCGTCGCCACCTGGACATGTCCCAACAGCAAATGTCCCAAGAACTGGGCATCCGCCAGCAGACCATCAGCGATTGGGAGCTGGGGTATCATTGCCCGCGAGGTGGCATGGCGCGCCTGTTGGCCATCGTCGCTGAACGCGCCGAGTTCCGATACCGCACCAACGAGCCAAGCAAGACCGACAAGGCATAGCTCACCTCTTCACCTCTTTCCCTCTTGACAGTCTACACGAAATCGTGTATAATGTAATCGCGCTCTTTTTTGTCGAGACAAACACGATTTCGTGTGCTCTTTTTCGAGCGGAGGAAGAATGGGCATGTACTCGCTGGAACACATTATCCGGGAATGGAAAAAAGCGGAGCTGACCGCCGAGCAAGTGATCGGGCAGATTTTGCTCATGATCCGGGAAATGCACAAGCAACTCGCTCAGATAGAATCCAGGCTCGCTCGTTTGGAGCAACCTCCCAAACGGTAAATAGAACCCCCGGCCTCATTGCCAAGGCCGGGGGCTATGTCAGCGCCGGAGAGCCGTTGTCTTTTATGCCCCGAACTTGTTCATCCTCTTGGCATACGAAAGCGCGAGAGGCATCAAGTCAGTGGCCTGAAATTGGCCCAGCGCGCCCTTGAGGCATTCCGTCTCACCAAAGCCGGTCACGTCGTTGCGACGGGTCAGCCCGGGCGCACGCGCTGCGAGCAGCGTCGGCACCGGATGCCACGAGTGCGCCTTCCACACCGCGGGCGTGGAATGATCCCCCGTGACGATGAGCACGTCGGGCACTAGTTCAAGGATGCGCGGAATGACGGCATCCACTTTTTCGATCTCGGCGGCCTTGCCCTCGAAATTTCCATCTTCGCCGCGGCTGTCGGTGTACTTGAAGTGGAAGAAAAAGAAATCGTAACTATTCCAGTTGGCCCTGAGCGCTTCCACTTGTTCGCCCAGGTGATGCAGCCCTTGAATGAGCGTCATGCCCGCCAGGCTTGCCAGTCCCTTGTACATCGGATAGACGGCGATGGCAGCGGCGCGCAGCTTGTAGATATCCTCGAACTTTGGCAGGCCCGGCTCTTGCGCCCAACCGCGTAGCGTGACCATGTTCGCCGGGCGCTCATTCTTGAGAATCTCGCGCGCCTGGGCAATCCACTCGTTGGCGAGGTCCGCCGTATGTTGGGCCTCCGGGTCAAGCGCATTCACCGGCAGCGGCTTGCGCCCCGTCTTTTGCGGATCAGTCTCGGAGAGTTTATCCGCTAGCCCTTTGCCGCGCAGGATGAGCGCAAAGCGATAGTCCTGCACTGGCTCGACGATCACTTCGACGCCAGGCAGCTTGATGGGCTTGAGCATTTTCACCAGCTCGGCGCATTTCTCGGTCGGGATGCGGCCCGCGCGCCGGTCGGTGATGACCCTATTCTCGTCCACCGTGCAAAAGTTGCCGCGCGCGGCCACGTCATCGGGCGTCAGCTCCAGGCCAATGCCCACGCTTTCCAGCACGCCTCGCCCGATGAGATACTTGACCGGGTCGTAGCCCAACAGCGCCAGGTGGCCCGGTCCCGACCCCGGCGTGATACCATGTGCAATCGGGATCGAAAGCCCAATCATGCCTTCGCGGGCAAGCTTGTCCAGGTTCGGCGTTTGGGCAAACTCGAGTTCCGTCGGCCCGCCCGGCTCGCGGGGCAGCCCGCCCAGCCCATCCATCACGAGCAGGATGATTTTGGTATCTGCCGTCATCGTCAGCTCGCGCATCAATTCCAAGTCAGCCATGTGACCTCCATCAAATCTCAAAACGGCAATTTAAAATTTGACATTTGAGATTTGAGAGCAGATTATAGCACAGCCACGCCGAATTCGCTTTGACACCCCTATCCTTTTCTGTTACAATCCCTTCTCATACGATTGCAGCAAGGAAACCAAGTGCTCGCCAAGGACGGCCACCGCAAATCTCGGAAGGCATGGCACACGTCAGCCTTGAAGTGGCTGGTGCCGGGCATTGGCATCAAGCGCTGGCTGCTATTGCTGCTCTTGAGTGTCATTTTTCTGGCGCTCGGCGGGGCCTACGTGCTCGTGAATTTTTACCGCGAGCAAGCTGTCCCGCCGGTGTTTTATTATCTGACGCTGCAATTCATTCCACGCCTGGCGCGCGCGGCGCTCTTTGGCGCGCTGGGCGTCGGCGCGTTCATCGTGGCCCTGATTCAACTCAACCGGTCGTTGCTGGCGCCCTTTGTGCGGCCTGGCTCCGAGCCGGTGGTGGACGCGGTGTATCGCCACCGCCAGCGCGAGCGTGGCCCCAAGGTCGTCGCCCTCGGCGGAGGCACCGGGCTTTCCACACTGCTGCGAGGCTTGCGAGAGTATACGTCGAACATCACCGCCATCGTCACCGTGGCCGACGACGGCGGATCTTCCGGGCGGCTGCGGCGCGAGCTGGGCGTGCTGCCGCCGGGCGATTTTCGCAACTGCATCGCCGCGCTGGCCGACAGCGAATCGCTGACGACGCAGCTCTTTCAGTATCGCTTCGTCGAAGGACAGGGGTTAGACGGCCACAGTTTTGGCAATCTGTTCATCGCCGCGATGGCAGGCGTGACGGGCAGCTTTGAAAGCGCACTGGTCGAAAGCAGTCGTGTGTTGGCTGTGCGGGGGCGCATCTTGCCCAGCACGTTGAAAAGCGTCACGCTGATGGCCGATCTGCGTGAGGAGGTTGAAGGCCGGATCAACCGCGTGGCCGGCGAGTCGCGCATCACCGAGAGCGGCGGGTACATTGAGCGCGTGTACCTGGAGCCGGGCGACGCTCGCGCGTACCCGGAAGCCATCCACGCCATTCTTGAAGCCGACCTGGTGATCCTGGGGCCGGGCAGTCTGTATACCAGCATCATGCCCAACCTGCTCGTGCGCGATATTGCCCAGGCGATCCGGGCGAGCCGCGCGCTCACAATCTATGTATGCAACGTTGCCACGCAGCACGGCGAAACCGATCATTACTCGACGACGGATCACGTGGCCGCCATCAAGCGGCACGTGGGAGAGGAATTGGTGAACGTCGTATTGGCTAATGACCGGCTGGATGTAGATTTCCAAGCGGCTGCGCCTGGGGGCGTGGGCGAAATGGTTCAGCCGAGTCAGCCGCAGGGTCCGCGCCTGGTGACGACTGACTTGGTTGACGTGGAGCATCCCTGGCGGCACGATAGCCGCAAATTGGCGCAGGCCGTCATGGATGTATACGCTCAATCTGGCGGACGCGCCGGGACGAACTGATCCAAAATGCAAGAACGGCAAACGCCCTCATCCGGGCGTTTGGAATCAATCCGAAACTAGACACGAGGAGAGTTTTCAATGGCTACCAAGGTTGGCATCAACGGCTTTGGCCGTATTGGACGACAAGTGCTCAAGGCGATTCGGGACTATTACCCCAACACCTTAAAAGTCATCGCTTTTAACGACATTGGCGATCTCAAGACGATGGCGCACTTGCTCAAGTACGACTCGAACTATGGCCGCTTTGACGGCACGGTCGAAGTGGGCGACGGCGCGCTGATCATTGACGGCAAGCCGGTCAAGGTGTTCAAAGAGACCGAGCCGGACAAGCTGCCGTGGGGCGATCTGGGCGTGGACATTGTCATCGAAAGCACCGGCCTGTTCACCGTCAAGAAAGACGGCGTGAACAAAAAGGGCAAGACGGTCAAGGGCGCGGAAAATCACATCACCAAAGGCGGTGCCAAAAAGGTCATCATCTCGGCCCCATCGGAAGGCGAAGACCTGACCATCGTCATGGGCGTCAACGACGACAAGTACGACCCGGCCAGTCACCACGTCCTCTCGAATGCGTCCTGCACGACAAACTGCCTGGCTCCGGCGGTCAAAGTGGTGCACGACAAGTACAAGATCGTGCGCGGGTTCATGACTACCATTCACGCCTACACGAACGATCAAAAGCTTTTGGACATGCCGCACAGCGACCTGCGCCGCGCGCGCGCCGCGGCTATGAGCATCATCCCCACGACGACCGGCGCGGCCAAGGCGCTCAAGCTGGTCATCCCTGATCTGGCGGGCAAGTTCGACGGCTATGCGCTGCGCGTGCCGACCTCGACGGTTTCTGTCGTGGATTTTACTGCCCAGCTCGAGACGCCGACGACAACCGCCGAGCTGCGCCAGGCCTTTCGCGATGCGGCCGCCGGCCCGATGAAGGGCATCCTGGCCGCCGTGGACGAGCCGCTGGTCAGCATTGATTTCAAGGGCGACGCGCACAGTTCGTCGGTGGACCTGCCGTTCACGATGGTGCTTGGCGCAGACAAGAGTGATTTCGTCAAGGTCGTGGCCTGGTACGATAACGAGTGGGGTTATAGCGTCCGCACGGCCGACCTGGCGAATCTCATTGCGAGCAAGCTCTAGTGTGTGATCGGTGGTCAGTCATCGGTGATCAGTTGATCCGCAGGCCGAGCGACTGATCACTGAGCAACTGATCACTGATCGCGAGTAACTGCCATGAACAAGAAAACCGTCAAAGACATTGACCTGAAAGGCAAGCGCGTGCTGATGCGCGTGGACTTTAACGTGCCGATGAAAGACGGCGCGGTCTCGGACGACAAGCGCATCAAGGCATCGCTGCCGACGATCCAGTACGTGCTGGAGCAGAATGCCGCGCTGATTCTGATGAGCCACCTGGGCCGGCCCAAAGGCACAGGGTTCGATGCCGAGTTCAGCCTCAAGGCTGCAGCGGAAGCATTGAGCAAGCTGCTGGGCAAGCCGGTCAAGATGGCGCCCGATTGCATCGGCCCGGAAGTCGAGGCGATGGCGCAAGCTCTCAAGCCCGGTCAAGTGCTGATGCTCGAAAACGTCCGCTTCCACAAGGAAGAGGAAAAGAACGATGTCGAGTTCGCCAAGAAACTGGCGGCGTTGGGCGAGGTGTACGTCAACGATGCGTTCGGGTCGGCGCACCGCGCGCACGCCAGCACCGAAGGCGTCGCGCGCTTTCTGCCCGCCGTGTCCGGCTTTTTGATGGAGCAGGAACTCGAATACCTGGGCCGCGCGACGCTGAATCCAGAGCGACCTTACATCGCCATCCTCGGCGGAGCCAAGATCAGCGACAAGATTGCGGTGATCGAAAACTTGCTCACGAAATGCGACAGGCTCATCGTCGGCGGCGGCATGGCGAACACGTTCCTGGCGGCCAAAGGCTACGCCATGGCCGATAGCCTGGTCGAGACCAGCGCAGTGGACACGGCCAAAGACATCATGGCGAAAGCGGGCGACAAGCTGATGCTGCCGGTGGATGCGGTCATCGGCGACAAGTTCGAAGCCGAGGCGAATAGCCAGGTGGTGGACGCGGACAAGGTCCCGGCGGGCTGGCGCGTGATGGACATTGGCCCCAAGAGCGTCAAGGCTTTTGGCGATGCGCTCAAAGGCGCCAGGCTCGTCGTGTGGAACGGGCCGATGGGCGTGTTCGAGTTCCCGAAATTCGCCGAGGGCACGTTTGCCATCGCCCACGTGTTGGCCGAAAGCGGCGCGACGACCGTCATCGGCGGAGGCGATAGCGCCAGCGCGGTCAAGAAGGCAGGCGTCGCCGGCAAGATGACGCACGTCTCGACCGGCGGCGGCGCGTCGCTGGAATTCCTGGAAGGCAAAGTGCTGCCGGGTGTCGCGGCGCTGAACGACAAATAGTTCAAATATCAAATTTCACAAAAATCAGAAACCCGTTTTCTGCCCGAGGCGAGAAAACGGGTTTCTGGTATAGAGAGCCAGGCAGCCAAGAGAAATAAAAGAGTTCGTTCAGTGTGCCTGGTCTGCGTTGTGCCACCCTCCAAAGGTGCCCGCCAGGCCAGCCGCACACGTCAACGCCACCACGATATAGCTTTGCAGGCCGACTTGCGCTGAGCGCGGGCCGGGCGGCCGGCATAATCGGACAGCCCGAACCGTTCGATGACGCGCGCTGTGGCGCTCGCTTGGGCAACGCCGTGCAGCCGCCGGGCCCCAAGTTCTCGCGCACGGTCAGCTCTGGATAGGCAGCCGGCGTCTCCACGAGATGGCCGACCCTTCGCCACGGGCCGCGTCCACCGTGGCGGATCGGCTCGCCAAACAAAGACACGCCGCCTGTGCTCGGACGAATCATGCCGAGCATCGCCCGGATGGTG
>Ga0315284_10006210_pt1 | contig 17027 bp, 22 predicted proteins | sample YL17G09_16_MG_FD_203696 | JGI IMG/M metagenome (GOLD analysis project Ga0315284, IMG submission 203696) | Sediment microbial communities from Yellowstone Lake, YNP, Wyoming, USA - YL17G09_16 | ecosystem: Environmental > Aquatic > Freshwater > Lake > Sediment | place: USA: Wyoming | collected...
CTTGTCAGACGTATTTCGTATTGCGTATCTCGTCGGCGCAACGGAATACGAAAAGAGGCGATTTTTTGCCCGTTGCTAACTCTTGACCAAAATCATTTCCGTCTGCGGCCTGGTGAGCCATTCCACGCCGCGCGGCGTCACGACGACGTTTTCCTCCAGGCTGACGTAGCCGCGATTCGGAACCTGCGCGCCCAGCTCGAGCGTGAACACGTTGTCCGCCTCGATGACGCCGTAGGGCGTCTGGCCGTAGCGCTCCCAACGCGGGCCAAGCACCGTCGAGCCGTCGTGCGATGAGCGGCCCACTTGATGCCCGGTGGCGTGAGCGTATTCGGGGTAGCCCGCGCGGACGAGTGTGCTGCGCGCGGCCTGGTCTACTTCCCAGCCCAGCGCGCCCGGCTTGAGCGCCTTGGCCGCCGCCAGAATCGCCGAGCGCACCGCGTTGAACGCGCGTTGCACGTCGGGCGGCGGTTGCGTTTCGCCCTCGTCGAGAAAATACCACAGGCGTTGAATGTCCGAACAATATCCGCCTTGCTTGACGCCAAAGTCCATCTGGAGGACGTGACCCCGCCCGGCCTGGTAAGGCCCCGGCGCGGCGTGGCCCACCGGGCTTGACGGCCCGGCGGAAAAGATGGGACAATAATCCAGCTCCCACGCCGGCTCGACCTGGTACGCGGCCATGCGCTCGCGCACAAAATCGCGCAGCTCGATTTCCGTCTGGTCCGGCTTCAAGAACTGGGTCAGCTCGTCAAAGATCTTGTCCGTCGTGGCAATCGCAGCCTTGATGCGCGCGACCTCGGCAGGCGACTTGCGTCCGCGCAGCGCGCCGATGACGTTTTCCGCGCTGATGAAACACGCGCTGTAGGGCGTGCCCTCCAGCACGCGAAACAGCGTGGCCCACATCCCATGCGTCAGGCCGTCGGCCGCCGGATCGTTTTCTGAATAGTTGATGGCGATGCACTGGGGCTTGATTCGGCTGAGCGTCTCTACCAGCGGCAGGCGGATACTTTCGTCGTAGCCGATCACCTGCTGATACGCGCCGGTCATCAAGACGTTCTCGCGGTCAAAGCGCCCGACGATGGCGACGCGGTCGCCCTTGGCCGTGATGATGAACGCCGAATGCCACGCCACCTCCACGCCCGCAATCAAATCCATGCACGGGTCTTTGGTCTGTGAGGTTTCGCGCACAAACGTCAGCCAGGCATCCACGTCTTTTTCTTTGAGAATCTGGACCGCCTGCGTGACTTTTTCTCGAACAATGTTGCTGTCGAACATTGCGCTCCTGTACTACGTATTGCGTGTTGCGTAACGGGATACGCAACACGCAATACGATGATCAATCTTTGCCGATGATGCGGCGATAGACCGCGTCCAACTCTTCGTCGGAATAGAAATGAATGATGACCTTGCCGCCTTTGCGGCTGCGGAACAGATTGACCTTGGTGCCCAGCGCGCGGCGCATCCGGTCTTCCAGCGAGCGCGTTTCGGCAGAGGCAACAACTTTTTTGGCTTTGGTCTTGGGCTCGGCCAAGATGCGCCGTACCAATTCTTCCGTCTGGCGGACGGAAAGATTGTTGCGCGTCACCGTCGCCAATGCTTTGAGCATCGCCGCGTCGTCGAGCGCCTGCAACGCGCGCGCGTGCCCTTCGCTGATGGTCCCATCCGCCAGGCGAGCCTTGACCGGCTCGGGCAGCTTGAGCAGGCGGACAGCGTTCGCCACTGCCGCGCGGCTGCGGCCCACGCGCTCGGCCACCTTTTCCTGCGTCAAGCGAAATTCGTCCATGAGCTGGCGAAACGCGGCGGCTTCTTCGAGGGGATTGAGGTCGGCGCGCTGGAGATTTTCCACCAGCGCTAATTCGAGCATTTGCTGCGGCGCGGCCTCTTTGATAACGACCGGCACCGTCGTCAGCCCGGCGAGTTGCGCCGCTCGCCAGCGCCGCTCGCCCGCGATCAATTGATAGCCGTTCGCGCTCTGCGTGACGATGAGCGGCTGAATCAGCCCGTGCTCGCGGATCGAATCGGCCAGCTCTTGCAGCGCCACACGGTCTATCGTGGCGCGGGGCTGCCGGGGATTGGGCGTGATGGCCTCCACCGGCGCTTCGGCCACGCCGACCTGCGGCGCGCCCGCTTCGCGCTCACCCTGCCACGATGTGTCCGGGATGAGCGCTCCCAGTCCTTTGCCGAGTCCCGTCTTGCGTGGCATGTTGACCTCGAATCTCAAACGTCAAACGTCAAATCAGTTCTGTGTGGCGACGTTTGACTTTTGGTCACCCGCTAACAACTCTTGAGCAAGCGTCTGATAAGCCAGCCCGCCCGGCGAGTGAGGCGAGTAGGACAGAATCGGCTCGCCGTAGCTGGGCGCTTCGGAGAGGCGCACGTTGCGCGGCACCACGACCGTGAACACCTGGCTCTCGAAATGCTTGCGCACTTCTTCCGTTACCTGCCGAGCCAGATTCGCGCGCCCGTCGAACATGGTCATCAGCAAGCCGCGCACCTGAAGCGAGGGATTGAGCGAGCGGCGCACCAGGCTGATGGTCGTCATCAGTTGCGTCAGCCCTTCGAGCGCCAGGTATTCGCACTGCACCGGCACGATGACGCCGTGCGCCGCCGCCAGCGCGTTGACGGTGAGCAGCCCCAGGCTCGGCGGGCAGTCCACGAAAACGTAATCGTAGCGGTCGCGCACCGGGCGCAGCGCGGCGCGGAGTTTCGTCTCGCGCCCGCGCATCTCCACCAGCTCGATTTCCGCGCCGGCCAGTTGCGGCGACGAGGGAGCCAGCTCCAGGCTCGCCCATCGCGTCGGCTGAATCACCTCGGTCAGCGAGACATCGCCGATAAAGGCATCATACGTGGAGCATTCCAGCTTGCGCTTGTCCACGCCGAGGCTGGCCGTGGCGTTGGCCTGCGGGTCCACGTCCACGATGAGCACGCGCTGGCCCATCTGCGCCAAGAACGCCGCCAGGCTGACCGCCGTGGTCGTCTTGCCGACGCCGCCTTTTTGATTGGCTAGGGCATAGATGCGAGACATTGCTTTGCTTCGTCCGGCGTGGGCACGCTGTCCGAGCCGTGCCGCGTCACCGAATGAGCCGCCAGGCAGGTCGCCATCCGGGCGGCTTCGTGCGGGTCGCCGGTCTGCTGAAAGCGCGCAAAGAATACGGTGGCAAAAATGTCGCCCGCGCCGGTCGGGTCTACTTCTTTCATCGCCGGCGCCGGGACGTGATGCGGCTCGCCTCGGATAAACATCGTTGCGCCTCGCGCGGCCTGCGTCACCACCATCACCGGCGCATAGTTGGCCCAGTCGCGGATGAGCGGCCAATCGTTGTTCACGTCCTCTTCGCTCATCACCATCGCGTCCACGCGCGAAAGAATTGCGCGCGCCTCGTCCCACGGGCGCGGGCGCACTCGACCGGTCTCGTCCCATTGGCGCAGCCAGCCTTGCGGCGTGACGCCGATGAATGCGTCGGGGAACGCGCCGACCAACTCCATGTCCACTTCGCGCGCGAGAGGCGCCAGGTGAACGATGGCCGGTCGTCGCCATTCCAGCGGGACCGCGGCGATGTCCAAATTGCCCGCGACGGCGTGAAGGGTCTGAACGCGGTGACCGTCATAGTATCGGTTTTCAAAAGTCGTCGTCTGGGCGGAAGGCCGGCGCACCGTCTCGACGCTGGGCAGAGCCGCGCTCAACGCAAACTCGGCCGAGGCGCTGGTCACGACGGCCACGCGCAGCCCGATGGCCTTGGCGGTGCGCGCCGCATAAGTGACCGTGCCGCCAAAGATGTAGCCGGGCATAAAGGGAGTCTCGACGCCTGGAGGCGCCACATCCTGGCACACGTGGCCGATGAGCAAGTAATCCAAGTCAAAAGACATTGTAGCACACTCTCGATAACGGGACAAAATGACCACGCGGTTTCCGGCCGAGTCCCTTGGCTTTTCTGGGAAACCCGGTGGGCTCACATTGCAAAAAAGCCACTGACCTCTCTCCTCAGTGGCTTGACGATGCTCTGCATTGCATGTCACGACGAACGGTGTGACTTTACAATAATCGTCACTTTGCGATCTTCGTCTCGCCCGACGCTTTCGGTGGTGACGATGGGGTGATCGCGCAATGCCAGGTGGACGATGCGCCGCTCGGAGGCGGGCATCGGCTCGAGCGCCACTGACTTGCGCGTGGTGGCCACGCGCTCGGCCATTCGCTGCGCCAATTGGCGCAACTGTTGAGCGCGGCGAGCCTTGTAGCCTTCCACATCCACCATCAAGTTTACGCCGCGCCCGGCTTTGCTGGAAACGATCAGCCGCGTCAGGTACTGCAACGCGCCCAACGTCTCACCGCGCCGGCCGATGAGCACGCCCAGGTCGTCGCCGCGCACATCCAGCACGAGCGGCGGCTCTTCTTCCTCTTGTTCTTCTGCGGCCTCGGCGCGATGCGCTGCAACCTGGGCTTTTACCTGGAGCCGGTCGAGCAAGTCCTGCAGCGTTTTCTGCGCCAGGCGCGTCACGTCCTCGTCGGGCATGGTCGGGGTGGCGGGGGCCGCTTCCTCTTTGGTCACCTGCGGCTTGGGCGCGGGCGCCGGCTGGATCTCTTTCATCGTCAGCCGGACGCGCGCTTCGCGCGCGCGTTGGCCGGGCGCGGGCGAGCCGCCCTGGTCGAGCACTTCTATCGTCACTTGCTCGCGGGCGGCGTTCAGCGCATCCAACCCGCGAGCGATGGCGTCTTCTACGTTCGAGCCAATCGCCTCAATCGTTGAGAGTTCGTACACAGCGCATCTCCCAAGACCCCCGAGGAGGTCTGAACAATTCTACTCTTTTGTTGTCGGCTTCTTTTTGGCCGGCGGCGCGAGTGGCTTGGCCGGCGACGCGGGCGTCCTCGCAGCCGCCTGCGGTCTGCCCACCAGCCAGTACTGCACAACGCCGATAATGTTGCTGACCAGCCAGTACAATCCCAGGCCCGAAGGCGAGATCATGACAAAGTAGCCAAACATCACCGGCATCATGATCGCCATCTGCTTGTTCATCGCCTGTGACTGCGAGTCGGTGCTGGGCGGCGTCATGAGCTTTTGCTGCCAGTACGTGGTGACGACGACGAGAATGGGCAAGATGTAAAACAGATCAGGCTGGCCCAGGTTGAGCCACAAGAAGCGCTCGTTCAACGGCAAGAGCGGCGTCAGCCCCGGCAAGAACGAATAGATCTGCTTGGACAGGTTGAGCATTTGCAGCGGATTGACGGCCATCACGAGCAGGATGACTTGATACAGCCCGATAAAGACTGGAAATTGGAGCAGCAGTGGCAGACATCCGCCCAGCGGATTGATGCCGGCTTCCTTGTACAGCTTCATCGTCTCCTGGTTCAGCTTTTCCTTGTCTTTGGCGTACTTTTTCTTGAGCGCCTCGAGCTGCGGCTGCAAGTCTTGCATTGCCCTGGCGGACTTTTGCTGCTGGATGGTCAACGGATACGTGATGAGCCGGATGACGACGGTAAAGACGAGGATGGCGATGGCAAAGTTGTGGCCCAACGCGTCATACGTGAGCAGCAGCACGTTGGCAAACGGCTTGATAATGATTTCGTCCCAAAGATTCACGGAACTGACTCCCCCTAACTCTTACTTGGGCGGCGTAAACTGCCAGCGAGTCTGGCCGTTGGAAGGGTCAAGCCCATACAGCAGCGTGGGCACTTGGAGCGGCGCGACCAACAGCAATCCGTCCTGCATCAACGGCGTTGTCAAAAAGCGGGCGTTCGGCACCTTGAAGGGCTGCGGCCAGCGCGGCTGACCGGTCGCCGCGTCCAACGCATACAACGCGCCACTGTCCGTGCCCACGTAGAGCGTCCCATCGGAATAGAGCGGCGTGGCGCGCACCGCGCCCTCGGCCTGGAACGGCTGCGCCCACATCAGCTTTTGCGTCTCCGCGTCGAGCGCATAAACGTTGCCGCCCAGGTCGCCGAAATACAGCGTGTTGCTCACCACGACCGGGCCTTCCCACACCCAGTTGTTGGCGTTGAACGACCAACGCTCTTGGCCGCTCGCCGCATCCACAGCGTAGAGGCGCTTGTCGAATGAGCCGACGTACACCACGCCGTTATCGAAAACCGGCGAGCCGGCCAGCGCGCCCGTGGGCTTGTCGAACGTCCAACGCGGCTTGCCGGTCGCTAGATCGAGCGCGACCAGCTGATGGCCGAGCGTGGCGACATAGACCGTATCGGTGACGACCAACGGCGTGCCCCAGATGCGACTGCCTGCCTCGTAAGGCTGCCAGCCTTGCGCCGGCTTGCCGGTCGCTGCATCTACAGCATAGACCTGGTTGCCAGTCCCGACAAAAATCACTTTCTTGCCGGCCACTGCCGGGCCCGCGTAAACCGGTGTGGCATGTTCTTGAATGTTGATGACCAAGAGGCTGATGGTCGGCAAGTCGGGCCGATAAGGCGGCCACTTTTCGGAACCGGTGATCGCGTCCACCGCGATCAGGTATCCGCTATCTGTCCCCAAATAGATGACGCCCTCGCCCAACACGGGCTTGGCGTGCAGTTGATCGGGGACCATGTTAGAGCCAAACAAGCCGGCCTGCGCAACCTTGTGCTCATACGGCCATTTGGGTTTTCCATCGGCGGCATAGATAGCGTAGGCTTTGGTCGTGGCCGTCAGGTACACCACGCCGTCGCCAAGCGTCAGGCCGGGCCAGGCTGTGGACGGCGCCTGGCCGCCGCAACCGGCGAGCGACAACGCCGAAAGGACGACGAGCGCGGTCAGGATCCAGCGCGAAAAGGTGCGATGCGTCAACGTTCCTCCTCAAGGAACGGGGTCATAGCCGCCGGGGTTGAACGGATGGCAGCGGGCGATGCGCTTGACGCCCAGCCAGCCGCCGCGAAACAAACCATATTTGGCGATGGCCTCGTAAGTGTAATGTGAACACGAAGGATAAAAACGGCACACGGGCGGCAGCGCGCGCGCCACCGTCTCTTGGTACAAGCGAATCAAAGCTAGCGCGATCCATTTCATCAGGCAACTAGGGACTCGGGACCAGGAATAGGGCAGCCTGGCGCAGGAGGGACTCGAGCGCTGCGGCCACGTCTTGCATCTTGACGGGTGCGATGGGCGCGCGTGCGATGAGCAGCAAATCCCAACCTGGAGCGACGCGCGGGAACTGTGTCCGCATGGCTTCACGCATCAGGCGCTTGGCGCGATTGCGAGCGACGGCACTTCCCACCCGCTTGCCGGCCGCCACGCCCACGCGCGTCAGGCCCAATTCGTTGCGGCGCGCCACCAGCACGAGCAGCCGATGTCTCCACGAGTGGCCATCGCGCCGGACGCGCTCGAAATCGGCCCGCGCGCGCAGACGCTGCGCTCCCTGGCGAAGGGGACAAGCCTTCGCCAGGGTCATCAGCCTGACTTCCAGTTGATGCGCTTGGCGCGCTTGGGCTGCGTCGCTAGCTCGCGGCGGCCTTTGGCCCGCCGCGCCTTGAGCACCCTGCGTCCGCCTTTGGTTTCCATCCGCGCGCGAAAACCGTGCACGCGCGCTCGATGTCGTTTCTTGGGTTGGTATACACGTTTAGGCATGTTCGTTCCCTTTGGTTTGATTTCAACAAAGCGCCGAGTCCGGGACTCGGCGCAAGTCAATCTTGATCGGAATCACCGCTACAGCGCGCGCCATTATACCTGAGGGAAGGCTTCCGGTCAAATCGCCGAATTGGGGGTGTGCACGCAAAGGTTGTCATGCTTCGGCCCGCTACGCGGGCCGAAGCATCTTCAAGCCGAGATTCCGCGCGTCTCGCGCGGGGCGCTTTGCGCCCTCAGAATGACACTCCTGACAACTCTTGCGAGCACACAATTGGGGGTGATGCTTCACATCCCGCCAGTGGTTCGTAGTGACGACTTTAGCCGTCCTATTGCGTGCGGCAAGCCGCTACTATTAACGCCTGCCGATATTTGGGGAATCACCAGAACATCCTCTTTACGAAAGCCTTTACCTGTGCTAGAATCAGCCGGGCTTACGCAAGCCGATACGCCAAGGAGTCGTCGAGCGTGCTGATCAACTATCTTCCTATTCTGATCCTGTTAGTCATCTCTACGGCGCTCGCTGCCGTGACCGTTTTGCTCGGCACGATCATCGGTCCCAGGCATCCCACGCCGCGCAAGCTCCAGCCTTACGAGTCGGGCATGACGCCCATCGGCCCGGCGCAGCGACGTTTCCCGGTCAAGTTTTATCTCGTCGCCGTGCTGTTCATCTTGTTCGACGTCGAAGTCATTTTCTTTTATCCCTGGGCAGTTGTGTTTCGGCAGTTGGGATTGTTCGGATTTATCGAGATGTTGATCTTTGTGGGGATTCTGTTAGTGGGGTACGTGTATGCGTGGCGCAAGGGAGCGCTGGAATGGGAATAGAGCAGAAATTGGGCAACATGGGCGCGGTGACGACGACGCTGGAGCAGGCCGTCAACTGGGCGCGGACGAACGCGATGTGGCCGATGCTGTTTGGCCTGGCGTGCTGCGCGATTGAGATGATGTCGGCGCAGGCGGCGCACTTTGACATGAGCCGCTTTGGGATGGAGCTGATGCGCGCCAGCCCGCGCCAGTCGGACTTGATGATCGTGGCCGGGCGCGTGTCGCGCAAGATGGCCCCGGTGTTGCGCCGCCTGTACGATCAGATGCCGGATCCCAAGTGGGTGATTGCGATGGGCGACTGCGCCTCCTGCGGCGGCGTGTTCAACAACTATGCCATTGTCCAGGGCGTGGACGAGATCGTGCCGGTGGACGTGTACGTGGCCGGCTGCCCGCCCCGCCCCGAGGCGCTGATTGACGGCATCCTCAAGCTGCACGAAAAGGTCAAGCAGGAAAAGTTGACCACGTGGGCGTAGGGGCGACGCATGCGTCGCCTGTATCAGGATAATGGCATGGCTGCACTGTCTCAGATCATCGAGAAGCTCAAGACGAGATTCCCTGACGCCATCGAGGACGCGCGCGAGTTCCGCGGCGAGTTCACGGTGCGCCTCAAGCCGGAGGCGCTCGTAGAGATGTGCGCGTTCCTGCGCGACGATCCCGACTGCGCGTTCGATTTTCTTTCGGATGTCTGCGGTGTGGATTATTGGCCGGAAGAGCCGCGCTTTAGCGTCAACTATCACCTAACCTCGACCCGATTCAGGCAACAGTTGCGGCTCAAGGTGTGCGTGACCGGCCCCGAGCCGCGCGTGCCGTCGGTCACGTCGGTCTGGCCGGGCGCGAACTGGTTTGAGCGCGAGACGTTCGATTTGTTCGGTGTGACGTTCGACGGACATCCCGATTTGCGTCGCATCCTGTTGCCGCAGGATTTTCACGGCCATCCACTGCGCCGTGACGCGCCGCTCGTCCAGGAACAAGTCCAGTTCACGCACAACTTTGATGAGATTGACCAGGCCAAGCCGTATGCGCGCCAGTGATGGTAGATGTCAGAGTGTTTGACGAAGGACGAAATGTCGCTGACCGAATCGAGTGTCGAAGTTACGCTGGATCAACTCAAGTCGCTAGTTTCCGAGCGGGCACTCAGCGGCGAGACCATGTTGCTGAACATGGGGCCGCAGCATCCCAGCACGCATGGCGTGCTGCGGCTCTTGCTCGAACTGGACGGCGAGACGCTGGTGTCGTGCGTGCCGGACGTGGGCTATTTGCACACCGGCATCGAAAAGACGTGCGAGAGCAAGACCTACATCAAGGTCGTGCCGCTGACCGACCGCATGGATTACATGGCGTCGCTCTCGAACAACCTGGGTTACGTGATGGCGGTCGAAAAACTGATGGGCGTCGAGGCGCCCATCCGCGCGCAATACGTCCGCGTCATCTTGTGCGAGCTGACGCGTATCACCAGTCACCTGGTCTGGCTGGGCACGCACGCGCTCGACATTGGCGCGATGAGCATGTTCCTGTATTGCTTCCGCGAGCGCGAAGTGGTGATGGATATTTTTGAGATGGTGTCCGGCCAGCGGATGATGGCGAGCTACTTTCGCCCCGGCGGGCTGTGGCGCGATCTTCCTCCCGGCTTTGAAGAGGCCGTCCGCGATTTCCTCAAGCTGATGCCCGGACGAATTGACGAGTACGAAGCGCTGCTGCGCAAGAATCCCATCTGGTTGGAGCGCACCCAGAACATTGGCACCGTCAGTCCGCAGGATGCCATCGCGTGGGGCGTGAGCGGGCCGAGCCTGCGCGGGAGCGGCGTGAATTGGGACATTCGCAAGGCGATGCCGTATTCGTGCTACGACCATTTCGAGTTCGATGTGCCACTCGGCTCGAAAGGCGATGTGTACGATCGCTTTCTGTGTCGCGTCCAAGAGATGCGCGAGAGCTTGAAGATCATCCAGCAGGCGTTGGACAAATTGCCCGGCGGCCCGTTCATGACGACGGATCGCAAAGTCGCGCCGCCGCCGAAAGAAGAACTGGCCTACTCGATGGAGTCGCTCATCCACCACTTTAAGCTGTGGACCGAGGGATTCAGGCCGCCAGAGGGTGAAGTGTATGTTTCAATCGAATCGCCGCGCGGCGAGTTTGGCTGCTACATCAGCAGCGACGGCTCGCCCAAGCCGCGCCGCGTCCACTTTCGCGCGCCGTCGTTTGCCACGCTTTCGGCGCTGCCGCAGATGATCCAGGGCGCGTTCGTCGCCGACCTGGTGGCGATTGTCGGCAGCATTGATATTGTGTTGGGCGATATAGATCGGTAGACGAGGAAACACGGCAGCATTTCTTGTTTCCTTCAATCGGAGTGAGACTTGCTGGCAGACAAGCATCATCAACAGGTCGAGGCGATACTGACCAAGTATCCCGACAAGCGTTCGGCGATTCTGCCGTTGCTCTATCTTGCGCAGAAAGAATACGGCTACTGCACCGATGAAGCTATTCGTGAGGTGGCCGAGTTGGTCGGCGTCGAGCCGACGCACGTGCGGTCGGTGGTGGGGTTCTACACGCTGTTCTACGATCACCCGGTCGGCCAGCACGTCATCCAGATTTGCGATGACTTGCCGTGCGCGCTGCGCGGCGCAGATCAGTTTGTGGATCATGTCTGCCAAAAGCTGAGCCTCGACCCGGAGCGCGTTCGCCACGGTGGGCAGACGACGGAGGATGGGCAGTTTACCGTCGAGACCGTTCCGTGCGTCGCCGGATGCCATCGCGCGCCGCTGGCTCAGATTGATCTGGATTACTTTGAAAATCTGGACGAGCAAAAATTTGACGAGATCATTGCGCGCTTGAGGAACGGACATTGATCACGCCTCGCCGCCTGACTGTTGAGGATTACAACGCCGTCATCACGCTGTGGCAGCGCGCCGGGCTGCATAGCCTCCGCCCGCAGGGGCGCGACAGCCGCGAGGCGTTTGCAGATCAGTTGGCACGTGGACAGGTCGTGCTGGGATTGGAAGACGAAGGCAAGCTCGTGGCGTGCGTCGTCATCACCGACGACACGCGCAAGGGCTGGATCAACCGGTTGGCGGTTGACCCGGATTACCGTCGGCAAGGCTTGGCAGCGCGGCTCATGGCTGAGGCGGAGAACGATTTGAGAGCCAGAGGATTCCACGTCTTGGCCGCGCTCATCGAAAGTGACAATTCAGCTTCGTTGAGCCTGTTCCAGCGCAACGGGTACAAGACGCACGACATTTTCTATGTCAGCAAGCGAGATGGCGAGAAAGTGTGACACAACGCATTCTTTTGCGTGACCAGGATATTCCCGACATCGGCAGGCTCGATGTATACGTCAAGCACGGCGGCTATACGGCGCTGCGCCGGGCGCTCACGGCGATGAAGCCGGAAGAAGTGATTGACGTTGTGAAAGCCTCCGGCTTGCGCGGGCGCGGCGGCGCGGGCTTTCCCACCGGCATCAAGTGGAGCTTTATCCCCAAGGGCATTTTCCCGCGCTATGTCACCGTTAACGCGGACGAGTCCGAGCCGGGCACGTTCAAAGATCGGCAGATCATTGAAAAGAATCCGCACCAGCTTGTCGAAGGCGCGGCGATTGCGGCGTATGCCGTCCGCGCGGACAAGGCGTACATCTATTGTCGCGGCGAGTTTGCTCAGCCCGCGCGCACGTTGCAAGCGGCGGTGGACGAAGCGTACAAAACCGGATACCTGGGCCAGAACATTTTTGGCAGCGGCGTCAACATTGACATCGTGGTTCACCTCGGCGCGGGCGCATATATCTGCGGCGAAGAGACGGCGCTGCTAGATTCGCTGGAAGGCAAGATCGGCCAGCCGCGCCTCCGTCCGCCCTTTCCGGCCACGGCGGGACTGTACGGCAAGCCGACGGTCGTCAACAACGTCGAGACGCTGGCGAATGTTCCGTTCATCGTCGCCAACGGCGCGGACGCTTACCGGAAATTCGGGACGGAGAAATCGCCCGGCACGAAAATCGTTTGCCTATCGGGCCACGTCAAGCGCCCCGGCAATTACGAGTTCGAGCTGGGCAAGGTCACGTTCCGCGATCTGATCTTTGGCGCGGATTACGGCCGGGGTTTGCTGCACGAAGGCGCGACGGTCAAAGCCATTCTGCCATCGGGCGCGTCGTCGGTGCTCTTGGGCGCGGACAAGCTCGATACGCCGCTGGATTACGAGTCCGTCGCTTCGGCAGGCTCGATGCTGGGCAGCGCGTCGGTCATCGTGTTGGATTCGACCACGGACATTGTCTGGGCGATCTACAAAGCTGTCCGCTTTTTCAAGCACGAATCGTGCGGCAAGTGCACGCCGTGCCGCGAGGGCACGTTCTGGATGCTGCGCATTTACGAGCGGCTGATTCAGGGGCGCGGCGCGCGCGCCGATATTGACCTGCTCGACAGTGTGGCGGGTCAGATGCAAAACAAGTGCTTTTGCCTGCTGGGTGAATTTTCCATCGCGCCGGTGCAGTCGTCCATCAAGTTGTTCCGAGACGAGTACGTGGCGAAGGTAAGGTAGGGAGCGATCCCTGACCCTATGGGGGGTATCCGCCGGATGAATGTGCCGACCCTGTTGCGGCGCGATTTCTTGCCTAGTTATTTGAGAACTTGTTTTGTGCTCTGAACTCGTTTCAATGGAGCAAAAGTATGGAAACAGAAAGTCCGTCTGTACCAGAGTCTTGTTGGAAAACGCAAGAACTGCCATCGGTGTGAGGATTCCCTGGACAAAGGAAAATTGTTGACGAACCCATCGGATACCAGTTTTGACAAAGACGAAATTGGCCCATACTCGGTGTGGCAGCATAACCTCGATGCTGATATTCTAATCATCGGTCGAGACTGGGGTTGTATTGATGACTTTGTGCAGTTCAAAGGTGAAAATGCTCCAAACGCTGATGGATACGGATTTCCAATGGATGAGTGGTTGTCAACGTATTTGAGTATAGTCAAAATATCTATTGGACATCCATTGCGTCCTATGAATGCTCCTGTGTTCCTCACAAATGCAATTCTGTGTTTGAAGGCAAGGAGTGCAGCAAATCTGGTAAAAGGAGACTGGCTGTGCAACTGCGGTGTTAATCTCCTCAAACCCTTGATAGATGACATCGTCAGACCCAAGAAGTTGGTCATCACTCTTGGCAAACACGCATACGAGAGCGTAATGAGCCTGTATGGCAAACCTGTAGAGAATTTCACTGCCGCAGTTGACAACGCAGTTTACAGCAAGTGTCCAATCGATCTAGGTAATGGTCTCAATCTGTTCCCTGTGTTTATTCCTGGTGGACAGGGATTTATAAATCGTTCATCGGTAATACAAGAACGCGACTGGCGCAGCATCGGACAATACTTGGAAACCTTGTGAGCAGGAATCGGTTTTGAGTTGATGGACAAGCAATATGGTAATCAATCTGACGATTGACGGCAAGCCGATTTCCGTGCCGCCCGGCACTGTGGTGGCCGACGCGGCGAAAAAGGTCGGGGTCAACATTCCGGTATTTTGCCATCATCCGAAGCTGGAACCGGTGGGCATGTGCCGCATGTGCCTGGTCGAAATCGGCACGCCGCAGGTGGACCGCGCCACGCGCTAGCCGGTGCTCGACGTGGACGGCCTGCCCGTCATCGCGTGGATGCCCAAACTGCTCAAGCCGTTTGATTTGGAGGACATGAAACGAACCTTGCTGACATTGGCTGAACGCTTGAAGCATGTAAAGCCCAGGTGACTAGCAGGCTGTCGGACAACCCCGTACGCGAAGCGTAGGGCCTTGTGCCCGTCGCCGCAACGCCCACACAGGGGGCTAAACTACGCCTCTCCGACAGGCTGCTAGAGAACAAAACATCTCACAAGGCAACACGATGAACAAGATACCATTGAAAACATTTTGGGACTCGATAGACCAGCGGTTGGCGGCGTATTCCGCCGACGAGCTGCGCAGTATCCTGCGTGGCATGGCGCAAGAGATGTTGCCGACGGGACGTCAAGCGTTCCTCGACAAACTCAAGCCGGTGGCGGAAACGGCAGATGCCGCCCAGCAAGCGATTGGGCAAGACGATTTGCTGACGGACATTGACGACCTGGCGCAAGAGCTTCAGTCGGCCATGGATCGGGCTGAGCCGTGGGAAGATGAGCACGACTGGCACGAGTATGGCGAGTACGACGAAGAGGATAGCCTGGGGCCTTACGAAGAGTTCGTCGAGCCGCTGACGGCGCTGTTTGACCGAACGGAAGCAGGTTTCGATTACGGCGACCTGACGCTGGCCCGCGCGGCTTACCAAAAGCTGTTCGAGGTGCTTGGCCGTGAAGATGACTATGGGCGCAGAGTGAGTTTGAGTGATCTGGAAAGCGTGGATGGCGGCGAGGTCGTTGCCCGCTATCTGCGCGCGGTCTATGAAATCGCAAAGCCCGCGCGCCGCCCCAAGGCGCTGTTTGAGCAGATGCAACAGACGCGGTTGTGGCTTGTCGGGCGACGCTCAACGCTAGATGACATCATCCAAATTTCCGCCAAGCCATTGCCCGACTATGACCGTTTTGTCGAGGATTGGATTGCCTTTTTGCAGAAACAGGCCGGCAGCGATGCCGATGCCTGGTTGCGGGAAGCGATCCGCCTATCGCGGGGCACGGCAGGGTTGGAAGAGCTAGCACGGGCAGAAGGCAAAAAGCGCCCGCGAGCGTACCTGGATTGGTTCACTGCGCTGGAGAGCGAAGGCAAGCACCGAGAGGTTCTCGCCGGCGCGCAAGAGGCGCTCGATACGCTGCATGCCAAGCTGCCCATCCGCGCCGCCATCGCCGATCACTTGTGTGTTGCCGCCGCCAGGTTGAAAGAGGCGCAAGCTCTGCGCGCTGGACGATGGGAAGCCTTCCTGGTCAAGCCGACCCTTGCACGCTTGCTCGACTTGTGGAATGTCGCTCCTACCGACAAAGAACGAATAGAGCTGATGCAGCAAGCGGCTCAACACGTCAAGAACTATTTGGCTCATCCGCCTAGCCGCCAAGAAACGTGGGCGGCCGAGTGGCACGAGGATGACCTCGAGGCAACAGCGTGGATTAACAAGTCTGTGCTGGCTCATGCGAATCTGCTCGCGGGTGATTGGGACACAGCGCATCAACTGGCCGCTCACGAGAAAACATTGGGATGGAGCAGCAGTGACAACACGCAAGGACTGGTAGTGCCGTTCTTTCTCGTGTTGTTGTCTGGAAAGCCAACCAATGCACTACCGTCGAATCTGGCGCAAGTCTGGCCGCAGGCGTTGCAAACCAGTGCCAGTTTCGGCTCTTGGGACGAGAGCGACCAGGGAGAGAAAAGTGCACTCAAACGGCTGGAACGCGCTTATGCGGAGAGGCTGGCCGAGGCGTCGTTGACGAGCGACCAGCAAAAAGAGTTTCTGTCTTGGTGTCTGCAGGTGGTCAAGCAGCGAACGGACGATATCGTGGGCAACCTGCACCGGGGCAGTTACGGCAAAGCCGCCCTGTTGACCGCTGCGTGCGCAGAGATGCTGCAGTCGCAAGGAAAGGCGGCGGAAGCAGACGTGATGCTGGACGATGCGCGCAATCGTTACCCTCGCCACCGCGCTTTTCAATCCGAGCTGGATGTAGTCATGCAGCGGATGGGACGTGGCTCGAGGCGAAAGGGTAACAAGAGGATATGAAACTCTTTACGATTGGTCACAGTAACCATAGCCTGGACAAGTTCATCCGTCTGCTGGAAGACAACGGCATTATGACGCTGGTTGATGTCCGTACTGCGCCACATAGCCGCTACAACCCGCAGTTTAACAAAGAGAACCTGGAAAGCGTGTTGCCTCAGCGCGAGATTCAATATGCTTGGGCTGGCAAATACCTGGGCGGTCGGCCATCTGATCCGAACTGTTACAAGAGCCGAGTGCTGCCGGCAGAAGACGCGGACTATTTGCACAAAGTAGACTATCCCGAAGTGATGAAGCGCAAGTGGTTTATCCAGGGGATCGATCGCTTGTTGGAACTGGCAGATGAGCAGACCACCGCCGTCATGTGCAGCGAAGAGAATCCTGCCGAATGTCACCGACATCACCTGATCGCCCAGTTCCTGATAGCAGAACATCCCGAGGTAAATGTTCGGCACATCCGTGGCGATGGCACAGTGTTTAGCGCCAAGTCGCTCTTGGTGTCGGTGAATGAACCTGTGACTGAGCAACCCGCCATGTTTTAGCGAGAATCATGCGGCTTTATACAATCGGATTCACCCAAAAACGCGCCGAGACTTTTTTCGAGCTTTTGTGTCAGCACGGCATCCAACGGCTGGTTGACATTCGTCTCAATCCAGGCGGGCAGCTATCGGGTTTCGCCAAACAGGATGACCTGCCTTACTTTCTGTCTAAACTGGTCGCCGGCTGTCAGTACGTTTACATGCCAGAGCTTGCCCCAACAAAAGAGATTCTCAACGACTATCGTTCAGACTCGGACTGGCCTCGCTATGTGGAGCGTTTCGAGGCGCTGATGAACGAGCGTCGAGTTCCAGAGATTTTGAGCCGAGAGGAATTCGAGGCGATTGCATCGTGCTTGCTGTGCAGCGAGCCGACTCCCGAGCAGTGCCATCGCCGTCTGGTGGCAGAACGGCTTGCAGCATACTGGCCTGATGTCGAGGTGGTTCATCTATGAAGGCGTCGCTGGTCATCACCGACGTAACTCGGA
>Ga0315284_10006212_pt1 | contig 17023 bp, 29 predicted proteins | sample YL17G09_16_MG_FD_203696 | JGI IMG/M metagenome (GOLD analysis project Ga0315284, IMG submission 203696) | Sediment microbial communities from Yellowstone Lake, YNP, Wyoming, USA - YL17G09_16 | ecosystem: Environmental > Aquatic > Freshwater > Lake > Sediment | place: USA: Wyoming | collected...
GGGACACTCAGGATCGGAGATCTGGGCAAACGGTGGATTGACGTTTGTCATCTCGCCTCCCCGCGCAAGTATTCTTGCAAGCGGTGCCACTGCCAGCGCTGTTCCGCCAATTCTGCCGCTTGATAGGCAGGAGACGTCAGGTCCACCTGCCCCTTGTCGCGCGGGCTCCAACCGATGGCGCGGCTGGCCACTACCTTTGCCGAGCCATTGGCCTCATTCGTATGCGAGTTCCAAGCGCCGCTGTTCACGAGACGGGATTTCGCATCCTTCCATGCCGCTGCGGTTGCCTGCCCCGCCGCAAATAAGCTCCATACCGCCAACCACGCGCGCAGTTGGACGTCATCTGGCCCTGTATAGAGAAAGATGCGATCGGCGCATTCTATCTCAAACAGCATCTTGGCTCGCGTTGACAGCGTAGCCACGGCATCTTTGATCCACGCGCTAATACACAGCGTCTCCATTTCGAGCCAACGACCAGGCGCCTCCAGCGTGAGCAGCGGATAAAGAGCGCTGGCCTGCGCCGCCAATGGACAATACGCCGCCACCTCCCACCACTTCTCCGCCTCGCACTCAGGATCAGCAATCACATCTAGCCTCTGCTGCGGCGACATCCACTCCAGGCAGCACCAATACAGCCTCGCATAGGCACTCTTGGGCTGCCCTGCCTTATGAACGAGGATGGGCTTCACGGTTTGATAAAATCCAGCGAAGCAGGCGGCTTCTCCACCGTCAGCGAGACCACATTCCCCGTGATGGAGGTCTTCACGCCATCAATCATCAGCACGTTTAGAAAGCTCGCGCGATGGTCAGCCGAGAGGCCCTCTGGAATCTTGATCCACGTCTCACCGCCCAAACGATGAAGCAGCAACTGCACAAGAGCATCTCTGGCGTTATTTAAGGTCTTCATTCTTTGTTTGCCTCCCTGTAATAATGGCGCAGCCGCCCCCACTGCCATTGATTCTCTTGCTGCCGTGCTTCCTTCCAAGGAAGATCAGGCGTCATGCCCGTTTCATCTACAAGCCAATTGCCGCAGACATAAGTAGCCATGGTGCGTGCTGCGTCCCATGCCACGTTCGACGCCTCCATGGAAGAGCAGGCGCTGCATCCCATTAGATACCCCAGATGATGCCCTGGCAGGCTCAACCTAGCCTCCCCAGCGGCATGCAAGATCTCGCGCAGCGCATCGCCCATGATCCCATTGCGCATGGCCTCGGAATCCGCTGAGCATCGCCAGGGCTTGCTCCATCTTTTCTAGCTTGGTCATTCGGTCTCCTTCGTCTCTACGAAGCCAACGCCCGTGACCCAGCCAAGCCCTTCCTGTATCGCAGGTGGCGCAGCGTCGATCTTGGCCTTTAATTCACCGTATTGGCGCCGGACGGTTGTCCTCGCCTTCACTGCCTCCCCTGGGGGGCACTGCTGCAATGTGCGAAGCATCTCAAATACATGAATGGTAATATCAAAAAGAGCGGCCTCCTCCATCTTTTCTAGCTTGGTCATCGCAACCCCTTCGCCTCTGCAATCGGAGAGACTTTCGGCGCCGTCGTGCCGCCTTCGATCACCTTCAGCGGGATGCGCCCCTTGACGCTCTCGCCTTCAGTGACGATGGCCTCGACACAGTCTGGGCAATCGAAGTCGCCCTTTATCGCGATCTCGTCAGGGCCACAAATCTCAAAGCCGCATTCGACCTTCACGCGCCACTGCCCAAGGACGGCGCGCGGCCAGGTGTGAGAGAGATGCCAGACACCGCGATGGCGCACGTATCGAAGGCCAAGATCTACATCGCTCATGGTTTTTGCTTCTGGGTTGGCGGCAGGAGTAACATCTCGATGTCTAACTCTCTGGCAGCCTCAAAGATTCTATCGTCGTTGTAGAACTCACCAAAGATAATCCGACGTACCCCTGCGTTCGCGATCATCTTAAAACAGATCCAGCAGGGACTCGCCGTGACGTAGAGGTCACTTCCTTCGATGCGAATCCCGTGCTTCGCAGCTTGTATGATGGCGTTCATTTCGGGATGGATGGTTCTAACGCAATGATTTCCCTCCATATGAAACTGGATCTCGAATGGGCTGAGCACGGTACGAGCCTTCTTCGTCTTCACTGAATCGCCGCCCATACTGTGATGGAGCGGCCTGTGCGCGCCGCGATGCGCGTGCGCCCCGTATCGCGCACGCGCCCTCCCAACACAAGCTCGCGGCGGCGTGGCGTAACCGTGTGCCGTGCCATCTCTAAAGAAACCTCGATCTCCTCATCGGTCGCCCCGTTGTCCCCTGCCTTCTGGATCACCTGCAGCACGCGCTCTTGTAGTTCCCCCAGCTTTCCAGACAGCGCTTGCGCTGATTGCGCGCTGGTCGCGGAGCCTTGCGCTGCCCCCGCCGCCTCTGGGGTGTCTCCCCACTCACGATGACGTCGCGCAAAGGGGCCTGTGGTCGCGGCCACCAGCTTTGCCTGTAGGTCTCGAATGTCAGCCACCAGTTGCTTGGTCAGCTGTGCGGCTTGAACGATGCGAGGCGTCTCATCGGCGCGCAATTTCCACGCTTCAATCTGCTTTAGCTTCTCTTCAGAGACTCTCATGGCGCCCCCGTGCTTTCTCGCTTCGGAAGAAAGGTCAGCACCCTTGGATCAAGCGTCACCCCATCAAATGGCACGTTCTCTAGCTGTTCGTGGATCTGCGAACCCTTCTGGTTGAAGGCATGCAGGGTCTGATTATCCATCAACAAAAAGACAGGGTTGCTCTCTTCGCGCCCTCCTCGCCAAATAAAAATGATGCCGCCCTCGCCATCGGTATAGGTCGTCGGACGTTGACAAAGTGGCTGGATGAGCGCGATCACCTGCCTTGCGGTCGTCGCCGAGGCGGGGGTGCAGCGTCCTTCGGACTGGCCCTCTACCTCTCCCGCCAGCAGCGCCACCGCTCGCAAGAGCTCATCCCAGTCATCTTCCGTTTTACTCATCTTGCCAATCCTAGGCCCGCAGCCGTTTGAAAAATCGACCCCAACACGCCAGATCGGTTGGGGTACTCAGATACGCGCCCGTCAGTTCATCGCTCCACCACAGGCCCAGCCGAGGCTTCGACATCAGCCGAAAGGCTAAGCAATCCGCAATGGTAGCTTTCAAGGCCGAACTTGCTTCACAATTGGAGGAGGGATCAAACACGCGACATTCCGTTCCTGTGAGCTCTTGCTTAACCTCTCTTGCATGGCGGCCAGCACATGCCGCACCGCACGCGACTCCGCAACCGCTGGAGGGCACTTGGTCTGCTCGAATTGAAAAATAGCTGCCCGCTCTTGCAGCTCCTCTTGCAGAGTCAGGCGCTCTATGACGGAGAGGCGCGCAATTTGCGCCTGTAGATCAAACATTGGGCATCATGAGACGCTCTGACAGCGCAATGGAATGCACCTTTGCATCCACCTCGGCGGCTTGGATGGCTGCCACGTCGCAGTCGGCGGTGAACATCCTCTCGTCTATACGACTGCGAACACGAAAGCCCGCAGGCACATAGTCGGCCTCGGTGACCTTCACAATCGCCGTGAGTGCACCTTGGCTCTTGGCAGGAAGGCGCCCTGTCACCCTGGAGGGCAGCAACGACGCAATCACCATCGGAGGCAGGTTGTCCCAATCAAGGGTCTGCCCAGGCGGTGCCGAGACGCCTTGTGGCGGGTGAGCAAGCAAATACTGGCGAGCGGTGGTGTATCGTTCGCCCGTCTGCTGCATGCGCGCCCGCACGAGTTTCTTAAAGTTCCCGTTAATAGTCATGATTGTCACTCTCCTCTATCCCCACAGCGAATAAGTTGCTTGTTCTAGCTAGGATTGTCAAGAACAAAGTAAGCGCACGCTTGGCTGTGTGACATCTCCGTGGCGGCCATGCTTGCCCGTCGCATCTCTCTCTATCAGGTTCGTGGTCAAACTTCCTTCAGCATCGAGGTTTAAATTCTGGTCCCAACGCCAATGCGTTAAGACGCTTATAAAGGGAAGGTGGGCTGATGTTGTGGCCTTCTAGTTTAAATTCTGATCTCAACGCCCCTACGTTGAGACCAAGCCCACGGACAGCACAAAACCGTGACGATCTATGATTTAAATTCTAAGCCCAACGCCCACGCGTTGAGCCGAAAGCGTGTGGAGTGTGGCCCTTGGGTCGTTTGCCTCGTTTAAATTCTAGTCTCAACGCCTCCACGTTGAGACGACGAACGCGAGAAACATAGTCGCGGTCGTAGATGACGTTTAAATTCTAGCCTCAACGCCCCCACGTTGAGACCCATTGCCAAGATTGGATACATGAGCACGATGGTTTAAATTCTGATCTCAACGCCCCTACGTTGAGACTTCATCCTTGGCGACGCGGAGCAGGACGCTTAGTGCCCCGTTTAAATTCTAGTCCCAACGCCCCCACGTTGAGACTCAATGCTCAAATCGACACAGCGATTGACGTTGCTAAGTTTAAATTCTAGTCCCAACGCCCCCACGTTGAGACGACGATGACAAGCTAAGGATCTTGTCTCATTCCAAGTCGTTTAAATTCTAGTCCCAACGCCCCCACGTTGAGACCGCCTCTTGCACAAGAGGATCAACGCCCATTTCGGAGTTTAAATTCTTATCTCAACGCCCCCACGTTGAGACTGTGCCAAGCTTGTCCTTGTGGAGTTAGTTCCACCGTTTAAATTCTAGTCCCAACGCCCCCACGTTGAGACACTTGTACGTCTTGGGCGTTGACCCAGCACGTCAGTCCGTTTAAATTCTAGTCCCAACGCCCCCACGTTGAGACGGGCGTTTTCTTGCGGCGCGACGCCGTCGCCGTGTGTCCAGTTTAAATTCTAGTCCCAACGCCCCCACGTTGAGACACATTCACCACGAAATTAATGTCGCCTTGGCAGAAGGGTTTAAATTCTAGTCCCAACGCCCCCACGTTGAGACAGCGTAGCAAAAAACACGAACAAAAGCAGGAGGCTACGCCCTAGGTTGCGAGCGCGCCCCTTTGTCAGCTTTTCATCGTCTCAAATAAGTACAATAGAGTCATTTATCCTATTTCGTAAGTGTCTAGTGTTGCTAAACAAATACCCATCTGCGAGCACCTTCCGTCTTTTCGACGGCACCTTCGCGCTCGCAGCGTTGCAAATTCACGGCGTCGTTGTGATGGCCGTGTCTGGCTGCGCAGCGATGGTCTCCAAACCATCGCCTCTTACTTTCGGCAGGGCTTCTCGCCACCGCCTGCTTCTTCAATTTTCAAGGAACGGGCTGTCTCTGCGTCAGATCTAGGCTTTCGTTGGCGGCTTCGCAGGAGGCGGCGTGGGGGGCTTTTGAGGCGCGCTCTTGGCGGCAGATCCAGCGGTCTGAAAAAAGGCCAAGGTCTCGATCGGATCCATCTTGACCGCCTTGCCTGCCTTCTCGCCCTTGATAAATGACTGGATCGCACCTAACGTGATCGCCACGTCCTTCCGCTGGTTATGCCCCAACTCCGACTTCGGCCTTGTGGTGACATAGTTCCTGAACTTCAGGAGCGGACTCGTCGTCGTCAATCCTGCGCCTGTCTTAAACGGCGTTAGAAACTCCTGCATCTTGGCTGGGAAGCACTGATAGGCGTACAGAAACGCGCCATAGATAGCCATCGGAGTGCTCTTTACTTTGGCGGCGTACACGTCATTCACCGCGTTGGCGTTCGCCTGCAGATACGCTTTAATCTCCTCATTCGAGGGAGTACCCGCCAGGTTCAGTCCACTCTCCTCCAGTAAGATCGCGATGCGGATCATAGAGGACTTGGCAGAGTAGTTGGTCACCTGCATCGCCGCCAACGTCTGCCCTCCTGATCGCGTCCCGCCCGCGTCGATCTGCGTAAATGTCGCGCGAGGCACGTTGCGCGCCACCACCATCCACACCGAGATCCCCGTCTCCAAGATGGCCGCCAGCCGATGTTGGCCGTCCAGCAGGTCGCCTACCTCATCCAGCGCCATCCCCTGATGCGTGTGTCCAAAGGCGCCGCTGCTGATGAGCTTGGCGAACGCCTTGACGCGGCGTCGACTGATGGGACGGTTCCCTCTGTTTCTCTTTAGAAACTCCGCCGCCATCGTAGGCGTCACCAACACATGCTCATTCGTCATGTTGCTGTTTTCTTTTGGTGCAGGGGAGGCCCAAAATCGAGTTGCCGCGTTCGCCTCACCCAAAAAGTCAGGGCTGCCAGAGCTTCCTACAAAATTGGCAGGCGCGACAGGCGCCGCAGTCGCTGCGCCCAAGGGGAAGGGGTTAGGGCTGCCAGAGTCTGCCGCCACCACAGTACCCGCGACAATCGCGGCGGGCGTTGCGGGCGAGGCCTTCGTCGCGACGGCGTTCATCTTCACCTTACAGGCCGCACAGCGCAGAAACCCCTTGTCTCCTCTCTCCAGCAACAGCAGAAACACTCGATTGATGCTGCACTCTGGGCACTGCACCCAATCTCGCTCTCCTGCTGACACAGAGGGACTAAAGGCGATCACCTCATTCATGGAGGGATCGGCGCACGTCAGCGCCGCCATGCCATCCTTGGATTCAATCGTGACCTTCACGGTACGATCACCCAGAAATGGCTTCCATACCCCACTCTTGTTCACCAAATACCGATGTATTCTTGGATCACCTGTTCCTGTCATCGTCTTCGGAGACTCCGTGCCTTGACTTGTGCTCATGACTTCCTCTTTCTTCTCCGCTGGCATCATCGCTGGCGGAGCAACTGGAACCTTGGCTGCCTTCACTTCCTGAGGCGGGGCTGCGGGTGATTGCTTGATGGGTGGTGCGATAGATCCGCTGGGCATCCTTGACTGCGCCGCCGCCGCTAATTCACGGGCGGGTATGCCCCCTGATAGCAGCGCACCCAGGTGATCCAGCGCCACAGGAAGATCCGCGATCACCATGGTATTCGGCGCGTGCTTTTTACTCGAAGGGAGCTTATCTAAGAAGGTCTTCGCCAACGCCTGGAGCGTGGGCTTCGGTGATGCATCTTGCTTCTCTAGGCACACCTTGCAAGTCACCTGCCCCCTGCCGCTCCGCAGCGCCAGAAAGAGCGAGCTCTTGCGGGAGTCACATCGTGGGCAGTGCAGCCAACTCCGCACACCATCGTACTGTGAGATATGCTCTAGCTTGACGATCTCCTTCATGTAGAGCGGACCACAGGCCATCTCCAGCGTATCCTTGACGCGCGCCACCTGCACCCCATACAGCGTTCCATTGAGGAGCGCTCGGAGCGCGCCTCCAGAGATCATCAGCGCACGATGCGCCGCCGTTGTGGACGTAAACTCATACTCCAGGGTAGCAGGCAATAGATGCAGACCAGCAGGCGGCGCAACAGGCGCCGTTGCTGGAGCAGGGATGGCGTAGTGATTGGCTAAGGTGCTCCACTGCTTCTGGGTAAGCCCTCCATCCCGTCGATACTGCTCCACGATAGACTTGTTGAAGGTGCCGTGCTTGAGCCGCCCTGCATCGTAATCGAGCTGGAGGTGATAGATCAGATCGATCTCTGCCCCCTTCGGCTTCCGCTTGTTGGAGCCTGCGGGCGGCGTCTTCTGCGCAGGCGACAAAGGCTCTAAGTAGCAGTGCGCCCCACAGGAGAGACAGGTGACCTCCATGTTGAGGCCCTTGGGGGTAAAGTTGCCAGACACGCACTGGCAGGCGGCGCACGGCGCGCGAAGGGGCTGAATAATTGTTGCATTCATCGAATTAATCCTTCCTTGGTTCGTTGGGTTCGCATGAGATGAAGCAGGCGCTTGATGCACGGCGGCATGGCACGGCACAGGAGGGCTCTGGCGAAGCTCTTTTTCAGTGAACCATCGGTGGGCACCGCACGCGCACACGCAATGTTGCAGAGGGACTCGCCGCAGCCCCCTCCTCTGCATCCGAACGCCGCCGAGACTACGCCAGGAAACGGCCAACGGACTGACGGGCGGTGGCGTGCTCTTGCTGCGCTTGGATGGCACAAATCTTTGCAGAAGATCAATGGCCTCTGGTATTTTTTCATCGGGCATTGTGTCAATCAGGTGTCTCACCTCCGCCTGCAGCTGCTGTGTCTCTGCACGCTGCCGCTGCGCAGGCGAACTCTCCTGCGATCGATACCGTAGACCTAGACAGTTTCGACACGCCAATCGGCCAGCGCCTCCAATGCTCTCCCAGTAGAGAGAGTGCTTTTGACTCGCACACCAGGGACAACGGAGCCAAGTGCGATGCCCGCCTAGCACCTTCTGCGCTGTATAGGAAAAAGTGATGCGCGTATTAAGCAGCGGCACATTGGCCACAAGCTCAATCGCACCCTGTACAGGAGAGATCTGCACATCATAGCGCTGCCCGCGCAGCACAGGTTGCCAACGGCCTCCTGAGCGCACGACATCGGAGCTCACCGAGAGCTCCGCTGTCGCAAGATCATCGACACGAGTACGATGGGTCTGGTTCATTTCCCGCTCGCCTTCTGCTCCTGCGGACGCGAAGACTCAATCATCTCAAGAGACAAAATCTCTCGAATGGATTGGCCGCGCCGCACGGGATCTCGCTCCCCCAGCGCCAGACTGAGCGCATGATGGCGCTCTTGGTCGATGCCTCCGTGACCCAGCCAAGTGTCCATCGCCATCTGGTAGTCACTCGATGCGAACGCCAACACTTGCGCCTCATGTCGCTGGAGTAGTTCTTCGGCCCTCGCCAGCGCCTCCGTGACCCCATCCTTCCATCGTGGATGGATGGAGATACGGCGGCGCCTAGCCCATTTTACAGCAGCCTGCTCAATGTCCTGTGCCTCATACCACAGCCGCAAGGTCGTCAAATACTGGCGCGCCAACCATCCTAAAATAATTTGCGTAGAGTGAATAGGCAGCCGTGCGCCTTGCCGCCACGAGCAGATCGTGCTCATCGGAGCCCCAGTATGCTTCTTAATGAGCGCGGCAGGCACCTCTAGCAGCGCAAGAGCCTCCGCGATGGGAGAGAGATCAGCCTGCGCGCCCAGCAACGGAAATCGCTCTGCTAACTTGAGATCGTCCACATTAAACAGCATGCGTGCTTACTCCAGTTCTACCAGCGTGAGCGTAGGCTTCTGCGGCACCACAGGAGAGGCCTCCTTGGGAGAATTTCGCATTAGCTCCACCAAGATAGTGCGCCCTGGAAAATGCCAAGACGCTTGTCCGCTGATCGACATCGTAAGGTTGTGTTTACGACAAAGATCCGTAAGGGCCGCAAGATTTTCTCCGCTTAGGCTGTAGGGCTGAAACACAAAACAGACGGGCTTTCCCGCTTGGTTCCATAAGGATGGATGATCCGATCCAGGGGGTTGGCAAGGCGGTTCTTGGTGGGAGTTATACGAGCATCGCTTTCCCAGCAAGCGCCGCAGGCAGATATGCCCCTTCGCCTGTGTATACTGCAGCTCTTTCGGCGTCTGGCTTCCTTGGCGCCTCCAGATTTCTCGCGTTCCTTCGCTGAGTACCTCTGCCGCAATTCGATCTGCCGCGCCAGGCACCTGCCGCAACGCCGACAGCGCCTTACTAACAAGTGGATGGGCTAACGCTTTTTCTGATAGAAATCCCGACATCAATGCCTCTCTTTCTTTATGACCTTCGCAGCGAGTCCTCGCGTAGAGGCGGCTGTGCCTCGCTATTTGGCAGCCTTGCTTGCAGCTACTCTCTTGTTGGCCATGGCCTCATACTCATTCATTGTGGTGAGGCCATCACGTCTATAGTACCCAAGGAAAGTCTCGCCGTATGGCGTCCCTGGCGACTCCACGCCCGTCTCATCATCAAGTCGTAACATCTCGACATAGCGATGCGAGCCATCCTGCATCAGTGCGAGACAGACAATGAGCTCGCGATAGATCTCTGCCGTACCAGGGTAGTAGGAGAGTGCGTACAGATCCGCAGGCGCGGGCATGATCTGTAGGAGAATGGGCTCAGACTCATTTTTCGGCATGGGGCTCCCTAGTCTTTCTTTGGTTGTGGATTCGTCATTCGTTGGATGATGTTACGCACCGTCGTTGGGTGCCAATCTTTCCCGCGTGAAGTCGGGATACCACGCGCAGTCAGCGCAGCTGCGATGCCATCCAGCGTGGGGATCCCCGCAGCCTGAATCTCCTTAATGATAGGATAGACGTTGGCTGCAAATCCTACCGCAGAAGCGGCGGAGGCTTGACCTCCCAGCGGAGAGATCTCACGAATCGTGGGTGAGCCCAATTGGTCCCCACGTCCCTTCTTCGCTTGTAAGGCCTCGCTAATGCGCTCGCTAATGCGGCGCCCCTCTTCCTGTGCAACGGAGGCGTAGATGTTGATCATAAATGGAGTGGCGGTAGGCGCGGTGGCGACGCGAAACTCAACCTTGCTCTCTACAAGCCCTGAGATGAAGTGAACGTTGCGAGCAAGGCGATCAAGGGTGGCGATCACTAGGACTGCCTTCTTCTTGCGGCAAAGTGTCATCGCCTCCTTCAATTGCGGGCGTTTGTCAAGAGCTTTCGCTCCTTTTCCTGTCTCTGCCTCTGTAAATTCACCCAAAACCTGCGCGTTGGGGGTCTGAGCCAGAAACTTCGCGACGATGGCGCGCTGTGCCTCAAGACCCAACCCAGACCGCTCTTGCATTTTGGTGCTCACTCGATAGTAGCAAACAAATTTACCTACATCGTCCGACATCTTTGGCCATGGTTAAGGGGGTATTTACAAGAGCTAGACACCTGTCTTGCCTTTATAAAGACATCCAGAAACCAAGTCAAGGTGGGGAGCGTAGGCCCCAGAGCCCAAGATTCACTCAGATTCACGTCTCAATGACAAGCGAGACAATAGTTCAGCTCACCAGACCATGTCAACACAAAATCGCAAGTTGACAAAACCTGCGCATGGCTGTAGGGTCTGCTAACTGTCGCACTAGACAGGAAGGAGACTCGATGCCTGTAGAAGATGACATCAGACAGATTGGTCTAAGATTCCCACACATGACCATACAGAAACTTAAAATCCTAGGGATCGAGACAAATCGCAACGTCTCGGAGATTACGATCGAAGCTCTCCAACTGTGGTGGGAAGAGAAGGGACATCGCGCGCTTCGAGGTGATCTCACTCCCAGCGCAGCTCCTCAACCTTCGATTCCAGAACTCAAATGAGTGAGCAAGACGTCTTTTTGATACACCTAGCAGACAGAGCCGCAGACCCCTCGTCAAAGGGCCTAGAAGCGGCGCAAAGCTACGCAAATAACGCACGCGCCCAAAGCACGCTGCGCGGCTATCGCAGCGATTGGAAACGCTTTACAGCATGGTGCGTAAATACGCAGGCTTGTGCCTTGCCTGCGACACCACAGACGGTTGCGATCTACCTCACTTCCCGTGCACAAGAAGGACGCAAGCCAGCCTCGATCGCTCGGATCATGTCGTCTATTAGTGTGGCGCACAAAAACGAGGGGCACATTTCTCCGTGTATGAGTTCAATAGTGAAGGATGTCATGAAGGGAGTTCTGCGAGTTCACGGAGAAGCACAGCGCCAAGCAACTCCATTGCTACCAGACGATCTACGCAAAATTATTCGTGCCTTACCGTCAACACTGGCGGGCATTCGAGATCGTGCCATTCTTCTGCTTGGATTCAGCGGCGCTTTTCGGAGGTCTGAGATCTCCGCGCTGCGAATTGATGACCTCGTTTTTGTTGATCAAGGCATTGAAGTCACGTTGCGTCGCTGCAAGGAAGATCAAGCTGGCGCAGGAACCAAGAAGGGCATTCCTTTTTCCGAAGATCCTGAACTATGCCCTGTACGAGCGATACAGGCTTGGCTCACTGCCTCCCACCTAAAGATAAATCTTCTCTTTCGCGTTGTAGACAGATGGGGCGAACTCCAGTTGCGACCCTTTGGTAGTCAATCAGTAGGAAGAATGATAGCCACTCGCGCAGAGCAGGCAGGCCTCACGGACGACAAGATCAGCGGTCACTCTTTGCGCGCAGGCTTTGCCACCGCCGCCGCCCGCGCAGGTAAGAGCGTGTTTGCCATTATGCGGCAGACAGGGCATCGCCAAATGAACTCTGTGAACCGATACGTGCGAGAGGCAAGCCTCTTCTCTGACAACGCCGCATGCGGCATCCTTGCGAGTGAAAAATGAGCCTATTTCAACTTGTCAATATAGCGCGAAAAATAAAGTCAAAACAAAGCACAAAACAGACGCCATTTATCTCACTAAGAAACATGATGGCAGAATGGGGGGATCATCCATCCTCCATTGCAGATTATATCCAAGCAGCCATTACTCCAATGGAGTTTAAGCACGAAGAAAACGGCATTTTAATAAAAAACACACCCGATCAAGTAGATATAAACGAATTGGACGATGGCATTCTCTATTTGCGGAACAAGGCATCTAGCTTGTCGGCATCCGTTGCTTATGAATTATTATCGAAAGTAACCACGGAAGCCCTAGGGACATTCATGGGGGAACTTCGCCATAAGTCTTCGCCGCGTGCCTACTGGGATCACGAGGAAAAGGCGGCACAAGACTATAACCTAACGAAATTGCTGGCAATTATTCCGCGCATAGTAGGAAGCTCAGTGCTGTGCCATCTATGCCTGATGCACCGAAGGCTAAAAGACTACGGGGATAAACAATACAAGGTTCTGCCTGGTGTTGCCGAACTTCTCTCAAACACATCAGTCAATGGCATGACCACAGATGATCTCAGGTTTCCTTTCCCTGCATTTTACATAGAAGTCCCGCATTCTGCTGGCTTGTTTATGCGCACCGAGGACAAGGATGAGCTCGGATTAGTAGAGGGATTCTATATCGCTGTGGGTTCTTTGATTGACAAAACTAGGACACTGCACATAAATGCAGTTCGCAGCGTTAACGGAGACCCACTCTTCCTTGATGTTGATAATGTCAATGTATTACTCTCCGAAGGTACGAAACTAGAAGATGTCACTGTCTTACGCGGAGAATCAGATGACCCCGCAAAGCTGAAGCACAATAAGAAATCGCTGTCATGGCTGCGCTGGATCATGAATCTAATGCTTTACCTCTCCTCAAAAGAGGCAATCACAAGCAAGGAAAGCGATAACCACGAATATCGCGCATTGTCGGATCGAGTAAAAAAACTCCCCAAAGACTCAACCAAGCGCAATGACATCTTGGCACGCCTGAGGTCGACAAATCCTGATTATTGCATCTTTGTCGGGCGCGGGATTACGCGGGCCGCCGTTGCCGCAATTTTGCGTCCTGCTGGAGAATCCCAGTTAGCGCGATATTGGGTAACCTCGCACTGGCACTGGTACTGGACAGGGCCCGATCGTACCGTCAAGGAACATAAATGGATACATGCCTATCAGAAGGGACCACTGCTCGGTGTGGAGGTCAACCCACTACGAGTAGTTAATTAGCGAGAACCAAGAGAAATCATGAACCCAGAGATGTTTATCTTTCACTACGCAGGGCTGCGCGGCTACGGTGAGTGGCAATGCCCGATGGAGCACGTAGGCATCGCGCGAAGCCTGCTGTGCGTGATGAATGGCCTCCAGCGCGACGGGCGCTTTGCCGCGCAAAAGGGGCTGCCTGAGGTGAAGGATGCCTGCGAGGCAAGCATCGTCTTGCTCGATGCGGCACTGGCCAAAGTCGCCACCTTCGTCGGTAATCCTCTTGGACCACCAACGGAGACGCAGGGCGTACCTGACGAGGCCGTCGCGACAAGTTCGATAAAGGCCGTTTTGCAAGCCATCGCGAGTGCTGCGAACGATAGCAAGGGCTCGACCGTAAATGACCTTAAATGAAACAGCCTACACCGTATTCGTATCGCCTGTTGTGGAAGCTAGAGCCTCGGCCCGAGGGGGTGACTCCAGAGCAAGTGCCGACAGGCTTTGGGGCCTCCGATGCGGCCTTTTTACTGAGTTGCCTCTATCCTCCTGATGGGAGCTTCAGCGTACTCGTGATGTCGATGGATGGACGCACGGGGGCACCGCTGGACGACGACGAGTTGTTTAAGGTGTGGTCGATGTTGGCCAAGCGATTGAGCGTCTCGACGACACTTTCTGCGAGCAAGAAAGACTTTGCAAAGCAGGTGTTTGAGGTGTTCTGCGCCGCCATCACGTCAGCAAGAGACGGCGCATGAGTAAGCCCTGTCCACACTGCGGCGTGAGTATTGTGCCGTGCCCACCTCCCTGCGAGGAGGATGGGTGCGCGTTTCATTCGCACCTAGGAAAGGATTGTCCCAGCGAGAATGGAATTGCCTACCGCGCGAAGATCGCCGCCAAGGTGGCCGCGCGTGGGGCCGCCCGTGAGGTGGCGTATGGCGACGCCATTTCGGTCGCGCTGGGGGATGATCTGTTGGCGCTGATTGATGCCAGGGTATTGGAGTGGCAGGTAAGCAAGAAGATGCCGCTCTTGTCGCGTGGGGACATCATCCGCATCGCCTTGTGGGCGCAGCTACGAAAACCGAATCGCCCACTCCCTGACCCAACTTGCGCAGAAACACCGCCAAAGGAAGACGAACGATGAACGACGAGCATGATGTCGCAACACAGACTGAGCAGGAACGACAAGCCGCATGGCTTGCGCGGCCATTCCTGATATTCAAGCTAGGCTGCGGTCATTCGCTCGAAGTGAAGCAAGCAAGAACAGCAGGGAGGGTTAAGGCGCAGGCAGAATGGTTTGCTAGACCTGAATCAGCGTGTGACTGTTGCTACCTGAAGAGACTTGGCCACGGGGCATCTCCGCTTGGTTGCAGTCATCTGGAGTCCAAGCCAACATGAGCTGTCCCTGCCTCTACACCACACCTTGCCACAGGGACTGTTCTTGCGTGCATCCTTTGATGTCTCGGGGCTGTCAACGCTGCGCGACTCACGGCAGTCTGGAGCAAAAACAGAGGAAGGCGCAGTGGCTTGCTCGTGTCATCGACGCTGCGTATCACCAGGAAAAGAAAGAGCCATGAAGAAGCCACCGAAAGTAACAGAGGGCATGCGAGTCATGGCAAAGTCGCTCTTACGCTTGCCTGCCTTTGCAGAGCTCGATGGCCCCGTGGTGCTCTGCGGACATGAGGCGCAGATTGGCGCTGTCACGTATGTCTGTATCTTGGCGACACACGATGATCAAACGCGCCATCTTCTTAGGTTGAAGAAGACAAAATGAGTGAAGGGGAAAGGGCCTCCCTTTTTTTCTGGTGGGTGGTGGTGCTGGTGTATTCTACGCTGGTGCCCATGGGGGTGATTGTGAACCATGCCAACTGGATGTTTGATATGTCTCCGTGGAACTTTTTCCTCGCTGTCTCCTGTGGGGGGATTGGCGGCTTCCTCTTTCTATTTCGACGAAAATTGCTGCAGGCATACGAAACCAAAGACGAGTGACCACAATCACAAATGAAAGACAACATGAACCAAAACGACACTAGAAAATTCCGTACGACAGAGGCTGCGGAGGCAGAGTACATCCGCCTCGCGCACATTCTCATCCCGCTGGATAAGACCCAAACGGGCATCATCTCGGAAGAAGCGAAGGCCCTCCGCGAAGAGATGAGGTTGGCCATGATGGCGATTACACGAGACGGCGAAGCACGAGTTGATGTGGCGGTGCGCGCGATCGAGAGAGAGTTTGATTGGCGCATCGCGCTGCTGAACCTAGCCTCTCGTGTGCGCAGGCATCTGCGGCATGAGCCACTCGATGCCAGTGCGCTTTATTTTGGGCCAGAAGGTCTCTGTGTGGTGGCTATCCTGGGGGGCGGAGTCGTCGCCTCCAAGTCCGACCTCCTCGTGGAGCTTGGAAGCAGTAATGATCTCCACGAGAGAGAGTGCGATGGATTTTATCGAGGACTGGTCGTCGCAGGGCTCACCATTGCACGCCTGTTAGCGATCGCCGCAGAGGCACAGCCATGAAAACAGTTGCAAGAGATCTCGACAAAGCGAAGGCTGACCTACACAAGAGCGACGTGGGCTCTCGATGCGCAAAGCTCACGGAGAATCTCCAACTTGCCTTGGCCGCCACCAGCGCCCCTGAGTTTGAGCGATACATCCATCTCGTCAGGCTGCACACAGACAAGATCAGCGCAGAGTTGCATTGGTATTTTGGAGATTCCGATGACTAAAAAGCTGAAGTTAAACTGGCTCAAAGGACTGATCGCGATCTTTGATTGTGAGTCTGTCGGCATTCATGGGGAGAGTTTTGCGGTCTCGCTCGTCTTGGCCAAGAATCTCGAAGAGGTATGGCACATCACCTGGGCCTGTCTTCCCAATGAGGCAATGAATCAATCCAGTAGTGGTGCGGACGATTTCAAGTGGGTTAAAGAGCACATTCGCCTTCCCGCTGACACCATCTACCTAGGTAATCCCTACCAAGTCAGATCTCAGTTTTGGGCGAAGTGGCTGGAGTTGCGGGAGGAGAAGTGCCTGCTGTGTTCTGACGTTACTTGGCCCGTCGAGACCAATTTTCTCACAGCCTGCATACAGGACAACCCTGGGCCACGCAACTGGCTTGGCCCGTATCCGTTGATCGATGTGAACGTCATCCATCGACTTGGCGACCCGCCTCGCACGCGGCTGCCAGAGCATTTGCCTGAGCATGATCCACTTTGTGACGCAAGGCATAGTTTACGACAACTGGCGGCGGTGATCCATGGGAGTGAGCCGTGAGCCTTTCTTATCAACTGTTGCACGGCGACTGCCTGCAGGTCATGCCTACGCTGCCTGAGAACTCAGTCAGTTCAATAATAACAGATCCACCCTATGCGCTTTCGTTCCTAGGCGCGAAATGGGATCACGGCATCCCTGGTGCACCCTTCTGGAAAGAGGCGCTGCGGGTGGCTAAGCCTGGTGCGTACCTCCTCGCCTGTGGAGCGCCGCGTACCGTGCACCGCCTCGCCTGCGCCATTGAGGATGCGGGGTGGGAGCTAAGAGATCAACTTATGTGGGTTTTTGGCGGTGGCATGCAAAAAGGGTTAGATGTGCGAAAGTCGCTGGAGAAGCATGGTGCGAAAGAGGCGGAGCAGTGGTTTGGTTTTGGCACCACGCTTCGGCCAGGGTATGAGCCCATCGTCTTGGCGCGAAAGCCGCTGATCGGCACGGTGGCAGAGAACATTGTGCAGCACGGCACG
>Ga0315284_10006215_pt1 | contig 17016 bp, 30 predicted proteins | sample YL17G09_16_MG_FD_203696 | JGI IMG/M metagenome (GOLD analysis project Ga0315284, IMG submission 203696) | Sediment microbial communities from Yellowstone Lake, YNP, Wyoming, USA - YL17G09_16 | ecosystem: Environmental > Aquatic > Freshwater > Lake > Sediment | place: USA: Wyoming | collected...
TAGTAGTGGAGATCAAGGGATGATAATGGTGGAGATCGAAACTGGAGGACAGTTTTATACATTACCAATGCCGGTCGAGGTTCTCAAAGAACTGGATAACCTTAGCAGCTGGATCGCCTGGTTGAATGGTGCGTACATGGTGGAGATCGAGGGCATACAGGGAGTCAATCGTATGCATTGTCTCCACATCTTCTTAAAACATGTTTCTGCTGCTGACGTCCCTTGGTATCAGGCTTACAACGAAGTTAGGAGCGAAGACTATGTGCCTTGATACTGTACTACCAATGCCGGATCTTCAAAAGAAAGTCGGATGGAAGGTAGTTGAAAAGCGACCCGCAACACCCGCAACACCCGCAACACCCGCAACACCCACGCATAACTACGTTGGTCTGTACAGAGGTGCTGAGTACACAACAACTTGGCACGTGCTCGGAGATCATCCCAACGTTGCCTATTCCAATGATGGAAGTTGCTATCAACTCGGCTTCCATATCTACACAAAGATAGAGGATGCCAGAAAGGAGCTGGAACACCAGAGAATGCTAGCAACTTCTTGCGATGACTTTCTTTCCGCCCGCAATGTTCTTATCATTGAAGTTGAATGGGATGATCCCCTAGCATACGGCTATGATTGTGGACATGAGGTCATTGTGACCTCAAAAATCAGGTTAGTAAAGGAGATCCAAGAATGAGCGACGACATCAAGCAGCGTGTGGCTACGGCTATGTACACTCTGAACTTCCTGATCAAGGAAGTCAGACAGACAGCCCGTGAACTTATCAAGGTGAGAAACGAACTTCTTAAGATTACAAAGGAGGCCGACCATGATCGAGAAGGCACTCGAAATTGTGATCAAACTGCGAAGTGAGAACTTTTATCTCAAGGGAAACCTCGAAGAACTGGAGAAGATTCTTCGGGCCGAACTTAAAGATGATCCTGATGATACTCCCAACACATGGAAGGATCTCATTATGTATCTTCTTCTGAGCGGCCCTGACTTGGATGAACCTGCAGAGTTCATTCATTACTGCGAGCACGATGACAGGCCTCTTGGAATCTCTGAGATCAGTAATGGAAAGATAAGACTGTCATGACAATTCGCGAACTCGAAGCACGTCTGATCGAACTGGAAAAGAGCGTAGCCAGGATGAAGGACAAGATGCACGATTACTTTGAAACTCGTGCTGAGTCCTACACAAATTATCAGAAGGCTTATGGTCTCTATAAGGATGAAATTACTGAGCTTCACAAAAAGATCCAAGAGATCAAGACAGTCGACAGGGAAGTTCTTGATTTCATTTCTTCACTTAAGAAAGCCGCTCGTCAACTGGTCAGAGAACCCGAAGAGGATTCTGATTACACGTAGTACGGAGAACAACAATGCCAGCCCTACCCCTTCCATCAAAAAGCAAGGAGAAAACAACATGGTTGTGATTGATCGTACCGGTCTCTTTGCACGGCTGACCCATACAGGAAATCCTTTCCTGCCTTGTTTAGTTGAAGTGCCTGATCCCGTACCCATTGTACGAGACTACAATCGAGAAGACCGTAGAGCAATAGCTCGAATCTGTAGGTGTGGAACTTGTCAATGCTGTAAGGAGAACAAATGCCAGCACTACCAATGACGCTCTGGCTTGAGCTGACTATCAATGCTGAGTCAGGCGGAGTCTACACTGCTGTCGGTGATGGGGGCCGCAGTCGTGGTCCTTATCAGATTCAGCAAAAAATTTGGGAATTTTACGGAGGCAAAAAACCCTGGATCATGTGGGCGCATGATCCTCGTGAGTCACGTCGTGTGTGCAAGCTAGTCCTTCGAGCGTGTGCAGCCAAGTGCAAGAAGGAAGGCAAGGATATTAACTTTAAGAATGTGCGTTACTACTACACGCACGGAGGTTTCTGATGATCACTAAGTAAAGCACCACTTGAGAAAATAATCTGCAATCCCTCTTGACTTTCTTCGTATCTGTGCTAAGGTAGATATAGGGGAACACACAGGCAAACGTAAAGTGTCCCTTTAATAAGGAGTTTTCAGCATGACCAAGTAATTCTACTTTTAAGAGTCTAGTTGTTGGCACTCACAATTACAGGAAGTAAAGAGCAAAGGTTATGTCCGATGTACCCTAACACAAGGAACGTAGTATGAACATCCCATCTGGTCTCCCCGCAGGAGTCACAACTCTTAAGTTTGAAGAGGCCGCGTCGGCCAAGGGTCTGGAGTTTATCCTGGCTCCCGTCGAGCAGGTACTTCTTGACCGTGTAAATCTCCGAGGTTCTCTTGAGGGAGACAAGAGAGTCGGAGAGGAATGGAATCGATTCTGTAATTCCATTCGGATGTACGGAATCGAGACCCCATGTCTCGGTCGCAAGGCATACGATGATGACGGAAAGCTGATCCCCAACCGTTGGATTCTTGTTGACGGTGCTCAGCGGCGAGCTGCTGCTGAGAAGTTGGGATTCTCTGTCATTCCTCTGTATGTTAATGATAACATTCGCACCCCCGCGGATGTTATGATTGCACAGACTCAGTGCAATATCCAGCGGTTGTCCACGAACAAGGCCGCTCTTGAGCAGCATTGTATCAAGCTGAACGAGGTCTGTCCCAACTTAACGCAGACACAGCTTGCTGAGATGCTAAACGTCAGTGTCCCCTGGGTCAGCCAGACTCTTAAGATTAAGAACCTGATCCCCGATGTGGAACAGGCGATGAAGGATGGTATCCTCCCCTTGACTCATGCCAAGGTCATGGGCAAGTTGCCACCAGAGCATCAGGCTGAGTACCTAAACAAGTGGCTTGAGGGTGACAAGGAGGACTTCATCATCCGATGCCACAAGGAGGCTTCTAATCTTAAGAAGGCTGCCAAGGGCGAGAAGATCGATGAAGGTCCAGTCTTCCGACTCCGTAGCCGCGGTGAGATCATCGAAGTTTTCAAGTCACTCTCCCCAATGGACGTTCTTTACCCTGGCTATCAGCATGTGTTGAAGCAGGATGCTGAAAGCCTTGCTGAGCTGGAGCAGGACGCCGAGGTCCGCAAGCTGGAGCAGAAGAGGAAAGCCTCCATCAAGCGTCAGGCTGAACTTGCCAAGGAAGAGGCTGAGTTGGACGCCCAGATTGCTGCGGCAAAGGAGGCTGGCGATGAGTGAGATTTTTAACAATCTCCCAGCAAATACGTCGGATGATATTAGCAACTTCGAGTTCTTGCAACAAGAAGTTGAGTATCTTCCACTCATCCGTCTCCAACAACTGACGTCACCTATGGTCGTCAAGCAAGAGGCGAAGCTCGGCGACTTCGTTCTTTCCCAGGATGTGAACATGGGGAAGGAATTCCCCGCGATGATCCTGGATCACCAGTGGCACGCGATCCGATTCGATAGTGGATCGATCACACTTCAGAGTTACCACATGCTAACTCAAGACGTGGTAGATCCGTTCTCGAATAAGACTGTCAAGGATATCGTTGGCGATGATAATTTTAAGATTATTTCCAACGGTACTGATGACTCCAGGCGAGGACTTCGCCACTACTGGGGACCAGAGTTCCTGATACTGGTGCCCAAGCAGCAAGTCTGTGGTATCATGCTGCTAGGTTCTTCCTCTGCTCGAAGGCAGGGGAGTACTTTCCGAGCACCGAGTGTCTATCGTCAGCCGGCTATCATCTACTCCAAGTTGGTAACGGCAAAGAACACTGGTCAAAGCTGGTGCATCCCGGCTATCAAGCCAATGGCTACTGAGGCTGTTGGTGAGTTCATGAAGGTTCTTCCTACAAAGGAGTACATCGCGGATACAATTGAAAGGTTCAAGGCCAATCAATTGCGCCCAGAAGTAATTCCTGAGAGCGAGATCGAAGCCGCGACCACGCGGTAGACTGTGGAGATGGGTGGCATCGAGAGAGTAGCCTAGCGAAATCCGATGCCACCCTCTCCCATTTACTAATATGATTAACGTAGTCAAAGATGACGCTACTTCGCATGTTTATCAACCAGCTAGGATGATCTTTTGTGATCCTCCTCAGATGGTTGGCAAGAATAGTTGGCACGATTTAACCAAGGATGCTTATGAAGTATTCACAATCAACTGGCTAGAGAATATCTTTTCGTTCTTAAAAGACCCAGGTGTCCTCGTTCTTCTGGCTTGTCCTTCACTTCTTCCAACCTTCACCAACATCCTTTATCCAACTCATCTTCACTTTCTTTCCCAGATAATCTGGCACTTCCGATTCGGTTCATATCGTTCTCATAGCTGGTCTTTCTGTCATTATAACATTCTTGTTTACTCGAACCGAACCGAACGGGATATCAAGTTAAACGAGGAGCACATACGGATTCCTAGTCAACGTCAACGTGATGGTGACAAACGTGCTGATCCACGTGGGCGTGTCCCCTCCTCAGTCTGGGAATTTCCACGACTTCCAGGAAACGATGGAGGTCGTATCTCGAAAGTTCCGCAACTTCCATACGCTCTTTGTGAACGCCTTGTTCGTGCGTACACTAACGAGGACGACTTAGTTCTTGATCCTTTCTGTGGTAGTGGTGTCATGACTCTTGCTTGTAAACTTAATAAACGACGGTGCATTGCCACAGATGTAGAGAGTAGTGCCATTGAGTTGACCAACTACACTCTGTCGCAAGAGTATGTGTATAGAGAGATCACGGAGCAGAAACATGTTTTTGTGTCTGAATCGAAGGGCAGGGGAAACCTCCATCAAGAAGAGGGTAAATATCGACAATGTGCTTTACTACGAGAGGCATCCGCAAGGGACGAGGATTGTTTTCCGAGACCAGGGGAGTCCTGATCTTTACGTGGCCGATTCGCCAGAACGTCTGGATGAGATTTTAAAGTGTGTCCAATTCGGAGAGGAAAATGCAGTTGTACCTACCATTACTGAAAACGAATCTCGAAGTCGAAAAGTGTGAGAAGAATAAACTACGACTTCGATGGAAGTGGTTCCCAGGATTTCGTGAGTTACTCGCTGAAGTCAAGGCGATGGTCCGAGCACACTGGCTTCCCGATGAAGAGGGGAAGCCTTGGGAAGTGGATGACTGTGAAAGGAACTGGATTGCTCTTGAGTATTTACAAGGTAAAAGAAAACTTGATCCACTTTCCCCAGTAGAAATCAACTCTGCTAGCACAACTCGTGGCTACCTCCTCTTCGATCATCAAAAGAAAATCGCAGCTTTCGAGTTAGGCAGAAAGCGTTGCATCATCGTGGGTGAGATGGGAGTAGGTAAGACTCTCCCGACTCTCCATGTCATTCGTGCAATCAAAGGAAAAACTCTTGTAGTCGCACCCAACGGAGCGATCCTCGAATGGATGCGACAGATACGCAAGTTTGATTTCCGCGATATCCTCAGCTACACAGACTTCACAACTTACGAGAGTATTCACAAGGCAGATCATAGTGTTGAGGTTCTCGTTCTTGACGAGTCTGTTAAGATTAAAAATCCAGTAGCTGCAAGAAGTATTAACACAAAGTGCGTAGCTGATTGCGTGCGTGCTCGTGATGGATATATTATCCTACTCTCTGGTGCTCCTACTCCTAAAGATCCAACCGATCTTTGGAATCAAATCGAACTTATCTCCCCTGGTTATATCCGTGAGTCTGATCCACGCAAGTTAAGTTGGCGCCTTGCTGAATGGCGGGATGGTCCCTTCGGAAAAGAACTTGTAAAGTGGAAAGAAGATGAAGTTACTGCCTTCTCTCGCCGGATTAAACCACTCACCTTTGTTCTTCGTAAAGCTGAGTGCTTCGATCTCCCACCTAAAATCTTCGATGTTATTGAATGTGAATGTACACCTGAGTACATAGCAACAGCACGTTCAGTCATTGAGAACATTGACGAAGCTGCTCTAGCTCTTACTAAACTTCGTGAGTTGTCCGATGGTTTCATGTACACAGATAGAGGTGAGACCATCACAATAGAGAACAGTCCAAAGGAAAAAGCACTCACTGATTTACTAGAGTTTTATCGTGAAAACGAAGTTCCTCGAATCGTTATCTACGCTGGCTTCGATGCCAGTATCAAGAAGTGCTATCATCTGGCTTTTGCTTGTGGTTGGGAAAGCTACATTATATCTGGTAAACACATGCCTGATGTTGAGGCTTTTGATCGGTTCCTCTCATCCGACCCTAAACCTATGGCTTTTATATGTTATCCTGGCTGTATCTACGGTCTTAACTTTTGCACTTCTCCGGTCTTGGTTTATTATTCTAATACTTTTAGTGGGGATCACCGTATGCAATCACTTGAACGGTGTGATCGCCCCGGGCATTCTGGACAGTCCACACGAATCATTGACTTGGTTCACTTGGCTTCTGATCGACTCGTCTTGGAGAATCTTGCCTTGAAAGGTAAGCTCAGTGATATTACTCTTGAGGAGATCAAACAATGCTTGAAGCAGCAACCTCAATTCTTCTTCTAACAATCAGTAGTATGCTCATCTACTTCATGATTGATTATGTGAAAGAGGAATATCGGAGGAGACTCAAATGAAAATGATAGGTGCTGTTCTGCTTGTTGCACTAGCTGGTTTGTTCCAGTTAGTATTTATGTTGTGGTTCCTTGGGTGTCTTTTAAACAGGAGCATTTTATGAGCGAGTATGATGACATTGGTATTGACAGCGAAGCTGACGACGAACTTCAAGATCCTGTATTTTGGGTAGAAGATGATGAAAATCCTGTATTTTGGGTAGAAGATGATGAAGATGAAACTTGATCATTTACTGAAACCTCATAGTATGTTATGGTCACCTACTCTAAAGATGGCTCTTACTATGAAAGCAGGAATATTGTATAGTCAATACCCTGGCCAGAAAAAATGGCAAGAATTTCCCGTACATTTAATTACCGACGATCTTCTTGCAACAGATTGGCAACCAATCTATGACGATCCAGATGTACAATCCGATCTTCCTTGACACAGAAACAGCGGGATTAACTGGACCGATCATCACGATCCAGACTCTTTCACGAGAGGAGTATGTCTATTGGGAAGTCTGGTATGAGCCAGTTTACAAAACTCTTGAGGTTATTGAGTGGCTAACTGAGAACATGCCAGTCTGCTGGAACCTTACCTTTGATTGGTTTCAAATTAATAAACTTTACAATCTCTTTATGTGCGTTGCAGACAAACAAAGTCTCCCCAACATTGCAGAAGTGTACGACATCGAGCAGAAGTTGCCCAACAAATGGTGTGTGAAACCCAGAGATGCACTTGATCTCCTGAGTTATGCACGTTCAGGACCATTGCAATTCCTGATGAGGAATGAGAAGGGAAATGTTTTCAGAATTAAAAGTGTTCACAAGTCAGTGGCCCTTGACCTTTGTTATCATCTTAACTCATACACTAATCTTCCTGACATCATGTTCCACAAGGGGCACAAATGGCAAGTTGCTGAAACAAAAAGATCAGAGTTCAAAGATCTTGTACTCAAACTCGGACCAACCCTTGCTCTCAAGCCAGTCATCAAGCATCTTTTCCCAGGAGAGAAAACCGATACCCACGGATGTCCCTTCCTTATTGAAGATAAAGACCAACTCTGGAAACCATACGGGACTCTCTGGAAGTTCATGCTACCCAAGATTGCAGAATTCTGGCACACCAACGAGCGGGCCCAGATTTATGCAAGAAATGATGTTTACTATCTTAAGAGGTTATATGATCTTTGGGATCATCCTGACCCTAGTGATAGTGACATTCTTGCTGCTGCCATTAGTGCTTGTAGGTGGCATGGGTTTGAAATTGATCTCCCTCGTGTCAAGCATAATATGCAAAATCAAAGGTTGGTTTCGCAACTTCCTGCGTGTAATGTCAACAGTCCTAAGGAAGTGATTGGATACATCACAGAAAAGAATGCTCTCAAAAGAGTTGAACTTCTTGATACTAGCAAGGAGACAATGAAACGCTTCATTAGTAAGAACAACAATGAGTACGGGACACGAGCCTTGCAAGTTGTGAATGCTCGTAAGGCTTTGAAGCGGATGGATACTCTTGAGAAACTTCTCAAAGCCAAACGGTTCTTTCCTGATTTCGTTATCGTAGGTACTAAGTCTAATCGCATGGCTGGTACTGGTGGCTTCAATGCTACTGGTATCCCAAGAGACAAGTCTATCCGTGAGTGTTTCACATTCGCCTCACCTAACTATACTCTCAGTGGTGGTGACTTCAATGCCTTTGAGGTCAGTATCGCTGAGGCTGTTTTTCAAGATAACAATCTTTCATATGATCTTCGTTCAGGTAAGTCAGTACATGGTTTGTTCGGTGCTGAGATGCTAGGACGACCATATGAAGAAGTGGTGGATAAAACTAACGGAGTTTACAATCCGTGCAAGAATGGTTTCTTTGCGTTCCTATATGGAGCAGACGTTCCCAAGATCGCAGAAACCATTGGTATCCCCATTAAAGAAGCACAGAGAGGGTTTATTAAGTTTAACAAAAGGTACCCGACAGCTTGTGAGATTCGTCAGAAAGTAATGGATCAGTTCTGTACGATGCACCAACCTCTGGGTATCGGCAGCAAGGTCTATTATAAAGAACCATCAAACGAAATCAAGTCTCTCTATGATTTCGCAAGACGGTATGACACGCAGAATCATATCATCAAAGTTCTGTTCGAGACTGCTGAGCATATTGAAACAGTTGTCCAGTCAGATGGAACTTGTACTCGGATGGAACGTGAGCAAAAGATAACAAGTAGCGTACGTTCAGCTTTGTATGCTACTTGTTTTAAGATACAACAACACAACATGCGATCAGCTTTCAATCATATCATTCAATCAACTGGAGCGACAATATGTAAACGTCTCCAAGTTGATTTGTGGGATGAACAACCATACGGTTGCAGCGAGTGGAACGTTCTAGTATTTCAAGTGCATGATGAAGTCTTGTGTGTACACAGAAAGGAGATTGATACCAATGAAATAGTCAATGATAGTCTTGAAAGATTCAGTAGAGTCGTACCACTGGTGTGTATGGAATGGAAAACAAACCTCAAGAACTGGAGCGAGAAATGAAAACTAAGAAGGAAGTTATCTCGAACATTTTCTACTTTCTTGACATCTACGAATCCTTTTTCAAAGAGTGTAAGATTCCACTTTCTCAAGTTAAGAATTATCGAAAGGTCAGATCATATAAGGAACTGTTGGAGATTGAAAAGTATCTCAATGATGTACTGATGGAACCAATCAAATCATACAAACTCTTATGGAACTATTTTCCACCCGATGCGTGGGAACGGTTCAAGATTTTGAAACCAGATATGCCAGAGTTCAAGGAACTAAAAGAATTGCGAGCCAAAGTTAAGGCTTGCTGGGAGAGTCGTCCTCATGCTGACAAGTAGAAAATGTCTCATCACCGTCCCTGATTACGGTGAGATCACAATCACAGAGTTTGGTTTCCTCTTGAACGAGGAGATTGCTGAACTCAGAATCAACATGTTCAAACCTCAGTATTGTGATAATTTTGTTAGGGCATACAACAGTGGAGATCCAAAGGAAATGGTCAAGTTCTTTCAGGAGTATGACCAACCATGACGATTACTGAGACTGTTCTTCTGTGTCATCAACAAGCACATTCCAAAGACTTCTATACTGGCATTAGTTGTCACACACTTACCCCCTGCCCCCACCGGGCTGGTGGACGGCCGGCAACTCTTATGTTAATAATGTCAGAACTTATTGAAGCCTTGGAAGCTGACCGTCACTTTGAAGAACCTCTATTTAGAGAGGAGATCGCTGACACGATCATCCGACTATTCGATTTCTGTGGTGCTGAGAAGATCGACATCGAAGCTGAGATAATTGAGAAACTAAACAAGAACATGCTGAGACCCACAAGGCACAACAAGAAGTACTAAGATGAAAGAGATCATCGGACTTGAATTCACCCTAATCAGAACACTGGCAAACATGGGTTTTTCTTACAAGGTGATTGCTTATCATGTGTATGGTCGCCCCCACTGCTGGTCAAAATCAATAGTTGCTAGAGTGGGACGAGTTGCTCGTTACCTAGGAGCAGGTGTGACAAAGTATCGCAATGGCGAAACAGCACTGGCCCGATGGCAAATCCAACGTGCAAAGACGAGAACATCCCGAAAAGAAGGGTGAGAAAGAACTGCGTGATTACATGGGACGCCAGGGGTGGCTGACCGTTAAACTCGCTGGTTCTATTTTTCAAAAAGGTCTCCCGGATTTACTCTGTGTACATCCTGACCACGGGATTAAGTTTATCGAAATGAAAAGTATGGTTGGAAAACTTTCAGATGTCCAGTTTGCAATGTTCGCTCGTATGTCTAGGTTTGGTGCAAAGATTTATATCTGTGTCAACGCAAAAGATTATGATAAAATCTTTGATCCACCTAATTGGAAACATGTCTCTGTGTTTGGATCAACGGAACTACCAAGAGGGTTCGGCCAACGTAAAGGAGAAGAACGATGACAGTGATGTCAGCAATAGTGATCGTTCACTTTGAGTGTACATGCACCTGTGAGTTTGAAGCAGAGATTAAGACAGCAATCAAGGATGGAGTAGTATGTCCTGAATGTGGAGGTGAAGAATGGACGATTACAAAGATGGAGAAAATTGAATGAAGATTATTGTTGAAGATAAAAAAGTAACCATCTTTTTACAGTGTCTTCTTTGTCGAGAAATTTTTTCACTTGATCTTGGGTCTTTTATAGACTGTGGTGCTAGTTGTCCTGCATGTGACACAGATGAATTCGTTATCCATGCCTTGGAGATTCCAGAATGAAGATCGGAATTACACGCGGTGCAGTTATCAATGTTGGTAACTACGAAACTCGTCGAATTGAAATCTACATGGAGATTGATAGCACTGTTGAACTTCACAAAGAAGTATATGAAACACTTTTGAAAGAAGTCAACGAAGTTCTTGCTATTGAGATTAGACAGATAAAGGCAAAGGTTCATGATTAGTAGTCTTCGAGATTGTGAAGTTTCAACTTCGCCAATCAATGAGATTCACAACTTCATTCGTGAACTTCACTATAACCCAACCGAGTTTCTCTTCGATGAGTACAGCAGTATCGAGGGTGTGTTCATTCCTTACCATGTTAATGAATACTGGCAAGGAGAGTTCTATGTAATTCGAGATTCACTCTGTCTTGGTAGTGATGCTCCACCTTGGATATACGTAACGGAGAAGGGACTAGATAGAGTCCAAGGTTTTGGACCTTTACGATATAGTCGAAGTCGCTATATCGAATTCGGAGTTTCATCTTTCAGAAAATTCGAGACTTTCAAATTATATTATTCTAAATTAAGAGACCCTCAAAAGTATAAGAAGATTCTCTTGTTGAGATGTCCCAGTTGTGGCCAAACCTCCTTCACTTTAAGTGGACGGTGCACACTACAATGTGGTGGGTAAGAGACTTTCCTCGAAAAATCATTGACTTCTACATTCCTCAAGGAGAAGTTTTTGTTATTAAACCAACGATGCCCTACTCCATTGAACTACCTCCTCATATTACAGTTGTAGGGTTCACAACGAAAGGTAAACTCTACTATCCACCAGCTAACTGGCTAGGTCCAATCAAGAACTCTATCTATATTTCAAAACGAATGTTCTATCAATTTTATATACCAGCCCTTCATCCAGTGCCATCAAGATATGGCATGTGCATTAACTGTGGATTCAATTCCATAGTTGAGCGTTTGTGTATAAGGTGTGTTGAGAACGACAATGAAACTCCTGAAACCCCTGTTCTATTTCTCTCCTAGTAGTTACATGGAATGGAAGAAGTGTCCTTGGAAGTTCTATCTTAAAAGACTTTCAGGACATACTTACGAAAGTTTCCAATCTGCACCAGCAGCTTGTGGCTCAGCTTTCGATGCCTTCGTCAAAAATCTACTCTGCAAGAAACTCAAACTTGACCTGAACGAGTATCCAATTCTTAAAATCAAAAACTTAATGAAGTCTGTTGAATACCCTGAGGGAAATGACTACGAGCAGATCATTAATGTAGCTAAGAACCTTTCTGAATTGTATGTTAAACTTGGCTTCGCTGATGATCTACTCGAAGAAGGACTCACTGATTTAGAACTTGATCTGTTTGAAATCATTGATGGTGTTCCTATTCGTGGTATGCCAGATGCTGCGTGTGGAATAATTCCGCATGATTTCAAAGTTAGAGGTTACCGAGCCAAGTCTCCCTTCTCTCCAACTCCAGGTTACAAAGTTTATGTGACTAGCACTGGTCAGAAGAAGGCACCACATGATCGTTGTACTGAGTATCTTGAGAACCTCAACGAACAGTGGGCTATTCAAATGGCTATTTACTCTTGGCTTCTCAAACAAGGAAACAATATCCCATTCATTCCTTTTGCTGACCAAGAGGTTTCCATTGATGAGGTTTGTTTCAGTACAAACTACATGATCTTTACAAAGATAAGAACAAAGGTAAGCAAAGAGTTCCAGGAGAAACTACATCAAGATCTAATTCTTGCTTATTATCAAACTAAACTTGGAGAAATACCAGAAGCTCAGCCTTGTCAAGCGATATGTTATGAGTATAACCATCTGTGCGAAGTCGCTTACGTGTGTAAGAAGTATGTAGCACAGCACGTTGACAAAGAGTTCGACATTTGCCAGAGGTGATCTATGGCCATACCAGTACACCTGCAAAATCTCGACCCCATCTATCTGGACTCAACTCTCATTATTTATGACAACACTTTTTATGACGCTCTTGCTAAAATATGTTCCAGAGACACGACTTTAACAGAGTCCAATGCTCAATCTTCTTATTTTATTGTTTACACTTTTCCGAGTTACAAGGCTGTCCTTATACTAGACCAAGCCCTCCGCGAACGAGTACTTCTTGTACGGGAAATTCTTGCGGATTTAGTTGCTGACTTGTCTACAGTGCAATACAACAAGATCAAGGGATTGGTCTTTAATAACATGTTTGGAATCTAGGTTCAATGAATAAAACAAGGGCCATCCTGAACTTTTTATCTTTACAGGCTGATCAACTTGGAAACATTTCGCCTATTGCTCAGTTTTATACTGAGGAAATGGAGGTACAAGTCAACGTCATTAAAGAAGGTGAGATCATCACAGGAGAGAGTGGTGGAAAGAAGTGGCAAGGGTATACCGATGGTGTTGAAGTTTGGAAACCATTTCGTATACCCTGGGACGCTTACGTAAACCCTTCTTATAATGACAGTCCACTCAATTATTCACTTGTTAAGTACGCTCAAGCTATCGGAATGACTGGGTGGAATTGGAAACGACGACAATCAGTTTGGGTAGGCTATGACTTTGATAGTCTGACTACGCATAAGGAAGGACTAACAGATGAAGAACTCAACGAGATTCTTGAGAGAGTCAAGACAATTCCATACATCACTATCTATAAATCAACCTCAGGAACTGGCTTTCATCTTTATATCCTACTTGAGAACTCACCACAAATCAATACTCACACTGAACATGCTGCTCTTGCAAGAGCTATTCTTGCGAAACTTAGTGTCCTTGTTAATTTCCAATTTAATAATCAAGTCGATACCTGTGGTGGAATACTCTGGGTATGGAAAAGATCAGCTACTGGTTTCCAATCAATCAAAGAAGGTGAAGTCTTAGACCCTATTGAATATGTTCCAGATTGGCGGGAGCATATTGATGTTTGTCTTAAATCAAAACGCAAATCTTTCATTAGTGAAACAAAGGGTTGGAAAACTATCTACCGAGGAATTAAACATATTGATCTTGATGATTCTCATATAACTCTAATGAGGTGGCTTGAAGAAAATAAAAAACTATGGTGGTGGGACAACGATCATCACATGCTAGTGACACATACACATGATCTTAAACAAGCTCATGAAACTCTACACCTTAAAGGAGTCTTTGAAACTATCGCTAGCGGACGAGATAGTGGCAGAGATCAGAATTGTTTTGCATTCCCTTTACCCAAAGGATGTTTCATTATTAGACGTCATACACCAGGAACTACAGAACATTCCAGCTGGAGTTGTGACAAATCTGGATGGACTTATTGTTTTTATAATCGCATCCCAACAATCAGTTTTGCTTGCCTCTCTGCCGGAGGAGTCGAAGTCTCACCTGACGTCTTCCATTTTAAGTCATTGCTCATTTGTAATAAGACATTATCTTATCTACAAATCCCATTGGAATTGAAACCTGAATTCTATCAACGACCAGCAAAACTCAGAATTTTCCCTGAGAATAAACTTAAGATATCCTTTGAGTGGCATCGTGGTGATGAACAACTTGAAGGATGGCACTACGACGAAAAGAAATCTCTTTGGGAAAGGATCGTGACTTGTGAAGAAGTTGATGAATACAACTTTGACGTGGATCATATCATTCGGCACCTTGTTTCTAATGAACGTGATGCTGGTTGGTTCATCCTGTCTCGCAGTGGATGGACATTTGAAAATCGTCAACACGTCGTTGATGTCCTCACATCAAACGGCCTCAAACGTGGAGCTATTTCTAAGATACTAGGAAGTTCTATTCTTGATAATTGGGAACTTGTCAACATTCCATTCCAAGAAGAATACCCAGGTAACAGACAATGGAATAAGCATCCAGCTAGTTTAGCCTTCGAGCCATTGCAAGGTCAGCATCCCACATGGGATCTAGTTTATAGCCACTGCGGCAAGAATCTAAATGACGCTGTTCGTGCAGCAGAATGGTGCAAACAATATGGGATTCTCAGTGGGGCAGATTACCTACTTACCTGGACCGCAAGTCTTTTCCAATTTCCACTTGAACCTCTACCCTATCTGTTTTTCTACGGTCCTCAGAATTCTGGAAAATCAACATTCCATGAGTCACTATCCTTGTTATTTCGCAACGGGTACGCAAGAGCCGATGTTGCTCTTACAAGCAAAGGAAGTTTCAACGGTGAACTTGAAGGAGCAGTCTTGTGCGTAGTCGAAGAAGTGAATCTCCAGAAGTCAAAGGAGTCATATGAAAAAATCAAAGATTGGGTTACTGCTTCTACGATCTCAATCCACCCTAAAGGTAGAACACCATATCTGTCCCAGAATACTACCCATTGGATCCAATGTGCAAACAATCCTGGTTTCTGCCCCATTTTTCCTGGAGATAGCCGTATTGTGGTTACCTCTATTTCACCTATTGGTGGAGTTATACCTAAGAAGTTATTTATTGAGCGACTTACTGAAGAAGCCAGATACTTTCTGTACACATTACTAAACTTAAAAATCTCTCTACCTATCGACCGTCTACGCATCCCTGTTCTGAGTACTCAACAGAAAGAAGTCCAACAAGAAATCAATGCTAGTATACTAGATGTATTCATTGCTGAGAATTGTTACAGAATAGACGGACATGCTATTCCGTTTGCTGAGTTTTATGAGAAGTTCATGCAGATTGTTCCGATGCACGAACGAGGTTACTGGTCACAAAGGAGGGTCGCCTTGTGTATCCCTGAGGACATTCCGAGAGGTAAGACAGGACAGTTTAATGTTACCTGTTTAGGCAACATGACATGGGAGCAGAACGCTACCCCACGAGTCAAACTTGCTCGTATCGAAGGGAGACTTACTCATGCCTAATACATATGTTTTATACAATAAAACTCATGATAGCTGTTGTGCTGCTTGGATTGCCAAGGTTTCCCGCGGTGCAGGTTCTCAACGTTTCTTTACTCAAGTTTTCAATGAAGAAAATTATGCTAGTTTTCAGATCTGCGAAGATGATACAATCTTCTTTATGGACTGTTTATTTAATCCAGATATAATGAGACCTATCTATTGTAAGAACGCTATTGCTCTCATCGGTTGTAATCCAGCACTTGAGGAACAGGCAATGGAACTCAAGCGTAAGAAACTAGCACAAGTTGAATGGGATAGCAGATCATCAACTTGTATTCAAGCATGGAAATTCTTCAAAGGAAGTGGGTCTGAACCACTTTTCTTTGTGAAGTATATAGATGAACTCTTAAGAGGGGTAAGGAGTATGCCCTTCATCCGGGACATGAAAGTTGTTCTTCAAAGTTATCCTCCTGAATCCAAGACATACTCCACTCTTTTTAACATGAAACTCACAGACCTTCTACAAGAGATTGTTCCATTAAGACGATTACTTGATAATCTAGCTATTGAAGCAGCGAGTACCTGTACCTTTAACTATCAAAATTACCCAATAATTGTGTGTAGTTCACCGTTTCTTCTTGAAGAAATACTTGAAACTTTGATAATCCAGTATCCTACGGCCATTGGAATCCAACCAAGAAAGAATACAGCCATTGTTCATATTAAATCAAACAAAGAAATTGTGGATTATAAAGAATATAATCCAGTAGGAACGAAGAATTATGTGCGATTCTCAGTAGACAAGGAAGCTCTTGAGGAGATTACAAAACCATGATCCTGACTGACGAAGGTGGAATCTACCCTACCCCGGAGCCATGAACGTGAAATGGACCGTGTTGCTCGTACTGCTGGCGTCCCTCTGCTACGGAATGACGCTGACGCCGATCGCGCCGACTGTTCTGCTTCCCTACGACGCGGCGCAGTTGTGGATCGATGATGATAACAACGCTACTACAGGCTACGGAGCCGGGTACGGTCGGATGTGGCGATGGTGCGGAGCCGAGCCGCAGCACTTCCAGTGGTGCATAATGGGTCCGCAATCCACTGGCGGATGGGGCGACTGGATCGGGCTTGCCGCAGCGACCAGCCTTGGTACGACGACCCCGATCATCCCATTCCCGCTCGGTGGTTCAACGCGGTGGGCTTTCGAAACGTACACCACAGGCAAGCTGGTAGAGACGAAAACCGGCACGAAGAGCGGCACAGCCTTCTCGGTGGTGGACAACTCCGCGATGCTGTGGTGCATGAGCGGGCCGGGCGTGCCGTACCCAGTGGGCTGCGGTGTGTTCGACGTGGACACTGACGGAGATGTAGACTTAAAAGACTGGAGCAAGCGATGAAGATGCTCTGGATCGAGACGTGCGACGACTGCAAGTGGTGCAACAGCGTAGGTCTTACAAAGATGTGCGGTC
>Ga0315284_10006216_pt1 | contig 17016 bp, 12 predicted proteins | sample YL17G09_16_MG_FD_203696 | JGI IMG/M metagenome (GOLD analysis project Ga0315284, IMG submission 203696) | Sediment microbial communities from Yellowstone Lake, YNP, Wyoming, USA - YL17G09_16 | ecosystem: Environmental > Aquatic > Freshwater > Lake > Sediment | place: USA: Wyoming | collected...
CCTCGGCTAATGTTTCCAAGCTGAAATTACATCTAGGCAAATATCTGGCTATGGTAAAGCGTGGCAAGGATATTGTTGTGTTGGACCGCACAACCCCGGTTGCAAGGTTAGTGCCTTACTCGGACGACATTCCTGATACCCTCGTGATAACGCCAGCTACTGAAGACAGCGCGCTTCTTGGCAGCCTGCAGTTTCCTCCGGTATCTGATGGACCAACCGACAGCGTTGCCGTGCTCTTGAAGGAACGCAAGGAACGCCTTTAATGATAGCTTTCATCGATTCATCCGTGGCGCTCAGATTACTTTTGGGCGAACCTAATAAGGTGACGCGCCTATCTGACATCAAGCGAGCCGTTGTAAGCGATTTGCTAGAAGTTGAGTGCAGGCGGACCATTGATCGTATGCGGGTATCTTCGCGCTTGAACGATCAGGAAGTAGAACGTCGATTGATTGGATTGGCAAAGATCCTAAAATCCTGCGAGCGGGTGGGCCTTTCCCGTGCGGTCCTAAATCGGGCGCAGCAGGCATTTCCAACCACTTTGGGAACTCTTGACGCCATTCACCTGTCGACAGCGATCCTATGGGCGGAACGTGAAAGAGTCCTTCCAGTCATACTAACCCATGATCAGGAGCTTGGGCGTGCTGCACGATCACTAGGATTTGATGTGCTTGGTGATGTACCACCACCGTGAGTGGAGCGGTGAGACCATCGCTTGTCGAGTTCACTATTAAGGCAGTAACTAAAAAAGACGTGATGGTATCAGGATCTAGGCCACATAATGGACCTAGACCCCTTTCCCCAGAAGGGCCCTCGCCGCCTCCAACCCCTCCTCCGCGCTCCGCCACTCACCATTGCGGTAGCTTCGTTTCAGCGCCTCTAGCATGTGACCCATTTCAGGTCCGGTCGCCATGCCGAGGCCTTTACTCAAGTCGCGCCCTGACAGCGGCAGCTTAGCCCGTCGCAGGTGGCCATGCTTTTGCTCGGCTTGGTCGACAGCTAAAGTCACAGCTTTTAGTCCAGCATCAGCGCTCCATATCGGCGCATAGACCTGAGTCCATGCATCTGCGCCTCCAGCGTGGTCACACCGGTCAACCACGTCGAGGAGGTCTGCGGTCTGCTTAAATGCTGACATCTTAAGCAGCTCGGCTCCTTGGGCGAAGAAGGCTAGGCGTTTACCGTCCTGATTGGACAGTCGCAGGCGTTCAGCCAGTCGCAGCAGTTCCGCTGCGTTTAAATGTGCAAAGCGCAGGCAGATCCCGCCAAGGATCGCAACGCTGCGGTGGGACGGCGCCAGGCGGTCGTGCCAGATCTGCATCACGCTTGCGTCCGGCAGGCCTGCCGCAGCCTGCAGCTCGGGTAGAACCACCTGCCAGACTCCGGTGCTGCACATGGCGACCAAAGCGTCGTGGGAATGCGGAGCGCCCAGCAGTTGGAGCATCTCAGTAGTGATCCGCTCCTGACTGACACGGCTTAACCCCTCGCGCTCAGCCGCGACCGCCTCGAGCGTACCGGCCACGGGCACGAATCCTAATTTCGCCCAAAAGCGAAACAGCCGCAGGATCCTCAGGTAGTCCTCTTTGATCCGCTCCTGGGCCGCGCCGACAAAGCGCAGCACCCCTGCCTTCAAATCCTCTTGTCCGCCCACGTCATCGTAGACCCGCCCGTCTGCATCCTCAAACATCGCGTTGATGGTGAAATCACGGCGCTCTGCGTCGTCTTGAAAGCTTGTACCAAAGGCCACCTGGGCGTGACGCCCATCGGTCTCGACGTCTTTTCGTAAGGTCGTCACCTCGACGGGTCCACTGGGCATCACGACGGTGATCGTGCCGTGGTCGATGCCGGTTGGGATGGTGCTTCGCTCTTCTGTGCGAAAATGTTGCAGGACGACGTCGGGCAGCGCGTCCGTCGCGACATCGTAGTCGGCTGGGGTCAGCCCCAGCAGTCGGTCCCTGACACAGCCACCCGCCAGGCGTGCGCTGTATCCCGCGGCTTCCAGGCTGCGCAGGACTTTGACGGCATCTTTATAGGCCTGTTCAGGGTTCAGCATCGGCTACCTCGTCCGTTCAATTAACCGCGATGGGTCGACCCCATAAGTTTGGTCGGTTTTTTTGGCTTTGCCTAGGTGGAATTTTACGGATCTGTTTAGTTAGTAAACAACAACAGCAGTAAGTGCGCTGCTGGTTGAATAAAATATCATCAGCAACAGCAAAAGTGACGGCGATGTTGTTTAGAAATGATGCACAAGTGGGACATTTTACCAAAATTCGACCTCAAATCGACCAGGATCGAGGAAAACGTTCAATAAACAGGTCTTAAATGAACGCTTTGCGTAGACGAATAAAGTATAATGATATCAATGTGTTATATGGATAAGTGGGGGATTGATGAACGCGGTATGCCAGCGTGTAGTAGGCAAACCCGCGTCAGATAGGGGTTTCAGCTCTTCTGATTAATTTGTGAACATTTAAACAGGGCGGCTCCCCACCAGGAACGGCGCTTGCGTATCCAAAGTGTCGCCGGCCACCCCGAGGGTAAAAGGAGAGCAAAGCCGCCGACCAGTCTCATTGAGGCTCCATACAAAGCGCGTTACAATGGCGATTACGGCTTAAAGCCGAGGATGCCCAAACGATTCGGTCCCGGTTGGAAAGCACATGCCCTTGAAGTTGCCGCGTTCCAGCCTGAGCCCTGCAGTTTTTGTCGGCCTGTTCGTACTCATCGCTGCGACGGCGGGTCAAGGGATTCCAGGCGGAGACGCCGGGGAGCTCGCAGTCGCCGCCTGCACTCGCTCGGTCGCCCACGCCCCCGGCTATCCGCTGTGGACGCTACTGAGCAAGGTCGCGTTGCTGCTTCCCTTCGGAACACCAACCTGGCGGCTCGCGCTCGCTTCAGCTGCAGCCACCGCCGGGGCTGCCGCCTTGCTGGTCGCGATCCTGCGCCGTGCCGGAGTCAACGGTGCCGCAGCTGTCTTTGGCGCGGCAGTCTTCGTCTGTGCAGCGCCAGTCTGGCAGTTCGCCACGACCCCTGAGGTGTTTGCCCTCAACTCACTTTTGGTGGCGGCCGGACTCTATGCGGCGCAGCGGATGTGGCCCCTGCTCGTCGGCCTGGCACTCGGCCTCGGTCTTGCCAACCATCTCACCTGCCTTGCCCTCCTCGGACCCATCGCGCTGTACGTCATGATCGTCAAACGCTCGCCCCTCGTGGTGCTCGGCGCAGCGCTGGGACTTGTACCCTATCTGTACTTACCCTGGGCATCAGCCGCAGGCTCTCCATACAGCTGGGGCGATCAGACGACCCTTGCCGGCTTGATCGATCACGTGCTGCGTCGCGACTATGGGACGTTTCAGCTCATGCAGAGTGGGAACGCCAGCCCTTATGTCGACAAACTTCTTTTATATGCACGTTCGGAGATCGTCCCGTTGGTCGTCGGCCTCATCGGTGCAGTGGTCGTGGCGCGACGCCGGCCGCCGCACATCTTGCTGCTAGCGATCGTCGGCGCGTTCGCGCTGGCCTATGTCTTGTTGTTCCATGCGGCGGCGAATGTCACGCTCGATATGGCGACCCACCGGGAGGTCTTGTCCCGATTCTGGATCATGCCGGCCTTGGTCCTCGGACTCTTCGCTGGATTCGCGGCGGCTTGGGTCCCTAATCGCCTCATTCCTGTCGCCCTCACGTCCGTCCTGCTGTTCTTGGGCGCTCGTGCCAACGACCGTCGGGAGGAATCTCTCGTCGCCCGCTATGCTCGCGCCGCGCTCACCACCATGCCACCCAACACCCTGGCGCTGGTGCGCGGCGATCTGTCGTTCCCGCTCATTTATTTGCAAGCATGCGAAGGACAGCGCCCCGATGTCTGGATCCTCAACCGACCTTTCTTAGAATTCCCCTGGAGTCGCTCGCGCTACCTCGCCGCCTTCCCAGGTCTCGAACTCCCCGAAGGGCTTTACGATCCCTTCCCGACCGGCTTTCCTGGCACCTATGCCTTGACCGACCTCATGCAGCTAAACATCGATCGACGACCGATCCTCTTTCAGTACTTCGACGCCATGCTCCTAGAATACAAGCAGGTCGCGCAGTGGGCGGGACGCTTCGAGATTCTTCCGGTCGGCTTTTTGATGCAGGCTTTTCGCACGAGCCCCCGCGATTGGCCCGCTTATGCGACCATAAGCCGCGGCGCACTCGACCTGTACGCCGGTGCCAAAAAAGCGCGTGGCGACGCTTGGGACGATCTCGTTCAGCAGGAGTATGTCGATGCCGAATTCTTGCGCGGCGCTTATCTCGCCGTCGCGGCGCATGCCGATCCCCAGGTGATTCCGGTCGCGCTGCGGGCTTTAGACGAAGCCAAAAACGTCCCCGATCAGCGCCTCGACCGTATATTTAAGGTGCGCGGTTGGGCCTTGGCGGTTGCGGCGCAGACCGATCCAGGCGCTAGGGCCGAAGCCTTAGCAAATTGGCGAGAATATCTACGGCTAGCGCCACCAACTGACGAAGAACGAGCCAGGATTGAAGCGACCGTGGCGATGCTTGAGGGTCTCAAGCCGTAAAGGCAATTGTGTCAGGAGACAGGACTATGGCCATGCCCACTAAAAAGCCGCGCAAAGAAGTCGTTAAAACCCGCTGCGAATGGGCCTCAGACCCCGACAACGCGGCCTATCACGATGCTGAGTGGGGAGTGCCCGTTCACGATGATCGCATGTTCTTTGAGTTTCTGACGTTAGAAGGCGCCCAGGCGGGACTGAGTTGGCTGACGGTGTTGCGTCGGCGCGAAGGCTACCGCCGCGCCTTCGCTGGCTTTGATCCGGTCCAAGTCAGCCGCTTTACCGCCGCCGATGTGCGCCGTTTGCTGCAGGACCCGGGGATCATCCGCCACCGCCTCAAAGTCGAATCCACGATCAGCAATGCCGCTGCTTTCCTGGCTGTGCAAGGCGAATTTGGCTCGTTTGACGCGTTCATTTGGTCGTTTGTCGGCGGTCAACAAGTCGTGACTAGGCGACGCACCCTAAAAGACGTTCCGGCGACCACGCCAGAATCGGATGCCATGGCTAAAGCCTTAAAAAAGCGCGGTTTTCGCTTTGTCGGCAGCACTATATGCTATGCCTTTATGCAGGCCTGCGGCCTCGTCAATGACCATACCGACTGCTGCTTTAAGCGCCCGGGCCTACAAACAAACAAGTATCGCCGCTAAGCCCGTCAAAGGCCGTATCGTCGCACGTATCTCGGCTTTTTATCGGCGGCCGATTTGTCTTTAAAATAGGCCGAATTAGTCTAGTCATGACGGCTAGATAGATACGTATATCAAATTGCTTAAAGTTTGCCGCCAGAGTGACGATAGGTAGGGCAGGAACGAACATTCTCTAGGCGCCCTCGAGCCATAACCTGCGTTCCAATCGAGGTAGCCAAACAGATCGACGTCTAGTCTTACAGACCAAGTGGCAGAAGGAAGAGCACAAGATGCGTCACTCAAAATACCTCAAAAGCCAATCCGGTAACACCGCCATCATGGTTGCCATCGCTGTCGCCGCCGGTCTCGGCTCATCGCTCTACTTCGCGATGGACAAAACGGTTTTAAAGCAAAAAGACGAGCGCGCACTACAGGGGCGCGACCGTTCGAGCCAAGTGAACGTATCAAGTCTCACTCAGGTGGCCGCGCTGATGGCTTACACCAAACCCAACGCCACCGCAGACGATCCCACGGCTCTGCCATACCTCTTCCCCGATCCTTACTTGAATAACAACTCGGTCGGTGCCACTAGGGCCGCTCCAGGCAACGTGGAATCGTGGCAGTATCATGCGCCAAATGTGAGTTTGTATGCGCCAGATCGTAATAAGCTCAATGCGACTGATTTCGCCAATTACGTGACCAAAGGACAGCGGCCGAAGATGACTCAACCGGCGACGGTTCGCTTCCTCGAACCCATCATGGACCAGACCCATTCCAACTGGATCGTTGCCTACCGCGCCGCGGTGACCACGGAGACCGCCGGTAGCTCTGCGGTGACCAGCAAAGCGACGATTCCGGTGCCACGCATTCCGGTGCCAACGTGCACGCTGACAGCACAAAACAGCCAGACGATCTTTCAGCCGGACAATCTGATCAACTTGACCTTGTCGGTGTCGGGGGTGGCACTAAATGCCCTGGTCCCGACCACGGCGCAGCAACTTGCCTATGGGACTCTCTATGGTGATTACAGCGATTACAAAACCGTCGATCTTTCGTCCAAGTCGACGTCGATCCGCAATATGAACAAATCCGTTTACAGCTGGTCCGTTGCCGCTCCCCGCCCGCTGACAGCCGTGGACGGTACCGGGTTAGTGCCCTTTACCGTCACCGCGTTTTTGACGCCCGTCGATGACTCGACTCCGTTAGCGACCAAGTGCACGCTTGCTATCCAAGTGTCGTCACCATCAAGCTGCAAGCTCTGGACGGACAAGGCTTCAGTGCCTCCAGGATCGTGTGCCAACATCAGCTACGATACGGTGGGCAATGTCGTTCCAGGGTCTTTTAAATTGGGCGCAAGGGATCTGGCGGGTCGGGACTTTTCTGCCAACGTGGCGGCAACCGGCAGTTCGACCTTCCGCTTCTGCACGCCGCCGCTAGACGCAGGTAGCAATGCCGATACTAGCTCGATTCCACGGGCCACCTTGACTCAGTATCAATCAACGCTAAAAGGGTGGAGTGTCCCGCAACTGTCCGGGCTTGCCGTTGCGCTGAAGCAACAAAAGGATAATCTTATTCAAACCTTTCCAGTCGGTTCGCCGCTACGCGACCTCACTATCAAAGAGGTCTTGGGTCTGATCTATCTGTCCCCAAGCCAGCTATCCATCCTAGGTAAGCTGAATTTTAATAGAACTTGGGGGTTAAACACCCTGAATGCCGCCCAGCAGACCGCCCTTCATAACTTAGACCCCGAGCTGATAGATAATCTCCTCGCCGTGGACCTGCAGTCCATTCGGATTTTGGACACGATCCGGGATTCGATCATTAATAAGCTAAACACCTATGATGTGTCTTCGCTGGCACTCTATGTCAATAGCGAGATCCAGGCCAATTCCGCCCCCATCGACTACGTCCTGGATGGCTCGGTCCGCGACAATTGGGGTAGCATCAACACCTGCGTGACCCACGTGACTGCAGGCGATAATCAATGCCCGTACTTTGGCGCAAGCTATCCGAATTACAAGCAAACCTTGTCGCTTTACGTCAATTATTACGGCAATGCATTTAACGCTCCGTTCGATTTCAGCCCTGGCTATCCCAACTGGGAGGTCGAAGCCGTGGCGAACTCGCCCTTTGACGTCGTGAACTGTCCCGCTGATGCCCGATGCTTTGCTCTAGATTGGGGTACTAACCGGACCCCATTCGTTACAGTGCAACCCGCCAATTCGTCGTCATGTCAGGCCACCGTATCAAACCGCATCGACCTGGGTTGCTTTGCCTTTCATACCAAGCTGCGGATGGCGGACGGGAGCGACCGCGAGATCAATCAGCTGAAGATGGGCGACTTGGTGTTTAATCCAATGAACAAGCGCGCCATGAAGATTAAACGCACGACCAACGGCCCAGAGAAGGACGACCTGGTCGTCTTTACGGCCGCGACTAAACAAGTCCGTGTGACGACAAAGCACCCGATGCTCACAAAGCATGGAGTCGCGACGGCGATCAGCCTTCGTGCTGGTGATGAAATCATGAATGAGCAGGGTGCTTGGCAGCGCATCGACTCGGTCAGCCGGGAAAAGGCGACCCTATCGGTCATCAACGTGGAGCTCGACACATCTTCATCAGATCCAGCAGATCACGCCCTGCTGGCCGATGGTTTGATCACCGGTGACCTATACCTGCAAGAGCAACTATCCGGAGGCAAGATGCCTTATCTTCTCTCACCAAAGCTGTCCAAATTTGATGATAGCACGGGGTCAAGCCTATGATCACGACGCCTCGCCTCCAGCTAAATAGCGAGGGTGGTAACTCACTCGTCTCTGTGCTCATCGCCATGGCGATCATGAGCATCGCGGCTGTGGCGATCAGTGTCGGCTACAGCAACCTTTATGCCGCACGGCGCAGCGTTGCGGCATCGGCGGCCGAACGGGATATTCAAGATGTCATCGTCCAGAGTGTGGTCGATGGTTACCGCAATTATGTTCATGCTCAATGTGCGGCAACATCTCTACACGGCGTGAGCAGTATCTCCGTCAGTAACTTGGCCTCCCTTTCGGCCACCCAGAAGATCTATCTGCCTTCTGGTAGCGGCGGTAGTAGCGGTGGTGACGTCCAAAGGTGCGCTAGAACACCGCTGAGCGATCAGGCATCGCCACCTTTTGCTTCGACTTTTTATCGCTGTTTTCAAATTTCCCTACCGCAGTCGTTAGCGGGGAGCAACACCAGCAGTAGCGCTTCAAAGATTGATAAGGCGTCGTTTATGGCGAACAAAGGCTCGTTTGTTGAGGTGCTGGTGCATCCAAGGGATTTTCGTACAGATTCCCCCGTCAACTGTCAGGCCAGCTCGGTTCAAGCCAGCGGCTACGGCCTGGAGATTTTTTATTCCCTACATTGGGTGCTGAACAGCAACCAGGGGCTCCTTTATAAAACTCGGGTGGGCTCGATCAATGCAGCGTTATAGACGCAACCTCGGTAATCAGGTCGGTATGACCTTGGTGGAGTTGCTGCTTGCCACGGTGATCATGGCCATGATCGTGGCCGGATCAACCAGGCTGTGGACCACTTATAGCAAGGCGGCAAAGGCGCATGATACCAATGAGGCCATCGCCTCGGAGATGACAGAGGCGATGGTGAACCTTACGCGCTCGTGGAATGTTCGGACTCGGCCGCCTGGATACACCACAAGCTATACCGCAGCAAATAAGGGTTTTACTTTGCTTGATGCCGACGGGCAGCCATGCACCTCGCAATGCACGCAGCTGGTGATGAATGTCACTAGAAGCAGCGGTGCAAGTGAGAACATCACCATCCAAACAATCTGCCAGAAACCGGGGAAAGTCACTGCGCTGGATCGCCTCAATGGACTTAGTTTTAGCCACCTCATGGCATCCAACTGCGTGGCTTGTGGACCCGGTCTGTTACCGAGGGTGAGGGTGACGTCCGATCTCAGTGCTACCGCAAACCGGACGTTCCCGCACAATGGTGCATCGTCGCCGTCGAGTTTTCGCATCAACTCCATGCTGGGCATGACGATGTGTTTTGCCCAGTCCGGTACCGGACCTATTGCAATCGACCAGCGGGCCTATCTGCTCGATCCAAAGGCATCGACTGATGCGTTACTGGACTCAAAGAAGACCTCGGTCTTGCCCTTCGACAACTTTGGCAACGTACGCCTGGAGTCGAATCTCTGACCCGTAGTGGCGTGCATCGAGGTTTGCCCTGACTTGTCGTAAGATTTATAGCAGCGGTTCCACCTTGGGATAGAGGGCGCATCATGCAGCGCATGAGTCGGGTGTTTTTGGCGGTGTTACTCCTCATCGGACTCGTGTTGTTTCTCGGCAAAAAGAAAGCGAAATCGCCGACTCACAATCAGGTTGCCGAGGTGGTCAAAGCGTCTCCTAAGAAGGCGGTAAAGTCGCTCAAGGCCGCGGCAGGGCCGGTAGCTGCAAGCAACGACAACACCAGCCGGGAGCAGCGCGATTCCAAGGCCGGCTTTAGAGACATCGGCTACACGATCGATGACCATGGTCAAAATCGCTTGAAGGTGACCGTTAAGACCATGTCGGTTTGCTATCCAGCTGACTACGACGCCATGGCTGCAGCTGTGGGCAACGATGGTCAGATTCTGTTAAGCCTTGAGCCGTTTGGCGAAGCTGCCATGTCGGGAGTGCAGCCGGCGACCAAACTGTTGGCGCTACGCGACATTTACAATGAAGTCACCGTCGATCTACCTGTGGCTAACGAAAAAGGCAGCCTGTTTGGTCTTTTTCTTTGCTCAGATGCCGCCAAGGCTGGCAGGTGTGGGGGCAAAAAGCCGGCCAACTTCAACGCCATCATCGGCGGCTCAAACGACCCGGCCAAGGGCGATGCCATGTTCTACTTTCAGTTTGCCGTGCTCAAGCCTAAGTCGGCGATGGTTTACGGTGGGTCAGACAGAAGTCTGCCCGGAGCTCGGGAAGATTTGGCCGATCAGAGTCTAGGCGGGGGTGCACTCGAAGAAGACATAAGAAAAGTCGCCACCCTCATGCGCGAGATGAAGTCGCTGCCGCCAGTCAGTGCAGCGGCCGGCGAAAACACCGCCATCGCCGTCCAGGTCGCGATGCTAGACAGTGCCAAATGCGGCGGTCGACGCTGACGTCGGCCTCACCGCACCTGACCTCTCCAATTATCAAGGCGCTCAGGCCGCTGGCGCAGCACTGCTTAATGCCATACAGGCTGGCCGCATGCCGCCTTCTGGTGCGCTCAGCAGCGCCATCCAAGCCGAGTTTAAGGCTTGGTCCGATGCAGGATTTCCCTACGATGCCGCAGCAACGCCACCACCGCCACCACCGCCCGCGCCGGCACCCGCGCCGGCCCCTAGCCCTGCGCCGGCGGCCAACCCTGCACCAGCATGTCCGCCGATTTAACCGGTCAACCCGCCCCAGCCCCTTCAAGCTCGACGATCGCCGCGTCGAGCTTGGTAAACGGTGCCACCGGCGGGCGCATGGCCTGGCCCACAGGCAGTGCGCTCGCCTCCCACACTCCCACGGCATGCTTGTGGTCGTAGCGCAGAACCTGGTGTTTGCTGCCCCCAGCTTCGACCCGTTGCTCGGTATAGGATGTGCCAAACAGCTGACCATCAAAACCTAGGGCTTCATGGATCAGCTGTGAACTATCCGGCAGGATGGGCGCCCACATGGTCTTGAGCCAGGCAATGCACTGCAGGGCTACGTAGACGGTGGTCGCGGCTCGATTCGGATCGGTCTTGATCACCGTCCACGGTGCGCGGTCGCTCAGGTATTGATTAACCCGTTGGCTGAGGCGGCGCGCTTCTTCCAGCGCACTGCGCAGCTTGACGCCTTCGTAAAGGTCGCCGACCACCTGGAAGCCCCCTTTGACCTCCGCCAGCAAGGCTTGATCATCGGCTTCAAGCTCGGTAGCCGGCGCCGGAATGCGGCCATCGTAGCGCTTAAAGGCAAAGCCCAGCATGCGATTGGCGAGGTTACCCCAGTTGGCGACCAGCTCATTATTGACCTTCTCGAGAAAGTCGTCCCACGAGAAGTCGACATCGCCCGTCTCCGGCGCCAAGGCCGTGAGCACGTAGCGCCAGGCATCTTTTTGGTAGCGCTGCAGGACGTCGCTGACGGTGATCGAGGTGCCGCGGCTCTTACTAAACTTACGGCCGTAGCTGTTTAAATACTCATTGGCCGGCACATCATAGGGCAGGTTTAGTCCACCCTTGGCGATCAGGTATCCTGGCCAATGGATGGTGTGGAAGGTGATGTTGTCCTTGCCAATAAAGTAATAACTTTTAACATCGCTGGCCGTTTTGCTATCCCACCAGTCGCGCCACGCCTCCGGCTTGCCCGAGGCTTCGGCCCACTCCACCGTGGCGCTCAGGTAGCCCATGACGGCTTCAAACCAAACATAGATCCGCTTTGTCTCGTAGCCGGGCAACGGAATCGTCACCCCCCACTCAAGATCTCGGGTGATCGCGGTGCCGCGCAGCTCGCGCTTTTCCAGCATGCCCTTGGCGAAGTTCAGCACGTGCTTGCGCCAGTGCTGCTTGCCGTCGCTGATCCAGGCCAAAAGGGGTTCGTTTAATTTGCCCAGATCGACGTAAAAGTGCTTTGTTTCGCGCACCTCAAGGTCTCTTGAGCCGGTCATCTTGGACACCGGGTGCTTGAGTTCTACGGCATCATAGGTCTTGCCGCATTGATCGCATTGGTCGCCTCTGGCTTCTTTATAGCCACAAAGCGGGCACTCGCCTTCGATATAGCGGTCGGGCAAAAAGCGCTGCGCTTTGGTGTCAAACAGCTGCTTTGAGGTGTCCTCGTAGATATAGCCTTTGGTCAATAGATCCTTGAAGTATTCGTGCACCACCCGGGCATGGCTCTCAGTCCCGGTGTGGGTGAAGTAGTCAAAGGTCAGCCCGATCTTTTGGTAGCTCTCGATAAACAGGTTGTGGTAGCGCTCGACGATCTGCGCCGGGGTGACCCCTTCTTTTTCGGCTTGGATCGTCACCGGCGTTCCATGCGTATCAGAGCCGCTCACCATCAAGACATCGCTGCCACGCATGCGCTGAAACCGGGCAAAGATATCCGGCGGCAGGTACGCGCCGGCGATATGACCGATATGCTGCGGACCGTTGGCGTAGGGCCAAGCGACACAGATCAGGTATTTCTTCTTCGTCGCGCCAGCACCAGACATCACAACCCCCAAAGTGGACCAGCCGTCTCTTGTAAGTGACCGAGGAACCCAGCCGTCGACATCGGCTCCAGCTGCTGCCCATTTTGCAGGCGTGCGGCCACGGTCTTGGCGTCTTTCTCTTTATCGCCGATGACGATCATGTACGGGACCTTCATCAACTGGGCTTCACGGATCTTGTAGCCTAACTTCTCGTTGCGTAGATCGACCTCAACCCGCACACCAGCGGCTTCGAGTTCACTGGCGACTTGCAGCGAGTACTCCTCCTGGTCGGAGGTGATGTTGATGATCTTGACCTGCACCGGCGCCGCCCACAGCGGAAAGTGTCCGGCGTAGTGCTCGATAAAGACGCCCATGAAGCGCTCAAGGCTACCGAGTACGGCGCGGTGAATCATCACCGGCGTGTGGGTATTGTCGTCAGCGCCGACGAATTCCAAACCAAAGCGACCCGGCATCGAAAAGTCGAGCTGAGCCGTGCCGCACTGCCAGCTGCGCTCCAGTGAGTCGATCAGATGGAAGTCGATCTTTGGCCCGTAGAACGCACCGTCGCCTGGGTTCAGCTTGTATTCGCGACCGGTCTTGTCGAGCGCATCCTTGAGCGCCGCCTCGGCCTGCGCCCAAATCTCGTCAGAGCCAATCGACTTTTCCGGACGGGTCGACAACTCGATGCGGTACTTGGCAAATCCCAGTGCTTTATAGGCTTCGTCAATCTGATCGAGAACGCGGATCACCTCGTCTTGGATCTGCGGCACTGTGCAGAACACATGAGCATCGTCTTGGACAAAGGTGCGCACGCGAAACAGGCCGTGCGTCACGCCGCTGCGCTCGTGACGATGCACGCGGCCAAACTCGCTCAACCGCAGCGGCAGCTCTTTATAGCTGTGGCGCGTCGAGCCATAGATCAGACAGTGGCCCGGACAGTTCATCGGCTTGATGGCCGACTCCGAGTCGTCCACCTTGGTGAAGTACATGTTCTCGCGGTAGTTGTCGTAGTGCCCGCTCTTGCGCCACAGCTCAACGTCCATCACCAGCGGCGTGTTGACCTCGGTGAAGCCGTACTTGACGTTGCTACGCCGGACAAAGGCCATCAGCTTGTTGTAAACCGTGGCTCCATAGGGATGAAAAAAGGCATTGGCTGGTGCTTCTTTATGGAATGAAAACAGCCCCAGCTGCTTGCCGAGCACGCGGTGGTCGCGCTTTTTCGCCTCTTCGATCCGGTGCAGGTGATCGTCGAGCTCTTTTTGCGTCGCCCAAGCCGTACCGTAGATCCGCGTCAGCTGTGGATTGCGCTCGTCGCCGCGCCAGTAAGATCCGGCCACGGTCGTCAATTTGAAGGCACCGACCTTGGCCGTCGATGGCACGTGCGGGCCGCGGCAAAGGTCAAACCAATGCTCCATCGCATAGATCGAGACATCTTCACTTTGCGGGATGGCGCTGATCAGCTCGACCTTGAAGGTCTCACCAAGCTTTTCAAAGCGTCGCACCGCTTCGTCTCTAGACACCACCTCACGGCTGACCGGGTGGTCGGCCTTGACGATCTTTTTCATCTCAACCTCGATGGCCTCGAGGTCCTTGTCGTTGATCTTGACGCCGTCAGGGAACTTAAAGTCGTAGTAAAAACCGTAATCGACCACCGGACCAATGGTGACCTGAGTCGTCGGCCACAGCTTTTGCACGGCCATCGCCAAAACGTGAGCGGTCGAGTGGCGGATGATCTCTAAACCATCGGCCGATTTGCCGGTGACGATCTCAAGGTTGGTGTCGCTGGTCAGCGGCAGGGTCACATCGACGAGTTTACCGTTGGCTTTGACCGCCAAGGCGGCCTTGGCTAAACCCGCGCCAATGCTTTTAGCGACGTCAAAATAAGTCACTCCGGCCTCATACTGACGCTCGGATCCATCTGGCAAACGCACCTTCACCTGTGCCATCCATTCCTCCCCAAACTGGCATCGCTCGCGGCTATTTCGCGCCCCCTACTCATACAACATTAGGCCGGGAAATCCCTGCTTTTTTCGACGTCTTGACGAGCACCGAGGCCTTGTTGAATAAATCCTGCCCTCCAGCCTTCCCGTTCTCCCAGCTGCGCGGAATAAAGCCGCTGCCCAAAAACTGGGAGGGCGGGAAGGCTGGAGGGCAGGATTTATTCAACAAGGCCGAGCCCCGACGGGGCCTCAATGGTCGCAACCACGCCCTGGACGAGCCCGTAGAGGCGCTGCCTGGCTATAGTTAAGATGCCAAATTCAAAGGACATCTTAGCAAATCGAGGGGCGCGCCCTGGATCCAGTCGAAGATTTATCTGCGGACCCTAGTGGATATGCCCGCCGCCGCTCATGTCCTTGGCCATGCGCGACATGATGTAGGGCACTTGGTCGAGGAAGCTGCCAGCATTTTCGTGGCCCAGGTCGTAGGCGATCGCCACGACGTCGATGCAATCGACCGCTTCGTCGCCCTTCAAGCGGACCGCCAGATCATCAAGGATATGGCCGACCAGCAAGGTATCTGACTCGACGGAGTCGGAGATGATGCCAAAGGGCAGGGTCAACCGATTCAGCGTCAGCGGCGCATTGGAGTAGCTCTTCAGAAATTGTAGGTATTCCTTGAAGGTCATCGATAGCCGCATCACCATACTCCCATGCCGCCTCCGTGGCGACCCGTGGACAGAACATCCGTGAGGTACTTCCTGCCTATCGGCACGAAAGTTCTGGGCATGAGCTGCCGAGCTTGCCGCCAGCCCTGATGTTTTGCTAAGGAGGTGGGGTTATGTCTGAAAAATCAGCCCAACACCGTCCTCCCTTAGCCGAGCGTCGCCGTCCCCAAGAGCGGGAGGATCTGCTTGGCCAGGAGCAGGTGTGGGCGCAAGGCTCGGCCCTTTGGGCCTTGGTCCGGGCCGACCAGTTTACCTCGCTGCTGTTTTGGGGGCCCCCTGGCACCGGCAAGACCAGCTTGGCACGAGTGATCGGCCGCGCCAGTCAACGCCCCGTGGTCGTCATGTCGGCTGTGGTCCACGGCGTCAAGGATATCCGTGCACGCATCCAGGAATCCGCCGAGCGCTTGGCCTCTGGAGCGTCGGCCTTGCTCGTCTTTATGGACGAGATCCACCGCCTGAGTAAGAGCCAGCAGGACGTGCTGCTGCCGGCTTTGGAGGCAGGCACCATCAAATTTATCGGTGCCACGACGGAAAACCCATCGTTTGAAGTCAACAACGCGATCCTGTCGCGGACTCTGGTGTTTAAGTTCGAACGCCTCAAAGACGACGCCATCCTTGCGGTTCTCAGCCGGACCCTCGCAGCGCCAGATCACGGCCTACCCCGCAGTGACATCGCCACAGAAGTCCTGACCGCCATCGCCCAAGCCGCCGACGGCGACGCCAGGCGCGCGCTCAATCTGCTCGAAGCCGTCGCCATCAGCGCTCCCTCAGATCAAACGCCCGTCACCGTCGCCAGTCTAAAAGGCGTGATGCGCGAGCTGAACCTGCGCTACGATAAACAAGGCGATCAGCACTACGATCTCGTATCAGCGCTCATCAAATCGATTCGAGCCAGCCAGCCAGACGGTGCCATTTACTACCTAGCCCGCATGCTCGATGGCGGCGAGGATCCGATGTTTATCGCTCGCCGCCTGGTCATCGCCGCGAGTGAGGACGTCGGCAACGCCAATCCAACCGCCTTGCTGCTAGCGACCAGCTGCATGCAGGCCGTGCATTTGGTCGGCATGCCGGAGGCCCGGATCATGCTCGCCCAGGCCACCACCTATCTGGCCGCGTCACCCAAGAGCAACCGATCCTATAACGCCATCAACAAGGCTCTGGCCGACGTGCAGCAGACCGGCTCACTCGAAGTACCGCTGCACCTGCGCAACGCGCCGACCAAGTTCATGAAGGAACTTGGCTACGGCGCCGGCTATGTCTATGCCCACGACGACCAAGCCGCGGCCCAGCGTCAAGTCTACCTGCCAAAAGAGCTGGCGCATCAGCGCTACTATGAGCCCTCCAACTCGGGTACCGAAGCGCAGCTGAAGAAAAATCTCGAGCAACTCAACCACCTCGGTCCACCCAGCAAACTCAATGCGGACTCACCACCGCCTCAGCGATAGGATCTCGCCATGCCCCTCAGCTCTTCGCGTCTTGCCCTGCTATCGGTCACCGACAAGTCCGGCCTCGTGCCCTTTGCCCGGGGTTTAGTCGCCCTCGGATACGAGCTGCTGTCCACCGGTGGGACGGCTAAGTTACTGCGCGAGCATGACGTCCCCGTCGCCGATGTGGCCACCTACACTGGCAGTCCCGAGATCCTGGATGGCCGCGTCAAGACCCTGCATCCCAAGATTCATGGTGGCATCCTGTACGACCGCGCCCAAGCCGCCCATGTTGATGAAGCCGCCGCGCACGGCATCCGCCCGATCGACCTGGTCGTCGTCAACCTCTACCGCTTTGCCGCCGAGGCCGTGGCTAAACAACTCAGCCGTGAGGCCGCCATCGAACATATCGATATCGGTGGGCCAACCATGCTGCGCGCCGCCGCAAAAAACTGGCTCCACGCCACCCCCTTACTCGATCCCAGCGACTACCCAGAGGTCTTGCGCGCCTTGCAAAGCGGCGGACTCAGCCGCCCCTTGCGCCAGCGCCTCGCCGCCAAAACCTTTGCCGCCATCTCCGCCTACGACCAACAAATCGCCGCCTATCT
>Ga0315284_10006217_pt1 | contig 17014 bp, 24 predicted proteins | sample YL17G09_16_MG_FD_203696 | JGI IMG/M metagenome (GOLD analysis project Ga0315284, IMG submission 203696) | Sediment microbial communities from Yellowstone Lake, YNP, Wyoming, USA - YL17G09_16 | ecosystem: Environmental > Aquatic > Freshwater > Lake > Sediment | place: USA: Wyoming | collected...
CGCGGCTGTCCTGGCCGCTGCCACGCAACCAGTGGCAGAGAATTCACACGATCGCCCCGTAGGTGTAGCGCCGGCTAGTCTAAAAGAAGTTCGACTAGCAGAAGCACCCCCTAAGAGGAAATACCGTGCCCGTAACGCCTGATCGATTCCCCGGGGAATCTGATGACGAAGGGCTCATCCTCAGTGATGAGGGGGTTGACCCTACGGTCGTGGGGGAGATTCGTCTTAATAGTGGCGTAATTAAGGGTAAGGACAGTACCGGCGTATTTAATCTACGGTCCGGAACCGGACTATCCGACGCTACCCACGAATCTCTACTACAACTGATCCATTTCATAGACGAAGGCCCTGCGCACGGGTTCACCACAGGGGCTACGAAAACTATAACCGGCACAACTTTCCCCACCAACATTACTTGGCGCAGGGCGGATACAACAAGACTGGTCGAAAAAATCATTGTTTGGAGCGGCCCCGTCCCGACTCTAATACGCTGGGCTATCTACGACGTGGATGGTAGCACCGTACTCTCTGCCGTAGTGGACACTATCTCGTATTCTGGCGTATTCGAGACAGGTAGAACTCGGAGTATTACATGAACGACTCTCCTGTAGCCGTACCGTTTAACTCAAGCGGGGTGGAGATCGGTACTGCGGCTGTTCCCGTACGCGTCGATCCCACTGGCACAACCGCGCAGCCCATCACAGATAATGCAGGCTCTCTTACGGTTGACACCACCCAGCTACCGGCGGCGTTGGTGGGCGGGCGGCTAGACGAGAACGTAGGAGCTTGGCTAGGTAGTACAGCGCCTACGGTGGGACAGAAGCTGACTGTAGCTTCGCTGCCCGTTACTATGGCGCGGGATCAACCGCCTCTAGTTGTAACACTCAATAATTCGTATGCGCGTGCAGGTGTCTCATCTGCCATGATTACTCTTGGTGGCGCTAGCGCTGGTCTTCTCGCCGTAATGCGCGCTACTGCGTATACCGAGCCTACTACCGCCGTGCAGAGGTCGGTATCCTCCGCTAACGCAGCTGACGCTGCGGCAGGCACGGGCGCCAGGACCGTAAAGATCACTTATTTCGACAATACGGGCACTGGACCTCTTACGGAGACACTCACGCTCAACGGTGTTACCCCCGTTAACACCGTGTCTACTACGATTAGGTTCGTAGAAAAAATTGAAGTGGTTACTGCGGGCTCTGGCGGCGCCAATGCTGGCGTCATAACGCTATTCGGATCCACCGCTGGCGGGGGAGGCACCGTAGGTACCATCGGGGTTGGTACGCTAGTAACCGGCGTAGGGGACAACACTACGCTCTGGGCGCACCACTACGTGTCCGCACTATACACGGCGGAGTACGCGGTACTCATCGTGAGCGCGCAGTCTGGCGGCTCCGGCACAAGCGCCAGATTTTTCGTCAAAAGCAAGGCGCCGTTGGTTGCTAACAGCGCGGAGAACATCATTGGAGACGTACTGCTGGTGCAAGGGGCTTTCGAGAGAAATTTCGATTTTCACCCGACTGTCGTGGGTTTCGCTCGGTTAACAGCGTACGCCGTTCCTACCGTGAACAATGCTACGCTTACCGCGGCCTTTGACTGGCAGGAGACATTGACATGATCCTCTTTGGAAATATGCCGCAGCGCAGCGGTACGTGGGCCTGGTTCAAGGCATTGGCGGCGTCCAAAAGCTTGGCAGTACAGTACGACGAGGACTCGAGCGCGTATACTGTTTACGGCTATGACGTCATGGAAGTACTCTCATGCACGGTCTGGAAGAGCTCTGTTCCAGATACCGCTATTACCGCGGGGTATAGCCAGGCGCAGAATGACGCGGATAAATCGGTATTTGAGACCAACTATAAGCCGTACGCTAATAGATCTATCGCAGGTGTCCCGTCCCCTCTGATCTCTCAGAGCATTAGCGCGGCGCTAAATGTTAACGGCGCTGTGACTCCAGTGGTCTTTGAGTATAACCCTCCGGCTGGTTTTGACATCGAAGTTTCGGCGCTATCTATCAATATCGAGGATACCGGCGCATTTGCCTTCGGCAATAAATTTGTACTTAGCACCCTCGCTAGCTTGACCAATGGTCTACTGCTAGAAATGAAAGCGGGCGACGTAGTTTTTTCCCCGTGGGCTAACATGCAGAAAACCAGGGATATCTTTAAAGCCAGTTCCGACTTCTCGATCGTTACAAGTGGTACAAATTACTTGCGGTCGATCTTTCATATCCCGCACCCACTGCGTCTCGCTCGCTCTGGCACATATACGAATCCTGACTACATCAGGATCACCGTACGTGATGATCTTACGTCTCTTGATTACGCAGAACTATATCTGCAAGGACTAAAGAAATGAGCGTAGGACACCTAGATTCGATAGAGCCGCCTATAGCCGCAGACGGCAAACCTTTTGTACTCCCAAACAGTTTCCCCGGCGAAGTTCTCCTTACTTTCACGGGCGCGAGCGATGGTGTTACTCGTTTCGGGGGGGATATCTTCGGCCTTCAAGTAGTAGGCGCGGGTACCGCCACGCAGACACTAGTTTTCAACGACGGGATCTTCCTGGCGGGCGGTCATGTTGATTGGGATGGAGGCTCTTGGGGTAGCTACATTCAACTTGATATGACAGCCCCTGCTAGCAGCACTAAGGCACCAGCCTCCCCGGGGCAGGGGGACTGTAACAAGGCCCCTACAGGCCTGGGGTTCAATATCATAGTCCCCGCAGCCGGTGACGGCGCCTATGATCTTGATGTCGTAACGCCTATCCCCTCTACTGATGACGAGACTAATGCGCAGACGGGGTACTGGAATTACTCCGAGCCTTGGGTCGGTAAAGGAGTAGTAAGCCCCGGTGTCCCGGGTAATTCTAAGTATAATCTTTTCGATATTCCTTTGGCGCTAGCGCACTTCACCAAACTTCATCTGTTTCTGGAGACAGGGCAGCGGAACATGGTGGCCCCCGCGATTAAGCCTAAGTGGGTTCTCCCCGAGTGGCAGATGAAGGTCACGGTCGTGAATACGGACGCGGCTAAAACTCTTCGCGTAGCGTGGGACATCCTATTGGCGCGGAGGAAGTCTACATGAGCTGGCTAATAGGCAACGCTGGCTACGCGTTTTTTGACTACTGGTTCATGGCCCACCTTAGCTTCTGGTTCGTCATAGGTAGCACGGCTGCTGCTATGCAGTTGAAGCGGGGCCTCGCTTTTGCGTGCTGCCTAAGCGCCGCGTACTCCTGGGAAATCTTTGAACGGTTCGCAGAGAAGAAGTGGCCGCTAGTCTGGCAGTCACCGGAGAGCTGGTGGAATGCTTGGATCTCTGATCCTCTCACCGTCTGTATCAGCCTTACCGTAGCTTTCTTTGGGTATGACTACCTACGGAAGTTCAACAAATGAGAATACCCTGGAAGGCTTTGATCGGAGTAGTGGCCGTCGCTATTCCGGCGCTACTTAACTATTTGTCTGCGCGGGCAGACTCAAGTGAAGCAAAAATACGTGCTGAAATAGCGTATGTCACGCTCCAGGAATCCGTTAAGGAACTACAGACGGCATCGCACGAGCACGCCCTCCAGATCGCGGAACTTAAGGGCCAGCTAAAGACAGAGCGACGCTATCACGTGGGATCTGAGCCCACGGAACGGCTACTTCCTCCTCCGCCGCTTTCTCGTAATCCGGCGTCTGTAGGCGCGGTGCTGCAGGACGTATCTGACGAAGATGGTGTGGACGACAAGGCTCCTGAAAAGTTTGAAGCTCCCCCCGACTTCGAAGATGCTATTCGAAACTACAAGGCTAAAAAATGAATACCCGGATAGGCTTCTCCAGGTCTAAGGGCCTCGGCGGTATTCTCTCCCGCGTCATCATGTTTTTCACTAAGGCTGAGGCCAGCCACGCATGGCTACTTTACTACAGTGATGAACTGAAGCAGGACATGGTTCTCGACGCGCATACGACAGGTTTTCGTGCCGTTGGCTTTGATCTCTTCAAAAAAGAAAACTACATTGTTGAGGTGTACCAGCCCAAGGTGAGCATCGACGCCGCTGTACCCGCCGCAGCAAAGTGGCTGGGTACCCCATTCGATTATGAGGGCCTGCTAGGCGGGATCGTACCCAAAGTTGGAGGCTGGCTTAAACGTAAATGGCGCAACCCGGTCCATAGTGTAAACGTCGTATATTGCAGTGAGTCCGTAATACGCGCCTGCCTTGAAGTTCCCTACCCAGGGCTGGAAGTTTTGGACCCGGACCAAGCAGATCCGTGGGAATTGAGAAACATTCTCGCCAATGACGGCAGCAAACTTCTCCCGTTGGTCTAAGCTAGTGGCGTATGCGAGCGACACTTAACGAGCCAGTACCCCTGCAGGCCCTAGCCAACGATGGCAACGTGGGCTTGTTTGTACGAGTCACGGTGCTGAATCCGGCGCTCGCTGTAGATTCGACGCTGTACCCAACGCATATCACCAAGGGGTTGTACTCAGTAAACTGGACCCCGCTGACGGAAGGGTACTTTTCCATCGTCTATGAATTCTTCTTGGACGCCGGGTATACCGTAGTGGCGTACGACTACCCCCAGGGCGCTGAGTCGATTGAAGTTAGCTCGGACAAGACCAACTTGCTTAGGCTACTGGGCCTCGAGCACGAGAACACCGTGCTGGACAACCAAGTCTATAACGCCCACAGGCACCTCACTAGCGCCCGGCTACGTTCTTACAACTCCGCTGCCAATGCTGTAGCCGCTGGAGTTACGGGCCTTCTATTCGAGTGGAATATCGTAGCGACTTACGATGGCTCGGAGCTTAATAACAAATTCAGAATTGATCGTGTACTATGACCATCCCCCTAGCTACGCAGGGATATCTAGTGGACGACCCTCCGGCATTGCCGCAACCGCCAGCAACTGGACAGGGTCAGCCTATTTGTCCCCCAGAACCGCCCTGTGGCGGCACCGCCGTTACCGGTCCGTGAGATAATCGAATGAGCATCCTAATCGACTGGCCCCCTAGTCCCGGGCCTGACATCGCCAGTTACAACCTTGAACGATCAGATAACCTGGTTGGTGGCGGCGTTTGGACACTATTGGCGAACATCCCACACGTAATCGGAGGGCCTAACTGGGATTCCCTTAAGTCGATGTTCTACTACGTAGACGTCACCGGGGATGTAACAAAGTATTACCGCCTGATCTCAATAGATATTTTCAACCAACACAGCGTACCCTCTGTACCGTTTCAACCGGCTGTCCCGGGGCCCACGCTTCCTAGTGTCGTTAAAGTGGATCACAACTACCCTACTCCGGGTAACCTTCGATATCAGACCGCTGGAGGTATTCCGATAGAAGCCGCCATTATTAGAGCGTACAAGAAGGTCGACTTCGACTTGGGGCACACTGATACGCCTATAGCTATCACGATGACTGATTCTCGCGGTAACTGGGTTAACCCCATTTCCCTGGACGTAGGTTTTACGTACACGATCCAGTTCGCCAAGGCTGGACTTTACGGTCCGGATAAAACCGAGATCACCGTCTAGGAGCCGCCATGCCAGTAACAGCCACACCGACTACAACACTCGTCATAACGCAGGACGATATTCGCGGCTTCATCCGGGATATCGCAGGACAGATCCCGAACACCGGGTCGTATAACATCATGTTTGACCTGCCTGAGTTCTCTGATTTGGAACTACAGAGAGCAATCAAATTTACAGCTGCGCGCTACAACGTAATGACCCCGCCTACGAATACGGCTGTTGACGCTATCAATTCATGGATCATGCTTATCGGCTGCGCGGAGTTCTTGGCCATGGGCGAGGCGTTCCGTCAGACGCGTAACCAAGTCACCTACCAGGACGGTGATATTCAGCCTATTGGCTTGGATGATAAACAAGCGCAGTATCTGGCGCTGGCAGCTATGTGTAAGCAGGAGTTTGAAACTACCGCTAAGAACTTTAAGATCTCCCAGAACATGGAAGCCTGCTACGGGTCTCTCGGGTCTGGATATCGTAACGTCTCACGGTTCTTCCATTCATCATGAACAGGCTAGCCTACCAGGCGGGTAGTATGGCGGCGCTCGAGAAATTCGGCGGAGCTTCAGCCGCTGGTCCCGATGGCGCGTCCAACTACAGAGACTCCGGTTCTCCGGTGGCTACGACGAACCACAATGACAGCGCCCAGAACATCTCTCAGAATTTCCGCTATAATGCATCTCTGACGGATCCTTCCAGTTTAACGCAGCCTGCGCATACCAACTCCACTATGCAAGGCGGTACGCCGTCCAAGCATCTCACCTCCGATACCACAGGCGGTCTCCGTGACTCTTAATGAACTGGCATACCGTCGCGGATCATCTGACGCGCGCAGTAAATTTTCTTCGCTCAATGCCGCTGGTGCCGCGCCCATCCCTGCCGCCGGGGGACTCAATACTGTACCGCCTATCGGTACAACAGTACCTGGAGCAAATGCCGCAGCGCTGAAACCTGGCGCGCCTAATCAGGCTCTGCCTACGTCGCCTGTCTTGGGCACAGGCGTGCCTGGCACAGCTACCATAGCGGGTATGGGGCGTACGCAAGCTCAAGGCGCTGCTATTTCCGCTCCTCCTGCCGCAGCGCCGGCTACGCCGTCTACGGGCGGCGGGGCTAAGCTGGGCAGTGTGTACGCACCTAGTACGCCTCCCAAGTCGGTTAAGATCCCGCGTCAAACAGCTACGGTGGGCTCTAACAACACTACTGAAACGGTCAAGTCTGCGCCTACTCCGGCAGTAACACCGGCACAGGCCCCAACGTCGGCTACTACTTCGTCCTCTTCTTCTACTACTCCGGGCGGCGCAGGGAGTCTCAGTGCTACCTTTGGTGGAATCGTACCGTCCACTGGGGTTGTTCCCGCAGCTACTCTCGCCAACGAGTCGGCGTCTAATTTCCGAAACCAAACGATCGCGACGTCTGGTGGCGGAAAATGAACAAGCTAGCCTATAGAAGCGGGATTTCCGCCGCTATGGCTATGTTCAAAGTAGCCGAGTGGAACTGGGAGTTGACTGGTCGCGCCACGCCTAAAGATGCTATCGAATCCGATAACGGTAGGCGATCCTACGGCGTAACATTCAATGAGCCTGGCCGCCAGAATCGATCTGTAGGGCAAGCATTCGATGCTCTAAATTCCACGAAGCCCAGTGACTTCCTCAACGCGGGTAACGAAGCTCTTATCGGAGCATCTCCCTAATGGCGCTATCCATTGAGATAACGCGGCTTCTGCCGCTGTTTCCTCGTGGAGTATTCCTCCAATGGGATCTCATTACCCCTGTAGAAACGGGATCATACTGTTTTGATATTTATCGCTCAGGCTCGCCTGAGGGCCCCTGGGAGCCATTACTCCTGGGTATCGCGGATATCTACAACTACAACGACGTGTTGCCCGTAACTTCTACTCAGGCGGGCGAAGCAATTAATCAGCTCTCACTGACCCGCGGCATTTTCTACCGCATCGTTGTTACTCCTCCGTCCGGCTGCCACAACGAAGTTGAAGTTGTCTCGGTAGTCGAGCCCCGTCTCAGTGGTAAGCAGCGTCTGCTGAAGCAGAAAATACTCAGAGACGAGAGCATCACGTTCAAGAAGCTAAACGGCGTTGAGATCGCTGTCGTGAAGAGGATGCATTGGGGGCCTAGGTGCACCAAATGCTGGGACGCCACTACCAAGGCTGTTACCCGGGCTAATTGCATCACCTGCTTTGGAACTGGTTTCTCTCCTGGATATTTTACGCCTGTTCTTACTCTGGGTCGCCGCGGTACACTGCCTGCGGCGAAGCAGATATCCCCGCAAGGTATTTCTGAGTATCGACCCACACAGGTTACTATCCTAGACGCTCCAAAGGTAGAGCCCGACGATCTGTTGGTATTCCTCCGGGACAACAAGCGTTTCGTCATCAAGGCTGTTATCCAGACGGAACTCAAGACCGTTGCTGTGCACCAGAAGCTGGAAGTGAGCGAGCTGGCGAGGAGCGACATCGCCTATCGTCTGGTGGTCGACGCTCTACGCATCCCTCCACTTTTCTAGCCGGGTGTTCCATGGGTACCCTCCCAAATCAGAATCAAGCAGTGCCACGCATTCCGGGTCAGCAAGCGGATATCGCTGTAGGGTCACCGCTAGCCATCGTAGCTCTGTTCACAGAGATCGTTCGTGAACGCTTCCGCCCCGGCAACGGATTGGCGTGGGCTTGGGATGAAAACTCTACGCCGAAAGAGCCTGAAGAGAATACCGAAGATGAGCCGCGGCGAATAGTCATTGAGCCTGGGTTTAACGAGAACACTGAAGTGCGTAACTATCGTCCTGCGATTTATATCGATAAGGGTGAAACCGCTGCGGGCAAAGTAGCTATCGGAAACTTTGTAGGGCAGCAACTGCACACGGGCCTGCGCGCATTTTACGCGTTGGGTACCGCCCCTATCGATATAGAAGTAGTATCAGATGTCAAAGGTGAGAGCGCGATACTAGGAGATCTAGTCTGGTTCTATATCCTAGCGGGCCGTGATTTGATTCGGTCTACTTTCGGGATACACGAACTTACTCCGCCTATCCTGGGTAAGACAGTTCCATTCGATGGAGATAAGGGCCAGTGGTCCACCCATATTTCGTTCGAGGTTCAGTTTGATCTGCGATGGACCACGCTACCTATAAGCCCTCTCTTGGCGGATATCGTCGTGCGATATAGGGCTTCCGGTTCTGGTAGCGCAGACGAGTTTCTACTTAAGCAGTACATCAAGTAACGCTGCGCGTTTGTTTCCAGCCCTCCGCTAACCTATACCTTAGGCAGCGACGACTTTCGACGCAGGAGACTTTCAAATGGCTGCTAATCGCCCTGTAGTCCTGGTATTCCAAGAATTTGCCACACTTAGCAGCAGCCCGGCCACGCCTGAGCTGAACTGCCTTGTTACGGGCCCTGCCTATTGGATTCAGGACTTTCCTGAAGATCGTGGTGTGATCCAGCTTGCTCAGAACTACGGCATTCTTCCCACCGCTCCCGCCACGGGTTCGCCAGTAGTCACTACGGCAGTTACCGTAGCGGACGCGCCGAACAACAAGATTGGTGCCGTACTTGATCAGGCCAGCGTTAAGGTTAATACCAGCAAGACGCTCGTTGAGCTCTTGGTAGGTAACGACGTACTGACAACCCCGCTGACCCCTAACATCAGCTCGGCGGCGTCTAACTTTACCGCCTCCGGCGTTAAGGTATTGGACACCATCGTACTGACAGACCCTGCTTTCCCCCTTGTGGGCCTCGTTCGTACGATTGTTGGGCCCACAGATTCCAACGGCGTTTTCAACGGCGTCACAACCCTCGTACTCAATAGCGAAATTCCCGCGGGATTCAGCGTCCTCAGTGACGTTCTCTTCCGCGTAGAACGTTCTCTGCCGGAATCTCTGATTGACTCGAGCTTCTACACGTTCGTCCCCGCGACTAACAGCATTACGGTCAATGCTCTGGCGACGCTTCCGGTCTCCAACGTACAGAAGCGCATCGTCTCCTGTGAGCTATACGTCTCCTACCGTTCTCTGCGGCTGGACCTCCAGGATGTCAAGACTCTAGGGTCTACTAACGAGATTCTTGGGCAGCTCGGACGTATCGATTCTCGCAACCCTCTCGCCGCTGGTGTGTTTGTCGCGTTGCAGAACACAAACACGACCATCCAGTACTACGGCGTGAAGTCTAACGACCTCGTTGGCTTCACGGCTATGCGGGACTCTACTTCAGGGCGCAAGGACATCTACGCGGTCGTTCCCTTGTGCTCCGGGGATCTTGCGACCAATGTTCTCGCAGGTCTGAAAGCTGAGTTCACGGCGCTGGCGGATCCCGACAATGCGCTAACCCAAGGTGTACCGCAGAAATTCCGTGTAGCTATCGGATCCTCCGCGGCACTTCCGGTTACGAAACTCGTCATCGATGCGCAGCTGGATGGCTCTACGGAAGTTTATGCAGCGCTTCCCGTGCCGACTACTACGCACACGCTAACCATCGCGGCTGAAGCAGACTTTGTGACCTCCAACGTGCAACCGGGCGACAAGCTGACGATCAGCCTTGACGCCGCAGGCACTTCACGTGACGGTACCTTCACCGTAGCTCAAGTTCTATCGGCTAGTGTCCTAGAGCTTGATGAGGAGCCCGCGGGTTCCAGCATCGTCCAGTCCGGCGGCGCTACGATCTCCATCACGGTAGGGGCAACTCTTACTGCGCGGTTGGCGGCTACCCCCATCGTCGCCCTGTCCTCGATCGCGGACGCTAAGCAGTACCTGGATCTGTACGACGCCAACGGGACATTCATTGATGATGGTGTCATCCCGACTGACCTCGTCGAGATGCCGCAGAACCCCACGCAGAGCAGCTTCACGACCAAGGACGCGTTTGTAGTAGCGCTGGTTATTTCCAACCAGCGTCTTCGGATCGTGGACAATGGGCGCAACACATCTCTCGCCGCAAACGAGCTCCCGCACGGAGCTTCACGCAACAGCCCTGTCGCCCTCATTCCGGCTACTCCTACTCTGTACTACCGTATCACGCGGGCGCTGGACAAGGCGGGGCAAGTTACAGAGATCATCGCCGCGGCACAGTCACTAGCTAGCCGTCGCGTTGTAGATGTGTGGCCGGACCTCTGCGATGTCAGTGGTCTTGTTGACGGCTCACTGCCCCGGGATCCCGCAGCTCCTACAGTGGCGCAGCCTGCTGGTACGCAGCCCGGGTATTACCTGGCCTGCGCTGTTGGCGGTATGACGGCGGGTCTTCCGTCGCACCAGGGCTTCACTAACCTGGGCATCGCCGGTATCTCGAAGATCTACAATTCGAATACCTACTTCAGCGATAAGAACATCTCCGACATCAGCAACGGCGGTTGGTTCGTGTTCCAGCAAGACACCGTACAGTCTCTTCCGTACGTTGTTCACCAGCTGACCACGGACGTGTCTACGCTCCAGTCGGGTGAATTCTCGATGGTGAAGAACTTCGACTTCGTGTCGATCTTCTTCTCCGATATTCTCGAGGACTACATCGGTACCTGGAACGTCAACATCGAGACGATTGGTTTCATCTCCGCTTCTATTTCGAGCGGAATTGATAACCTGAAGCTCCGCCGTCGTCCCCGCATTGGAGCCCCGCTGATTGATGGTAAGGTAGTGTCAATCACGGTATCTCCTTCGTCCGCCGACCGCCTCGAGATCTTCGTTGAGTGCAAGTTCCCGGCACCCCTGAACATCATCGCCCTCCACCTCGTGAGCGTGTAATCGCCATGGATAAGAGCGCCAAAGAGTTGATTGAGAAGATGGCCAAATACCGGTTTAACCGGGCGGTCTTCGCGACAGAGGAAGCACGCGATAAGGCGCGCAGGGCCAATATGCCGGGTTTTGTTCTACCTGCTCTCGCAGCGGCTGGCGTCGGTGCTGCTGGGGCTGCTGGGGCTGCTGGGTATGGCGCTTACCGCGGGGCAAAGGCGTTGCACCACAAGCTGACTGGCAAAAAACACGCCCCTGAGCACGAAAAAGAAGAAGAGAAGAAAGAGGCTCAGCTGGCGCTGATTGAGAAGATTGCGAAGAAGGGGTTCAAGCCCTCGGGCATTAAACCCGAAAACCACCCCATGCATTTCCCGGTGCAACTAGCTAAAGGGCTGGCGGGGGCCGGGGCAGCTACTCTTGTAGCCGGGGGTCTAGCTAAAAAAATACACAGCCACTTGCGCGCCAAGAATAAAGACGAGCCTATGGAAGAAGACGAGAAGAAAGAATCCTCGATGAAGAACATCATCGACGATCTTATCAAGGGCGCTCAGCACAATACATTTGGGCGGCCTGTTAGCGTTCAGACGAATACTTCTTGGACACATCTGGACACCGCCAAGACGGCCGGTATGCTTCAGGCGCTCAGCGAGCAGGGTTACTCAGTAAAGGAAGCTTCCGAGTACCTGGGGTTGACCGAAGCGCAGATTCAGTACATCGTGGGCGCGGTGAGGTAGCATGTTCCGTATGGCGTATTCGCAGGGCGTTAATGACGCGCTGAACAAATATGCCGGGCTCGGTGGAGACGCATTTAATTCCGTATTGAAGTCACCTAATTTGAAGCGTAACCTGAACATCGCCGGACTTGGTATGATAGCGGCCCCCGCGGTGCACAGCCTGCTTAGCAAAGAAGACGAAGAGTCTCCCGCTGTCCATCACGCAAAACATCTTTCAGATCTAGCCGGTCTTGGTTTGCTGATCGGTACCGAATTCATGAAGCACTAGGAGATATCGATGGCTACCAAAGGCAACGGAATCGGCATTACAACTGGCGCGTCTAGCTGGCAGTTTCAGGCTAACTATGTCGAACGCGAAATGGACAATGCCGCATATTCGGCGGCGCACCCGGACGACACTCTGGTGCTCGCAGGGCCCCCGCGTAAGGGGTCCGCCGCGCCGGAAGGCACGACAGACCAGCTAGGTTCTCTTCTGGCCATCGGGATGCTACAGAGCATCCAGTTCACGCAGACTAAGCCCACCCAGCCGATGATGGCGATCGGCTCTGGCCGGTCGTTCTTCGTTTCTGGTAAGGCGCAGACCCAGTGGACTATCGCCCGCCTATTCGTCAATGGGCGTAATCTACTTCGCGTTCTGTACCACAACGCGGTGAAGGCCGGCATCCAGGTCCAGGATTTCGATGACCCGGCAGGTAAGTCGGCGAACAGCAACTACTTCATCAACTTGGACTCCGAGCTCTACTACATTCCGTTTGGTCTAGCCTGCTTCTTCCGTAACAAGTCACACGACCTTGTGGGCTCATTCTACGCTGAACTAGCTATGATCAATTCATACGCTGTCTCAGCTAACGCTGGCCAGAACATGATTCTCGAGAATGTCTCGGGTCTAGCTGACCGTCTTCTCCCGCTTGAGCTAGCTACCGCCGCTACGGGCGCTGGCAAGATTCCTCGGTCAACGATCGATAAGATTCTTGACTTCACGGGTACTCCCACGCCGCTGCCTGATGGCACCACGTCGGCTGGCGTCGTAAGCGAAGACCCCTAACGTCTCCTCCCATTGTTGGTTTTCGGCGCCTCGGGTTAGTACTCCCCGGGGCGCTTTTATTTTGCTAAGGTGCGCCCCCATGGCCCCAAAAAATCCTGGACTCCCTAAGAGCAAGTCACACAGCACCGCGGGGGCAGACTCTCGCGGCCGCTTCCTTGATAAGCCCCAAGCCCATCGACAGTGGGAGGTGTGCTCCATCTTTGACTACTCTCCGCAGGCGCAGACATATACTGTAGCCGCTGGCAGTGGCGCTCTCGTGCCGGATGTGCGTAGGTTGGTGGGTGATCCTGGTGAAGTTGGTATTCTTCCTCGGAGCACTGAAGTAGTAGTTCACTATGAACTGGGATTCCCAGTTATCGCTGCCGTCCTGAAAAGTGCCGCTACTGGCGCAGTAGAGGTTAACCCGGCCAGGATTAGTGAAGTACGTGGGGTTGGCGGCGAAGATGGCGTGTACGACCAGGTTACGTCAGCTAGTGTTGCTCGGGCTCCGAACGACCCCATTGATGTCATCTCCGATGACTGGATTCGAAAGGGACGACACAATAATTTCGTTGGCGTACTATCCGGCGGAACAAACATTTTGTCGTCAAGCCCGATGGCACAGATACGCACGCATGGCGTAAACGACATGGTTGAAGTGTTCGCTAATCTCTATCGGCATATCTCTTCCATGGGTAACCTAGAGATCCTAAATGACGGGGGTAAAACGTCACTAACTTGGCGCGCAGGGGCAGATCAGACAACAGAGAATGGGGCTAACGCTGAGAATTGGACGCTACGCCTTGACGCCGGCGCTGCTGGAGATCTATTCAGGCTCAGCGTAACTACCCCTAACAATAATACGCTGTGCGAAGTACACATGAGCGCTGATGGGCGTCTGTCACTGACTGGAGTCGCTGGAGTGGATATATCCTCCGGCACGAGAGGTACGGCGCGCGAAGATGTAGCTGAAAATAAGGAAGTAGCGGTACTCGGTAACATGGAGACAAGCGTAAGAGGGGCGGTCACTGAGACATTCAGCGCCAACAGGACAACTACTATAGCTACTAATAATACTGTCGCGGCGGGAAACGATCAAAAAGAGGTTATTGGGCACGACAGGCTTACTCACATAAGCAACAAGATGGTAACCACCGTGGAAGGGGGCGGTGCAGTGCCCGCTCCTGATACGGGTAACGTTGCTATCTTGTGGGACGCTGTAAATGGCGGGATCGAATCTGTTACGGGTAACCCCGCGAGTGGCGCAACGTCATCCCCGCAGCAGGCACAGAGCTTCGTCAATTACGCCGGTGACTTCAATTTCGCTATCCCAGCGTCCGCTAAATTCAAGCTAATTTCACAAGGGCCAGGATCCGTACTCTTGGCGGCAGACGGTACCGCAGTTCCTACACCCAGTGGGCACGTATTCAGCGCCTCGGCGTCTCATCACGTATGCATGTGGGAAGAGTTTGAAAAGATGGTTCTAGAGATCATGCTCTGGGCGGATACCCATACTCATCTTACGGCAGTGGGCCCAACTAGCCCAGCCGCCGCCGCGGCTACCGGGCCCATGACTCCTAAAGTCACGCCTAAGATTATACCTGTGATGAGCACTCGGGTTCTAGTCGGAGGCTAAAAAACAGCGCCCGTTGTTCTGGGCGCTGATAGCTACGAGATACGCAGCTGCGCTGTTCCGCCGATCATATTACCGGCGCTTACAATAGCGATGTACGGGGCCTCACCAGAGAATATCCTGAATTCAGGCTCAGGTACTCGCTTCATTACTAGCTCATACAACGGCGCGGCCATGAGAGCCACTCCGGAGTCTGAGATCAACTTTACCACAGTTTCCTTTTCTTTCTCTGGTACCCAGCGCGTGCCCTGCGCGTACTCCCCTTCGCCCGCGGGCATTCGAGTACGCCAGGCTGCTGCTGCTGCGCTGGCCAGGCTTTCCCACTCTTTGAACGAGGGGTCGACCCAACCCCCAGGCACTTCCAGTACAAACCAGCTAGCGTAGATCAGCACGGTAGCGCCAGTTTTTACTACGTGAACCGGGCTACTAGTTGATTCCCGGAGACCCTTGAGGGCGGCTAGTGTGATCATAGAAGTTCAGCACGTTTGTGGGTGGGTGTTCTTCGCAATCGTCTTCTAAGCACTTCTCACCTCTGACTGTCACAGCGTAATGGTGGTAGTCTATGGCGCTGTCGTCTGCGATGTGCTTTACGAGCTTTTTCTGTTTCTGATTCAAGAGGTATAGCGCATCAAGCTCTACCGCCTCGTTAGCCTCAGCAACGGCTAGGCCTATTTGATTAGGTAGATCTGTATACGCGTTAGGGGCATTTAGCTTTTCTTCGTCTACCTCAAGAAGCAGCAACAACCATTTTTTTGCCATCGGATCTCCAACATTAAATGTGGGAGCCCCTGATGGTGGTTTTGGCTACGGTTCCGGGGCCATTCTCAACGCAGGGATGTATCCCCTTTCGTTGGTGGCGGCGTTGTTTTTTCCGCCCGTTATGCGGCTAATGCACTTTGTCATTTCGTGCAGGTCAACTTCGCAGACCTTCACGCCGTTACGTTGGTGCGACATCTTCTCAGCGACATATGACACCGAGAGGAAATTGCCTTGTCGGAAGAAATGTGACACTCCGATCAAGGGAAATGCGATGAGCCAAGCAGACTCTTGCTCCGGGAACCCTGGGGGCATCTTCATCCCCACCGCTTCATACCGCGTGCCGTTACCTGGTTGGTGAACGACTCTGATTGTGGTGTCTCCGAACTTCTCGATCTCAGTCCCCATTTGAATCTCCGGGCGTGGTGGTTGATTGCATCCCTTATACCTGCCGAATTAGTAGTTTTCGAAGACGCTCCATATGTGCTATCTTGCTCCCATGGCTTGGGACACGGATTTCCCGCTGGTAGCGCTGGCGCAGAAACTAGTGGATACTCGCTTACGGACTGAACGGTTACGAATGGCGCAGCGACTTCATTCTCTAGAGACACGAGCCGCTATTCAGGGCCTACCCACACAACCTCTAAAGGCGCTACGCCAGTCTCTGCAGCAGGCTACCCTTTCCTCTGCAGACCGTGTAGACAGATCCCTCGTTTTACTGAGTAAGCCTGTCGGGGTTTGGCGGCGTAAATATCTGTCGGTTCAGACAAAACCTGGGAGTGTTTTCTAATGGCGTGGAAGACATTTGAGCTGCCCGGTATACCGGCGGACGTAACATCCGCGGTTGACGGGGTAAAGACGGCGCTCGATACAGCCGCCACTGCGCTTACGGTAGTGAAGGATCTCGTTAAGGCGCTTAGCGCTGCTACATCTACTAGTGTCAGCGCCTCCCAAGCGTCGATCAATGTAGCGGTGGCCGCCATAGAAACAGCCGTCAAATCATTAACGGAGGACACGGGGATCTACATTCTACTCGTACCCCCGAGAAGCGTAGTAGTCATACCGGAGGCGGTTAAGGCCGCGCTATCTCCAACAATAGCCATTACGCCTACGACTCACGGGCTGAACACGCAGGCTATGTTCGCGGGGGAGACTGTCACCACGCAGGAAGCCGACATTCTACAGGGTTTGTTTTCGGCTACCGGCGGAAATGCAGGTTTTGTCAGAACTGTTACAGAATCCTTTGACGATATCGGTGACGCGAACCGGCCGGTACTAGGAGCTGACGATGCTGTAGCGGGGATATATATAGTAGCAGGCGCGTCGAACATAGCGTCACTGATCCCGTTTACGAACGGTATTTCATCGATGTTTTCAGCGGGTAAGCCTACGACACTAGATGCACCGGCCTCCCCTTCACCGCAGAATCTGCGCGCCAAATTTGTTGCCGGCTCCGCTGTACTCCTACAGTGGGATTTCCAATCGCCGTTGTCAGAGATACCCGCGCTAGGTACTTTCGCGCTAATAACAGAAGTGGCTGTGATTAGATCTACATCCATCACGCTGTTGTCAGCCTCAACCCCCCAGGAGTTGTTCGGAAGCAGTACGTTGTCCGAGGGCATGAAAACC
>Ga0315284_10006218_pt1 | contig 17014 bp, 13 predicted proteins | sample YL17G09_16_MG_FD_203696 | JGI IMG/M metagenome (GOLD analysis project Ga0315284, IMG submission 203696) | Sediment microbial communities from Yellowstone Lake, YNP, Wyoming, USA - YL17G09_16 | ecosystem: Environmental > Aquatic > Freshwater > Lake > Sediment | place: USA: Wyoming | collected...
CTCCCTCGTCCTTTGGTTCACTCAGCGAAAGTGTCGCGCCAGTTCCGAGGCGTAACGCGTTCCGACGCGCTGCACATTCCGCAGCAACCAATCACCAAGGTGCTTGCGGCCCGCCGGCGGCTGAGCCGAGACCAATAAATCCGACATCAGGCCAGCAATTTCGTCGCGAGTCAAAAGAATGTCATTGAGTACCGCGCCCAGGCCGCGGCAGGCAACTTGAACCAGCTTGGAACTCATATGAACGATTCGCGCCCGGCTGCCGATCGTGCACGCCACCAGCCGGACAAGTTCCTCGAACTTGAAGATATCCGGGCCGGCTGCGTCGGCGATCGTGTTCTCGTTGTGGTGGCCGGCGCGGACCGCCAAATCGGCAAGGTCTTCCGCATAGATGGGCTGCAAACGGTAACCCCCCGATCCCGGGATAGCGAACACGGGGAATTTGCGGAGCAGCCACGCGATGTTGTTGATGAGGATGTCCTCGTCGCCAAAAACCACCGTGGGCCGGAGGATTGCGTAAGTCAGGCCGGATTCGATGATGGCTTTTTCCATCTCGGCTTTGGCCCGAAAGTACGGAAGCGGCGACTCTTCGGAGGGATTCGTGATACTGATCTGGACGACTCTTCGCACGCCGGCGTCGCGCGCGGACCGGACCAATATCCGCGTGTTCTCGACGGCCTTGGCGAAGGTGAGAGCCCCGCGCTCGAAGCGGATCCAGTAAGTGTTGTAAAGCGTCGTGGCGCCTCGCAAAGTCTCCACGAGTCCCTGCGCGTTGTCAAAGTCGAGAGGCGCAACCTTCACTCGGCCTTCGAAAGGATCGTGCCGATTGCGATGGCCGGTGAGCGTCTTCACCTCCCTGCCGGTCGCCAGCAGGCGACGCGCGATGTACTTACCGGTGTACGAAAAGGCGCCGGTTACGATGTCGAGTTCCCGGGCTTCGGCGCGAGTTTGGGAACGCTCAGTCATGGCTACCTGACCACGGAGGTATTGAAAACCCACGGGTCGTGCCGGTCCACGCCTCGCGCGGTGATGACAACCTCAGGGCTTAGCTCGACCAGCCATCGCGCCAGATGCCCTCCGACGAATCGCGTCCCGCCCGTAATCGCGACGCGCACGGCAGCTTTTCCCTCCTTGGACCATCCCCTGGAACGGCCTTCGGTAGAATTCCGAAGGCCCGAAGCGCCGAGGCCGTGACCCACGCCGCGGCCCCCCAGAGGGCCACCCGGAAAAACCGCTCGTGAATTGGTCTCGCCATATCACCAACCTCGTCTTTTCACTCCCTCTATTTGGTGGAGACTCCTGGTACGTTCGAACCAAAACGTCCGTTTTAACTGAAAGTTCTGCAATAACTGAAGTTGATCAGCACAAAAACCACCTTCCCCCTTATGAGGCCAGCCCTGCGTCCAACAATTTCCTGAGTCTTCCCCGCCACTTCACAAGCTTTCTGGCCGTGCCGCTCGGCAGGTGGCGCAACTCGTCGTAGAGCGAGGTCATGATCTCAAGAAATCCGAGCATCTCGTGCAGGCGCTGCAGGGTGTTTTCGTCGGGATGCTCGGCGCGCTTCAGTTCCGCCGCGCACTCGCGGATGAGGGCGACGGTGGGGTCGATCTCGCGCCGCTTGCGCTCGTCGAGGATGACGCGAGCCATTTCCCAAACGTCCTTCATCGCCTCGTAGTGCTCGCGGCGGTCGCCCAAGAGATGCACGGGCTTGACGATGCCCCAGCTTTGGAGCTCGCGCAGGCTGGTGCTCACATTGGAGCGCGCCACCGAAAGGGTTTCCGCGATTTCTTCCGCGTTCAGGGGCTTGGGCGAGAGGTACAGCAAAGCGTGGACCTGGGCGACGGTACGATTGACGCCCCAGCGCGTCCCCATTTCGCCCCAGTGGAGGATGAACTTGGTCGTGACCGGGGAAAGTTGCATGGCAGTCCTTCTGTTAGTTCTGTTAAGACAGACAATACTGTAATGTTGGACATATGTCAAGCGGTTTTTCGACCCGCTGCCCCGCCGGGCTTGGGAACAGGGTTTGTCTCGCGGCAGGCCGCGGGTTAGAATGAGAGTCCCCAATGACTGAGCTAGTCCAAATCGGTGCAGCATCACGCCCCCCGCGGCGGCCGGAATGGCTCAAGGTCCGCATCCCGAGTGGAGACAATTACTTTGACCTCAAGCGGCTGATGCGGGGGCTCGACCTGCATACCGTCTGCGAGAGCGCGCGCTGCCCGAATATCGGCGAGTGCTGGCAGCACCGGACCGCGACGTTCATGATCCTGGGGAACTTGTGCACTCGTCGCTGCGGTTTCTGCGCGGTCCCGAAAGGGCGACCGGCCGGAGAAGTTGACTGGGAAGAACCGGAGCGCGTCGCCGAGGCGGCGGCGAGCATGGGACTCAAATACGTGGTGGTGACGTCCGTCGACCGCGACGATCTGGCAGATGGCGGCTCCACAGTTTTTGCCCTGACCATCGAGGCGCTGCGGCGGCGCATTTCCGGTTGTAGGGTGGAAGTTTTGATTCCCGATTTCCGCGGCTCGGACGAAGCGCTCGAAACGGTTCTGCGCGCGCCCCCTGATATTCTCAATCACAACATCGAGACCGTACCTCGCCTGTATCCCGTCGCGCGGCGCGGCTCGCGTTACGACCGCTCGCTGCGGTTGCTGCGGCACTCGCGCGAGTTTGCTCCTTCAATCCCCACCAAGTCCGGCATGATGGTTGGGCTCGGCGAGACTTTTGAAGAGGTCTGCGCGCTCCTCGCCGACCTCGCTTCGGCGGGAGTGGATATCGTGACCATTGGCCAGTACCTGCGCCCGTCGGGCGACCAACTGCCCGTCGCGCGTTTCTGGCAGCCGGAAGAATTTGTGGCGCTCAAGCGCGAAGGCGAGCGGCTGGGCATCCGCCACGTTGAGTCGGGCCCGCTGGTTCGCAGCTCGTATCACGCGCACGAACAGACCGCTTCACTTGCCGTCGACCCCTTCCCTCGCCTGACGAATCGCGCGGGTATTTGAGCCGCAGCGAATCGTTTGGCCATCATAAGGCGGAGCTGTCATGTCCAACTACAGACTGAACCGTCGAAGCTTTCTGGCCGCCACCGGCTTGGGAGCTACCGCTCTCGCCACATTCGAGTCATCTTCCATAGCGGCACTGGCGGCGATCCCGGAGCGGAAATTTCTCGTCGTCCTGAGTTGCGGCCGGATTGGCGTCAAAGCCAGTTTCCGCGAGTCGGTGGACCTTGCCGTCAAACACGGGTTCGAAGGCGTGGACCCTGACGCCGAGAATTTCTCGCGGCTTTCCGATGACGAGCTGAAGCGTCTGCTCGACGGACTGACTTCCAAGAACTTGAAACTTGGGGCGGCCGGCTTGCCGGTGGATTTTCGCAAAGACGAGTTAACCTTCAGCGACAACCTCAAAAAGCTGCCAGCCGTGGCGACGGTTCTGGAGAAGGCCGGGGTCACACGGGTAAGCACCTGGATCATGCCCTGCAGCAACGAACTCACTTACCTGCAGAACTTCCGGAGTCACGCGAGCCGCCTCAGGGCCTGCGCAGCAATCCTGAAGGACCATGGCCAGCGATTGGGACTGGAATACGTCTCGCCCAAAACCTTGTGGAGGAGCCAGCGGCACCCTTTTGTTCACACGTTGAGTGAGATGAAGGAACTCATTGTGGCGATCGGTATGGGAAATCTGGGAGTGCAGCTTGATAGCTGGCACTGGTTCAACGCCGAGGAGACTGGCGAAGACCTGCTGGCGCTCCGCAACGAATACATCGTTACCGTTGACCTGAACGACGCGCCGGCGGGAATACCTCTGGACAAGCAGGTGGATTCAGCGCGCGAGCTGCCTGCGGCAACGGGGATTATTCCGTTAAAGGTATTCCTGGATTCTCTGCGGACGATTGGCTACGACGGGCCGATCCATGCCGAACCGTTCAGTGCCGCGCTCCGCGCCATGCCCAGAGACGAAGCCTGCGCGGCGACTGCCGCGGCGATGAAAAAGGCCCTGGCACTGTAGAAACAATCGTTGGCGCGTATTTCTCCGGCGGGTGTCCGGCTACTCCGCAAACTGTTCTTGCGGATGGCGGCGTTGCAAGGCCTGGCGCGCGGCGCGGCGAAGCGCCTGTTCCACCTCCGTCTTCTTCCCTGCCGTCTTCAAATAGACCACACGGTAGCCGGAGTCGCACTCCTGATCGTGGCCCATGCGGCATTGCAGGCTCGAGATGAGCATCGGCCAAAGCGGGTTGTGCGGATATTCCCTGGCGAGTTCATGGAATAACTGGAGCGAGCGGTCGAACTGGCGCTCGCTCGGGCGCGAGAAATCCTTGGCCAGATAAAACTTCGCCTCGGCGCGCGTCAGATCGCCTTTCTCCGCTGCGAGCTGCATCTGCTTCAGGCCTTCGATGCGACTGCCGCCAGGCAGGCCGATGAAGAAGCGCAGGATTTTGACAATCGCCGAAAGGGTGTCTACAAAGTAGTTGTAAATCCCCACGCCCAGGTAAGCGTCGGTCAGATTGGAATCAAGCTCCAGGGCCTTAAGGAGCGAGGTGCGCATTTTCTTGCCCGCGCGCGCGGTGGGGAGGTCCCGGTCGCGCAGGCCCTCGAGCCGCGCCCGCAGCGCATACGCCATGCCCTGGTAGAGGTAATTCCGCGCCACGTCTTCGCCGCTGTGGATGCGTGCTCCCGACTTCTCAATTGTGATCGTGAGCAGGTCTCCAAAGTGGCAATCGTGCGGCGTGGTGGGCAGGTCCGTGGCGGCGAAGACATCCGGATCAACCAGGTTGGCGGTCGCGTAGTAGATCCTCCACCACACGGCGTCGGCTTCGAGGAGGTACCCGAGGGGGGACTGGGGGTCTTTCTTCTGGATGTCGTGGAAGATTTCGATGGCTGCGTTGAGGTCGCCATCCATCATCAAGTCGAGACCACGCCGGCCGTAGGCGCGAGCTTCGTCGTCCTCGGAAGGCCGCGCGGGCGCTTCCCGCGCCGCGGCGCCCGCGTTCACGCTGAACCATAAGCAGAGCAGCGCGAGAACCCTCATGAACGGCGGGCGGCGAAATCGAGCAGTATCCATCCGGAGTCCCGTCAAACCAGTTTACAAATACTTCCGCGCAATTGAATAGAGGAAATACCGTGGTCGTTCACGAGGCAGGTCGCTTGAGCCAGCCGACGAGAATGTCGTTGCCCTCGACGCGCACTTCGTAAGCGGAAATAGAGTGCCCGCCGGGGTGGTCGGGCAAGCCCGTCCGCACGTCGAACGTCCAGCCGTGCCAGGGGCAGGCAATCACACATCCATTGAGTTTCCCGCTCGCCAGCGGCCCGCCCATGTGCGGGCAGACGGCATTAACGGCATAGAAGTTCCCTTCCACGCGGCAAAGCGCCATCGGCTTATCGTGCACGATGATGTGCTTCACCGTGCCCTCGGGAACCTCTCCGACTTCGGCGACTTTCACAAAGGGTGGTCGTTTGCTCATAGGTGAGTCAGCCTCAGTGTATTCCTTGAAGTCTTTTTGAGATCACCGGTCGCTTTCGCATCGGCCGAAAGCACGGCTTCCTTCTCGACGTCGTGGATCGCTCCGCCTATTTTGATCTTCGACTCCCCGAAGGCATGAAACACTCGCACTTTTCGCGAGCGCGCGAGGGGTAGTCCGTCCAGGCTCCGCAGCGTGAAGAGGGGCGCCGACGCGTACGTCTGCCCATTCCAGCTCAGGGCATGAAAGGCGACGAACTCCGGCGACTCGACCAGGAAGCCGTCCGGAGGAAGCGAAATCATTCCTCCCGCACGTGATTTGAGAGGGAACCTTCGCTCGCTGGCGTTGACCACGACTTCCACCTTTCCATTGCCTTCACCAAAAACCGTATGCTGAATTCTCCTGTCGGGGGAGAGAAACTCGTGCCGCGTCATTTGCATCTGCGCCGTAATTTCATTGAGCGGCGAGAGGATCTCATAAGTATTTTTCACGAATCGATCAAAGGGATGCACACCCTCCGCCCAGCCATGCTCGGCGCGCGTGAAGAGCGCCGGGTCGCGTCCCATTTTTGGCGAGGCGCTGGCGGATGGGGTTGATCCCGCGCTCGACTCCTTCCAATAAAGATGCGGGGGGACGTCGTGGTAGTTGAGAGGCCGCCCGATGCTGACGTGATAGAGCACATAATCCGCCGACTGAGCGATGTCGAAGCCATATTTCCCGTAGAGTGCAATCGATTCTCGATAGACGAGTTCGAAGATCGGAACCGAAACGCCGCCGACTTCACCCAACAGTTTCTTGTCGTGAAACCAGGACCCATCGACTCCGGTCAGCCCTTCAAAGAAATCGCTGTGCGGGATCGCCCACTCGCGCCCGTCTTCGCTTCCGAAAACGCCGAAGATGTCTCGCGCGTAGTCGGAGAGCGCTTGCTTCCACTTCATGTCATCAACACGCGCCAGCGGGTGCCGGGGATCGAAACACTCCTGAAGTCCTGAAGCATACGTCGTGTCGATGAAATAGGAATTCGCATTCGTTAACTGCTTCACCGCCGGAAGGTTTTGCGGTCGCCGGGCGAGTTCAAGCGCCTGCTTCGAGCAGGTCAGATAGGCGCGGCCGCCCCACCACTTCCCGCCTTTCACCAAGCTGCCATCGGGACCCTTCATGATGAGGTCTTCGTTCCAGGAAGGCGAGTCGCGATAAATATCCTGATAGTTGTCGTGAAGGCAGAAGAGATAACCCTGCGCCATCACGCGGCGAGCGCAGGTGGCGAGAGCGTCGTTGCCCCCGCATTCCGGACTCGCGGGAAAAATATCAGGATGCTGGTTGTCGTAGCCGCGATGTGTCCAGCCGCCCATAACGAAGAGCACCTTGTCCAGCTTCAGGTCGTTTTTCAAGTGCTCGGCAACCTGTGCGGCTTCGTCGAACGTCCACACCACTTTGACGGCTTCTTCCTTCGTGCTTTCCTCATTCATCTCGCGGTCGAGCAACGCCCAGAGTTTGTAGTTGATGGCGCCGAAAAGCTTGCCGCGCTCGGGATGCGCTTTAAGTTTTTCACTCCAGGGGACGAGCAGGCCGCGCCCAGCGGCAATCTCGCGATAGGCTTTGGCGATCGTCACATAATCGCCTTTACCTAAGAATTGCACCCGCACGCTGCGGGCGGACTTGCGAAGATTCATGGACAAAGAAAGAATCTGTTTACCGACGGGCCAGTCCGAGGCCGCCTTCTCGCTCTTCACTTCGCCGGCGACGTACGGGTCGTCCCAGGTCACGAGCGCGGCTGCACCGCGTTTCACGATGCCGAGCATCTCCATGTGGCAGCCTTCGTAACCGTAGGTGTCGAACGTGTGCGTGAAGCTGACTCCATTTTGAGCAGGGATCAGCAGCCCCATTCGCGTGGGCACGACGATGTAGCCGTTCTCCGTGTCGGTCGTCCACAAGAGATTGTCGAGCAGGCGTAAGCTCTCGACGGGTAGACCTTCCCCAGTGGCGTACGAAAATTCGAGTGTCTTCCCATCCGGAAGGGCTCGAATGTGAATTTGCAGCCACGCCGACGGCTGGCCGGGAAGTGGATGGAATATGAGGTCGAGCGCGGCTCCATTTTGTTTCAGTTCGAAATCGGAGAGCACCACTTGCTTCAGCCCCGCCCCCGTTTTGAGCGCGGCAACGCCGATTCCGCGCGCCTTCGGGCTGGACTCCCACAATACCCGTCCCTGCCCATCGGAAATCGAGAAAACCCCAGGGGCCTTCCCCAATCGGAATTGCAGATAGGGGGTATAAAGCGTTCCGGGTTGCGGTGGTGGGGAAGGTAACTCGGCTCCTTTAGTGGCTCCCTGGACCAACGGCGCTCCGGTGACGCGCAGGCTCAGGAGGACGGCAAGAAACAGTTCCATAGCGTCAAGCCTGTTATTCAGCATTGGCTCTTGCTCCTTCCAGTGAGCTTGCTCGACGTCTTCTGATCGGAAGCCTCAAAGCACGCGCTCGCAGGGTCCGCAGGAATTCGTACATCACAAAGCATTCCACCGCAAAGGGCGGAAAGCCCAGATAGCCGGGCAGCGGCATTTCGAAAATTTTCCAGCCTTGCAGGATGGGGAACACGTAGACCCATTTGGCAGCGGCCCAGTAGTTCCAGAACTCCCAGAAGATCCCGCAAATTACGCCGGCCAGGAGGAGGCTGTAGAAAGTTGACGTTCGGCCGGTTTCGAATTCCCGCAGCAGCGAGCGGCCTCGCGCCATGTAATTCAGCGGGTCAAGTAGCATGGCGAATCCCACCCACACTAGGCCAAAAAGGTATTGGCCGATAGGAGCTGGAATCAGCACGGGCACAGTCACGAAAAGTAGGCCCAGAAGGAAAATCCTGAAGAGCGTCGTGGGACGCGATGCCCCTCGGGATTTCTGCCCCGGACGAAAGACCGCGAGCGCTTCGACAAAGTCGGCGGTCTCGAGGATTGCGGGCCAGATGGTGGCGAAGGCCCACAAATAACCGGCGCTCCGCAAGAGCAGGTTTGCGGGCAGGCCCACGTACGTCCAGTTTTCCATCCGCAGGTTGTACGTCTCAAAGATCAGCCAGAGCGGGACTGACCAGAAGGCCAAGGAAAGAAAATGTCGCGGGGTGGCTGCCAGGCGTGACTCGCCCCGAAGGCTCCAGACCGCGGCGTCGATGAGTAGCAAGTAGGCCGTCCACGCGATGGGAGTGAAAAAAGTCGCGACCCAGCCAACGCCGCGGAAGAGGAGCCACTCGGCGAGCAGAAGGCCCCCCAAGCCAATCCAACCCCAGGCGCGGAGACCGCGGCGCTGCGGCGCGCGAACGTACGTCGCGATTAGAACTATGACGGCGAGAGAATACAGCGTGACGCCAATGATGGTGCTTCCGCGGGTCATGGGAACCTAAACTGTGTTTCGTCTTGCGCGCAGAATAGTCAACGCGTTGTCGAAAAGCAATCCTTGAATCCAGCTTGAGGGAGCCGCAACCCGCGGGGTGTTCCGCCTCGAATGAGATTTGCGCCGGTAACGTCATGAATAGTCCGGCCAGCCCAATTATTCCGGTTCGCGCGTGATGTTTTCGCTCTCTGCCCCACGGGTTTCTTGTTTTGCTCGGTTTACATCATGTATGATGAAGCTCCCCAAAGACGAGAACAGTCAGGGCTCAAACCACTCAGGAGAACGGAAATGGCAGAGGTAAAGGCCGACCTGCAAGATGTAGTCATTGCGACTTCGGAGATTTGCGCGATCGACGGCGCGCGCGGAATCCTTACCTATCGCGGCTACGACATCCACGATCTGGCGGCCAATTCCACATTCGAAGAGGTTGTGTATCTTCTCTGGTACGGGCGTTTGCCGAAGCGCGCGGAACTCGCGGCGCTCGAAAAGCAACTTGGGGAGAACCGGTCCATTTCCCCGGAGATGCTCAACCTCCTGAAGAGCCTGCCGCCGGCACAGCATCCCATGGAGATTCTGCGCACAGCAGTTTCTGCTTTGTCGCTCTACGACCCGGAAGCCGAAGAAATGTCGGAAGACGCCAACCGTCGCAAGGCGCTGCGTCTGACCGGCCAGATGGGCACGATCGTTGCCGCCTACGGGCGCATCCGCAAGGGCAAGGAGCCGATCGCGCCCGATCCCAAGCTGAGTTTTGCCGCCAATTTCCTCTACATGCTGCAGGGCCAGGTCCCGAACGCCGAGGACGCGCGGTGGTTTGACATGGCCCTGATCCTGCACGCCGACCACAGCTACAACGCTTCGACGTTTGCGGCGTGCGTCACCGCTTCCACGCTCTCGGATATGCACTCCGCCATCACCTCGGCGATCGGCACGTTGAAGGGCCCGCTGCATGGGGGCGCCAACGAGCAAGTGATGAAGATGCTCCTGGACATCCAGACGAGCGACAAGGCGGAGCCTTACGTGCGGAACCTGCTGGCGCAGAAGAAAAAAGTGATGGGCTTCGGCCATCGCGTCTATCACACCGAAGACCCGCGCGCGACCGAGCTGCGCAAGATGTCGGAGGCATTGGGCCGCCGCACGGGACAAGCGAAATGGTTCGAGATGTCGAAACGGATCGAAGACCTGATGATCCGCGAGAAAAAGATCAACGCCAACGTGGATTTCTACTCCGCCTCGGTGTACTACGTGCTCGGCATCCCGATTGATCTCTATCCGCTCATTTTCGCGGTGAGCCGCATCTCCGGCTGGACAGCGCACGTGCTCGAGCAGTACGCGAACAACCGCCTCATCCGCCCGCTCGCCGAGTACACCGGCCCCACCGGCCTGAAGTACGTTCCCATCGACCAGCGGTAGGCGGACCTGATCGCACACACCCCTGCCTACGCGGTGTATGCCCCTCCGAGGCCGCACCGGACAGGAGGAAGCGCCCGTTCCGCCAGCGGAGGGGTGCGCGCGGCTGGCGAGCATACTCCTCCCTTCGCGCTTCCGGAACCACGGATCCGACCATGGGTTCGCGATGGAGAAACGCCCGCGGTCAGAACAACCCTAACCGCCCCCACGACTCTTGCGAGACGACCTCGGCTCTACTCCCAAGGTTTGGTTCTGGTCATCGCCAACCCAGAAGTTGTCTTTGACCCGCTACTGATCAACCCGAACCCCGGGATCCAAAGGCACTGCGGGGGGGGAGGTGATCGTATACTTGTAGATAGCATCCGGGACGTCTTGGACTGGTCCGGATGGTGCCGGCCTGCCCGGCCCTCCGGAGAACTTGTTCTGCTTAAAAGGTGAATTCAGAAAGGTGATCTCAAAATCCTGGTTCCCCTGCCAGATGACTTCGTCCCGGTCCTTCTTCGAAACGTCGGCGGGTTCCAAGTTTACGCTTATCTTGTTTTTGGCTACAGTGATTTGAACATGTGCGTTAGGCATGATCGGTTCTCCTCGCGAATTACGGAGATCCAACGAGAGTCTGGAATGCAGGCTTGTCACGCAGTACTCCCCATTCCGGATCTGCTCGAATCTCTCTCGGGGGGTAACCACCCTGGACAGCCTTCTTGAGCAAGCTGAGGGAACGGTTTTGATCCCCGACTAAGTGGTAGACCACGGCAGCGTAATAGGTATAGGTAGGGTTCTTCGGTTCCAAGGAAAGAGCCTTCTCGATGTCTCGACCCGCTTCGGATTTCTGGCCGGTTTTGGCTTCATAAAGACCCAAGTAGGCATACGTCTCTGCAAAATTGGGATCGATCTTCAATTGCTCCTGCGCCAGGGCAATCGCCCTTTGATAGGCGTCGGCCGCTTTGGCGCGGTCGCCTGGGGCCCAGCGATAGGCGTCCGCCAGATTCCCCCAGGCCAAGGAATCTTTCGGCGCCAGGGCGACGGCCTTCTCGAAGTTAGGGACGGCATCCTGGAAACGGCCTCGAAAGAAATAGAGGGTGCCGAGGTTCGAATAGGCCGTAGCGCTTTCGTGGAGAGCGATGGATTTTCGATACGCCTGCTCCGCGTCGTCCCAACGCTCGAGAAGATAATAAACGGCCCCCAGATTGTAGTATCCGCGGTGGTTTGCGGGCGTGAGGCGAATCACCTGTTCGAACATCTGGGCGGCCTTCTGGAATTGCCCGGTCCGCTGGTAAAAGGTTCCCAGGTAGTTGTAATTCGCCCAATAGTCAGGGCGCAACTCGATGGCACGCCGGTAAGTGCTCTCCGCCTCGTCGAGTTTGCCCAGTTCCTGATAGCTGGAGGCCAAGCCGCGATACGCTTGGTCGCTGGTGGGCTCGAGCGCCAACGCCTGCTGGAATTCCTTTCTCGCCTGCTCGTATCGTCCCGTGCCGATATGGACCGTTCCCAGACAGACCTGCGCGGCGGCTAGCCGGTCATTGATCGACGCCGCCTGCTGGCAAGCTTCCACCGCCGGTTGCACCCACTGCGGATTCCGGGTGTTCCGGAATTCCCACCAGTAGGCTTCGCCCAGTCCTGCGTAGGCGAGGGCATACCGTGGATCGCGCTCCAGCGCTCGATGGAACATCTTAATGGCGTTCTCAACGTTTTCAGATTTCTGATAGTCCTGCAGATACCCGCGGCCGCGCAGGTAATCGTCGTAGGCGGCAGCGATTTGCGTGCCATGCTCCGCGAGGGCGCGCTTTTCCGGCGGCTGGAGCTCGATTTCCAGGTTGCCCAGCACGCTGTCAACGACGCGGTCTTCCATGGCAAAAGGATCCGCGACGCCCGCGGTGATGGTATCCGCGCGCAGTTGCCGGCGACTCCCGGCGTCCACCAGGGTATAGGTGACGCGCATCATTTCTCCCGACTGCTGCAAACTGCCTTCGAGAACCAGGTTCACACCGAACTCCCGGCGGGCCTGTTCAAGAGTGCTGACGCCCTGGGCTCGCACTTCGCTGGCGGGCACAACCTGCAGTGAACGGCCTTCGGTAAGCTGAGTGAGCCGGGCATTCAGGGTTTCTACCAGGCCTTTCGAGAATGCCGCGGTTTCCGGGGTCCCTCCGACAACCGCAAAGGGCAGTACTGCCAGGTGTTTCTTCTGCGGGACTTCCACAATGCGCGGCCCGCGCTTGAATCTTTCGCGGAAAGCCGGCACGGTCCCGATCAGGAGCAGCAATATCGCGACTGCCATACCAATAACGGCAGCCGTCACTTTCCAAAAAGCCCGACGCCGCAACACCTCGGGCAGCCGGACCGGCAGTGCCTCGCCGCATTCGAGGGCACGTAAGTCTGGAAGCAGTTCGAGGGCAGTGGCAGGGCGGCCGGAGGGATCTTTGGTCAGCATCCTGGAGATCAAGTGGCTGAGGCTCTCCGGAACCCGCGTGTTGACCTGGCTGAGGGGTAGGGGCGCCGCGTGTAAAATGCGGTCGATCGTGGCCAGGAAGCTCTCGGTTCGAAAGGGATGTTGTCCCGCGAGCATCTCATAAAGGACCACTCCCAGCGAGAAGATGTCGGCGCGCTGGTCGGATGGCTGCTCCAGCAAGACTTCCGGCGCCATGTAGGCAGGCGTGCCGCTGAAAGTTTTTCCTCCGCTCGCCGTACTTCCGGAACCGGTGTCATCATCGGGGCGCGGGAGGTGCTTCGCAACGCCGAAATCGAGAATCTTCACCTGACCCTTGGGGGTCAGCATGATGTTCTCCGGCTTGATGTCGCGGTGCACGACGCCCTTTTCGTGCGCCGCCACCAGCGCCTCGGCGCATTGGATGGCTACCGGCAGGAAATCTGCGAGGCGGAAAGGCCCGGTCAGTCGCTCGCGGAGGGTAACGCCCTCCACGTATTCCATGACGAGAAAGGTCTCGTCATTCTCTTCCAGCACGTCGTAAACGCCGGCAATGCGCTGGTCACTCAAGCGAGAGGCGTGCTCGGCTTCTTTGAGGAACCGCTGGCGATAATGTTCATCGGTGCGAAGACGTGGCGCAATCCTCTTGAGGGCCACGCAGCGCTTCAGTCGTGTGTCGTCGGCGCGATAGACTTCCCCCATCCCGCCTGCACCCAGACGGGAGCGAATGACGAACCGGCCCACCATGGTTCCGCTCAAGTCAGGAACGGCTTGCGCTTCCTTCGAGCTTGCCGCCTGCGGCTCAGCCATGGCAGGTCACCGGATGGGGAGTCGACCAAGAGCGTCATCGGGCTGGGAATTGAAAGGTAAGTCGCCCTTCGTAAGTCGCCACGTCCATATCCGCCCGATTAATAGCTGGCATTCTACGCCCGCACCAACACGAAAGCAAACGATGAAGTTTCAGTGGGGAAAGGAAACTCGCGGAATTGACTTTCGATAAACACACGCCTGGCCGCGTGCGCTAGAATCTGCCTCGACCGAAATGACCCGAGGCCGAAGATGCGCGGGGAAGTAGATGCTTGGAACACAGGGGGCATTCCATGAACGGCATACCGGTATTGCACGTGGAGGCGGACTGCATCGCGCGGGCCTGGGAAGAGTCGCTGATCGAGTTGCACCAGAATGGGTGCAGCGTCCAAACTCAATACGACAAGTCGGACGATCCTCCCAGCCAGGACGCCACGATGGTCATCACCATCACCGATCCGCTCCGTGAGCCGATGATCCACCGGGATTTTCCCGGCGGTCCCGAGGATTTGCAGGAGTACGTGATGGAGGTCTGCGAGGGGATCAAGGATCACCTCGTCCGCGACCGCACCAACCCTGACGACAGCCGCTGGGAATACACTTATCACCAGCGATTATTCGCCTACGAAGTTCCGACGCTCGAAAGCATCGACCAGATTGAGATTCTCTGTCGGAAGCTGGCGGAGGCTCCTCACACCCGCCGCGCCCAGGCAATCACCTGGAAGGTCTGGGAAGATAACGACTGCTACGACCCGGCCTGCCTGCAAAGCCTCTGGTGCCGGATCATCGAGGAGAATGGCGAACAGGTCCTCAGCATGAATGTGCGTTTTCGCTCTAATGATGCTTACAAAGCCGCGTTCATGAATATCTTCGCGCTCGTCGAGCTCCAGAGGAGAATCGCCCAGCGCGTGACGGAGCTTTCAGGGACGGCCGTCAGGGTGGGCCGGTACTGTCACTTGGCCGATAGCTATCACCTCTACGGGTCCTACTTCAAAGAGTTCGCGGACAGGTTTCTGCGCTCGCTCGAAAGGCGGAGCTTCGAGCAGCGCACCATGCGCTACGCGGACCTGCGCGAGATGATGGAACAAGCGCGCCCTGCCATCCTGGAAAAGGCCCGGCGCACGGCGCGGACAGAACCGCGGGGAGATTAACCACAGGGGTAAGACAGCCGCCTGCCCCTGGGGATCAGAAGATTCCGCTTGTCCCTGTCCCAAAATTAAAGTGACTCACTCCCCGTAACCAGAGACAGCCGATTGCTGAGCCAGGGTGTCAAGAAAGGATAATTTGTCCAATTCTCATGTCGCACATCAGAAATCTCTTGCACTTTGGCACGGGAGGTGCCAAGAAAGGACGCCGATGGTCTGCAAAGGGAGGAAAGAATGTCTGATTTGTCAAAGTTGACCGAAGCCATCATGACCGGTGACGCCAAGGCGGCGGTTGCCATCACCCAGCAGGCTCTTGCCGGGAATACTGATCCACAAGAGTTGGTGGCGACATACTTGATCCCCGCCATGGACGAGATGGGCCGCCGGTTCGAGACGGGCGACTGTTTCGTGCCCGAGCTGCTAATTGCAGCGCGTGCCATGAAAGCCTCGTTGGGACTCATCCGGCCGCTGCTCGCGGCGCGCGGCGCCCAGCCGGTAGGACGAGTGCTGATCGGCACGGTGAAGGGGGATCTGCACGATATCGGCAAGAACTTGGTCGCCTCGATGCTGGAGGGGGCCGGATTCGAAGTTGTGGACCTGGGGGTGGACGTGGGGCCCGAGAGGATCCTCGAAGAGCTTCAAAAGAAGCAGGCGAAACTCGTGGCCCTCTCGGCGTTGCTCACTACGACGATGCCCTACATGAAGACCGTCATCGAAGCGCTAAGGAAGGCGGGCGTGCGCGAGCAAGTCAAGGTCATCGTGGGAGGCGCTCCGGTCACCCAGCGGTTCGCCGACGAGATTGGCGCCGACGGTTACAGCGATAACGCCAACGGCGCAGTTAGTCTGGCGCGCCGCCTGGTTGCAGCCTAGAAGGCCCGCCGCGCGCCTCGCCCTCTTTTGCAGCGCCCCAATGTACTTGCCGCGCGCGCAAGCGCGAGCCACCCTCGTGACCCCGGCCATTCCAGTCAGGAGAAGGCGATGAGTCCGGAGGGCGTCACCCGCATGAACTTTCTGAGGTCCAGACTCGCCCGAGGGGAGTTTTTTTGTACGGCGGAACTTGTGCTGGGCCGGGACCACGATGTTGTTGAGGCGGAGACGTTCGTCCGCGAAGCCTCCCAGCAGCCGGACGGCATCAAGGTCATCAGTGTCACAGATCTGCCGGGCGGCAATCCGGCGCTGCCGCCGGAAGCCTTCGTCTCATTCATCCTCGAAAATAATCTCACGCCCGTCGCGCATCTTTCCGGCAAAGACGGAAATCGGGCCGCGCTGGAAGCTCGCCTCCACTTTTTGGCACGCCTGGGGGTGGAGAATATTCTCGCTCTGACCGGCGACGCCCAGAAGGAAGGTTTCGGCGGGAGGCCGAAGCCCGTCTACGACCTCGATTCCGTGCTCATTCTGTGGCTTCTCCAGGCCGCGCGGAATGGCATCCCATACAACCTGGCCGCGCGGGAGGTCCGCAGCACACCGTTTGATTTTCTCGCCAGCGCTGTCGTGAATCCCTACAAGGTCCGCGAGCCGGACCAGATGATGCAGTTCTACAAACTCCAATTGAAGCTGGCGGCGGGCGCCCAATTCATCATCACCCAGTTGGGATTCAACCTGCGGAAGCTCTATGAGCTGAAGCAGTACATGCTTCGTGAGGGCCTCGGGCACGTCCCCGTTCTTGCCAATGTCTATGTGCCGACGGCGAAAATCGCCCGGATGATGCAGTCGGGGGAATTAGCCGGCTGTGTGGTGAGCGACGAACTGATCCGGCGTCTGGAGGCTGAGAAGAAACCGCAACGCCTGGAGCGCGCCGCCCTCATGGTTGCCACGGTCAAGGGGCTCGGGTTTGCCGGGGCGCACATCGGCGGGTTCGGCCTGACGCACAGGGATTTCATGACCGTCCTGGAGCGCGCCAGTGCTATCGGCAACGCTTGGCGCCGCCGTATGGACGAACTCGTCTTCCCGTACCCGAACGAGTTCTACTTGTTCCCGCCGGGTAAAGATGGCCTGAGCAACGGCGGCGAAAGTTATCAACTCAACGCCATCAAGCCGCGCGCCACTTGGACGCAACGCCTCTCCCGCCTGGGGCACCGCCACCTCATCGCGCCAGACTCGATGGTGGGCCGCTATTTTGCCTCGCGGCTCAGGCCGGATGACCGGGCGCCCGCTGGCAGCACCTGGCGCCATGGGCTATGGTCCAGGCTGCTCGAGCCATCCGTGCTCTATCGCAAGGCCACGCTGGGATGCGTGAGTTGTGGCGACTGCATTCAGGAACATCTTAACTACGCAGGCTGCTCCATGAGTTCGTGCTATAAGGAGCTGCGCAACGGTCCCTGTGGCGGCTCGCGGGTGGACGGGACCTGCGAGGCGCGGCCGGATTTGCCCTGCGTGTGGAACCTCGTCTACACCGGGACGCTGGCAGTCGGC